>Ga0265297_10000085_pt1 | contig 345154 bp, 260 predicted proteins | sample Munlanlwell13791_FD_192502 | JGI IMG/M metagenome (GOLD analysis project Ga0265297, IMG submission 192502) | Leachate microbial communities from a municipal landfill in Southern Ontario, Canada - Leachate well 137-91 | ecosystem: Engineered > Solid waste > Landfill > Unclassified | place... | reverse complement strand
GTAACCTGCATCTGTTGTGGAGAAGGTTATTGGCATTGTGTTGCCTTCGTTTGTTAAATTCGTTGGCAGTGTGAATGCGATGCTGATCTGTCTGTTTGGCTGACCTGCGAGAAGGAATTTACCTGCATTGGTGGCTCCTTTATCGACTGTTGTGGCTACACCTGCAACGATGTCGTTACCAAAATCAAGATCCTGTGTACTGGATACTGTAATGTGTGTTATTACTGTTCCCTTTGCATTAATTTGTGATGTTACGGGAACCTGCTGAGCAAAAATGTCTTTAGAGACTACTAATGCTAAGACTACTGCGATTGCTAAGAAGAACTTTTTCATTTTGTTACCTTTCAATTTATTTTTAATTTTTATTTTAATTTTAAGTGTCTACATATCACATTACAAACACCGTGCCATAAAAATACTGCGAAAATGGATAAAAATTGAGGTTTCTTATTTACGTACTATAGTCATACCACTATGTATAAAGTAAGGAGACTATGTTATGTTCAATCAGTAAAAAAATAGTAATTAAAATATGAAGATTGATATTTTTAGAAGTACGAGAAATGTCAAATTTAGGCTCTAAATCGGCAATAGATTAAGAAAGTTGAGGTGTGATAAAAAGAAAACGACCTGAGTTCAGGTCGTTTTCTTATGTAAATCAAATTATACTAACTAAACGAAGTCACCATACTTCGTTTCTATCAATTCAGTTAAAGCAATCTTACCCTGCTCGTCATTCGGCGGTACACCATGCCATCTGTAATCGTCTTCCATGAATGATACGCCGCGTCCCATTTTTGTTGTTGCGATTATTACTGACGGTTTACCTTTTACGTCTTTAGCTTTTTTAAAAGTATCAAGAATATCCTTCATATTGTGCCCGTCCATTTTAAAAACTTCCCAATTGAATGATTTAAACTTGTCCGCCATTGGGTCAAGATTCATAACCTTCTGTACTCTGTTGTCAATCTGACAGTCATTCTTATCAACAATCATAATCAGATTATCTGTTTTATGATGAGCCGCTGTCATTATTGCCTCCCAAAGCTGCCCTTCCTGAAGCTCGCCGTCGCCGTTAATGCAAACAACTTTGTTAGGTTTATTTTCCAGCTTTAAAGCTAAAGCAGTTCCTACTGCTATAGAAAGTCCCTGACCGAGAGAACCCGATGCAATTTCAATTCCAGGCAAACCGTGAGTCTTTAGAGGTGCAGGATGCCCCTGCAATCTTCCGTTTACTTTTCTTAGCGTCTTGAGCTCTTCAAGAGGATAATAACCTCTGCGTGCAAGTGCTGCATACCAAACTGGGGCTATATGCCCTATTGATAGGTAAACATAATCTCTTCCTTCAAAATAAGGATTTTCATTGTCTATGTTTAACAAGTTGAAATACAGGGCTGTGAATATATCCGTCATTCCAAGCGGCCCGCCTGAATGTCCTGATTTTGATATTAAAAGCATGTTTATAATATCACGTCTTATTTGTCGTGCCATTACATTAAGTTCATCTGTTGTCTTTAGTCTTGGATTCTTACTCATTATAAGTTTAAAATTTAATTAATTTGATTTGATTTAAAATAAATAAACCAAAAATAAGTGATATTAATTCATTTGCTTTTTTGAGATTTTGATGATTTAATAATCGCAAGAAACGGTCTTATGTGCTTAAGTAGTATTATAAGCGATAACACAATAATTAAGGTTATCATAATATTTGTATCAGAAACCGCTTTATTTATTAGAGGATTCAAAATATAATATGCGACGGGTAATAAAAGCGTAGCTGCAATATTTCCAATATGTATATTCCGTTTTACACCGTAAGAAATCATAAAAAGAACACACCAAATTAGTAGTGCCCATGGTTCAACCGCAGCACATATTCCTGCTGCTGTTGCAAGCCCCCTTCCACCTTTAAACTTAATCCAAACAGAAAAATTATGTCCGATAATAATGAGTGCTATCGGAATTAGAATTGTTTCTAAACTGTAACCTGCAACTGATAGAAAGATAAATGCCGGTATAAATCCCTTTAAAAAATCAACGGCTAAAACTATTCCGCCTGTTAATTTTGAATTTGTTACTTCGTATGAATTAAGCGCTCCAACATTTCCCGACCCCTCTTTAATTATGTTTTTTCCGTGGCTGAATTTAAGTACCAGATATGCTGTCGGAACAGAACCTATCAAATAAAACAGGATACACAAAAGAATATATTCGGGGTAATGCATTATTTATATCGGTCTGACGACGATTATCCCTGTTTGCTTCTTATTGATTTTAAGATATTCTTTCAGTTCTTCGTTTGAAATAACTATTTCACCCTTTGTTATTGAAGCATGCATAAACTTTGTCTTTCCGTCTTCTTTGAATATAAAACCTGTATGAGTAACATCAAGCCCTTCGATGTTCGTTGTCGTTGCAACTATATCACCTGTCTGAAACTTATCATAATACTTATCAACCTCACCCTTCTTAATATAATAAAGGTTTCTTTTATTCATGTTTTCTTCTATTAATTGCATCTCGTTTATATAATCGCCATTCCCTTTTAGTTGCTTATAAGCATCTGTATGTGTTGTCATGAAGTCAATTTCCTTATCGTAAGGCTCACCTCCGATTTCTTCCGTAATATCCTTTACAAGTCCCTTTTCCTGATTATCGAAAATCCAGTCAGTAAAATAATGAAGTCTTGAAGGGTAACCATTTATCTCGCCGTTTCTGTATCTTATCTTTTGGAGTTCGTTTTTATAACTTTCAAAGTTTATTGTTCCTTTCTTGATAATGTTTGATATGGCAAGCACATTTTCTACAAATGTTACACAGTCAAGCCCTGAAATCTTAATAACAAGTTTTTCATTGTTTACATCTTTGTCAAGCGTCCCTGCAGTATATTCTACACCAAGAAATGATTTTCCTACTACTGCTATTATTTCCGAAATATCTGAATTTCCCAATGAGGCGTCAAAACTATTCAGTTTCTTCTTCACTTCTTTTATCTCATAATCGTCATCCGCAACGGAATTCGAACTTAAAACAAAGACGGATGCTGTTATTATCACGCAAAAATAAAAAGTCTTTATAATGAATTCTTTTATACTTATCATATTCTTGAAATTTTACTAATTTACAAACAAACAAATTAAACTTAAATGAACATGCGCAATAATAATCTGTATATCCGTAAAGCCCAAAAATCAGATTCGAGATACATAATAAAACTTATAACCGAACTCGCCGAATTTGAGAAACTTACTCCACCGGAAAAACAGGCACAAAAACGTTTAATCTCTGATGCCTTCAAAGCAAAGCCGTTATTCAATATTCTAGTTGCAGTTGAAAAGAATGAGATTGTTGGTTATGCTTTTTATTTCTTCACTTATTCTACTTTTCTTGCTAAACCAACTTTATACCTTGAAGATATTTTTGTAAGCGAAAAATACAGGTATGAAGGAATCGGTAAAATGCTATTTGATAAATTATTAAGAATTGCAAAAAGTAAAAAATGCGGAAGACTCGAATTTACAGTCCTTGACTGGAACAAAAATGCAATTAGATTTTATAAAAATTATAACGCTAAGATAATGAAGGAGTGGTTGCCGCACAGAATCACACTGTAAAAGTTTTCTTTCTTAGAATTCGGATGCATCCCTTTGATACTGTGAAGGACTACCAATAATCGGTTCTTTTGTCAAATCCTCGAACCTCGTTATCTCCTCGAGAAATACAAGTCTGAAGTCTCCGGGAGGACCGTTCCTTTGTTTTCCTATCACTATATCTGCTCTTCTTTTTACTTCTTCATATTTAGCCATGTCATCTTTTGGTGGAGGTGAAACTAAGAATTCCCTGTGAATAAATATAACTACGTCAGCATCCTGTTCTATTGCACCGGATTCTCTCAGGTCCGAAAGTTGAGGTCTTTTTTCCTTCTTCTGTTCTATCCCCCTGTTTAGCTGAGCAGCTGCAACAACCGGTATATCAAGCTCTTTTGCAAGTGCCTTCAGACTTCTTGATACGTGAGCTACCTCAAGGTCTCGTCTTTCATACTGTCCTTCTCCTTTTAACAACTGCAGGTAGTCAACTACGACCATGTCTATTTGATGCTCATGCTTTAAGCGTCTTGCTTTTGCCCTCAGCTCAAGTACATTCATCTCGCTGGTATCATCGATGTACATTTTTACTTTAAGCTTATCCAGAGAATTTACAACCCTTGCCCACTCTTCGTTTGAAGTTCTTCCGCTTTTTAATTTCTGTCCGTCAACTCTCGATTCAACCGATATAAGCCTTGAGATAATTTCCATCTTAGTCATTTCGAGAGAGAAAAAAGCAACCTTATAACCCCTCTGAGCCGCATTTCTCGTTATGTTCAGCGCCAATGCAGTTTTTCCATGCGATGGTCTTCCCGCAATTATAATAAGCTCTGACTTTTGAAAACCAAGTGTTAAATCGTCGAGAAGTTTGTATCCTGTCGTCACACCCGGAAGATTCTTCTTGTCTCCGCCCCTTCTCGAGCCTAACTGTTCAAGTACGTTATTAATTTCTTCTTCTACTGAAACTACCCTTTTCTTCGAAAAAGATTCCGATGTGTCAAGAATATCCTTTGAAGCATTTGCAAGTATTGCATAGGGTTCTGATGATGGGTTAAAACAATTATCGAGTAATTCTTTTGCAATATTTATTAGCTCTCTTAGTACGTATTTTTCATATATAATTCTTGCATACCTTTTTGCACTCGCAGAAGATGCAATGCTTTCGGTAATTCTAAGTATGTATTCTACACCGCCCGCAGAATCGAGCTTACCCATCCTCTTGAGTTCTTCAATTACTGATAGTGCGTCAAGGTCTTCGTTTCTTGTGTCAAGGTTTACCATTGCTGAAAATATCACTCTATGTGCAGTCTTGTAAAGGTATTCTGACTTCAGTATTGATGCTATGTCTGCAAACACCATACTATCAAGCATAATGGCTCCAAGCACTTGTATCTCAAGCTCAGTTGCATTCGGAGGAAGTTTGCCCTCAAAAACTTCTACCATTGAGTCCTCAGCGGTTCTTTCCAGCTTCTTTTTATCCTGTATTATTTTTTTCCTTGTCATACTCTTTTCTGAATAATTGTACGTCTTCCCATGTCGGTTTCTTCCAGTTTGGATTTCTGAGTAGTGCAGCCGGGTGGTAAGTTACCATAGCCTTTACTTTAATATCGCCAAAAGTGAGTTTGTAGATTTTACCCCTCATTCTTCCTAGTGTCTCTTTAACCCTCAGCATCGTCTGTCCTGCAAACGTACCTACACATAGAATTAACTTTGGCTTTATAAGCTCGATTTGTTTAAGTAAATACGGCTCGCATTTTAGTATTTCCTCAGGAGTCGGATTCCTGTTTTCAGGTGGTCTGCATTTTAAAATATTGCAGATGAAAACTTCTTCTCTTGAAAAATTAATAGCTTTTAATATATCTGTCAGCAGCTTACCAGCTCTGCCTACAAAGGGTTCTCCCTTCTCGTCTTCGTCTGCACCCGGTGCCTCACCGATGACCATCACATCTGCATTCGGACTACCTGTTCCAAAAACAAAATTCTTTCTCGTTTCGCAAAGATTGCACTTTATACATTTGTTTATCAGTGAATCCAGTTCGCTGATTTTCTTTACATCCATCCATTCTTCTCTCAGTAATGTCATCGGAGATCCTTCCCTCACTATATTCTCACTTTCAACTTTTTCTTTATATTCAGTCTCGTGATTATGAACAGCAATTTTTATTTTCAGTTCTTCCACATCAGTATCCTCATCTGGTACTTCAAGGTCATACTCTTTTAGTAATTCTCTGGGAATGTGAATTTCCTTCTCGCCCTGAACATACTTCAAATAATTTATACTATCTTCTAATAATTTTCTTTTCAACTTATCTTTGTGCTTTGCTGTAAGAAATATTCTTAATTAATATATTTATTGTTCTACTTGCTCTTCTTTACGACCTTTGCGGTAAAAAATGTACTTCGAAATAATTTATTCTCTTATCCGAACAAATCAACGTTCTATAAAAATAATAATCTATCTCTTCCCAAACAAACTGTCAAGTATCTCATTCGCCAGCTCAAATTTCGTCATCTTTGCCAGCTCCTTCACCGTTGTCTTGTTAATCAACGTTGCAACATTAGTGTCCGTACCGAATCCCGCTCCCTCGACATTCGGATTGTTCAATACTATCATATCAAGATTTTTATTCTTCATTTTCTTCTTTGCATTTTCTACTCCATTATCTGTCTCGAGAGCAAATCCAACAAGTCTGTATCCTTTTTTATTCTTTCCCATATAACCTAAAATATCAGTCGTCTTTATAAGCTCAAGATTATACTCTTTTCCTGTCTCCTCTTTCTTCATCTTATGTTTCATCACAACCTTTGGTTTGAAGTCGCTGACCGCAGCTGACATTATCCCGGCAGTTATCCCTTTCATATTCTTCTTTACTGCATCAAGCATATCATCACCTGTTTCAACATCAATTCTTGTCACACCTTTCCTGTGCTGTAATGCAGATGGTCCTGTTATCAGCACAACTTCCGCTCCACGTAGATATGCTGCTTTCGCAATTTCGAAACCCATCTTACCCGAAGAGTAATTCGACAGGTAACGAACCGCATCAATCGGCTGTCTTGTAGGTCCGGCAGTTACGAGTATTTTCTTTCCCTTTAAATCTTTTTCATAAAACTGCTCTTCAACAAATTCAATAATTTGCTCAGGCTCAGGCATTTTTCCCATTCCGTATATTCCGCTCGCAAGCTCCCCTTCGACAGGTTGCATTATTCTGTAACCGTCATTTTTCAGTGACTTAATATTTCTTTGAGTTACTTTGTTGTTATACATGTCTTCATCCATTGTAGGTACTACTACAATGGGACATCTTGCGGCAAGTATTGAGGAAAGTAAAAAGTTATCAGATATTCCTGCATTTATTTTAGCAATCGTGTTTGCTGTTGCCGGAGCAAGCACAAACATGTCTGCCCAGGTTCCGTTTGTTATATGCCACGTGCCTGCGTTGACTGTTTCAACTTTTGACATGTCTCCCTCTGGAAACATATTTATTATGACGGGATTTCTTGAAAGTACTGAAAGAGTTAAAGGCGAAACAAAATTTACTGCTGATGGTGTCATTATCACTCGTACTTCCGCACCGGTTTTAATGAAAAGTCTAACCAGATTGTTTATCTTGTATGCTGCTATACCAGCACTAATGCCGACTATTATTTTCTTTCCCTTTAACAAAGTTCAATATAATATTATTACTTTAGTCCTTTGTACCTGAAGCTCAGCTTTTTACTTATCAGTTCATCAACTGCCTGAATTGTAGGTTTAATCCTTTTTTCAAACTCAAGAGATAAGTTAAGCTTGTCCTGATTCGTTCCTGAATCTTCATCTGTTTCTTTCATAAGTACAGGCTCAAGTCTCTGGCTTACTTCAATCCTGGTTTCGTCATTGATTTGTCTTGCCCTTTTTGAAGCTACTACTGTAGCTTCGTAAATATTTTCGGCACTTTTCTCGAATTTGTCTAAATCAACTGTTGTTATTGCCATTTTGTATTCCTTTATATTTTTTAATAATATTTTTTGCTTCTTCTACTGCTGTTTTTAATTCAAAATTGTCCAGCACAACATCAAACTGGTCTTTCTGCTTCATTTCAAAATCTATCCTTGCAATTCTTTTCTTGAGATATTCATCGCTTTCCGTTCCTCGGTTTATTAGTCTTTCTATTATTGTATTCTTGTCAGGTGGATTTACGAATATTAACAATGCCTTGTCTTTATAAATTCTCTTTATCGAAAGTGCACCCTTCACATCCATGTCAAAAACCATCGACTTTCCGGAAGTAAGGCATTTGTCAACTTCACTCTTTAACGTTCCGTAATAATTATTATCGTATATCAGTTCGTATTCCACAAACTCATCATTCTTAATCTTGCTTTCAAACTCTTCCTTAGTTATGAAGAAATAATCTTTCTTGTCTGTTTCGTTTTTTCTTTTCTGCCTAGTAGTTGCTGAGATTGAAAACATAAACTCTGGATATTCTTTCAGTACCTCTTTTACTATCGTTGTCTTGCCGCTTCCCGACGGTGCTGAAAATACGTATAACATATCTACTCTACATTTTGAATTTGTTCGCGTATCTTTTCAAGTTCTTCTTTCAATAATGAAACCTTTTGGGATATTACTGCATCTGATGCCTTTGACGCAATCGTGTTTATTTCCCTGTTCATTTCCTGAAGTAGAAAATTCAATCTCCGTCCTGCATTCTCTTTTGAATTAACATTTTCCCTGAAAAAATCAATATGACTGTTCAGTCTTACACATTCTTCGGTTATGTCCATTCTTTCAGTGAGTAAAGCAAGTTCAAACTCCAGCCTTTTTTCATCGATAACGTTCCTGTCGTTAAGATAATAATTCAACTTCTCATTAAAAACTCTCTTCTCTTCTGCAATCCTTTCTTTCCCCAGTTCTGATATCGTTCTTGTCTCCGAGTTTATAGAATTTATTCTTTCTAAAATATCCTTCTCTAAAAATGCACCTTCCCTTTTCTTCATTAAAAATAGGTCTTCAACTGCTTTGTTTATTAACACAGTTATAAATTTAAACTCTTCTTCATCTACCGCATTATCATTCTCCCTCAGATAATAATCAGATAGAGAAAGTATATGCTCTAATTTTATTTTTTCCTTTGAACCCGATTTCTTCTTTATATTCTTTAATATTAATATCTGTGCCTTTAGGTTCTCTTCATCAAGCATTATATCTGATATCCCTTTGCTGTCTGATGTATCTACCCCTATTAATACACTAACCTTTCCCCGAGATATTTTTTGCTTAACTATTTCACGTATTTCATATTCTTTTGTGTATATGTGTTTCGGACATTTCAGCATCACCTCCATGTACCTGCTGTTTACAGTCCTTAACTCTACAGTGTACCTCAGTCCGTTTCTTAATTCTTCGGCTTTGCCGTATCCTGTCATACTTACTAGCATATCAGTCTATTTAACGTAATTTTTAATTAATTCTCTCTTTAGATAATTGAATGCCTCATCAACGCTGTTCACAAACTTAAATAAATTCAGATCTTCTTGCGATATCATTCTCGTCCTCGCCATCTCTTCGAAATTAATTACTTTTCTCCAGAAATCTTCTCCGTATATTATTATAGTCATTTTCTTGTTAAGCTTCATCGTTTGCACTAATGTCAGTATTTCCATGAGTTCATCAAGCGTTCCGTAACCGCCCGGCATTATAACAAGCGCCTTCGCGAGATATGCAAACCAGAATTTCCTCATAAAAAAGTAATGAAACTCAAAATTCAAATGTTTGTCTATGTATGGATTTGGGTATTGTTCAAAAGGTAACGATATATTAAAACCTATTGAAAGCCCTTTCGCACGTTTAGCTCCCCTGTTCGCAGCTTCCATTATTCCCGGACCTCCACCCGAAGTTATAACAAACTTATTCCCTTTTCCTAAACCTTTTGACCACTTCGTCATCCTATAAGCTAACTCTTCTGTTTCGGTGTAGTACCTTGACATCTCAATATCAACTTCCGCTTTCTTCAAATCACTAATAATTTTCTTACCCGGCTTTTTCAACCTTGAAAGTTTCAACTTAAGTTCTTGTAGATTCTTTCTTGCTGCTTCCTCAGATAATGTTCTTGCAGACCCAAAAAAAACCACCGTATCCTTTATATCACTCGCTTTTAATCTCGAATATGGCTCTAAATATTCTGATAACAGCCTCACAGTCCTACCTGAAGGTGAATTCAGGAAATCTTGATTCTTATATGCCTTCGGTGATTTCTTAACGTGCTTTGTCATTTATAAACTTTTTCCTCCGTCAACCACAAATACATTACCGGTTGTCCATTTATTTTTAACTGCTAAATATTCTATCATTGATTTTATATCTTCTGCTTTTCCGAATCTCTTCATCGGATACATCGCTTCTTCTGTTTTTATCACAGTAGCATTCTCATCTCCTTCTATCCATATGGTTCCTGGGGCTATTGAATTTACTAATATTTCCGGAGCAAGTCTTTTCGCCGTAAGTTTTGTCAATTTTATAAGTCCGGCTTTCGCAACAGAATAAGGTATCACCGACTTCCAGTTTTCTATTCCGCCAAGAGATGAAATGTTTATTATACTGCATGGTAATTCATCATTTTCAATCATCATCTTCGCTGCCTCTTGTGTACAAAAAAAAGCATTCTTTAAATTCATACCGATAAAATTATCAAAATCCTCTTCCGTCACATCCAAAAAATCTTTTCTCTCAAATATTGCTGCATTGTTAACCAACACATCAAGTCTTTCAAACTTTTCCTTAGCCTCAGCGAATAACTTTTTAATATCAGTAACTTTTCTCAGGTCAGACTTAACACACAATACTTCAGCACCCTTTTCAATTACTTCACTCATCGTCTTCTCAACTTCTTCTTCACTTGAATTAAAATAACTTAATACTATATTAAAATTTAACTCCGCAAGTTTTATGGCAATTTCTCTGCCTAATCTCCTTACTGAACCAGTAACTAAAGCTGCCTTTTTCTTATTTTTCATATAACAGTGCCCTTGGGATGACTCGAACATCCGACACGCAGTTTAGGAAACTGCTGCTCTATCCACCTGAGCTACAAGGGCTAACATTAAATGTACGAAATTTCATTACCTTTTTCGAGTGAAAAATCACTAATTTTTTATCCATTTTCAATTTTTATCAGCACATATACCGTATTTTAAATCCATTAATACTACCCAAAATTTCCCAAAAACAAATCCTCTTTCCCACTCTGATTAAAACCTAAGAAATCCATTATATTGATAAATATGCAATTCTCCCATTAAATATCCTTTTTTTCTGTATGCCTGCGATATGTCTGCGATATGCCTGCGATATGTCTGCGATATTAAAATATCATGAAATATTGTCAAAATCCTAATACTTTATCATAACAATATCAAATAAGTATATATATTATCATATAATTAAAAAAGGGGAGCACATTTCTGCACTCCCCTTCAAGAAAAACCATTAAATTCTGCCGTTATTTGACCAGCATCATACGCTTCGTTTCAGAAAATTTATCTGAAACTAATTTATAATAATACATACCCGATGATAAGTTAGAAGCATCAAATACGATATTATATGAACCTGCATCCAAATACTGATTGAAATATGTTGTTATCTCATTCCCAAGAACATCATATACCTTCATGTACGTTTGTCCGCTCTTTGGAATTGAAAATTTAATATTCGTTACCGGATTAAAAGGATTCGGATAGTTCTGTTCAAGTGAATAGTTTGCAGCAACTTGTGTTTCGTTTCCTATACTGGTAGTTCCTTCTACCGGTGCTTTCTTCGTATTCAAAACATAACTATTCGAATTCAATGTACCGTTCACAAAATACGCAAATACTCCAATTTCACAGTTCTCCGAAGCCCACGCTGAAGGTAAAATATAATTCCACGTTTTTGTTTTCACAGTTCCTGCAGTCCATGTCCCCGAACTTAGTTCTTCCCCTAATGCACCGTTAACCATGTTTCTTACAACATGCTTGTGTACGTAATTCGATCCGCCTGTGCATGAACTGTTTCCTGTTTGAGAATAAATCAATTTGTCTTCAAGTAACACAAAGTTTATGTTCACTGTCGTATCAAGATTTCTTAATGCAGTTACATTTGCGGTCACCGAAACTTCTCTTGTTCCCATATTATAATTCTTTATCAAATCAATTTTTACATCTGGAGTAAACGTGATTTGATAACTGACCTGTCCCGACCATGATCCTCGGCTTATTGCACCTGTTCTTCTCCCTACAACACCAGTGGGATATGCAGACAACCCAAGTGCTGAAATGATTGAATTCCCGTTAAAATTGGTCCATGGATCATTTCCGGATCCTGCTGGTCCGTGATACTCAAGCACAAGTGTATTCGGATACTGTGTTAAAATTTGTTCTGCTATAACATGCCCGCATGGACACCACTGGCACCATGTTCCCGTGCAAAGCTCAAGTAGTACATTATTTGAATCTTGTGCTTGGGTCTTTTGTGTAAAAACAACTGAAATAAGAAGAATTGCGATAAAAATGTAAAGTAGTTTTTTCATGACTTTTAAGTTTAAAGATTTTACAAATACCATTTTATTTAACTATTATTATTTCGTACATTATTGATGTTTACTTTCATTTTAGCAGTATCATTCCTTTGCCATATTTAATTTCGACCTGCGAACAAGTTTATCAATACAGTCTTACCGCCAATTATTTCTATCGAGAAAATAAATCTACTTAAAAGAATTATTCTTTTATAGGGAATGAATCGATAATTCAATAACCAATCGTTCTAACTAAACTGATGCAGAACTACAATAACAAGTATTAATCCTGCACATATATTATTACCCCCTGTATGGGTAATAATATATTAAGAATAGATTTTATTGTCAATATTAATACGCATTTATTACTAGAAGGAAATCATACCTTTCCAAAACCGGAAGTGAAAAAGTGAATTATAAAATCGTACATCTTCTATCTTATTATTAAAGAAAGGGAGAGCAATTCTGCCCTCCCCTTCAGGAAAAACCAATAAAATCTGCTGTTATTTGACCAGCATCATACGTTTTGTTTCTGAAAATGAACCTGACTTTATCTGATAAAAATACAAACCAGATGACCACTCAGATCCATCGATGACTATTCTATACTTTCCTGCCTTTGTCATACCCGAATGATACGTCCCGACTTCTTTTCCTAATGAACTGAATACTTTCAATGTTGTATTATCTTCTTTTGGTAATGAAAACTCAACTGTTGTCTTTGGATTGAAAGGATTCGGGTAATTCTGTGATACTGAAAAACCCTTTGGAATTTCAGTCGAGATAGGTGCAATTGCAGTAGGTGGTGAATAAATCCCTGCTACATTATATATCTCTTTTGTATTATCTTCCTGCACAAAAGCTATTGTGTGCATATTATTAGTTTCCCATACGGGATTTAATTTATATGTAATTATATAAGTGTACGTTCCGGCTGCTACAGGATGTGATGTACCTTGACTTGTGGGATATGATGCTCTGAAAACATGGGGGAAACTTATTTCACCATTTGTTCCTGGAGGAGAACTGTATGTAATTCTATTTTCCAATGCCATCGCTCTTAAAAAATAATTACCGGCTGGCAATTCCGAAAGATTTGTTACTGTTATCGTCGCTCTAATCGAATCACCTGGAATTAAATGATTAACAACCGATATCGCGACAGGCGTCGGAATGCTTAAACGATAATTAAAATAATAATCTAATGTCGAATAATTTGAATAGGATTGGGTAAAATACAATCCTTCAATCTTTGTATACGGTACTGAGTTCACTCCATAATAATACCTCCTGTCATAATTCTGTACAGTATTGTGTAAGTACATAGGGTCATTTCCGGGAGATGGCCATCCCACGTGATATTTAACCGATACAATTGAATCACCCTTTGTTGCTAAATAACTTGCCATGTAAGGATTTTGTTGTGCACAAGGTCCACAGGTTGAACTTGTAAATCCTTCAAAGAAAATCGTACGAGTTGTTGTCTGGGAAAATGCAGCAGTGCTTATTAATGCAAAAACTGCAAACACAAAAAGTTTTAATGTGAATTTTTTCATGATTTATTATTAAATATTTTATAAACCCAATTAATCAAAATTATAATAATTTTCTTTACGATACAATACAATACTGAATCATAAAGATATGAATTATAATAATAATATTTACATAAAGAAAAGGGAGAGCAATTCTGCCCTCCCTCATTAATCAAATCATCTTTTATTCTCTTATTTAATCATCGACATCTTTCTTACTTCCTTATAATCATCAGCTTCAAGCTTATAGAAATAAACTCCGCTCGCAAGCTTTGAACCGTCAAACTGCGTCAGGTAAATTCCGGCGTTCTGATTTCCTTCGTACAATGTCGATATCAATTGACCCTTTATATCATACACCTTTAATGATACTTTCGAACTCCTCGGTATCATATAAGAAATATTTGTAACCGGATTAAACGGATTTGGATAATTCTGATTTAAGGCATATTTAGTCGGAGTCTCTATTCCAATCTGCTGAATGGAAACTATAAAACTGCTTACTGCTACAGAAAATCTTCCCCATTGGCTGTCACCATTTGGTACGAAGGCACTCGTAGTCGAGGGTGCTGTAGCTAACGTTGTACCGGCTTTATCAAATATCGTAAATGGGAATGTTGACCCTCCGTTCGTTGATACTTGCACCTGTAATCTGTCATTATATGCTGCACTGTAATTAGAATGAGCCCAGTTAAATCTAATTGAGTCAGTTAAATCTACATTGTTAAATACAGGTGATCTCAAATAATCAATATGTCCGACATCACTGTAATTGTAACACGCAAGTCTTGCTGACCTTGTTCCTGAAAATAATGGCCCGCTCGCGCCTGAAAATCCATCCCAGGTTAAACTCCCGGCATTTGGATTTATCACCTGCCAACCTGACGGCGGGAAACCTGATTCAAATACTTCATAATTAAAACCTGAGTTTATTGAATAGGTCTGTGAACCGGTTATTATCTCATTGTTGTTATTCACAAAACTCGGTAATGGCATTGGTTTTGTATCATATGGAGTAACATTCTTTACATATCTCTCAGCAGTTACAACATGAGGTGCTTTACCTGCATTTATGATTTCCTTGTTAGCATCATTCTGTACAAATGCTGCTGTGTAATATGACGTATCCGTTGCACCCGCGAAAGGTGTAAGTTTATAAATAAATTCATAGTTGTATGTCCCTGGTGTCGTCGGTATGGTTGTACCGCTCATATCGGGATATGCAAATCTGAATACATCTTTAAATTCTCTTTCTCCATTTGTACCTGGAGGCGATGGATAAGTTACCTTCGTGGAAATCGAGTTAACCCTAAGTTTATAATTTCCCGCTGGTAAAGGAGAAAGGACCGTTACTGTCACGTTTGTCTTTATCGAGTCTCCAATTTTTGTATCTATAACATTTACCGATAAAGGCGAACCCTTCAACATCCTCGTAGTATATGGTGTCAACAAATTGCTCAAAGTAGAATATCCGCTTACCTGTTTAAAAATTCCGTCAACAATAAGAGTAGGTACCGAATTCACAGCGTAATATGTCTGTACTCTTGGTTGTATCTGTGTAGAATTAGCTGTATACATCGGGTCATTTCCGGGTGACGGCCACCATACATGTGTTTTTATTGGTACCAATGAATCAATTCGCTCTGAGATAAAAGCATCAAGTGATGGATTTTGTGACGCGCAAGGACCGCATGTAGAAGCGGTAAATGCTTCAAAGACTACTTTCCGTTGTGCTCCCGGCATGTAAAATGTATATTGCTTCAATGTATCATTCAATCTGTTCTCGTCCGCAACCCATGTAGAATAAGTTTTTATATTAATCGCTGTATTCGGAACTATTTGCATTGAGTCAAATTCAATTACAGCACTATCGCCCGATGAAATCGTTGGAGCTGGCTTTGTGCTAGTATATGAACCTACTGAAAGAACTAAATTAAACGAACTTGCAGAAGTAGTACCTATGTTTGTTAAAGTTACTGTAGGTAATACTTTAAAAGTATTCGTTCCGTTGGTTGAATAACTTGAATCCTTCGGAATATTTATCGATGATACTGCAATGTCATTCTGATATTGAGTTCCAAGTGAGAAGTTATCAACGTAAATATTATTCCCGTAAGCGTTTGTTGATACAAACTGAACGACAATATCGTTTAACATTGATTGTTGTGTTGTCTGGAAATTGAATGCCATTACACCAATTGCCAGAACTAATGTAAAGAGAAATACTTTCTTCATGTCTTAAAAAATAAGTTTATAAAATGAGTTAGATGCATAAAATCTTAATATAAAAATAATATAACCATGTTAAATTTTCAAGTGTAAGTTACATTATCATTCTTGCTTATTTAATCAACATCAACTTCTTGACAGCAGAATAATCACCTGAAAGTAGTTTATAATAATATACACCGCTTGATAAACCTGAAGCATTAAATTCTACTTCGTACTTTCCCGCCCGAAGTTGTTTATATACCCGTGTTGCTACTTCCCTGCCCATGGAATCATAAACTTTTAAACTTGTAAATCCAGATTTAGGTAAAGCAAATCTAATCTTAGTCACAGGATTGAACGGATTTGGATAATTCTGCTCAAGGTTGTACTTGTTCGGTACTTCATTCGATATATTATTTATTCCGGTTGGCATAAATGTACCTTTATTAGCATTAAGCACTTCTTTGTTCACATCATTTTGAACAAAGGCTACCGTCACAATGCTTGTATCCTGCCAGGCTGTCTCGCGTTTGTATGTGTAAGTATAATTATAAGTTCCAATTGTTGTTGGAATGTCAACTCCTGTCGTATTTGGATAAGCCCTTCTAAATACAGTATGAAACACAGTCTCACCATTTGAACCCGGAGGAGTTGTATATGTTATCAGTTTCTCGACAGCCATAACTCTTAGTTTATAAGTTCCGGCAGGTAAATTTGTGCTTACTACAAGTGTAATAGTTGATTTTATCGAATCACCCTGTATCCTCTCATCAACAACATCTATCGAAAGTGGTGGAGTTACTGCAAGCCTCGTATTCAAAGCATTATCAAAAGCTGCTGATGTAAAAGGCCATATATCATAAATAATACCATCAACATTGCACGTTGGCACTGCCGTAATGTTATTGTATTGTATCCTTTCTGTACTCTGAGTCGGATTCGCTTGATACATTGGATCAACTCCCGGCCAGGATGCATGGTACATTATCGATATGGCTTGTGCTTGATGATTCTGAAGCCATGATATCAATATTGGATTGCTCGCAGCACATGGTCCGCATGATGCGTTTGTTCCTTCTTCAAAAAGAACTCTGCGTGTCGGCTGAGCATAAACGGTCGCAATAACCGTTAATACAATTAGAAATGAGTAAATAATTTTCTTCATAATATTATTTTAGTTAAATAGTAAAAGTTACGATTATTTTCTATTTTATTAACATGAGTTTCTTTATATCCGTAAATCCTCCCGAAGTCAACTTATAGAAATATATTCCGCTCGATAATTCCGAACCAAGGAATTCAACCTCATAGACTCCCGCTTCTACTTTCTTATCATATAATCTTTCAACCTCTCGACCCATCACATCATATACTATTAATGATGTATAACCCGAGTTAGGAATTTCAAATTTAATCTTTGTCACAGGATTAAACGGATTCGGATAGTTCTGATATAATTTGTACTGTCTTACATTCCCTATTTCATTATTAATAGCTGTCGGTGTTGTAACCATAAACTTAAAATAACCTAATGGTGCGGTATATGGTTTTGTAATTGTTTTGTTGTTATTCGATGTTGCTGATACGTAATAGTAAACCGTTTTATTCAAAGATTGTGCTGGTATGTAAGCCTTAAAAGTATCTGCTGCGTTGGTCATATTTAATTCGGTATAAGATAAAGTTGTATCCGTCCTCCAATAAACTTTTGCGTTTTGAATACCCGCTTTAGATTTTATACTTGCTTTCACCTCATAAGGAGTCGTCGTATTGTCAGTGTTTCTTAAACCCGAATGTGAAATAAATAGTGGATCAAATACTCCTATTTCTTTCGTTATACAGTGCACAGCACCGCTTGCCGAAATCATTCCGCTGCAGTTTATTCCTACAACCCTATATCCCGGCATCGCTTCCCTATAAATCCTTAATGCTGTAGTATCCAATGAAAATCCATATATCGGTACTATGACAGTTTTATTTACTATCAATGAATTTGTATATGTATAATAACTTGAGTTAGGCGGGTACTGACCCGATGAACTTGGCGGCATAGGTATTCTTACTACCTTATATGGCTTACCGAAACAAGTTTGGAAATTACTTAAAACATAATTCAGGTTATACTCAATCTGCGGACCGTCCGACACTCCGTTGGGATACTGTCCAACAAGTATAGTTTCTTCATCAAGCAATTTCATGTGCATATCTATGTGATGTATTCCGTCATACGGCAAAGTATTCATCTTAACATACCTGCTAAGTCCCATATACTTCTTTGCTATTGTATCAATTTGTGCTTCAGTTTTTCCCGGATTCTCATTCAATATTAGTTTTGATGAAAATCCCGTTCCATGCCCGTCAACCATGAAGTTTCCGCCTGTCGCAGTAAAATCATACGGAGATACTATCGCCTGATGGAGCGGAGTATTATACATTTGTGCTATATATACCGGTATTTGATCGTCAAGAGGTCTCGGTCTATTATAAACCCAGTCAACCATTTTCAGTGAATCAATATCATACGTATATACATTCCATTGACCGTAATCCCTGCACCATACTGAATTGAATGACCTTATTAAAAATCGCAGATTGACAAGAGGTACTCCGTAAGACGTGAGCTGAGATTTTACACTATTTGAATCTGAACACACAATCACGCACACACACTCATCTTGCACATAATCGACAATTTGAGCTAATATGGATGTGTAAGATGTCCATGTTACCATTATAGCCTGAACCTCTTCCCATTCAGCAGTTGTCCTTACAGGAGAAAAAGGCGGATTTGTTTCTTCAGTACTAAATCCCGGTGGTGTATAGCTTTTGTAAATCCTTTGCTCTTCTTCTGTCATATAATGTGGCAGGTTTTGAGCGAGGGAATTATTGAATGTAATCAAAACGAAAATTGTAAACGAAATTAGGGAAATGAAATTTTTCATATTTTTAATTAAATATTTCTAAAATTATTACCATTACTAAAATACTTTTGTTTTGTTCTTATTAATATTAGATTAGAAAACAAAGATTTCTCAACTTAAAAAAGGAAAATCCGTATTAAGATAGTTACTTACGTAATCCATCACTGCATCTTCAAGCTTGTGATATTTTCCGCCGTATCCTGCATTTCTAATCTTCTTCATGTTAGCCTTAGTGTAATCCTGATACCGTCCTTTTAATACTTCGGGCATCTCAAAGTACTCAATATTCTCTTTCACATTTAAAGCTTTAAATATCGGCTTGACAAATGAATTAAAAGTATTTGCTTGTCCAGTTCCAACATTGTATATACCATTAACAATTTTGTTCTCACCGAAAAATATTGTCATTTCAACAGCATCCTTAACATATATAAAATCACGTTTTTGCTCACCATCACCATATTCTTTTGAATAAGATTTAAACAATTTAATCCTGCCTGTTTCCTTTACTTGCTTGTAAGCTTTGCTAACAATACTCTGCATATCTCCTTTATGATATTCATTTGGTCCGAAAACATTAAAATATTTAAGCCCTGCAATCCTATCAAGATAACCTTCTCTTTTTGCCCATTGGTCAAACATCTGTTTCGAATACCCATATGGATTGAGAGGTCTTAATGTATCAATTTTATCCTCTTCGTCATCGTATCCTCGTTTACCGTCGCCGTACGTAGCTGCAGACGAAGCATAAACGAATCTAACATTATTTTCTAATGAATGCCCGCAAAGAAATTTTGTGTATTCGAAATTATTACGTAATAGAAAATTCATGTCAAGCTGTGTAGTTGAACTGCATGCTCCCAAATGATATAAAGTCTCTATCTTATTCTTTTTAAGAAATCCGTCATGTACCATTTGACCAAAATCATCTTTATCAAATACATCAAGAAATTTTAACGCTATTAAATTCTTAAATTTGTCGTTTACCCCAAAATGGTCAACAATAATAATATCTTCACGTCCTTTTTTATTGAGCGCCCAAACCAATGCACTTCCAATAAATCCTGCTCCTCCGGTTACTATTATCATAACTATATTTTAATTTCAGTAAATGTTTTAAGTCTTTCTTTTGTTCTTAAGTTTTGTTCTATAAATTTAACGTTTTCTTTCTGGCTTTTAAAGTACAACTTCTGTGATGCCTTATTGGGATTTAACCACAAATAATCACTGTGTTCATCTGAAATTGTAACCATCTTACCCTTAACTAAACATACGAAGAGAGGAATTAAACTTATCTCATCTGTCCGCGGTGAATAAAATGTCGTCGTATGCGGCAAAACAAAAAGCCTGAAGGGCGTGAGCCCGGATTCTTCTCTAACTTCTCTTAATGCTGTTTCGAATGCTTTTTCATTCTTCTCAATTTTACCGGTAATTATCTGCCATATTCCGGGATATAATTTTTCACATTCAACTCTTTTAAGCAGTAAAAACTTATAGCCCTCTTTGAACTTTCTTGCAACATAACACTCAATATATATTGAATTAATTTTAGGCAATAGCAGATGTATTATAATTAATGTGCCTCATACCAGTTTTTACCCGTTCCGATTTCAACTTCGACCGGAACATCCAGCTTAATGGCGTTTTTCATTTCCCTTAAAACTATTTTCTTAACTTCTTCAATTTCAGGTTTATAAACCTCAAACACAAGTTCATCATGTACTTGCAGTAGCATCTTAGACTTAAATTTTTTCTCCTTAAATACATTATGAATCTCAATCATAGCAATTTTTATCATGTCTGCCGCTGTTCCTTGAATGGGCATGTTTATAGCCATTCTCTCGGCTTCACTCCTTACAGCATTATTGTTGTTGTTTATTTGCGGTAGATACCTTCTTCTCCCTTTCAGAGTTGTTACATAACCATTGTCTCTTGCAAACTTTCTTGTTCTTTCCAAATATTCATAAACCTTTGGAAACTCTGTAAAATATCTGTCAATGATTTCTTTAGCTTCTGAATTCTTAATTTCAAGTCTTGTTGCAAGTCCGAATGCTCCTATTCCATATATAATCCCGAAATTAACTTCCTTAGCTTTTCTTCTTCTATTTGGAGTAACTTCATCCTTCGATTTAAGTTTAAATACTCTCATCGCAGTTTCAGTATGTATGTCCCTGTTTTTCTTAAATGCACTTATAAAATTCTCATCCCCTGAATAATGAGCCATAACCCTCAGCTCTATCTGTGAATAATCCGCAGATAGTATTTCGTATTCATCATTTTTCGGTACAAATGCTTTCCTTATGTTCCTTCCAGCTTCTGTTCTTATAGGTATGTTCTGCAGATTTGGATTAACACTCGAAAGCCTTCCAGTAGCAGCCCTTATCTGATTAAATGAAGTATGTACCCTTCCCGTTCTTTTACTTATAGATTTCATAAGTCCGTCAATGTATGTCGATTTCAGTTTTGTCATCATTCTGTATTCAAGGATGCTCGCTGCTATTGGATGTTTGTATCTGAGTTCTTCTAATACACTTGAATCGGTTGAGTAACCTGTCTTTGTTTTCTTTGTAAGCCCTAAATGAAGTTTTTCTGTTAATATTTTTGCTAATTGAGCGGGTGAATTTATATTAAACTTCTCTCCTGCTTCATCGTATATCTTTCCTTCATATTTTTCTATGTAATTCTGAATCTCTTTATCCAGTATTTTTAAAACTTTTCCATCTACACTTATTCCCTCGAACTCCATATCTCCAAGTACTTTTATCAGCGGAAACTCGATTTCTTCGCAAAGTTTTGTTTGATTCAGTTTTGCAAGTTCATAATTAATTCTGTGGTAAAGCTGTAAAGTAACATCTGCATCTTCAGACGCATATTCGCTCACAAGTTCAACATCAACTTCGTCCATTGTTTTCTCATCTTTTCCTTTACCTATCAACTCCTTAATCGAAATCGGTCTGTATTTCAACCATTTCTCGGATAAAGAATCCATGCTATGATCAACGGATGCATCAAGTATATATGAACCCACCATAGTATCAAAATGTATATTATTCATTTCAACCCCGTATCTTTTCATAAGCAGATAATCGAACTTAATATTTTGACCGATTAATTTAATTTTCCTACTCTCTAAAACAGGCTTTATCTTATTTATTGCAATGTTAATTTCTACTCCAATATTCTTTCTGACTTTATCAGAAGAAAACAAATCGTTTGAACTCCTTACCTCTTCATCAAATTCACCAAATACGGGGAGATAAAACCCCTGATTCTCTTGATAGGAAAATGACATTCCTACGAGTTTCGCATCATTAAAATCAAGTCCCGTTGTTTCTGTGTCAAATGATACAAATTCCTCGGAAATTAATTTTTTTACAAGCTTATCAAGTGATGCTTCATTTTTAATCGTATAGTAATCATGTTTGACATCTTTTATTGTCTTAATCTCCTGAATATTCTGCTCAATTTTCTCACCTTGAATTGTTATCCTTAATGGTAAATCATTGTCTGATCCCTCATCGGCTTTTTCAATCGTTTCAATGGGTTCTCCAAATCGAAGTCCCGCACTGTATTTCCTAGCAAACGTTTTCATATTAAGCTCTTCAAACCTTGTATAAAGAGCAGATTTATCAGGTTCTTTCCTTATAAGATCATGGAAATTAATATGTAGTGGAACATCAGTTTTAATCGTAACTAATCTTTTTGCAAGAAAAGCATTTTCTTTATCTCTGATTAGTATTTCTTTCAGTTTTGGCTTAGAAATCTTCTCTATACTTTTATATAAGTCTTCTATACTGCCGTACTCTTGAATCAAAGCAATTGCTGTTTTTTCACCAACACCTTTAACTCCAGGAATATTGTCAGCAGAATCACCCATTAAGCCGAGTATATCTATAACTTTGTCAGGTGTAACTCCAAACTTGGCTTTTACACCGTCTGTTCCAACGAATTCGAGTCCGCTAGTGCTTCCGGCTGATGTTTTCGATGGTCTAAAAATAAAACTTATATCGGATACCAGCTGCATATAATCTTTATCAGGTGTCACCATATAACTATGCACACCTTCTTTTTCTGCTTGTTTTACTAACGTACCAATTATGTCATCAGCTTCAAATCCTTCAACTTCTATCATTGGAATATTGTACAGCCTTACAATGTCTTTCACTTCATTTATTTGCCAGGGCATATCATCAGGAATCTCAGCCCTTTGTGCTTTATACTGTGGAAATTCTTTATGTCGAAATGTTGGCTTTTCTGTATCAAAACATACAGCTATGTGATCGGGAATCTCTTCTTCAAGTATTCTTAACATTGCATTAACAAAACCATAAATTGCGGATACATTATTTCCCTTTCCATCTTTCAAAGGTCGGCCTATCATCGCAAAATAAGCTCGGTAAATCATTGCCATCGCATCTATTAGAAAGAGTTTTTCTGCCATATTCTATTGCTTGTTATTTGGATTCATAATACTATGTCTTCTGCTGTAAGTGAAATAAATCACCATCCCTATTCCCAGCCAAAGCAAAAGTCTCCACCAGTTCTCAAGCGGTAATGAAAACATTAATAAGATACAAATTAACATCCCGAGTAGAGGTGTAATTGGATAGAATGGAGCCTTAAATGGTCGTTCAGCATTTGGATTTGTTTTACGCATAATCAGTACTGCTGTACAGACAATAGTAAATGCAAAGAGTGTACCAATACTGACTAATTCTGCTAATATCCTTAGCGGTAAGAAACCCGTTAAAATACTCACAAAAATTCCTGTTAAAATTGTAGTTTTATATGGTGTTTTAAATTTTTGATGCACTGCACCAAAAAAATTCTTAGGTATCATACCGTCTCTTGCCATTGCAAGCATTATCCTTGGTTGGCTGAGAAGTAGAACTAACAATACTGATGTTATACCCGCGATCGCTCCGAGTGATATGATAAAATTTGCCCATGTTATTCCAATGCTTTGAAACGCTTCTGAAACCGGTGCATCGATATTTATCTGATCATGTGGGACCATACCTGTTAATACAATTGCTACGAGTACATACAATATTGTACAGATAATCAGAGAATATATAATTCCCTTGGGTACGTCTTTGCTCGGTACTTTTGCTTCTTCTGCGTGTGTCGAAACGGAATCAAAACCGATATAAGCATAAAATATAACAGCTGCACCTGCAATCATTCCGAGCGGTGCTCCATTATTTCCAACCATTCCCCAAACTGTGTTCCCAAAGAAACTCACTCCTCCCCATCCATACGGTGCAAAATTATCCCAGTTATTTGTATCTATAAAAAATGCTCCTACTATTATTACAAACAAAACTATAGCCACTTTTAATATAACCATTGCAGTATTAAAACCTGCACTTTCACGGATACCTTTTACTAGTATTGCTGTAAGTATTAATGTTATTAAAACAGCGGGCAAGTCAACAATGGACCCTGTTAAAATAAGGTGGCCTGTTTCAAAACTGTAGTCAAATGGTGCTCGTGAAAGCAATGAAGGAATATTTATATCAAATATTTGAAGAAAACCCTGAAAATAATGAGACCACCCGTGTGCTACTGATGCCGATCCCACTGCATATTCAAGAACAAGATCCCAGCCTATTATCCAGGCTAATAACTCTCCCATTGTTGCATATGCATAAGTATAAGCTGAACCCGCTATCGGTACCATTGATGCCAATTCTGCATAACACATTGCAGCAAATACACACGCAAGACCTGCCACAAGAAATGATACAATTATTGCAGGTCCTGTTTTATCATGAGCAACAATACCTGTGAGCACAAATATACCCGTGCCGATTATTGCACCAACTCCAAGACTGGTTAATGCCAGAGGACCTAAAATACGGCGCAATCGGTTCTCGCCTTTCATTTCCTCCTTTATCATCGCAAGCGATTTCTTTGCAAAAAATTGATTCATCTTATATGTTTTCAGAAGAATTACAAATATTATTCAATTTAAAGATAGTATTCTATATATGAAATGAATTAAGTATACTTAATTTCATTTGCTCGAATTAGTTACAATATTACCATCAAATTTGACAGCATTTTTCCCAAAGTTTTTTTCGGTCAGTCTTATAATTGTCTTCAAAGCCGTCTCATTTTCATCAATCGTTGGAAAACCTCTTCTAATTTGTTTTATTGATGTTATTTCTGATTTAATAAACACTCCTTTTTTTGTCAAGAACACTTTTATTATAGGAGCAATCCCCTGAACACCCGCTAAAGAAAACTTCCCGTAAGTGCAGAAATTCCCGAGACTGTATGCTATAAACTTTCCTTTGTAAATTTCTACTGCTCTCGTTACATGAGGACCATGCCCGAAAACTAAATCCGCACCATAATCAATCGCGCTGTGAGCAAAATCATAAACATCTCCCCTGTCCTCACCCAGAAAAATTTCGTTTCTCATCGGGATATTCTGAGCTCCGGCACCCTCCGCACCGCTATGAAACATTACAACTAAAATATCGCATTCAGACTTTAACTCCTTAATCGTTTTTTCTATTAATTCCTCATTGTTAATGTTAATCGTCCCTCTGTTTGGTGCAAATCCTGCAAATCCAATCTTTTGTCCCTTTACTTCCTTAATGGCAGTTGGGTAATCTGTTGTTCCTGCATAAAGTATTTCATTGCTTTCTAGTACATTATAAGTAACCTCTCTTCCTTTTGTACCCATGTCAAATGCATGGTTATTTGCCAGATTCATATAATCAAAACCGGCATCAGACAAATATTCTGCGTATCTTTCAGGCATTCGGAATGAATAGCATCTTTCCGGGGTTTCGCATTCTTTCGGAGTCCCGCCTGAATTGAGGAACGGTCCCTCCAGGTTTCCCATAGTTATATCAGCATTTCGTAAAATATCTTTAACGTCGTTATATAAATCTTTTCCGTCATTAGGAGGAAGATCAGAATAAGGATATGTAGTACCCATCATAATATCACCTACACCAATTATTGTAATTGTATCATCTACAAATTTAGTGAGCGTATCATTTTCAGAAGCTGAATTTCCGGATTCTTTAATACTATTCTTGTCACAAGAAGACAGAATTACTAATACAGGTATAAGAAGAAGGTATATGTATTTCATGTGTAAATATAGCAATAGTCTTATAAATAAAAAAGGGTTTGCGATTAGTATCACAAACCCTTGTTAATAATAAAACGAATTTTAGTTTAAGCCACACAAACCATTAGCGCATCCACCTCCATAAGAAGGCATTCCGCACGAACCTCCTTCACATACAGCAGAATTACCCGATGACATTACTGATGAGAAGGTTGACATCATTTTAATATGACTTTTTGATTTGCATGAAGGACATACAACATCCTTCACATTCTCTTTCGTCTTATGAAATACTTCATAATTCGAGTTGCATTCCGTGCATTTATATTCAAATACTGGCATACTTAATTCCTTTTAGATTTAGAATATTATTTTTAATTGCTAATGGCAAATATATTTAATCGATACAATAAAATCAATGATTTTCCCTAATTAAAAACTGCCTTCCTGAATGCTACAGGAAGGCAGTATCTTAAAACCTGATAATAATTATTGACCTAAATAAGCTTTAAGTGATTTGCTTCGTGAAGCCTGTCTCAACCTTCTTATTGCTTTTTCTTTTATCTGTCTGACACGCTCTCGAGTTAGTTTGTACTTATCGCCTATTTCTTCCAGTGTTAACGGATTCTCTTTCTCAAGACCATAATAAAGCTTCACAACTTCTTTTTCCCTCTGTGAAAGTGTATCCAATGCTCTTTCAATTTCTATCCTCAGAGAATCTTTCAACAATCCCTGATCAGGCATCCTCTCGGCTTTATCCGGCATTATGTCAATTAACTTAGTGTCTTCTCCATGTATGCTCGGTGCGTCCATTGAGACATGTCCGCTTGAATTCTTCAAAGTTTCCTGAACCTCATAAATACTCATATCGAGTTTCTCGGCAATCTCAAGTACATTTGGTGCACGCTCATTACTTTGCTCAAGCTCGCTTATAGTCTTCGAAATCTTGCTCTTTTGCTGAACGATATTCAGAGGTAGTCTTACTACTCTTGATTGTTCAGCTAAAGCCTGTAATATGGATTGTCTAATCCACCATACAGCATACGATATAAATTTAAAGCCCCTTGTTTCATCAAATTTCTTTGCTGCTTTTATCAGCCCGAGATTACCTTCATTTATAAGGTCATTCAGCGATAATCCCTGATTCTGATATTGCTTTGCGACACTTACAACAAAACGAAGATTTGCTCTGACTAATGTGTCTAAAGCTTTCTTTTCGCCTTTCTTGATTCGCTTTGCGCAGTCAATTTCATCAGCAACACTTAATGGGGTTGTTTTACTGATTTCCTTCAGATATATATCGGTCGATTGATTTTCGCGGCTTGTATATTGTTTTCCTAATTTCATATCCTTTTAAATTGCAAAATTTATCTGCACTTAATTAAACTGCAAAAATAGGAACTTAGTTTCATTAGAAACTAAATCCCTATTTATCTTTCATATCTTAAAATATCCCAATATTGATTTTATTATTCTGTCGGATTTCCGCCAATTAAATCTATCTTATCTTCCTTGTGTAAAGTAACAATTGCTTTCTTTCTGTCTGCTCTAAATCCTGAGAATTTGCCTTTTTTAGTCATAGCTGATTTCAGCTTTCCCTTCATAACCAAGGTTCTTACATTCGTTACCCGTACTTTGAACTTCTTCTCAACAGCACCGGCTATTTCAATTTTATTTGCATCTATTCCAACTTCAAAAGCATACTGGTTTCTCATTTCCTGTAAACCTGTATTTTTCTCAGTTATTAACGGTCTGATTATTATTCTTTTCATTTTTCTAATTTATGATAATAAAGGTTTGCATAATTTCTCTACTGCTGACTTCTGTATTAATAACATCTTGTTGTTCAGTAAATCATAAGTTGCAGCCTGGTCCGAAATCAATACATTTAACTTTGGAAGATTCCTGCCTGATTTATACAGATTCTCATTTTTTTCAGAAACTAACAAAAGAGTCTTAACCGCGTCCAGTTTCAATGATTTTACCACTTCAATCATATCCTTTGTCCTTGGCTTTTCGAAATTGAAATCCTCAACAACTGTAATTTCATTTTCTTTTGCTTTTAAGCTTAAAGCGCTTTTTCTCGCAAGCCTTGCTGCCTTCTTAGGAATATCAAGGTAATACCTGTGAGGTTTAGGTCCGAATATCGTACCGCCGCCAACCATTACTGGTGAACGACTTGTACCTCTTCTTGCATTACCGGTACCTTTTTGCCTGTATGGTTTCTTTCCGCCACCTCTGACTTCTTTTCTTTCTTTAGTCTTGTGTGTACCCTGTCTTCTGTTCGATAAATATGTTCTTACTGCCTGATAAATTAAATGTGTATTGGGTTCAATTCCGAATATTTCATCAGGTAGATTGACTTTTTCACCGCTGTCAGTTCCGTTTATTTTTAATACTTTAAGTTCCATCGTTAATTTTTATAAATTTCAACTAATCCGGAATTTGCTCCCGGTACAGCGCCTTTAATTAATATAAGGTTTGAATCTGGAATTATCTTTACAACTTTAAGATTTCGAACTGTTACTTGATCTCCGCCCATTCTTCCAGCCATTCTCTGTCCTCTCCAAACTCTGGAAGGATAAGATGATGCTCCGATTGATCCGGGCGCTCTCTGTCTGTCACTTTGACCGTGTGTTCTCACACCACCGCCAAAGCCGTGTCTTTTCATGACACCCTGAAATCCCTTGCCTTTTGAGGTTCCTGTGACTTTTACCTTATCGCCGATTTTAAATACTACATCTACTTTTATCTCATCGCCAACTTTTAAATCTGTTATGGGATAATCCCTTAACTCTTTCACGTAGCGAGGAGGTGCTATTTTTAAATCCTGATAACCTTTTCTTTGAGGTTTGTTGACATTCTTTTCTTTCTTTGTCTGAAATCCTACTTTTACTGCTTCATATCCATCCTTCTCTTTCGTCTTTATCTGTGTCACAACGCAAGGACCGGCTTCAATTACTGTGCAGGGAACTGCATTACCGGTCTCCTCAAAGAATGTTGTCATCCCGATTTTTTTTCCTAATATACCTAACATTTCCGTTTAAGTTTTATTTAATAAATCTTACTCTTACACCTTTATTTCAATGTCAACACCACCCGGAGGATCCAGCTTGGTCAAAGCATCAACAGTCTTGTTGGAAGAATTTAAAATATCAATCAGTCTCTTGTGTGAGCGTGTTTCAAACTGTTCACGTGACTTTTTGTCTACATGAGGTGATCTTAGTACTGTATATACGTTCTTCTTTACCGGTAAAGGTATTGGTCCGCTTACAATAGCACCTGTCTGCTTGATTGTCTTTATTATTCTTTCAGTCCACTTGTCCAGCAGGTTGTGGTCGTAAGATTTTAATTTAATCCTGATTTTTTGTGTTGCCAATTTTTTATGGTTTTGTATTTTTACATTGAAAGAGCGGTGTGTCCGCTCTTTCGTATGAAATAAAATATTTTATTTGATTATCTTTGTAACAACTCCTGAACCTACTGTTCTGCCGCCTTCTCTGATAGCAAATCTTAATTTATCTTCCATTGCTATCGGTGCAATCAGAACTACTTTCAATCCGTCTAAGTTATCTCCCGGCATAACCATCTGTACATTTTCTGGTAAGGTTACAACCCCTGTTACGTCAGTCGTTCTGAAATAGAACTGAGGTCTGTAGTTGTTTGAAAAAGGTGTATGTCTTCCGCCTTCTTCTTTCGACAATACGTAAACCTGTGCTTCGAATTCTGTGTGAGGAGTTACTGATCCTGTTTTTGCAAGTACCATTCCTCTTTCGATTTCTTTCTTGTCAACACCTCTTAAAAGAAGTCCGCAGTTATATCCTGCTACTGCTTCGGTTAAGACTTTATTGAACATTTCAGCACCAGTTACAACTGTTTTCTTGTGTGCACCAAGTCCAACCAATTCAACTTCATCACCAACTTTTACTCTGCCTCTTTCAACTCTTCCCGTTGCTACTGTTCCGCGTCCAGTGATTGAGAATACGTCTTCAACCGACATTAAGAACGGTTTGTCGTTTTCTCTCGGCGGCTCAGGAATGTAAGAATCAACTGCATCCATTAAATCCCATATACACTGGAATCTCGGATCATCAATACCTATTGAATCATCAAGACCGGCCTCCATAGCCTTTAATGCTGAACCTCTTATTATCGGAATATCGTCACCAGGGAATTCATACTTTGAAAGTAATTCTCTGATTTCCATTTCAACGAGTTCAAGTAATTCAGGGTCTGCTGCGTCAACTTTGTTTAAGAATACGACCATTGCTGGAACACCAACCTGACGTGCAAGAAGGATGTGCTCTCTTGTTTGAGGCATAGGACCGTCTGTTGCGGCCACTACGAGAATGGCGCCGTCCATCTGTGCAGCACCGGTAATCATATTTTTTACGTAGTCAGCGTGTCCCGGACAGTCTACGTGTGCATAATGTCTTCTTTCTGTCTGATATTCAACGTGAGCAGTTGCAATCGTAATACCTCTCGCCTTTTCTTCAGGTGCCTTATCAATTTCATCAAATTTCTTTACTTTTGCTGAGCCTTTTCTTGCTAAGCACATTGTGATGGCAGCGGTTAACGTGGTTTTTCCGTGGTCAACATGCCCGATGGTTCCAATATTAACGTGTGGTTTCGACACGTCATATGTTTCTTTTGCCATTTCTCTTAATCTCCTATATAGAAGTTATTTAAAGTTAGTTAATAAAAATTTTTTAAAAAAATCTTGTGGGTCAGGGAGGAATTGAACCTCCCACCTCGTGCTTATAAGGCACGCGCTCTAACCAACTGAGCTACTGACCCAGCTTTGTCCTTGCGGACGGAAACCCTCCAACACTATCCGCGGAGTGGTGTTCGGGTTTTATAGAGCTTTTCCCGTGTCTAATCGACGAGTTCTATTCTTCCTTAAAAGAACTGACCCAATATTGTTTAAAGAACTATTTCTTTCTTGATCCCGTGTAATTTTCTATTATCTTTTCAGATACAGATTTTGGTGCTTCATCATAATGAGAGAATTGCATCGTGTAAATTGCTCTTCCCTGCGTCATTGATCTTAATGTTGTTGCATACCCGAACATTTCGGATAGTGGTACCATTGCTCTTATTACCTGTGCATCACTTCTCTGACTTTGTCCTTCAATTCTGCCTCTTCTCGAACTTAAATCTCCCATTACCGAGCCCATGTAATCCTCAGGTGTTACTACTTCAACATCCATGATTGGTTCAAGTAATACAGGATTTGCTTTCCTTGCTGCTTCTTTGAAAGCCATCGATCCTGCAATCTTAAACGCCATTTCCGACGAATCAACATCATGATATGATCCATCAAACAATGTAACCTTAACGTCCTCAACTGGGTAACCTGCTAGTACGCCATTCTTCAGTGCTTCTTCAATTCCTTTCTCAACAGCAGGTATGTACTCTCTTGGTATTACACCTCCTACTATCTTATTCTCAAAAATAAATCCTTTTCCTTTTTCATTTGGTTCTAAATCTATCCATACGTGACCAAACTGTCCTTTACCGCCCGATTGTCTAACAAACTTATGCTCCTGAGTAACTTTCTTCCTTATTGTCTCTTTGTATGCAACCTGAGGCTTGCCAACATTTGCATCTACTTTAAACTCTCTCTTTAATCTATCAACAATTATTTCAAGATGAAGTTCACCCATTCCTGATATCAGCGTCTGCCCCGTTTCTTCGTCAGAACTAACTCTGAATGTTGGATCCTCATCCGAAAGTTTTGAGAGTGATTCACCAAGCTTATCCTGATCAGCCTTTGTTTTAGGTTCGATAGCAATCTGTATAACAGGCTCTGGAAATGTCATTCTCTCGAGTATTATCTGGTCATCTTCTGTGCACAATGTATCACCTGTCTTTGTATGTTTCAAACCAACTGCTGCTGCTATATCACCCGTGTATACTTCTTTTATATCTTCTCTATGATTAGCATGCATCTGTAAAATTCTGCCGAGTCTTTCCTTCTTTCCCGAAACAGAATTATAGATATAACTTCCCGCTTCGGCTTTCCCGGAATAAACTCTAAAGAAACATAACTTTCCTACATACGGATCAGTCATAATCTTAAATGCTAATGCAGAAAACTTTTCTTCATCCGATATTTGTCTAATCACCTGGTCATCTTTATGATAATGGTGAGCAGTAATTTCCTTTAAGTCTAAAGGAGTTGGCAAAAGCTCAATTATCATATCCAGTAAATTCTGAATGCCCTTATTTTTAAACGATGATCCGCAAAGTACAGGTATTATCTTAACCTGTAAAGTTGCTTCTCTCAAAACTCTGATTATTTCCTTTTCAGTAATTTCTTTCCCTTCAAGAAATTTCTCCAGCAATGTATCATCAACATCAGAAACCGCTTCAAGAAGTTTCTGTCTGTATTCATTTGCAAGAGTTGTCATTGAAGATGGTATTTCAATATCTTCAAAAGTTGAACCTAATGTATCTTCATTAAACATCCTCGCTTTCATTGTAATAAGATCAATAACGCCCTTAAACATATCCCCCTGACCCACAGGCAAAAGTATCGGAACCGCATTTGCTTTGAGTCTGTCCTTCATCATATTAATCGCATGAAAGAAATCCGCACCTGTTCTGTCCATCTTATTCACAAAAGCAATTCTTGGTACTCCGTATTTATCAGCCTGACGCCATACTGTCTCTGACTGCGGTTCTACACCTCCTACTGCACAAAATAATGCAACTGCGCCGTCAAGTACTCTTAAAGAACGCTCAACTTCTGCTGTAAAGTCTACGTGCCCTGGAGTATCAATAATATTAATTCTATGATTTTTCCAGCTGCATGTTGTTGCAGCTGATGTTATTGTAATACCTCTTTCCTTTTCCTGTTCCATCCAATCCATCGTAGCTCCTCCCTCATGAACTTCGCCCATTCGGTGAAGCCTACCGGTATAATACAAAATTCTTTCTGTTGTTGTTGTCTTTCCGGCGTCAATGTGCGCCATAATACCAATGTTTCTTGTTCTTTCTAAAGGTACCTGTCTAGGCATCTTTTAAATTTCCCTCTCCTTATAATTTATAATTTACCATCTAAAATGTGCAAACGCTTTGTTAGCTTCTGCCATCCTGTGAACATCCTCTTTCTTCTTCACTGAGCTGCCTTCACCAACGGAAGCTGCCATTAATTCATTCGCAAGCCTCTGAGCCATTGTCTTTTCACTTCTTGCGTTTGAATATGTTAATAACCATTTTATTCCAAGTGCAATCCTTCTGTCAGGTCTAACTTCAGTAGGAATCTGGTAGTTTGAACCACCGACTCGACGTGAACGAACCTCTATTGAAGGCATTACATTGTTTACTGCTTTATTGAATACTTCCAGAGGATTTCCTTTCGTTTTTTCCTCAATAATATCAAAAGCTTTATACAATATTTTCTGGGCGACAAGTTTTTTGCCGTCCTGCATGATTGAATTTATGAATCTCCCGACAAGTATATCATTATACTTAAAATCAGGAATTCTGATTCTTTTCTCTGCTCTTTTTCTTCTCATTAAAAAAGATATTTTATGTTAGAAAATTTATTTAGCGGCTGCTTCTTTAACTCTCTTTGCGCCGTATTTTGATCTTGACTTCTTTCTGTTGGCAACGCCAGCGGTATCTATTGCACCACGAATGATGTGATACCTAACGCCCGGAAGGTCTTTTACTCTTCCGCCACGGATTAATACTATGGAGTGTTCCTGTAGATTGTGACCCTCACCCGGTATGTAAGCAGTTACTTCGATACCGTTCGTCAACCTTACTCTGGCTACTTTTCTGAGTGCAGAATTCGGTTTCTTCGGAGTGGTCGTGTACACACGAGTGCATACACCCCTCTTCTGAGGACATGCATCCATCGCAGGAGCCTTGCTCTTATAGACCTTATCCTTACGTCCTTTGCGAACTAATTGATTTAATGTTGGCAATCGAATCTATTTTTAAATTACAAAATAATTGGAAACCTTTAAAATACTAATTTTATTCCATTTAGTCAACTCAATTTAGCATATTACCACTCACTTCTTTCATTTTCGACAATTTTGCTTTTTCTTTATAACTTGCCTCTAATTAGTCTCTAATTAGTCTTTAATTAGGTACATGTGTACTCTTAATAAACCCTTAAAAATGCAAAATTTCGCAGGTTTTACTAATCACACCATTATTCCAAAACTCTTGATAAAACATATATTTATAAAATTGAGGGCAATACCATATTTTGCCATTTTTCATAACACAATATTTTGTTAATTTTTCATAACTAATATTCCCCATAAACTTAAATTTATGATATTATGAAAAATTTAATTGTTCTGTTTTTATTACTTCCTTCAATTATTTCTATTAGCTGTAACACAGATAATACAACAAATTCAGCCGACCCAAATGAAATTTTATTGCAGCAATTCCGAAATGCAATCGCTGATGCATCAAAACCTCTGACTAAAAGCGGAATTGATACAACCCTTACGTCTATTATAAACACAAACACACAACTTCAGTGGGATCAAGCAAATGTTCTTTGTGTAACATGGACAAGTACTACTTATTTTGACGACAAAATTGATTCAACAATTGTCACTGCAAGTGATATGTGGGTCACCGTTGTCCCCGTCGTGAAAGTCATGATGGGTCATTTTGTTATGGAAACAATCAATCCCGAACTTCGAATGAAACAACTTCTTGGTATGTGGCCAGATAAACCAAGAACAAGGTTTGTTGAGGTTTGGGCGGATACAAACACAATGTTCAGACCCTGTCCTGACCCTGAAATCTGGGATTGCAAATGTGATACTGTATTTCCTGCTAACGTTAGCACAGCACACATCCAGTGGTTTAATAACGAAATCATAAACAAATACGGCCCAGATGGTTACCCGTGGACAAGACAGGGCTATACCTATGACTGGGGCGGTAGAACAAAATTCGGATTAAGCGAATTTGTAATTAAAAAAGGAGTACCCGTAAAGATTAAAAGCGTCACAACTCCGTCAACTTTGTACACAATGTATAAATAATCTGTTAAAAGTCTAACTTAATACCGAATGAAAGATTGTCTGGAATACTTCCGCCTTCAGAAGTAACGGATCTGTCAATTGCACCTTCAATATAAAGCAATAAATTTTTTACAGGTTCAAACTGCAAACCGTAAAAATAAATAAGTCTGCAAAAATTCTTGTTTATCAGAGCATCCACATTCTGCGGCTGTTTATAATTCACACCGCCTAAGATACCCCATTTTTTGAAAGGTACCCACTTCGCTGCAATTTCGACACCATAACCTGAATAAACAACCGTTGAATCATGTGAAGTCGCTATATCGCCATTTTCCTGATAAGCGTATGTTACTCCTAAAAATACATCGTCTGTCGAATAATTTAAACATGCGGCTGCATATATTGGATTTCCATGAAGACCGCGAATCCTTTTGCCCGCATTCGGATCCAGAAAAACATTATTAAATGCTGCACCTAAATTAATATTAAAAGGTAATTTGTATATCACAGATCCGCCTATACTATTAAATACACTATTAAACTTCTCTTCAGACAATTTAAACTGGGCTGCTAACGCTACATTAAAATTGCCAAGTGAATTTTTGTAAAGTACTGAATTAGACGCTCTTCCTGTTCCGGTTGCTCCCCCGTCTGTACCGTCCGGAGTATAAACATAAGAAGCATAACCGCTATTATTTTCCGAAATATCAGTAATAGAAGCAACTTCGTAGTATGCGCTCGTTTGTTTTCCGAGTGAAACTACACCATATTCATTGAAATCCGCTCCGACAAATCCTTTCCTTATCCCAAATACATTAGCGGGATCAGAAGAACTGACATTAAGAAATCCCGTTGAACTCCCGTTATCCGGTGAGAGAAGAAATTTATCATTCGAGTTGAGCAATACTGATAACTCAATACCTCCGAATATTCTTATACCGGGATTTATTTTTTTACTGACTTTTAATCCAAGCCTCGAACCTCCGTCAACAATCCCAATGTTCTTATCCGTTGTAATCATCATTATTGTAAACCTACCCCAAGGATTGAGCTCTGTCTTTGAATCATCCTGAGAAATAAGATTTCCAAACGGGGAAAAAATCATAAGTAAAAAAACAACAAAATTAACATGGTAACGTTTCTGTCCCATTTTCAATATTATGTTTTATTCTAAAATGATACTACAGTTAATATATTAAAATTGTACCTTTAGTTATATCAAATAATTCGGTATTAAATTTATCAAGTAAGCTTATTCTTACTTCGCAAACAAGAATCACCTTATCAGTTGAGTTATTTTCAACAATAGTTATTAAGTTCGTTTCAATAAATTTCATAACAGCACTAATGTAGCTGTAATTAAATTGAATAATCTTCCTTTCTGTCAAAATTACCTGTCTCTTGTCCGATATTCTCAGACATTCATCAGCCGCATTAAAATAAGCTCTTTTCAGCCCTCCGACTCCGAGTTTTATCCCACCGAAATATCTAGTAACAACTATAAGGACGTTTTTCAACCCATGTTTGTTGATTGCATCATAGATGGGTTTTCCCGAAGAGCCTGCAGGTTCACCATCGTCATTATATCTGAAATTGCCTTTTTCGAAAAGAACATAAGCAAAAGGATGGTGTCTGGCGTCAAAATATTCTTTTCGTATCTGATTTAATATATTTGAACTTTCTTCCGGATTACTTAAAGGATAAGCATTAGCAATAAATTTTGAGCGTTGAATTTTTAGTTCAATTTTTGTTTGATGTGATAGGGTTATGTAACTATCTTGTTCCAAGATAAATTCTCATTCCTTTACCAACCTTCTTTTCCTATTAATGGCACGAACTTAAAGTATTTATGTTTGAAAATATCAAGGTGTTCGTTCTCTTTATCATCCTTAACACGAATTACCTGCCATATCTCCTGAGTATCCCTGTCACCAATCGGAATTATAAGTCTCCCGCCCACAGCAAGCTGTTTAACGAGTGTATCTGGCAACTCAGGACTTCCTGCAGTAACTACAATACCGTCATAAGGGGCATGCTCACTCCAGCCAAGTGTCCCGTCTGTACACTTTAATCTAACCTTGTATCTGTTATCATGCAGAACTTTTTTTGCTTTTTGATAAAGATGTTCAATCCTTTCAATTGAATAGACCTCAGCTCCGAGTTCGCATAAAATGGCTGCCTGATATCCCGAACCAGTTCCGATTTCGAGAACCTTACTGTCTTTTTTAATGTCAAGAAGTTGAGTCATGAAAGCAACAGTATATGGTTGTGATATTGTCTGATTGTGACTTATTGGTAAAGCGCTGTTGTCATAGGCAAACCTTTTAAGTTCAGGAGTTACAAAATATTCTCTGCGCACTTTCTTAAATGCATTAATAACATTTTCATCTCTAATACCCGATTTTTTCAGTACTTTTATCAGCTCTTCGCGCTTTACGTCATAGTAAGAAAATCCCATTCTATTATTCTGTATCCTTAACTCTATTTGATTTTGTTGACTCAAAAATTGTTTTCAACGAATTAGCTACATTAGTAGTGCCCATAGCTTCTTTAAGTTTTTCCTTAAGTTCTTCTACATCTTTACATAATTGTAGTTTACCGTCTTCAGCAATTGATATCCTTGAAGTTTCTTCAGAAACGATTACTGCCAATGCGTCGGATTGTTCTGATATCCCAAGTCCTGCACGATGCCTTGTTCCTATGCTTCTGTTAAAAGCAAACTGTGTTTCGGACAAAGGCAAAACGCATCTTGCCGCTTCAATCTTATTGTTATTAATTATTACAGCCCCGTCGTGCAATGGTGAACGCGGATAAAAAATAGAGATAAGCAGTTCTTTACTTATTCTAGCTTCAATTCTTTCACCTCGTTCGACATAATTCTGCAAACCCGTAGCTCTTGTGACTACAATCAAAGCTCCCCAATTGTTACGCTGAATTTCACGGCAAGCCTCAGCTACCTCTGTAACATTTTCGTTCATGTCGAGACGCATGAAAAGTCTTGCAATTCTTGTTCTTCCGATAATTATCAATATTCTCCTAATTTCGGGTTGGAAAAGAATGATAAGAGCAATAACCCAAATGTCAGTCAATCTGCTTAACAACCAGCTTAGAACCTGCAGGTTCAAAATCTGTGCGAGGAGTGAAACACCTAAAATCAGAAGCAAGGAAATGAATATCTGAAAAGCAATAGTACCGCGCATAAGCTTATAAAGCTTAAAGAAAATGTATGTCACTATAATAAGGTCAATGACATCGACTAACCTGACGGGTACAAAACCGATTTTGAACAACTCCATTTATTAATTTAGTTAAATTCAGTAACTAATAAAATGTCAATAAAAAAGGGGATATAAATCCCCTTTAAATTAAAATATAAAGTTACAAATTACATCCCTGAGCTTGGAGGAGCCGGTTCATCGGCTTTACCCGCATTTCTTAAAGGTATATAAATTAGAATTAATCCTATTATTGCAAGAATAACAAATCCAATTAATAAAGGCGGTTCTGCAAATATCTGAGGAATTTTCATCTCGGCAATCTTAAACGGAGCAAATCCGAGTCCGGTCAAAGCTTCACCTGCAATGAAACCGGATGCGAGCAGAATACCTACATTTTCAATTCTAACTTTCTGAGCTTCGTTTAATTTTCTCTTTTTGACCATGATATCAAGAATTCCTTTAATAATACCGCCAATAAAAATTGCAAAGGTTGTTTCAAGCGGTAGGTACATTCCAACTGAAACGAGCATCGGGCTTTTCACCTGCATCATAATGAATGCAATTCCCATTAACAGACCAACTATGATTAATGACCATGCCATTTTTCCACCAACAATACCCTGCGAAAGCATAGCCATCAGACCAGCCTGTGGAGCTGAAAGATTCTTGCTTCCAAAACCACCCTGATAGTTTTGCTGAATACCCTGTGCAATATCAGCCTGATTCAAAAGATTTAAAACATAGAACATTACAAGACCTGAAACAACAACACCAATGATATCACCAACCTGCATTTTCCATGGAGTACCGCCGAGAATATGTCCTGCTTTTAAATCCTGAAGCATCTCACCTGCTACTGCTGCTGCAACACAAACGATTGCTGCTACACCAAGAACTGCCGCAACGCCCCCGTGCTGTGCATCAACACCAATAACAACGAGTATCAAAGCTGTTGTAACAAGAGCAGTTAAGGTCAAACCGCTTATAGGATTGTTAGATGAACCAATAATACCAACCAGATAACCTGAAATTGCTGCGAAGAAAAACGCTAATATGATCAGGATTGTTGCTGATGCTAAAGCAGGAGCCAACCCAGTACCAAATACAAAATAAGTAATCAGAAATGTTACTACTGCAACAGCAATTATTCCGATTAATACATAAGAGAAAGGTAAATCTTTTTCAGTTCTCTCAATGTTATGATGTGTACCGGCAGCAGCTTTCTTGACATCACCTACAGAACGTTTCAAGCCCGCAAACAGAGACTTACGCATATTGAATAAAGTATATAATGCGCCCATAAGCATTCCGCCAATTGCGATAGGTCTTACGATATATCTCCAGACCTGATTAATCTGGAAACCCTGATTGGAAAGAGTTTCAGCACTCTTGCCCGACATAGCAGCCCACTCATTAATAAAATTGATATCGCTAATATACGGATAAATGAAATAATAAATTATAGGTGTTAAAAGACCCCAAGCGAGAAGACCACCGCTAAAGTTTAGAGACGCATATTTAGGTCCTATAATATAACCGACACCCATGTATGCAGGACTAATACCCGGAGAACTAACAAGCATTCCACCCTGAGCGTTTATGTTTGTACCAGGGATTTTTACTTTATCGAAGAAGGCGTAGAATTTTTCCCAACTTGCAGCAAAGAAATTGATTTGCCCAAGGAACTGAATAACAGCACCGAGTCCCATCGCACTAAAGAGGAATTTGGAACCACCACCGCCGCCTTGTCCAGATTTATGGATTTCAGCAGCTGCTGTAGATTCAGGAAATAACAAATCCCTGTCTTCAACCATAACCCTTCTTAATAGAGCAACGAACATAATACCAAGAATACCACCGGCTATTAAGATTACAGTTGCCGTAGCATAATTTGCACCTGAGATATTCATTGGGTCCCAAATACCCGCTATAAAGAATGCCGGCAATGTGAAGATAGCACCTGCAGCAACAGACTCTCCGATAGAACCAACAGTTCTAACGAAGTTTTCTTCGAGTATATTACCCTTAAAAACTTTTAAAATTGCCATTCCAAGCACAGCAGCGGGATAAGTAGCGGCTATAGTCATACCCGCTTTTAATCCTAAATATGCGTTAGCTGCACCAAGAACGACTGCCAATATCAAACCGATAATTAATCCGCGAATTGTGAACTCAGCAAGATTTGTCTCGGCAGATATAAACGGAACAAATTTCTTTTGTTCTGACATAATTCTTTAATTTAAGTTAAAAGTATAATTTTATATAATTTTGACTATATTGTATGAAAATATTATGTAAGTTATACAATTAAAATTTAAGTTTCAATTCTACAAATTCTAACTTGAGGATAGGAATTATTACGTTGTTTAATAAAAATTTATTTATATACCTCTTTTACTGCCCCAGATAAGAATATGCAGACGTTCAGTATAATTGAAATGATATTTCTTGCAAATCTCGGCAAGTTCTTTTCTTTTAAGTGAAATATCAAGGTCTGTTAATCCCTCCGGCATAAGGTAAACATCTTTATTAACGAAACCAATTTCCTTCTGAAGCAAAAGAATCTCTTCAATGTCATTTATACTGCAATATACAAACTTCCATTGAATTTCTTTATTACGGTTAATAGTAATATCCTGATATACTTTCAGAACATCAAGATTAATTCTGTTCTGTTTGTGCATCTTTTCATGTTTAGTATCGAATGGAATTGAGGATTTCAGTTTAGGACTCACACTGATTAAATCAATGTATTCCAAAAATTGACCAGTGCGAGTACCGTTTGTTTCAAGTGTTACATATGCATCCAAGACTTTAAGTTTAGAGCACAAATCAGCAAGCTCATCGTGTTGAAGAGCCGGTTCTCCGCCGGTTATAACTACGTCGACAGCACCGCTGTTTTTATATTCACTAATAATGTCATCAACGCTGAATTCACCGATATTATGTTCATCTTCAGGATTCCAGCTTGTGTAGGGAGTATCGCACAAATTTCCACCGGAGAACTTACATCTAAGATTACAACCATTAGTTCTAATGAAAAAAGAAGGGACGCCGATACGCTTCCCTTCTCCTTGCACTGAATAGAATAACTCTGAAATCTTCATGTTATTTCTTTGAATCTAACGGACCAGACAGATTCTTGTAAGAAATCAATTCAGCTTTAACAGAGCCTACTATGATATCAAGTTTTACCATGACTGGAATCTTTCTGTCATCTCTTGAAATCCAAACAGCAATATTTTCGGCTTTCTTTATGAGAGCACCTTCTTCGGCAACGGGCTGCACGATAACGCATCTGAAATCACCAGCCGGAACATCGACATCTTCTTTATCAAGAACTTTCACTTTAAGGTCATAGTTTTTATCGTCGTAGAAACTATTCAGAGTAATAATCTCGCCGTTGTTCATGTTCTGAACATTCATAGTTCTCGCATAATAGAAGGCACTGATAATATCGAGTGAATAAGGTTTAATATCAAACTCGCCGTCGGGTTCCTTCTTACCCTTAGTAATGTTTGTAGTTCTTGCTTTATTATTCACGTTATCGAAGATAACCGTAAAATCTTTTGAGTAATCGCCTTCTCTTATGTACTGTTCAAACTTCCAAGGGAATAGACCTTCGGCATCAAGATAGCACTTGTACTTATCCTGAAGTTTATACACCCATTCAAAACTTGAAGCTGAATTTAGAGTAGCAGTAATATCGTAACAATTTCTGCCATTCATAACAACAAAGTTAGGCGCTATTTCAAAGACTACGTACCCGGCAGTCAGGAATCCATAACTGATTTCAAATTCAAGTCTCTCTCCAAGTCCAAAAGCATTATGGCTTACTTTTCTGTATTCCTTTTCCTGTGCATTAACAAAGTTTAATGACAGAACTAATAAAATAATAACTCCTGCGATAATGTTTTTCATAATATTATTATGTTTACTTAATATTGTAACCTAAAATTTAATAAAATGTTTCAAATAAATCATATTCTTAAAAGCTCATCAACAGCCTCAGCTGCCCGTGTGTCATTAATTGTACTCATATCGTCTCCTTTTTCCGGACTTATGATTACAGCCTGATTAGATAATGGTTTCCATCTAATTGCGTTCATTGGAGCAGAATTCGGATAGAAACCAATTATTTTTCTATTTAATGCTCCTGCAATGTGAATAGGTCCTGTAGAGTTTGAAACAAATAACTCACATCTATCGATAAGTATCATCATTTCCCTCAAGTCTAACATTCCAGTTAAATTAATAATATCGCCGCCTAACTTCAGGGGGAATAATGACGTTACATTACTTTCCCGATCTAAACCTGTAACTAAAATCTTAAAGAATGGATATGTCGTTTTTATGTATTCAGCTAATTTAATGAGTTTGTATACGGGTAAATCGACTGCCGACCCTTTGCTGCCAGGATGAATGATAATGTATTTAGAATCTAAGTTAAAATGTATGTTCAGTTTATTTTTAAAGTAGTTGTATTCAGAATCAGTATAACTTAAATGGAATATTTTTTCTAAGGATATTTCTTTTTTCAGAAAACTTAATAAGTTAAGATTGTATTCGGACTCATGTTTAACAGCATACTTTCTGTGTTCTTTTATTCTCTCGTTAAACAAGAAAGAATAGAATCTGTAAGCGGTACCAACTCGTGTCTGAATTCCCGCACGGAATGAAGCGACTGCAATATCTTTTCTCGGGAATACGTTGATTATTGTATCAAAATCATTTGATTTGAAAAAGTCGAGAAGATTATCAGAAACATCTTCATAATAGAAGATATTGTCAACACCTTCGTATCCGTTCAGAAGGTTTCCGAGTTTATTACTAATGAAAAGCGAAATTTCAGACGAGGGAGAAAGTCTTTTAATTTCAGGAATCATAGGAAGCGTGAGAATCACATCTCCAATCTTATCAGTACGGCTTAAAAGAATATGTTTTAATGCTCCCAAGCAATAATCTTCTGAGATTAAAATTCCAGTATAATGCTACTTCTTTTCCTTGTACGACAAAACTATATCTGTTGAGTTTGATTCTGAATTAAAACTCATCATTAATTCTACATCTCTTTCAGCTTTACTCCATTTGAGCATCCCGCCTTTTTCATTAATCAAATCTTCCATCCCCGGTTCCGATTTAAAGCCATTTTTCTTCAACTCTTCTTTATAGAAGGATGCGATATCCAAAACTTTTGCATTTGAGGAAAAAGTTACTGTTGTACCTTCAGTCTGGTTAACGATAGAGCCAACGCAGTTTGAATTAGGGGGTTGAGGAACATCTTTGGGAAAATCCTTCGGAAGTCCTACCTGGAGACCGAGTTCATTACCGGTTGTGCTAACTTCTTTGTTGTCCTGTGAGTTCAGCTTTGCAGAATCAGTACTGACTTCTGTTTTACCTGAAGAATTTTGTTCCGGTTTTTGTTCATTCTTTCCGCAGCTATAAAGAACAAACATTAAAAGAATAAGAACATGTAAAATTGTATACTTCATTTTTTATAATATGCGAATTATGATTATTAAAATCAGTTGTTACAAACAATAGCTTCGAATCTGCCAGCAATCCAGCTTTTCTTCTCGTCTTTAAAACACATAGCAATTCTACCTTTTACTACGTCATCATTCATCTCTGTGATTAATAAAGATGCATTCCAGCTTGCGTTGATTTTCCTCATATCATCATTTTCGGTGACATGAAAATCAGCTGAATACCCTTCTAAACTTTTGACGAAAGAATCCTTAACAAACTCACCGACTTTGAACTCCGAGCCAATTTTAGTCAATTGATAACCGTTATAATTTTCTATAAAGCCGCATTTATTTTTAGGAGCTTTATCACTAAAAGCCAGGACGTTATCGTTTGAGCCTCTCCATTTTTCGAAGACTATATAAACCGGATTAAAATCCTTGCCTTCAATTTTACCTTTAAGAGGGGCATCGGGTATATCTTTAACAGAAATCGATTCTTTCCAGACAAACTCACCGGATGATGAGTTTTGCTGATTAGTGCTTTCCTCTTTTTTATTGCAAGAGGAAAGCAAAATCAGACTTAATAGAAATATTGTTACTTTAATGTATCTTTGCAATTCTAAATAATTTATTTACAGAACTTTGTAAATCTATCATTTATTCTTGACCAGTGCAAGTTATTAATGAAGTTATCAATATACTTGACTCTTCCCGGACCGTCCTTGTGGTAATAGGCATGTTCGAAAACGTCGCACGCAATAAGAGGAACACCGCCCCAGATAGCGCCGTAGTGATGCTCATCGACAAGAACATTTAAAAGCCTACCGCTGTAAAGTCTATCATATACAAGTACGCCCCAGCCAGAGAGTTTAGCAGCTGTTGCAGTTGCTTTGAAATCTTCTTTCCATTTATCGATGCTGCCGAATTCTTTAACGATTGCGTCATAGATATCTTTACCCTTTGATGCATCACCGTCACCACCGAGTACTTCCCAATAAACATCGTGAAGCACAGTACCGCCGTGGTTCCAAGTCATTCTTCTTTTGAGTTCACCGACCAAAGAGTAATTGCCGTTGGCTTTTGCTCTATCCGCGGATTCAAGTTCTTTTTCGATGTTGTTAAGAAATGTAACATAACCCTTGTGGTGAGTGTTGTAATGCCAATCGCTAGTTTCGGGTGATACAACATCTTTCAAGAGTGTTTTAGCCTCCTCGTCAGAGTAAGGTCTTGCATTGAATTTCCATTCGTATGCCATTTTTGAAATATCTCCTTTCAAATTTATATTGTTTTTATTGTTATTATTATTTAATAAGAAACCCGGTAAAAATGATAGTGAAAGAGCACCTAAAGATGAATTGTAAATAAATTTTCTTCTTGAAATATCTTTTCTCATAAATTGTCTTTTGGTTAAATTATACTCCGAAAGAGCTGCCGCAGCCGCATGTTTTTTTTGCGTTAGGATTATTGAAAACGAAACCCTTACCAGACAGACCATCGGTATAATCCACTTCAGTACCTGTTAAATAAAGGAAACTTTTCATATCGATAAATACCTGAATACCATCTTTTTCTATGATTGTATCGGTTGGTTTAGATTCACCGTCGAAGCCGAGTGAATAAGAGAATCCTGAACAGCCGCCTCCTTTGACGCCGATTCTAAGTCCAAAATTTTCGGGAACATTATTTTCTTTCATTATTCTTTTAACTTCGCTGATAGCTTTATCCGTTATGTTTACGTCTTCCGTAACACCCGGAATGAATTTTGTTTCTTCTGACATATCTTTTTAGTTTATAATTGTTAGTTTATAGTTTATGATTTATAGTTTATAATTATTTGTCATGCAGACAATAAACTTATTGTTTATAGCATTTATTTCAATCTTAGTTTATTGACGGATTCTATTACTTTTTCTATAACATACATAATTTCTTCATTTGTGGTTTTTCTTCCCAAACTAAACCTAATCGCAGACTTAATCAACGAATCAGTTTTACCTATTGCCTTTAACACATAAGAAGGTCCTAAAGTTGCGGAACTGCAAGCGCTGCCTGTTGATAAAGCGATATTTTTTAAATTGCTTATCACGACTGATGAATCAACGCCCTCGAAGCTAATGTTTACGTTATTCGGCAAACGTTTTTCTCTGCTTCCGTTTAAGAATGAACAAGGAATTCTGTTTAAAAGATTCTGCATTAGAATATCACGCTGAACAATTTCCTTTTGAAAATCATCAAACATTCTCACTGATGATATTTCAGCGGCTTTACCGAAACCGACAATTCCCGGTACGTTTAAAGTTCCGCTTCTAAGTCCTCTTTCATGACCCCCTCCGTTTAACTGTGTTGAGATTTTATCAGCTGAAGTATTTCTAACATACAAAGCACCGACACCTTTAGGACCGTACATTTTATGAGCGCTGATGCTCATCAAATCAATTTTATATTCATTAACATCGACAGGCAATTTACCGAATGCCTGAACAGCGTCAGTATGGAATAATACGTTTTGAATCCGGCATATCTGAGCAATCTCAGGAACCGGCTGAATAGTACCGATTTCATTATTAGCGGTCATTATTGAAACAAGAACAGTATTTTCATCGATGTTTTCTTCAACATCTTTAGGAACAATTAATCCATAACTATCCGGCTTTACATACCTGATTTCCACACCCGACTTTTCGAGAGCCTTTACTGTATCGAGGACTGAGGTATGCTCTATTTCACTTGTTACGATATTAATGCCTTCTTTATAATTATTCTCAACGACACCTTTGATTGCTAAGTTATTTGATTCAGTAGCTCCGCTTGTGAAAATGATTTCATCAGGATTACAATTAACCAAAGCACTAATTTGTTTACGAGCGTATTCAACGGCAACGTTAGCTTCGTTTCCAAAGTGATGCCTCGATGAAGGATTACCGAACTTCCCGCTGAAATACGGTAACATAGCATCCAATACTTCCTTATCAACCGGAGTTGTTGAATTATAATCCATGAATATAAATTTCTCAGACAAAATCGGACACCATTTTTGTTCTTAAAAGATTTTCAAATTCAGACTGCATCTTGCTCAAAGGGATTTTGATAGAGCAGTTATTGCTTACATCACAGTTAGACACATCATCATGCATACACTCAACAATGTTTGTATTGGATTCAATTAAACCGAACAGTTCCATTAACGGAATATCCGAAAGTTTTCGTGACAACTTATAACCCCCATTTACTCCCTGAACAGACTCAAGAATACCTTCCTTTTTCAGTTTTTGTAGGATTTTAGCGAGTAAATCGTGAGGAATACTATATTTCTCGGAAATATCACGTACTTTCGTCACATCGCTTTGCGATTGCGAAAGGTGGTTCAATGCAATTAACGAATATTCTAGTTTTTTTGAAAATTTTACCATTTATTTAATAAAGACATTAAAATAGGACTATTATAGTCGTATTTAATAACAACGGATTTTGAAAATAAATTCCACACAATTTATAAAGAAAAATAAAAGATTAAGATTCCCCGCTATAAGCACGGAGATTCTTAAGACATACATTATTTCATATCGAACTTTTTATGTTTTAAACACTTTAATTTCACTGCGGGGAGCAATGAATTGATCCGTTAGCTATCAAATTATGTTTGCGAGTGAATTAATTAAATAAATAACGTTGCGAAGAAGTTATTTTTAAACAAAGTCCCCGAGAAATCAGTATAAATGCCTGCCATTGTCTTTGTGATTTTCTGTGCAACCAAGCCTTGGGATTGTAACAAGCTGGTTACTTACGAATCATATTCAGTTTGGGAGATTATTAAGCGGAAAATTATATTCAGACGATTACAGTTTGGGAATCGGGATTTTCCCGAGCTTTTTCTTTTTTAATTTGCTTCTTTGTTTTAATGCTTTTTATTCTTGCATGCTCATTCACGTCTGCTTCATGAAGGTCCATGCCTTTAAGTATGAAACCTCCGGCGTTTGCGCATAAGATTGGGGAATTGACTTCGTACGAAACGATTGAAAAGAATATCATTGCTTTATTAAAGTCATCAAAAACTTTTTTACACTGAGAGTTAAAATTAAATGAGAATGTATTTCCTTTATCACTGAATGTGATGGATTTCCCGGACTTCTTAAGAATTATAAATTTATGATTATGTTTAATCTTATTAAAACTTTTTTCAAGCGGGTGCGAAAGATGAATCATGAGAAAGAATTCGCAATGCGGATTAATTTTTTTAAGCAGAATGTCTTTTACATCGAATTCAATTGTAAGGGTTTCCGAATCAATTACAATATTTGACACAAAGATACTACATCCCATTACGGGTGTTAGCATAGTATCGGTTGTGAGAAAATTAGTAGCAGCATAAGGATAGTTTACGGCGATAATTCTTTGAAAAGGTTCATTATCAAACTTTTCTGAAAAACTAAAATGAACCCCATAATAATTATTCCATAAATCTTTCAATTTGTTTATTTGGCATACTGCAGAAGCAAACCTTGACAGTATTCCCATACGTGTCATAGTAGCAGATTCGGGTTCTGTTTTCTCCTTTTTCCTTTTCCGGGGTACAGATGCAGCAATTGTTTTCCCCTTTCTTATCTTAAAAACACTCGAACCCATTTTGCCCTGAAGTGCTCCTAAATGATTGTCCCTTACTTTTGCCATGTGGTAAAAGTAAACAATTAAAACAAAAAATGAAGCACATTTAATTAAGGCTTAATATCCGATTTACCAGTGTTGCCCAAGGGCTTAATGAGGGCTAAATAGGATCTTAGGTTGAGTTTAGATGAAAGTTAGAAGGTAATTAGGAGATTAATAGGTTTTTGTTAGGAAATAGATAGGCTTCTAATAGGTAACCTATATTTAAGTTATTGTTTTTACAAAATAATATCTTATTTCAATTATCAGCTAATTTTTAAATTTCGGACTCAAAAACGGCATATTTTCGAAGTCTTTAGGTAATATCAGCTCAATCGGTAACGTAAAACAATATCCTAATTGATTCAATTATAATAGAAATATTATACAAAAAAGTCAAGATAAAAACAGAGAATGTCGAATATTTTTTTGAATGAATATTCATTATGAAAAAATTAGTATTTTGTTAAAGACCGAAACATATCAACAGATAAGGACACAAAAAGAGATTAATTCTTATTTTAGGAATCTGATGAAGTTACAGAGACGTACCGGAGAGAACTGAGAATTTTTAGAAAAGGTTATTTAATTTCGCTCTTGAAATAAATTCATTAAATTAGTATCTTTATTGTTTATGTAAAATCCGCTCCCATCGTCTAGGGGTTAGGACACCACTCTTTCACAGTGAAAACACGAGTTCGATTCTCGTTGGGAGCGCAAAGCAGAAGCCCTGCAAGATAATTACTTGCAGGGCTTTTTTATTAGGTGTGAAAACATCCCGTGAGAAAGGTATTTCTCATTGGGAGCAAGAAGCAGAAGCCATGCAGGATAATTACATGCAGGGCTTTTTTATTTTAGAACAATTAGGCTTTGATTTTTAATATTATTTGAAATCCTCAGTAAAATAGAATATGAGAAAATTTAATTTAATTGAATCACTTACTGACACAAAAAAAGGGATTAATGCACAATAAAAAATCCCTTTAATAATTAAGAAATATTTAGTATTGTACATATATCTCCATAAAGTTGTAATTTTAGTAATTTAAATTAACAAGCCTTTTTTAATTTTACATTAAAAATTGACATGGCTAAGACAAAAGATACTATCAAACAAGCAAATCAAGGTACAAAGGCATCGGGAAGCAGAAATAAATCAAAATCCATTCTTAATTATCAACATATACTGAATAATTTCGAGAGCGGATATGCTTATCAAAAAATAATAGTTGACAGTAGAGGCAAACCGATAGATTTTGAGTATATAGAGGTAAATCCGGCATTCGAAAGTTTGATGGGTCTTAAGGCAAAGGATATTTTGGGAAAAAGGGTTACGGAAGTGATACCTGATTTCAAACTGAAGAAAAAAGACTGGATTGAATATTACGGAGAAGTAGCATTAAATGGAAAGAATAAGTCGATAGATTTTTATTCAAAAACCAGAAATAAATGGCTGCATATAAGGTCTCACAGTCCTACCAAAGGATACTTTATAACAGAAGTACATGATATTACAAAACGTAAAGAAGCGGAAATGCTGATAGAAAAATCAAATCAGCAGCTTAATGAGATTGTTGAAAGTATTTCTGATGCATTTGTAACACTGGATAAAAACTGGTGTTATACATACATGAACAAACGCGCTGGTGAAATCTTTGCAAGAGATCCGAAGAAAATAATCGGGAAGCACATTTGGACAGAATTTCCTGAAGGAGTTGGGCAGCTATTTCACCAGGCTTACGAAAAAGCTTTTAGAGAGCAAACATTTGTAAAACTGGAAGAATATTATCCACCATACGATAAATGGTTTGAGAACAGAATATATCCCACGAAAGAGGGCTTATCAATATTTTTTCACGACATTACCGAGCGTAAAAAAGCACTGCATGAATTAGAAAAAGTAAACAGAACATACGTTGTTATAAGTCAAATAAATCAATTGATAGTAAGGGAAAGCGACATTAATGAAATATTCAGGAAAACGTGTAAGATTGCGATTGAACACGGTAAGTTTAGAATGGCCTGGATTGGAATAGTAGATGAAAACACTCGAATAGTGAATCCAAAGTTTTGGGACGGACACGAGGATGGATATCTTTCGAGTATTATGAAGATAGCATTAGATAATGAATTAGTCGGAACAGGACCAACAGCTGCTGCAATAAACAAAGGCAGTCACTATTTTTGCAATGATATAGCAAACGACCCGATAATTGAACCATGGAGGGAGGAGGCATTGAAACGGGGTTACCGTTCATCGATAGCATTACCACTTAAATTACATGACAAAATAATTGGTTCGTTTAATTTATATTCAGAAAATCCAAATTTCTTCAACGAGAACGAAATAAGTCTGCTGCTTGAAGTTGCTGACAACATATCTTATGCAATCGAAAATATAGAAAACGCCGGAATAAAGAAAAAAGCAGAAGATGATTTGAAGGAAAGTGAAAGATTATTAATATCTATTGTGGATAATATTCCTAACATGATATTTTTAAAAGATGCCAAGGAGCTGCGATTTTTCAGATTAAACAAAGCTGGAGAAAGGCTTTTAGGATATACAAGGCAAGAATTAGAGGGAAAGAATGATTATGACTTTTTCCCAAAAGAACAGGCTGATAAATTTACCTCAAAAGACAAGGAGGTAATTGAATCCGGTAAACCCATGAACATACCACAGGAAAAGATAAACACAAAATCGGGAACAAAGATATTACACACTCAAAAGATTGCAATCAACGACATACATGGAAATCCACTTTATCTTCTTGGGATTTCGGAAGATATTACTGAAAGGATTGAAGCAGAACAAAAAATTATAGAGAGCGAGCATTATTACAGGACAATATTTGAAACGACAGGAAATGCTACGGCAATAATAAATGAAGACACGACATATTCACAGGTTAATTCAAAGTTCGTAGAGATCTCGGGATTTAAGAAAGAAGAAATTGAGGGTAAAATGCACTGGGAGAAATTTGTACATAAAGATGATATTGAATTAATGAAAGAGAAGCATAGATTGAGGAGAACTGACCCATCAAAAGCGGAAAGGAATTATGAATTTAGGTTCGTGGATAAAACGGGGAATATTAGAAACGTGCTGATAACGATTGATATGATACCAGGAACAAAGAAAAGTGTCGCTTCATTACTTGATATTACAGAAAGAAAATTAGCTGAAAAGAAAGTTCAGGAATCGGAAAAAAGGTACAGAATGCTGTTTGAGTACAATCCCGTTCCGATGCTGATTTACGAACGAGTTACTCTACAGCTGATAGCAGTGAATGAAGCATTTCTCAAACATTACGGATACAATAAAGAGCAGATTACTGAGATGATATTACCAGACCTTTATCCCGATGAGCAGCAAGTTCCTATAACAGATCTTGCAATGAATTTAAAGGGTCACAATTATGCGGGTGAATGGAAGCACAAGAAAGCAGACGGTACGTTAATCGATATTTTTGCGACTTCACATGACATAATCTTCAAAGGAAAAGATTGCCGGATAGCCGTCGTAAATGATATAACAGAACGAAAAGCGATGGAAAACATGATAAGGAGAATAAATGAAGAGCTTGAAGTACGGGTTACAGAGAGGACATTCCAACTTGAAGAATCGAACAAAGAATTGGAGGCTTTTTCATATTCGGTATCGCACGACCTTCGTGCACCTTTAAGAGCGATATCCGGGTTTTCGAAATTACTGAAGGAAGATTATTATGAGAAACTTGATGATGAAGGAAAAGATTACCTGGAAGATATAATGAAGAATTCAGAAAGAATGGCAATACTGATAGATGATCTGCTTGAACTTTCAAGATACGGCAGAAAGAAGATGGACATGTATGAGATTAAAATGAAAGAGCTATTTAAGAGTATTATTAATGAGCAAAAAGAATATGCTGAGAATAAGAATACAGTTTTTAATATTAAAGAAATACCAAATATAAAGGGTGATTATTCACTAATTAAGCAGGTTGTAATAAACCTGATTTCAAACGCTATAAAATATTCATCGAAGACACCGAAACCAGTTATAGAAGTTGGATCAACGGATAAGGAGACAGAAGTAGTTTACTATGTAAAGGACAATGGTGTTGGTTTTGACATGAAATATGTACATAAACTATTTGGAGTATTTCAAAGGCTGCACAGTGTTGAGGAGTATGAGGGAACAGGCGTAGGATTAGCGATTATACAGAGAATTATTGCTAAACATAACGGTAAAGCATGGGCAGAAAGCAATCCGGGGAAAGAAACGGTGTTTTATTTCTCATTGCCAAAGATATAGAGTAAATATAATGTAAAATTATTATATTAAACATAAAATTGATTATCTAGAATTTAAAATTTTATAAAATCAGAAATAGATTATGAATTCCACACCAGTAGAAATACTCTTGATTGAAGACAATCCAAGCGACGTTAAATTGACGTTGAAAGCACTTCAGAAACACAACCTTGCCAACAAGGTAACAGTCATTAAAGACGGTGCAGCGGCATTAGATTTTTTATTTGCACAGGGCGTGTACTCAGACAGAAATTTCAAGGTAGTGCCAAAAGTGATTTTTTTAGATTTAAAACTTCCGCTTGTTGACGGAATTGAGGTACTCAGAAAAATAAAGTCAGAAGATATTACGAAGAGGATACCGGTAGTAGTGCTTACTTCATCAAAGGAAAGCAGAGACATTGAAGAATGTTATAAATTAGGAGTTAACAGCTATGTTGTAAAACCTTTAGATTTTGAAAAGTTTCTGGATGCGGTTTCAAATTTAGGATTATACTGGGTATTGATGAATGAGCCACCAGTATAGAAAAATATAATATAAACCTCAAAAGTTTAATTTATGGACGACACAATTAAGATACTATTAGCTGAAGATAACATTAATGATGTAAAACTGCTTGAAAAAGAATTCTCAAAAAACAGTATGAAATTCAGTATACACGTTGTTGATACTGAAAATGAATACAGGAAAGCTTTAATAGAAATTAATCCGGACATTATTTTATCGGATTATACAATGCCGGTATTTGACGGACTGACAGCTCTCAGGATAAGAATGGAAACAGCCCCAATGGTTCCATTTATAATTGTAACGGGATCGATAGACGAAATAACCGCTGTTGATTGCATAAAAGCGGGTGCGGATGACTATGTACTTAAAGAGCAAATACACAGGATTTATCCTGCGGTTAAATCAGCATTAAGAACAAGAGATTTGAATATAGAAAAAGAGAAAGCACAAAAAGCATTAATCGAGAGCGAATATAAATACAGAACTCTAATTGAAAATCTTGCAGTAGGTGTTTATCAAGTAGAGCCCAGCGGAAAGTTACTTCAAGTAAATCCTGCATTTTTAAAAATAATGGGATATTATAATACAGATATAGAATTATCCGAAGAAATGTCGAAAATCTCAGCATGGGATTTTTACCCAGATCCAAAAGTACGAAAAGATTTCTTGACAGCAGTAAAAGAAAACAGAGAAGTAAAGAATATTGAGATGCAGATGTACAATTATACAAAAAAATTAATCTGGGTAAACGTCGCAGCAAAGGGAAGGTTTGATAATGACGGTAATTTACTATGGGTTGACGGTGTACTCGAGGATATATCAATAAGAAAAGCAGCAGAGATTCAACTAATAGAAGCAAAGGAGAAGGCAGAAGAAGCGAGCAGAGTTAAATCAAGCTTTCTAGCAAACATGAGCCATGAAATAAGAACCCCTTTAAACGGAATACTTGGATTTACTGAGATACTAAAGGATGATATTAATGATAAAGAACAGCTACACTGTGTAAATGTGATAGAGAAAAGCGGAAAAAGGCTGCTGGAAACACTTGACCTGTTATTAAATTTCTCAAAACTTGAAGCAGAGAGTGTGACTGCTCTGTATAAAGAAGTTAATATTATTAATATTGTAAATAATGTTGTGAATAGATTCGAAGTGATGGCAAAAAGTAAAGAATTATACATCCAAAAAGAAATATTAGTTAACAAACTAACGGCTCATATTGACGAGAGATTTTTAATGCATGTATTAAACAATTTGTTGAAGAATGCTATTGTATACACGAAAAAAGGAGGTATTACACTTACACTTGACGCTAATATCGAGAATATGGTATTCAAGGTTAAAGATACGGGTATAGGAATAGTAAAAGAGAAACAGAAAATAATATTTGAACCGTTCAGACAGGAAAGCGAAGGGTACGGAAGGAATTTCGAAGGAACGGGTTTAGGATTATCCATAGCAAAAAGATTTATAGAATTGATGAAGGGAAGCATTGAGGTTGAAAGCGAAATTGGAAAAGGCTCAACATTTACGGTAACCATTCCGCTTACAAATAAAGAAGAACCGAACAAAAAAGATAATATAGAATATAAAGAGGAATTAAAGATATCGCCCCAGATAACCTCTAAACAAAAAAAGGGGAAATATTAATAGTAGAGAATGATGAAGACAATCTTCTTTTTACTGTATCAGTATTGAAGAAGCATTACGACACTGATTCAGCAGTTAACGGGTATGAAGCAATTGAAAGGGTAAAGAATAAATTTTATGACATTATTTTAATGGATATAAATTTGGGGAAAGGGATAGATGGAATACAGACAGTAAAAGAAATCAGAAAATTAAAAGGACATGAAGCAATACCGATTGTAGCCCTGACGGCTTATACACGATATGGGGATAAAGAAGAGTTTCTTGAAGGAGGGTGTACACATTATCTTGGAAAGCCGTTTAGTTCAAAGCAATTACTGGATTTATGCGAAAACATAATAAAAAGTGAGTAATTATAATTAAAGAAATATTCAAATTCCAGACATATTATCTTAATAAGGAAGTGAAATACAATCAACAAGTATTTACTTCGAAACATAGGGAAAAGATACAAAGAAAGTAGATCCCTTGTCTATTTCAGATTCAAACCATATTTTACCGTTATTCATTTCTACAAGGTCTTTGCAAAGAATGAGCCCCAGTCCAGTGCTTTCCTCTCCCGATGTCCCCTTTCGGGAGACAGATTCAGATAGTTTAAATATTTTACTTTTTAAAGATTCAGACATACCGATTCCTGAATCCTTTATAGAAATTATCACTTCACCATCTCTAATTTCAGAGCTGACATGAATATTACCGCCAGTGTTTGTAAACTTAATAGCGTTGCTAATCAAGTTTCTTAAAACAGTTTCAAGCATATCAACATCATAAACAAATCCCAAGTCTCCTGGAATATCGATAACAGTATGTATTTTCTTTTCATCGAGATTATTTCTAAGATAATAGAAAGCTTTTTCAACACAGTTGAAAAAATTGTTGTATGAAGGTTTAAACTTAATATTACCCATTTGTAGCCTTGCCCATTCGAGTAAATTTTTAAGAAGTTTATGCAATTGATTTGCAGAGGAGTTCATCATGTCCATAAAATTCTTCAACTCTTCGGGAGAAAACTTTTCTATTTTATCACGCACCATAGCAGTAAGAGCGATGAATCCGTTAAAGGGATTATTCAGGTCATGAGCTATTATTGAGAAGAATCTATCTTTTTCATAGTTGCGTCTTTTAAGTTCATCGACTGCTTCTTTGAGTTTCAGGTGAGTGGAAACGCGAATCAATACTTCTTCACTTTTAAAAGGTTTAGTTATGTAATCAACAGCACCGAGCGAAAAACCCGTTACGATATCATCTGATTCATTTTTTGCCGTGAGGAAAATTATTGGTATTCCCACTGTTTCAGAATCAGATTTCAAAATCTCACATACTTCAAAACCTGACAGAACCGGCATCATAATATCAAGCAAAATTAAATCAGGTTTCTTATCTAATGCAATTTTTATTGCTTTTTCACCGCTATCGGCAACATAAAGATTGTAATGATTCCTAAGAAGTGTACCTATAAGCTGTATATTCTGCGGTTGATCATCGACTATTAATATTGAATATTTGTGCAAATTATTACTAATCATTATTCATTATATTTTGATTTGAGATTTCTTAATAACAGAGGCAAAGAATTGAGATTTTGTTTTAAAGAATTTATATCAAAATTGTTGTAATCATTTCGCAGACTTTCGATATATTTATCAAACATATTAATATGGTTATCGGAACAGATTGATTTAAAGTCGTTAATAAAATTCCCGATTTCATCAAAATCCATGTATTCCAGTAAATTCTGGCTTCTCTCACTTAAAGAATCAGAAACTATTTCAGCATGTTTTAAGATAGTTTCTTTTGGCAAATTACTCAAGATTAATCTTTTTAAATGATCTTTGTTGTCGGTTTCATCTTCAGAGACCTTAGAGTATTTTAGAAATTTCATTAATTCTTTTATCAGTTCATTTTTAAGTATTGGTTTTCTGAGGAATCCTTCAAATTCTCTGACAATTTTTGCTTCATCACTTTGCATAGAGGAAGCAGTAAAAGCAATAACCGGAATTTTGGAAAAATCCGGGTTCATTTTGATGATAGCATTAGCTTCATATCCGCTAACTTCAGGCATTCTCAGGTCCATAAGAATAATGTCGGGTTTAAAAACTTTAACGAAATCCTCAATCTTCTCTGCAGAATTAATTTCGCCAAAAACTACACCTGCATCAGCAAGATATATTTTAACAATATCAATATTTTGCTGAATATCATCAACGATCAACACCCTTGCATTTCCGAAATTCAATTTCTCTTTATCCCAGTCAATTACTCCTTTTTTCTTTTTTTCTCCTTTAACGCTTTTAATGTTTTTGAGTTTTACGGTAAAGACACTACCGACACCTATTTCGCTTTTAACTGAAATAGTACCGTTCATCATTTCGATAAGTCTTTTTGAGATTGCGAGTCCCAAACCTGTTCCTCCGAAATGTTTAGCACTAATACCTGCGGCTTGCCTGAAAGAATCAAAAATAGCATTCTGATCATTTTCTGAGATACCAATTCCGGTGTCTTCAACTGAAATAGAAATATCATACATATTATTTGCGACGTCGCACTTATCCATTTGCGAAGATACTTTAACGTATCCGTTGCTAGTGAATTTAATTGAATTACCTACCAGATTCAAAAACACCTGTCTGATTCTGACTTCATCCAAAAAGAGATATTTGGGAAACTCTTCAGGAAAATCAAAAATCAATTTTAACCTTTTCTCTTCAAGTTTTTGCGAGAAAATATGACTCAAATCAGATAATATATCCCTGAGATTGACAGATTCAGAATGCAATTCAAGCTTACCGGCTTCAATTTTTGAAAGGTCTAAAATATCGTTAATCAAAGAAAGCAATGTTCTACCGCTGTTTAAAATAGTTTTAAGGTAGCTTTTAGACGACTGATCAGTGGAAGTATTAAACAGTATTTCCGAAAATCCAAGTATCGCGTTCATAGGAGTTCTTATTTCATGACTCATATTTGCAATAAATTCACTCTTTGCTTTATTTGCAGCATCAGCGATTGATTTCTGTTTAATCAACTCAACTTCAAACTTATGCCTGAAAATAGCACCGGCGATAATTTCGCCTGTAAGTTTTAGCAAATTGATATCAGCTTCATCCCAAACTTTTACTGAGTGAACGGAATCAAATCCAATAAAACCCAGAAGTATATCACTGTAATACATAGGAACAGCTATCAAAGATATAATTCCCTGAGGTTCGAGCAAATCCTTTTCTGCTTTAAACTCATCTGATATTTCTGATACTTTAGGAATATACACATGCTCATTCTTTCGAAAACTTTCTATCCATCTTGGAATCTGATCATAATGCAAATCCTGTAAGTTATCTATTTCAGATGTGATACCTTCATTACACCACTCATAAGTGTTGCTCATCAACTTTAAGTCATGATTAAAATCAAAGATATAAACCCTATCAACCTTTGTAAATTCACAAAGTTTTTTTAGAGAAAGGTTAATACTCGAATCAATATCATCTGAAGATTTTATAAGCGACGAGGATATTTCATTAATTAAAGAATGCATTAAATTCAGAGATTCTAAACGTTGTTCCGCCAATTTTTGTTCAGTAAAATCACGAATAAGTACAAGAATTTGATTTTCGACAAACTCTTTTATTCTGGCTTCATAGTATTTGGAATTACCCAGCGTATCCAAATGGTATTCGAATGATTCAAGGCTGTTGGTCTTTTTCGATAAGTTTATAGTGTCCTCAAAACCCTTTACAAGATTTTCGGGTAATATATACCGGAAATGGTTACCAAGAAATTTCTCGGGCGGAACCATTAACTGATTACGGTTTGAAGTATGGTAATCGACAATTATTCCATCTGAATTAATATTAAAAACAAGGTCAGGAATTGCATCGAGTAATGCACGGTTTCTCTGTTCGCTTTTCTTAAGTGCATCTTCGGCAATCATTCTCTGCGTAATATCGACAAAACTTTCTATTAACATATCTTTACCGTCGATACTGATTTTATTAACAGATTTTAGAATATCTAGTTTTTTACCTGTCGGAAGTATGAGTGCCCTTTCCTCTCTTTCGATAATGCAACCCAAGTCAGTTATAGGACATTTTCCCTCATCTGCAGGACATACAAAATTGTGACAGGTTAAACCTACAATCTGATTCCTATCTCTTTCCATCATTTGCAAAGCAGTAGTGTTAACGTCAACAATAATATGGGTAGCGGGGTCAATAATCATAATACCAGCCTGTACATTATCCAATATAAGTCTAATACGTTCTTCACTAATTTTAAGCAGTTCAGCGGTCCGTTTATTTTCGTTTATCTCTTTTCTTAGGAGTTCATTCGCAAGAACGAGTTCTTTAGTTTTAAGTTTGACAATTTCCTGCAGGTGCACATTAGCTTCGAAAAGAGAAAAATCGTTACCAGACAATTCTATACTTTTCTCAACTTTCAACATCAAGGCTTTTTGAATTTTTCTCGACTTTAGAAGTTCTTTTTCCAGCTCATCTATTTTATTATGGAGCTCTTCAACATTATATTTATTCGCCATATACTTAAAATTAAATATTACTTACCGAAAGCTACTCCTGTCAGGGTTTGATTAACGTGGACAAAATTGCATTGTTCTCCATACGAATTGAAACCAATGATATTTTCTTTTGAGAATATTTTGTTCATTTCTTTGGATAAATTTTTTTGTTCAACTTCCAATCTTCTTAGAATACAATCGAACACCAGAATCAAGCTTATTTCCCCTATCTGCGAGTGGATTTCAAATAATTTATTTTTTAAATTTTGGATTATATCATTACCTTTTGCAATAGTTAAAACTAAACCAGAATCTATGGCACAAAAAAATGTCAGACTAAAATCATCATTCACTTTTGCGATTGAACGAATATACCAATTCCCACCAATATTGAGCATGACAGGATATCTCGCAAAAAACTGAGGATTAAGATCATTAACTTCAATACCAAGAATTTTAGCATATTCAATTGCGGCTTTTTCACCGTTTATTTCATACACAATTCTATTGGAAGGATCAGCATCTGTAATAACGAGTTTTTGATCGACAGGTTCGAAGTGCTGAGTGTTAAATGCAATATAAGGAACTTCGGTTTCTATGATTAAGAAAACTGCTGAGTTGGTGAGAAATTCTCCGTCATTGTAAATATAGGTTTTATCGAACCTTAAATCATCACCGGAAGAGCCTCCTACAATTTCTACATTTTCAAAGGTTTTTGAAAGAATAGCGATAATATTATCTTCTTTCATTGATAATCCATCAATAATCACAATACCAATGTATTTCGCTTTATGCAAACTTGAATTCTCAAGATCTTTTAAAAAGGTGGAGTGTAATTCTCTTGCAGAAACCGAATCAAAATCAGCTACATCGGGAATAAAATACTTATGGAACTTCATATTTTTGGAAGAAATACTTGCACCTACAATACTATCATTTGAATAACCTTCAGATGATATTTCCCCCGATGTTGTGCAGCATATCACATTATTACCAAATGCATTTTTTAATTCAGTACCGAGTATTTCAAGATTATAATTAGCTGAACAGAACAAAAAGCTGAACTGTTCATTGCTAATCATCAATTCCTTTTCTAACTTTAAGACAGCTGCTTTGGGATCCGGGGACGCAGCAAAGCTTCTTCTAACTTCTAAACTTTTCATCATCGAAAAATTTGATGTTATAAAATATTAGTAAGTTTATGTTATTCTATTATATATTTCAAGTATATAAATCCTTAAAGAATGAAAATTTTTACAATAAAGGATTTGTAAATATAAATATAATTGATTAAAAAACCAAATAGTAAACAAACTAAATCTTAATTATACAACAAAAAAATCTCATATGTTGTATTCCAATTAATGTATATGATATTTGATAAAATTCTCTTAAATTATGATTAATTAAAATCTACTATGCCCAACATAGTTTCTCCCAAAAACAAGATAAAGATACTTGAAACAATACGCCAAGGAAACATTGGCGGAGGTGAGTCGCATGTTTTGGATCTTGTTCTGAATTTGAATAAAGAAGTATTTGAACCTGTAATATTGTCTTTCACAGACGGTCCGATGGTTGAAAAGCTGAGAAGTGCCAATATTAAAACATACGTGGTTCACACCGAAAAACCATTTGATAAAGGAGTAAGAGGTAAGGTTGGTGAAATTTTTGATAATGAAAAGTTTGACCTAATCCATGCTCATGGGACGCGTGCACTTTCAAATACTTATTATATTGCAGAAAAGAGAAAAGTACCGATTATTTACACGGTTCATGGCTGGTCATTTCATCCGGATCAGAACTTTTTAGTAAAAAAGCTAAGAATAATATCAGAAAGGTTTTTAATAAAAAGGACTGACTTAACAATCGTTGTATCTGAAGCTAATATGCGTGAAGGCATTAAATATTGTGGAATGAAACGGTATAAATTGGTTCATAATGGTATTAACCTTGATAAATTTAATCCAGACAAAAACTATCCAGACCTTAAGGAAGAATTAGGTATTCCAGCCGGAAAAACAACAGCTGCTTTTATTGTAAGAATGACAAAACAAAAAGATCCTTTCACTGTAATAAAAGCAGCAGCGATAACTGCAAAAAAATCGAATGAAGTGTATTTTTTAATGATAGGAGACGGAGATTTAAAAGAAGATGCGATAAAACTTGCGAAAGAATTAGGCTTGGATGAAACAATGATAAGGTTTCACAAATTTATGCAAGATGTTCCTTCTGTTTTAAATACTATTGACATATATGTATTACCTTCTTTATGGGAAGGGCTACCGATTGGACTGATAGAAGCAATGGGAATGAGAAAAGCAGTAATTGCTACACCGGCAGACGGTACAAAGGAAGTGATTCGAAACGGGGAAAACGGTTTACTTGTTCCATTTGAGAATCCTCAAGCATTATCGGAAGCAATAATATCATTTCATAATGACGAAAAACTAAGAAAGAAATGTGAATCAAACGGAAGGATAAGTGTTGAACGAGATTTTGAACTACATAAAATGATTAAAACTATTGAAGAGATTTATTTGAATATATATAAAAAGGAATGGGTTTTGTAAAAGATTCATATTGGATGAAATCAGGCATCTTTATGCTTCTAAACAGGATTACTGATTTTCTTGCAGGGTTTGGTACATTTCTGATTCTGGTTAGAATACTACCAAAAGAGGACCTCGGTGTCTGGGTACTTTACGTTACTGTGGGAGGTTTACTCGATTTCACAAGATATGCTTTTGTACAGAATGCTTTCGTAAAATATTCTGTTGCTGCCAGCGGTGAGGAATACCAAAAAATACTCAATGCTTCGTTTTTTCTAAACGCCGTAACAACAGTGATATCAATGTTATTACTACTATCTTTTGGAGGTTTGCTGAGTAAAATCTGGGCTTCAGAGAATTTGCAGTATTTGCTATATCTATATGCAATATTGATGTTAATTTACATGCCGTTCACACAGTCAATAGTTATAATGCAGTCAAAATTTAATTTCAAGAACATTTTTTATTCCCAATTCCTGAATAACGTGGGTTTTTTTATTTCGATCCTGCTTATTTATATATTTTCTATAAATGTAAATCTGTACCAGCTAGCGGGTTTACAAATATTATTTGCATTACTTGCTGCAATTTTATCTTATTTTTTAGTCAGAAAATATTTCACTATTTCGACAAAGGTAGACCGCGAATGGGTAAAAAAATTATTTCGATTCAGTAAATTTGTGTTTGGAACGACCATTACGTCAACTGTAGCTAACAGTATGGACAAGTTTTTAATCGGAGGAATTTTGAACACATCTGAGGTTGCTACTTTTAACACTTCGACTCGTGTATTAAATTTAATAGATGTACCGCTTTTTTCAATATCATCAATAGTATTTCCGAAGAGCGCAGAAAGAATAGAGAAGGACGGAAAGCAGGCGGTGAAATACTTGTATGAAAGGTCAATTGGGCTTATGCTGGCAATGGCAGTACCATTTGTAGCATTATGTTTTATATTTGCAGAACAAATAATTTTAATAATTGCCGGAAAATCTTATCTTGATGCGGTTCCTCTTCTGAGAATAGTCATATTTCTGAGTTTATTAAAACCATTCGACAGACAATCAGGTTCATTTTTAGACGCGATAGGAAAACCAAATATCAATTTTTATACGGTAATAGTTAATTTTGTTATTACAATTACTATAATGTACTTCGCATTAACGCATTACGGAGTTTTCGGTGCTGCAATCGGATTGCTCTTGTCACTCTTTATTGCTGTTGTCATTTCTCATGTAATATTGTACAAGCTATTAAAAATAAATCCATTCAATACGTTTATATATGCTTACCGATTTTATGCAGACGGTTTACAAATTTTAAAAGAACGTTTTAAAAAATCAAAGGGTTGAAAATGGGCAGATTCTTTTTACCTTCATGGTTAAAAAATCATTTATTTACTTACAGTAAAATAAATGATGTATCTCAAGATAAGATTAACAGAATTAAAGAAGGATTAAGCAAACTAAAATCAGAATCACCTGATGTTTCAATAGTTATTCCAGTCTGGAACGAAGAGAATAATATACTGAGAACTTTATCTTCCATTTCTGAAATAAGAACAAATTACAATTGTGAACTGATTTTGGTAAATAACAATTCAACAGATGATACTCAGGGTGTAATAGACTTTTTAGGTGTGCGTTCAGTATTCGAAAAAGAACAAGGGATTGCACATGCGAGGTCGGCAGGTCTAAAAGCTGCCAGGGGTAAATATCATCTATGTGCAGATGCTGATACTTTTTATCCTCCTACATGGGTTGATGCGATGGTTGAAGTATTAAAAGAAGAAAACGTTGTATGCGTATACGGTAAATACTCATTTATACCGCCTGAGAATACGAAAAGATTCGGTCTTGCAATATATGAATCAATATCTGAGATATTATTCTTTTTGAGAAAAAAGGGGCATGAATATATTAATGTACTTGGTTTCAACTTTGGATTTATAACTGAACTCGGCAGAAATATAGACGGTTTCAGGATGGAAAAATCAAGAAAAGGTGAGAATATAAAGGGTAGTACTGATTACGTACAAGCGAGTGAAGATGGTATGATGGCTATGAGGATAAGTGAATTCGGCAGAATAAAGAGAGTGAAATCTGAGAAAGCCCGTGCATGGACAGGTACTAGAAGGTTATTAAAGGACGGAAGTCTTGCAAAAGCTTTTAAAAACAGAGTAAAAGCTCAGAGCAGCAGATTGTTGGAGTACATTAAGGGTAAGTAGTGATTTGAATATTTCATTTTGGGAATAAAAAGATCATACAATTGGATACGGATAATGAACAAGATGCATAGTTTTCTGTAAAGACTTTAAAAAATAAATACATTAAATTGAGAAATAGTATTAAATATAAAACGTAACAGATTATGGACTTAGAAGGGAAAAAAGTACTAATAACGGGTGGAGCCGGATTTCTCGGTTCACATTTGTGTGATCGTTTCATTAAAGAAGGATGTCATGTAATAGCAATGGACAATCTTAGCACAGGGACATTGAATAACATTGAACATTTATTTCCATTAAAGAATTTTGAATTTTATTTTTATGATGTGACAAAATTTGTACACATACCGGGGAAACTTGATTACATTCTTCATTTTGCATCGCCTGCAAGTCCCATTGATTATTTGAAAATGCCAATACAGACTCTTAAAGTAGGGTCACTCGGTACGCATAATCTGCTTGGTCTCGCAAAGGAAAAGAAGTCCAGATTTTTAATTGCATCAACATCAGAGATTTACGGAGATCCTGACGTACATCCTCAAACAGAGGATTATTGGGGAAGTGTAAATCCTATCGGTCCAAGAGGAGTCTATGATGAAGCAAAAAGATTCATGGAAGCAATTACGATGGCTTATCACACATTTCATGGAATTGATACAAGAATAGTTAGAATCTTTAACACTTATGGTCCGAGAATGAGGTTAGATGACGGAAGAGCGTTGCCAGCATTCATGAAACAGGCAATTGAAGGACATGATATAACGGTATTTGGGGATGGAAGCCAGACCAGATCGTTCTGTTTTGTATCGGATTTGATTGAGGGTATTTACAGACTGCTTTTAAGCGATTATGTATTTCCAGTTAATATTGGAAATCCGAACGAAATTACTATTAAGCAATTTGCTGAAGAAATAATAAAACTAACAGGAACGAATCAGAAAATTGTTTATAAAGAGTTACCTACTGATGATCCCAAACAAAGACAGCCGGATATAACAAAGGCAAAGGAAATACTTAAGTGGAGTCCGAGGGTTGACAGAGCTGAAGGTCTTAAGATTACATATAACCATTTTATGAAAGTATTAGGTAAAATATAGGATAGTGGCAAGAGAATTGAGAGATAACGATGATCTTAAAGACAATAATGAGATTGAGAGAAGTATTGCTGAGTTCGATAGATTAAATTTTAAGAGCAAGGAACCGCTTGATGAAAAACTGAACGAACTAATTGAGCTTTTGGAAAAAAGTGAATTAGACAGTGATAAGGCTCAGGAATATTTATATAGAATTGAAAACAGCATTAAGAACCAGTCATTAAAGAATAAATTTGGAAAATTCAAAGATGTTGCAAATGATGATGATATTTCCAGAGACAAAATGATAAATGAGTTTGAATTTTTGTTATCATCGAGTGATTTAAATAGTGAAGATGCATTTAGATATTTAAAGAAAGAAAAGCATAAAATTCTTATATTAAGCATTCTCGGTGTACTATTCATAATTCTCGGTTTAGGAATGATAATACTACCAGCACCGCAAAATTTCGAAATGTTTACAATATTTTATTTCACAAGAGATGACGGTATTACTTTAATGGACGTAATAGCCTCTATTATAACAGTTAGTGGTATTTTTATACTTGTAAACAATTTAAGACATCTTAAATCCAATCTGTAACAATACAATATTTTATTTTCAGAACTTCTTCTCTTCTTAAAATTAATCTATACACAAATTTGACATCGAACATTTCAAAATGTAGGTAATTTCTTGATTATAAATTCATAAGTAAGCCTTCCTCTATAATCACCTGATATTTCAGAGGTTTAAATGACTGAAAAGGGGAGATGTGTGTATTTATTGATTTCTATTGAGATGAATAAATATCGCAGGCATATCGCAGACATATCGCAGGCATATCGCAGGCATACATAAAAAAGTGACTTTAATGAATAGAAACAAGAAATTTGAAGTTAAATTATGATTTATTGTACATTTAGGAAAAATCTACTAAACCTATTTAGTCTTAACCTATGATAAAAAGGTCAATAATTGTTCGATTTCAGATGATTATTATTGTTATCAAGAACGATTTGATATAGAATTTGATAGTTTAGGCTATTAATTAAATAAATTTATTTTTAGTCAACCAGCATTATCAAACTGCCGGGCTTTACTAATCATAGCAATAGCCGTGAAAAAGAAAAGGCTTGTAGGAATTTGTCCGATTGCTTCCTGAGGAAAATTAGCAACAGTGAGTACATAAATTGAGGTAAGTAATGCTCCTGATATTACTTTAAGTTTAGGACTTCGGATTCTGAAATAATCTTTAATACCTTTGTAAAAGACAATAGAAAGCATCAGACAGTAAATTAGAAGTCCAACCCACCCGAGCTCGACAGCAATTCTCATATATCCGCTGTCTGGAGGGAATGTTGCCAAACGGGAGTTTGGAGAAAATCTTTCACCCCATACACCAGTACTGCCCAGTCCCCCACCTAACGGATGTGATTGAATAAACGGCTGAATAAATTTCTGGTTCTCTACTCTGACCTGATATGACAAGTCATTACTGGGTTTAAAGGCAGTTTGAATTCTTACTATATTCGGGTTACTTGACGGAATTAAAACAATAATAACTCCAATAAAAAGTAAGACAGCTACACCTAAGAGAATTTTCTTTCTAAAAGTTAAAATTGCATAAAAAATCAGACCTGCCGGCAAAACAGCATATGCTGCTCTTGTTCCAGAATAAACCATACCCAGAAACATAAGGAAAGCTGAAGTTATCAAAATCCCTTTTACAAATTTACTGAAAGGTCCGGTGGATAAAATTATGCACATCAAACCCGTATAAGCCATGATAAAACCAAACACAGGCGGGCTTGCCAGAAACGAGAACTTTCTCATACGTCCCATAACAAAAAGCAGTTTCACTCTTTTTTCTTCTTCATAAATCCAATTATAATCGTAATTAGTGAAACCGATGTATTCCTGTGAAAGACCATACAAAGCAGCTAAAAAACTTAAGAAAAGCCAAAGTTTCAAAATAAAAATAATATATTTCTCACTGTTTATCGAATACATTACAAGATAGAACATAATCATTGTACCTGCCATGCCACGAATAGTATAAACCCAAGCTAATCTAGATTCAGCAGATGGATTAGCAATCTGAAGCAAATTGTAAATTATCCATATTGCAATAATTTTACTAATTGGATTCTTGACAAAATCCCAATTTCTTTCATTTATTTGTTTAATAAGCAGCCCAAATGACATAGTAGCTATTAAAAGGTCATTAAAAACACCCAAAGGAAAATCTATCAGCCTAATAGCGCCAATCAGGAAATATGATACGACAAGAATAACAGCAACTCCAATTCGCAAATTAAACATACAAGAGAAAATGAACGGTACACCGATTAGCATAGCGACAATAACTGCACCTACAGTAAATCCCTTCTTATATGTGATATATGCAAGCCCTGCGGAAATCAGAAGAAACAATGCATAACCAAGAGGATTATTCAGTTTTTCCTGAATTATATTATATTTCAGTAATGCGACAAATCTCTGAAGAATATTTTTATTTTCACAATCTCCTTTTAAGTTTAATATAAATTCTCTGTTTTCAGGCATAAATTAATATATTAAACTTTCTTTGCTGAAATGCCAAATAAATGTTTTCAAATAAATTCTTAGCTGAGTAATATCGCCTGTAGAATCTTTTCGAAGTATTTTCTTTATCAAGGAGCCTATTGAAAACCGCAATATCCAAATAATACAATAAAACACTACCCTTATCCGATAGATATAGTATGAATAAAACGGATAATTCTTTTTGAGAAATATATAAAGACTTTTATAATTCTGAATAAACATTTCGGATTTCTTTTGCCGTGAACTGGATTTACCGTGGTGTATTATTTCAACATCGGGAAGGAAGACAGCTTTAATATTATTCTTTCTTGCCCGATAATAGAAGTCAATTTCCTCTCCATAAATAAAATATCTTTCATCAAGCAATCCAATTTTATTCATCACTTCTCTTGAAAATAATAAGACAGCACCTCTTGCCCAGTCAATCTCTCTTAATGAGTTATGGTCCCAAGCAGAATAAATTTTTGCTTTGGATAATTTTACATTTTGAAGAATTTCAGCAACCAGTCTATTATCAATAAAAGTTTTCCAAAGAGAATAGAAACCTGAAACTGATTTCTGAAGTGATCCATCGGTATTCAGAAGTTTACAAGTAACAATTCCAACATTATGTGAATAGATATAATCAAGCATTTTATCTATTGCATTATCTTTAATAAGAGTATCGGGATTTAACAACAACAGATTCTTTCCAGCAGCAACTCTCAAAGCTTGATTATTTGCGGCAGAAAATCCTTTATTATCAGAATTTGCGATCAAATTAACATCAGGAAATTCTTTTCCTACCATATCGGCTGAATTATCCGGAGAATTATTATCAACGACCCAGATATCATAGGAATATTTTGTGGTTTCTTTAATAACCGAATTAATACAATCTTTCAGCAAATTTTTTGTATTCCAACTTACGATTATAACGGAAACATCACAAGCATTCATATTTAAAAGAATACAATTTTCATAAAAATACCGAAACATGTAAGAAAACAAAAAGCTATCACAAACTTTTCCAGCTTTTTATCCTTTTCACTTAAATCATTTTCTTTGTTATCTTCCATTCTCTTTAATTAATTTTTTCCCACTGTTTACTTTCAAAGTTGTAATGTTTAATAATTCTTGCAGGATTACCAACAGCTATGGAGAATGGTGGGACATTTTTTGTTACAACGCTACCTGCTGCAATTACAGAGTGCTTTCCTATAGTAACTCCAGCGACAATAGAGACATTAGCACCGATCCAGACCTCATCTTCAATATGTATTGGTGATGTTGTAACTTTCTGGTATTTAGGTGCAATATCTACATCTTCATAACCATGGTTTAATCCTGACATCACTACATTCTGAGCGAGAATAACATCATTACCGATATAAACCGGTCCGATAATAACATTACTCATTCCTATACGTGACCTGTCGCCAATAATTACTTCTCCAACACCATTATTAATGGTTGAAAAATCTTCAATTGTAGAAAATGATCCAAGAGAGAAATTATTAAAAGGAAGAACGTCAATACGTGTTCTTCTCCTTATTTTAGAACCCTTACCGCGTTTATGTTTGAACGGATTTAAAAACCATTTAACCCAAACCCGAGGTCTTGCTTGATTCTTGGGGGTTAACAACCGCAAGGATAATTTCTTTAATTTCGGGGATGATTTTATTTTTTCAGATAAGCTCATTTATTTATAACTTTATTTATCGAATTATAGATTTCATTTACATTATTTTCCCAAGTATGAGAGGCAGCAAAATCTTTTCTTTGCTGAATTCTTTTGGTTTCTTCGGCATCATTAATTTGTAATAATGCTTTTGAAATTGCTTCTATATAACCTTCTTTCGATTCGGGCTGGAAAGTATAATCGGAAAAGATTGACATTGCTTTTGTTTTTGTGGCGACAACGGGTTTTCCCATAGCGAGGTATTCATCTATCTTACGGGGATAATTTCCTATTGTAACCTCGTTTAATATTTGAGGATTAATGCAGACATCAAATGCCTTCACGTAAGCCGGAAGGTCATCTGGATTTTTCGGTCCTAAGAAGTGTACATTATCCAGTTTATGCAATAAACTTTTTTTAAATTCCGCATCCTCCGGACCGACCAAGACTAAAGACCAATCGGGCATGGACTCTGCAATAAAATATAATAAATTAATATCTAACCTTAATGAATACAAAGCACCGACATAGCCAATTACCGGTTTTTTAATATTTGAGATATCTTCAGGTACAAAATCAACCAAAGACTCGTTAAATTGTGAAATATCGCATCCTTGACCTACATAATAAGAATAATCATTGTATCTACTTCCAATTTCAGCGAGGTAAGTAGAGTTAGAAACAACCAAATCTGATTTCTTCATAAGTTCGCTTTCCATTTTCTTGCCGTGTGCCTTCCAATAACTTACTGCAGAAAAGAAATCACGACTGTAATATATGTATAAACGAGGTTTTAAAAGCTCTTTAAGGTAAAAGCTTCTATACATATCACCATCATTAAAAATAATATAATCAGAAAAATTTAGTTTCTCAATCGCATATTTTATCTGCCGGGCAAATCTCTTGTTGTTAACTTTATTAAACAAGTGAAATAGAACATCAGGTTTTAATTGGCTTATTGATTCAAGAATTGTTTTAGGATAGAAATTCCACATGTTGTCATTTATCCTAATTATACAATCCTCTTTCCCTTTTATTATTTTCAATCTTTTTTGAACTTCGGGAGAATTTTTCCTTTTAAGAGCAGTGCTTCTGTCTAAAGGTGAATTTACGTATAAGACTCTGTTGTTTTTGGAAAACTCGAGAGCAATATTCTTACAGTTGCTACCAATATCAAGGTCCCATGACTGCAAGCCAACGATCACAATATCCAGGTTTTTCATTTTATATCCTCCAAAACATCTTCAATATAAACAAGATGAGTGTGTTCCGTCTCTAAGAATTGTTTATTAGCTTTTTTCAAATGAAATAATGATATAACCTGTCGGTACACAAACAAGGGGATTGAGAATAAAGATTTCCAAATTCTTGCATCAGTTTTATGTAATACAAGAGACGATAAAAATGTGATTACGAAAACAGCAAAGAAAATTATTACTGTGTAAAACATATATAATGACACAAAATAATTGACAGCAAGTATAAGAACAGAAGGCAGTATAAAGATAAACAAAGGAGGTCTTAGAAGTAAAAATCCGAATAAGGTCTTATTGAAATCAAGAGAAAAGATGCCACGGAAGAAAATTCCAAATCCAAGAATAAAATACTTAAACCATGAATTAATCCAACGAGTTCTCTGTTTTTCAAGCTGAGCAGATTTACTTACTTTTTCATCATATATTACGGCATTGTTAGCGTATGCAATTCTATGTCCTGACGATACGATGTTTGCCTGAAGAATTTTATCAAATCCACCAACAATATTTTCCGGATTCAGACAGTCATTGTATAATTTTACGTCAAAAGCCATACCGGACCCCGCAAGTGAAGACGACGAACCAATATTAAACATCACTAATCTATCATAAAAATTATAATAGATGTCCCTTGCTTCATCAAGACACGCATAAGAGGTTTCAAGGTTTTTTGCTTTTCTCTCACCCTGAACAGCTTTGAAACCCGCATTAAATAAAGTATTAACATTATGCAAGAAATCAGGGTGAGCTAAATTATCTGAGTCAAAAATAATTAAAGCATCGTGTTTCCTTACAAAATTCTTAACAGCAAAATCAATGGATTTAACTTTTGAACCAATTTTGGATACGGGTTTTAATAAAACAATATTATCATTGCTATAGTTTAATAATTCAGTGTTACATTCATCGGCAACAATATATATTATGTAGTTATTATAATTCTGTTTCTGTAAAGAATCAACCAGCGGGATTATTATTTCTGTTTCTTTGTATGCAGTAATGATTGCAGCGAAATCGTATTCTTTAGAAGCTTTAATAAACTTTTTAGAAGATGAGAATAAATACAAGAGTAAGAGCACTAGCGGGAAGGCGAGATGAATAGTGAATAAAAATTGAAAAACAAAACAAATAAGCTCAAAGTACTGCATGATAAATAAATTTTAATTAATGGGGTTATTAAATCGTATCATGCCCCATACTACACCAAAAATGACGATTAAAATATTTTAACAACAAACAGTAAATCCGTATAGTAAGTTGTAAAATACTAATAAATTAAGAGAACAAAAATAAATAAAATAAATTACTTAATGATTTCTTTTTCTTTTCTGTTACTTTTATCGCTGGTTAGTCTTCTTTTCAAAATTCTCTTAACAAAAATTCTGGTTCCGCTTCTTTGTTTGTCCATTTCGCCATATATCTGTTCAAGATTATCCAGAGTAAGATTATTCAGTATTGCCCCGATAAATTTATCACTCAATCCTTTCAAATAATCGACTGAAAGCTTATCGGGTTCTTCAAGAACTTTTGTTGCAGAGAATACGCATATAATCTTCTCAGACACTGCTTCCAGTTCTTTTGAGCCTGAATAACGATTCAAGGATGGACCTTCGATAAATACATAATCATAATGCACTTTTAACACATTAAAAACACCTGCATTTAAACTCCTACCCGCAACTTCAAACGGTGAATCAAAACTGATGTTACATCCAATTGTATCAATACCTTTTAATGAAGAAACAGTAACTGCTTCTTTACCTGAGATTGTTCCTTGAAAAAATTCTTTCAATTTTGGTTCGGATTGAAAATTACGTGATATAGTATTGTTTCTGAAATTACTATCGACTAAAAGGACTTTTTTTCCGATCAAAGCCAATGAATAGGCAAGTGAAATAATGCAGAAAGATTTGCCATCTTTTTCAGAAGTGCTAGTAAAAAGTAAAACTTTTTTACTGTTCATCTTACTGTCAATTTCGCACCTTAAATTTCTCAAAAGATGTTTAAAAGTTTCATTTTCGACTGAAGTATCTGAAGCAGAGAAAATATGTTTAAGGTTTAAGGTTTTATCTTTTAAGTAATTCAAATAGCCTAAGACATTTAGTCCGGTAATTTGCCTAAATTTCTTCGGGGTTTTTATAGTCAGATCAATGTATTCGAGAACAAAAATTACAACCACACAGAGAACAAAACTTATCAATCCAGATAATATAATAATCATCATTTTTTTAGAGGGAATCGGAGGGCTTGGAATTCCTACTTGAGATTGAACCAATTTTGTATCGAGATTAGTGCTGAGGTTTGCTTCGTTCAGCTTTCCTAAAACATCGAGATACACCTTGGAAGCTACATCTACATCCCGTTCATAAGCCTGAATAGTACCTTCGAGCGGAGTATAAACATCGAATTTTCTTCTAAGTCTTTCAATATCTTTATCTATGGATTTGACCTGATTTTCAGCGACCTCTAAATCAATTTCATATGTAAGTTTCCTCATAACCAGTTCTTGCTTTGGTGCGTTTGGATTAACCAAATACTCATTTGAAGCTTCTTTAATTTTACTTTCGAGCAAAAGTCTGGTTCTAATGATAGAATCCTGAATCCTGCTGTCTTCCAAACCACTAACGATAAGCCTATCATTCAGGTATTTTAGTTTTTCTTTTAGAAGGACAATATCTTTATTTGTGGAAGATAATCCATACTCAAAAAAACTTTTTTCTGAATCTGAAAGTCGAGAATTAATATCCCTTAGAGCAGCTTTGTAACCGGGAACAGTTTTATTAACTTCTTCCCTAACAACTTCCATCCCGGCAATCTGATTGTCGATTGATTTAGTTTGTTCATAAAGATTAATAACCCTATTCTTGATTTTGTAATCTTTCAGCACAATTATTTTATCATCAAGTTCCTTTTTCTTTTGGTCAACAATTTTTGTCCAGAAATCCAGTGATTCATATTGTTTGAGTTTAAAACTACCCTTATAGTATTTAATAAATTCTTCGCATAGGACATTAACGATGAACGCAGATAAGTCCGGATTCTCACTTTCTGATTTAATACTAATATAATCGCTATTTTCAACCCGAGAAATTTTAATTTTTCCAGATAGTTCATCTTCGTCATATTTCATACTTTCAAGGACTTTCAGCAAACCGCGTTCACTTTCAAATTCATAATTCAAGGCTTTGACAGAATCCAATTTCAGAGTAAAAGTATTTATCGCATATTGTCTACCATCAGGAGAAATTTCAAGAATTAATTTACTTAAAGTTCTGAAGGGTTTATCTGAAGTCAGGTCATGAAGAATTAATCTGTACGAAACCAAATCGAGAATTTTTTTGGATTTCATTAATTCGATCAAATTACTGAATTTTTGTTCGATAACAGATTCTTTCTCCGCATTTTCCTTTGAAGAGAAATCTACATTTGAACCATCTGTGATTCCAGCAGTAATTTGAGCTTCAGAAGAATAAATATTTGGAAGATTTTTCGTAAGAAAGTATGAGATAATAATTGTAATAACAGGAACGATAATAAGAATTAATTTTCTTTTAGCCAGAACTCTAATAAAATTAATTAGATCCATATTATTTTATTTCCTCTAATGTTGTACCAAGAAATTCCTCTAGGCTAGCCTTTGCAGACACAATTTCAGCCTCACCCTTGGCTTTTTCGACGAGAGTATAAGTTAAGGCACTTAAGCTACTGTTATAATTTTCGAGAGTTTCTTCACCTTTATCAAATCTTATCCTTGACATATAACTCGTTTCAGAAGCGTCGTTAACTGCCTGTGATTTAATTTTCAACATTTTTATTGAAGTTATATAAGCAGCAAATCTTCTAATTGTTTCTGCCTTCAGAAAATTCTTTTGTCCTTCGAGGTTATACTCCTCAATTTTAAGTTTTTCTTTGGCTTGGGATATTGTTCTTGGAACGTTGAAGAGAGAACCGAAATTCAAGTATACCCCAAGTCCAACACGATAATCTATAATACTATTTGTGTTTTCCTGAGTTGGGTTCAGAAATCCAGGATAATACGTAAATGAAATACCAAGGAAATTCAGCCAAGACCATTTTTGAATACTAACTTCATCTTCGGCTATTCTAATCTTGCTTTCATAAATTCTATTTGATGGATTTTTTTGCAAAACAACTGCATACAATTTGTTAATGTATGCTGTATCAGACATAACTCTATTCAATTCTTCATCAGACATACCTTTAAACTGAGCAATTGAAACTGCTGAAAACACAGATAAAAACAATATTAATACAATACTTTTCATTCAGTTTTTACTGATATGTTTACAAGTATGAATACAGACTAAAATCACGATTAACTGCAAAGGTATTAAAATTTGTACTTACACAAACATACGAATAATTTGGTAATACTGCAACGCCTTTTTAAAAAAACAACATTTTTACTTAGAATACAAATATTAGTATAAACTACATAATAATACCGATAATTCATCAAATATCATCGTACACTGTACATGATATAAATATTATTCCAAGTTAAGTCTAAATTAAGATAACTAACAATTCTTTTTATTTCAAATAGTTCTTATCAATTTGAAATTTAAATAAGCAATTGATATATCAATTTTTATTTGTATACACTACATTTGCAAAATATGGCTTTAAGAAAACTATATTTATTTCATATTACCATATTTTTCTAACTATAAATATTTTTAATATATATTAAATTGAATTGCATGCATCAACTAAATAAAATTATTTGAAATGAAAATCGGCATATTATGCAGAGAGTTTAGTCTTTTAAGAAACTGGGAATTACGGATTATAAATGAACTAATGATTAGTCCATCGTACACAATTTCATTAATAATAAAAGACGGGAGAATCAATAAACATGAAGGTATAAACAATACATCGTATACTTCAGACAAAAGATTAAGCGGTTTTTTATTTAAGTTGCAATCAAAAATTGAGAATAAATTATTTCATGAATCTGTTTCAGTAAATAAGGAGGAAATAATAAATTACTTAAGCCGAATAGAATCAATAACATTATGTCCCCGAAGAAATGGAGTTACGGATGAATTTAGTAAAGAAGATTCAGATAAAATTAAAGAGTATAATCTTGACCTTATTCTAAAACACGAATTTGCAGAGATAAAAGGTGACATTATTAATTCAGCAAGGTATGGTATCTGGGAATTAATCCATTCTGACAACAGAATAATAAAAAATTCTCCAATAGGATTTTGGGAGATTTTCTCTCATCAAACATGCGTCGGGGCAACTTTAACAAGATTAACTAAAGATCAATGCAAAGAAATTGTAATCGAAAGAGGTTATTATATAAATGATTATAGTTACACCAGATCCCGTAATCTTGTTTATGAATATTCCGTTAATTTGTATTTAAAAAACTTAAACTTATTAAGTAAGTATAAAACAGTTGAATACAGAGAGTCCGAAGAGAATATTGCTCACTTTAGTGGAATGCCCAATCTGCTGCAAGTAATAAAATACATGTTGTTATTCTATACAAAATTGTTTAGAAATGCAGTAGAAAGAAAGATTGATAGTTTAGCATTAATGATTGGTAAAAGGCCAAAATGTTGGGCAGTTTTTACATCTGCCGGAAGTGTGTTTAATACTAAATTAGAAAATACTACGAAAATAAAGCCCTCTAAGAATGAATTCTGGGCTGATCCTTTTATATTTAAGCATAAAGGTGTAGAATATTTACTATACGAGAATTATGAATACGGTAAGAAAAAAGGGATTATATCGTGTGGTAAATTAGAAAATGATAAAATATCGGATACAGAAAACATACTAACAGGCAATTATCATTTATCATATCCCTTTATCTTTGAGAATAATGAAGGGATTTTTATGACACCTGAATCGAATCAAAATAAAAGACTAGAAATATACAAGTCGATTGACTTTCCAACAAAGTGGGAACTTTATACTACCGGTTTTGAGGGTGAGTATATAACAGATCCAACTTTTTTTACGGACTCAGAAAATAAATTATGGTTATTTGTGAATAAAAGTATTCTACCCGTCACTGACAATAATTCAGAGTTATATATTTATCAAATTGATTCACTTAGACTTAACAAAATTATCCCTCATAGAAATAACCCTGTTGTTATAGATTGCAGATACGGAAGAAATGGAGGAACCATTTTTATGAATGGTAACCAAATAATCAGGCCTTCTCAATATAACAATTTTTACGGAAGTTATGGATACGGTTTAAATTTATCAATTATAAAGAAATTAACATTAGACGAATATGAAGAAGAATTAATAACAACAATCCGACCAGTTTTCAGAAAGGGTCTAATAGGTGTTCATCATTTATGCCAAAGAGAAGACAGATTTGTTATTGACGGCAGATACAGATATTTGTGATGAATTATTTTAATCGAAGTTTTCTGAAAACACTTTCAACTTTTTCATAATAAGAATCCTGGTCAGTAAATTTAACTCCTTCACTTAATGCGTTTGAACCTAACCTATTAATACTTTCACTATCATCATACAGATTTCGGATAATCTTTTTTAATTCAGAAACCGAACCCGGTTCAAAAAGGAAACCGTTCACGTTATTTTCAATTACTTCCGGGAAGGCTGCAAAATCAGAGCCTATAACCGGTTTACCAAGGAGCATACCTTCTATAACAGTATATGGATAGACTTCATAAGCAGTTGAAGGTACTACAAGAAATTTTGAATGCTTTACGATATTTAAAGCTTCAATGCGCTCTTTATTCCCTGTAAATTCGATATTTCTTATTTTATTAAGTTCGCAGAATTCTTTTAATTCTTCAAGCATTGTACCATAACCAATAACAATAAGGTTTACTTCCGGTAAACCGGCTACAGCTTCCACAAGGGTTCTGATACCTTTACCGACTATTATTCTACCGAGATAAGAAATATATTGTTTTGTGCTAATAGGTTCATGCGAGATTCGGTTAACATCATCAATAATTGACTTGTCATAAAAATGGTTGATAGTAATTAGTTTATTTTTATCAAATCCATTCTTAATAAAAACATTGCGAATAAAATCTGAGGGACATATAAAGTAATTTATTCTATCGTATATTTTTTTAAGATTATAATAATAATTCTGTATGGATGATTGAACGCTAGGTATGAGTTTCCCGCCCTTACATTTATTCACAGTGCATTTGTAAAATTTTCCGCCAAAACATTCTTCGCAGATTTTTCCTTCTCTAAATAAAGATGTAAGCGAGCAAATAAATTTGAAATCATGTAAAGTAATAATTGTAGGAATGCTGTATTTTTTTAATATTCTCAGGAATTCATTCGTCAGATAATGATTAAGATTATTAAGATGGGCTACATCGATATTATTCGAAAGGATTAACTTCTCCAATTTTTCTCCAGCAGACGTTATATTTTTGAATAGCTTAAAAGGATTTCTTGATTTAGTATCAAATTTCTCAATAAAGAAGTCTGAATATTCTGTATATATATTTTTAGTATCTTTACTAGAGAAGGCTATCACATTATGTCCCTTATTTTTGTATAAATTTTCCATACTGTTTACGTATGTGAAATCACCTCCTGAAGGGAACCATGTCCAGCTTTGAAGCAGAATATTCATAATTATTGTTTTGTAATTTATCATTTGAAAATGTGTCTGTAAATTTTCTTTCTTAAAATATTATTCTTACTTAAGATAACTCTAATAATACCAAACCAACAATAAGACGTAAAACCTTTAATGCTATTTCTGAAATAGTATTTTTCGTTAATATTTCTAACTGCTGAAGAGAATTTATGTTTATATTCTTCTCCTCCATAACAATTGAATGATAGTCACAAATAAAATTCATACAGAATAATTTACATGGTCTATTGACTAAAATTATTACAACTGCCCAAAAATATATAAAACATACGAAACATTATGAATCACTTAACTGGTTGACGACCAATACTATAATAAACAAAGCCAAGCTCCTTCATTTTTTCAGGTGAGAATATATTTCTTCCATCAAAAATGACAGGATTCTTTAAATCCCTTTTTAATATTTCAAAATCTGGATTTCTAAACTCATTCCATTCTGTCATAATTAATAAAGCTTCAGCGTTTTTAAGCGCACTGTATTCACTTTTGGCATATTCAATAGAATCTTTAAGATAGAATTTAGATGTTTCAGTTGCAGCAGGGTCGTATGCTGAAATCGTAGCACCTTTTTCGAGAAGTTTTTTGATAATTACAACAGAAGGTGCCTCCCTCATATCATCAGTATTTGGTTTGAAAGCCAAACCCCACACAGCAAAATGCTTACCTTTTAAATCTCCGAAATGGCTGATGACCTTATTAAAAAGAACTGATTTCTGGAACTGATTTACTTTATCGACAACTGTAAGTATAGACATTTCTGATCCTTTATCTACTGAGGTTTTAATCAGAGCGTTTACATCCTTTGGAAAGCAAGAACCGCCATAGCCAATACCAGAAAACAAGAACCGTTTACCAATCCTATAATCAGTACCCATTCCTTTTCTTACAAGGTCAATATCTGCTCCAACAATTTCACAAAAATTTGCGAGTTCGTTCATGTAAGTTATTCTCATAGCGAGATAAGAATTCGCAGCATATTTAGTTACTTCCGAACTAGCAGTATTCATTTCGATTATAGGATTTCCCTGTCTAACAAAAGGTTCGTATAATTCCCGCATTATTGATAGGGCTTTACTACTGTTAGAGCCAATAACAATACGATCAGGTTTTAGAAAATCTTCAACTGCAAAACCTTCTCTTAAGAATTCAGGATTTGATACAATATCGAAATTTTCATAACCATGAGCTTTTAACTCTGATTCAACAAGCTGAGCAGTACCAACCGGAACGGTACTTTTATTTACTATGATTTTATAATCATTCGTCCCGCTTTCCATTAAAATCTTACCGATATCATTTGCCACCCCTATAACATACTTTAAATCAGCAGAGCCGTCTTCACCTTGCGGTGTCGGTAAGCAAAGAAAAATAACATCAGAATTCATCACAGCTTCTTTCAAATCACCTGTGAATGAAAGTCTATTTTTTGCAATGTTTCTATAGAAAATTATTTCCAAACCGGGCTCATAAATCGTTACTTCTGCATTTTTGAGTTTTGAAAGCTTTTCAGGGCTGTTATCAACACAGATAACCTGATTACCCATTTCTGCGAAACAAGTACCGGAAACTAAACCAACGTAACCAGTACCAATAATTGATATATTCATAAGATTTTTCCTTTACCTTTATTTAATAATATTCAAAATAGTTTAAATGTTTATTATTATTCCGCACCTGTTCTTTTTACAACCGAGATAAAAGTTTCATACAGCATTTTCAGATATCCCTTGTAGGAATTAAATTCGGTGTACTCGCCAAGATAATCTTTATCTTTATCGGTGATATTTTCCATAACAGATTGAACAGTGTCATGTAAGGCTCTTTCTTCCGCGGTAAGGTTTGAACGACCACGAGCCTGCCAAAATCCTGCAATTCCGGGTTTCCCTTTGAATCTTACCTGCGCAACTTCCGATAAATCTACACTCGAGTCATCTGCCTCGGAAATTAATCCTTTTTCGTGAAGATGAGTTGCCTCATATGACGGAAGCGCCCATACGCCAACAAGACTCATATTACCCTTAAACACATTCCAAAACAAAGGAAGCTCATCAATCGATGTTTTTCTTAATATTCTACCAATTTTAGTTATTCGAGGATCATCTTCAATCTTTACATAAGGACCAGCCTGATATTTATTCTTAAGCTTAGAGATACGTTTATCAGCATCGGTGTACATAGTCCTGAAAACATAATATTTAACAGGCTTTTCCTTGAAAAAAACATACCAGTGTTTTCCTTTTTTTTCAATTTCCGGAGATTTTAATCTTTTTGAGATATAGAATACAGGTCCTACTGAATCTAATTTAATTAAAATTGCTGTGACAAGAAACACTGGAGATAGTAAAAGCAGAGCAAAAAATGCTACAACCCTATCCGTGGCATTAATCAGAAATATATTTAACTTTGTTTTAAAAGGAACAATATAATGCGAACGTAAGACTTTATCGTCGTCAATAAAGGTTCCAAAATTTGTTGGTACACTAAGATGATAATTTTGATTCACAACGGAATCGTTTATTTCCACATTTTTACCAACGTACGTATTATTCAGTATAACACTGTCATTGATTGATGAGTTTTCATCAATAAACACTTCATTACCTATGACAACCTTACCGTTTAACACCACAGAGGATTTAATGTTACAATTATTTCCTATTATTATATTTCCGTTTAGTTTATCTAAAAAGGATTTATCAAGTTTTGTGTTTTTGTGGATAAATACTCCGGGTTTTGTTTCTAAATATTGATTATCAATATTATTGAAAACCTTAGTTGATTCAAGGTTCACCTTCCAATATTCTTCGAGACTGCCAATATCACTCCATTTACAATTTACGGGGTAGGCATAAAAGGCCACTTCACTTTTTAACAATTCAGGAAACAAATGATAACCGAAATCATATTCCACCTTAGGTGGTATAAAATCAAGAATATCGGGTTCAAAAATATAAATACCCAGATTAGCTAAATTTGACTTTGCATCTTCCTTTTTAGGTTTTTCCTGAAAGTTAGTTATTTTGTAATTGGTATCGGTAACGACAACCCCAAACTTCGAAGTTTCGTCAACTTCTTTAACGGCTATTGTAGCTTTTGAATCATGCTGTCTGTGAAATTCAAGCATAGCAGTTAGATCGATATCTGTGTAACCATCACCGCTAAGCACAACAAAAGTTTCATCGAAAAAGCTCTGGATTCTTTTGATTCCACCTGCAGTTCCGAGAAGTTTTTTCTCAATAGAATATGAAATATCAACACCGAATTGTTTACCGTCTTTAAAATAATTATCTATGTATTCGGGAAGATAGAACAAATTCATTTTAATCTTTATGATATTATGAAGCTTACATAAATTTATAATATGCTCTAATGCAGGTTTATTAGAGATGGGAAGCATAGGTTTCGGAATTGTCAACGTGAGCGGTAATAAACGAGTACCAGCCCCTGCGGATAATATCATAGCTTTCATGAGCAGCTCATTTAATTAATTTAGAAATTTTAAAAACATCTACACCAACATCAGAACGTGAGTATTCAAACCTGTCTGTTAGGGATGTAATAAGATAAAGTCCAAAATGTTCAGGAAGCGAGCAGGTTTTCAAAGACCCCTTTTTTAGTTTACATAATTGAAACAGTATAGTATTTTGATTTAATATTTTACAGTTAACTGTACTTTCAATTCCCTGATATACTGTAATTACCTGATTATGAATATGCTTTGGGAATGGTGCAGAATATACCAGAGAGGATTTATTATTGTAGAGCGGTTTAAGCCCAAAACCTTTCCCACGTGAGTATAAGCTTAGTTCAACAACATCATTATCGAGAACTATTTCAAAACAAAGGGAGGGAGAATCATTATGAATAATACAATTAGAGAACAATTCATAGCTTATAACTTTGAATTCTTCAATGAATTTTTTACCACATTCAAAATTAAGTTTACCGCTCAAATGTTCAGAGAGCAGAGCATCAAAGTCGTCGTTTACCTTATTTATTTCAGGTAAAGAAGAATTAATGGAAAAAGAACGTTTTTCCATATATGATTAATTTAATTTAAAAACTATTAATAACGTCCAGTTTGTTATCAAATACTTCAAATACCTTGTAAAGCCTTGTTAATTCAAACATTGCTCTTACAGGTGGCTGAAGACCGAGAATTTTGATATCTCCTTTTATTGCAGTAACTTTTTTAAGTCCAGAAACTATAGCTCCTAAAAATGAACTGTCAACAAATTCAACATTAGATAGATCGATAATAAGCTTTTGTTTTTTATCGACATCAATTAATTTGAACAAGAAATCTTTAAATTCTTTTACGTTTTCAGCAGTGGCCCTTTTAAGGCTGATCTCAATTATTGAAATCCCTTTTTCTTCACTAATAATAAAATTCATAATATTGAGCTTTAATTAGTTTATAAAAATTATCTTGATACTCTTTCCCATACTACATTTTGCTGTGATTTCAAATATCGCTTCAATCCGACATATGCAGCGATATTCATAGTAATAATAACATAAGGTAAATAAAAAATCTTAATCTTAATTTTCTTTTTTTCAAGTAAATAGCCGATTAACGACATAATATAAATCAATATCTGCATAACAAACAATGCAAGATATAAAGGTGAAGAAATGGTTAATAAAAAAATGTTAATTATCAATATTAGAGGCAACAAAAACGGAACCACAGCCCATCTTAAAACCCGGTGAGACACATATTGAAAAGTAAGAACCCGGTATTTAAAAAGATTAAGCAACCCCTTTAACCAGACAATTGACTGGAAGCCACCTGCAGCAATTCTTCTCCGGCGTATGAATTCAGACTTCATATCCTTTGTGGGATCTTCTTCGGCATATGCATCGGGCTCATAAACGACTCTATATCCGTTTTGAGCGACTCGCATTGACAGAACAAAATCTTCAATTATAGCATTATGTTCAATTCCGATACCCCAAAGAGACTTTCTTATCGCAAATATTTCTCCTGCAGCACCAACAGTAGTCCATATTTTGGAATCGATTTTCTTAAGATACGATTCATATTTCCAGTAGAGACCTTCTCCTTCACCGCTTGTAGAATTTACGTTTTTTCTTACTCTTTTCTCTCCTGCAACGCATCCTACCTGTTTATTTCTGAAGTGTTTTGTTAGATTTTTAATTGAGTCCTTGTTAAACATTGAGTTTGCATCAGAAAAAACAAGTATTTCCCCTGAAGCAACTGAGACGGTTCTATTGACCTGTGATATTTTACCTTTTCTTTCAATATCTTTAGTTACGAGAACTTTAAGTTTAGATATTTTATCTCCACCGCTTAAATGCTCATCTATTTTCCTTTTAGTATTTTCTCTGATCTCTTCAGAATTAGCATTAACCTCAAATAAATTCTTTTCCACCGCTTCGAGAAATTCAGCATTACGTGACTCATTTATATTTTCGAATTGCAAGAAACGTGCATACAATTCTTCTTCTTTCTCGCTAAGGTCCAGGACGAAGTTATCACCCATGAAAGCATTATAGAATTCGTTAACAGTTTCGTCATTATTGATTGTAGAATCGTAAGCAATAGCAAAAATTACTTCAAGCTTATCATACGGATAATTAAGTTCCAACGTATTAATAATTTTCTCTCGAATAATTTCTTTCGGTTCTCCGGAAGCGGAGATTATCATGCTCACATAAGGAATGTAATTATTTTCATCCGGTTCTACATATTCCTCTCTGATATAATTAACAGGTTTAGGAAAAAGCTTCATTAAGAAAGGGATTTTCGATATGATTGTGATAAGAACGCCATATCCAACATAAGAATAAATAACGATAATAACTGAGATCCAGAACAATATTTCCAAAGTGAGCGTCAAATGAATAATACCGTTTTAAAGTGTTTTTATTGTTAATAAAGTAATATCATCTTCAAAATTACTCTCTGTGTAACCTGAGAAAGTATCCTTAAGAACATTTAACCTATCAGTATCCACATCAGTAAACTCAAGAGTATTAATAACAGACGCCATACCGAACTGTATCCCCTCTTTATTTCTTGATTCAATAATACCGTCAGTAAAGAGTATTATCTCGTCATTTTTATTTACAGAAATTTCAATGTTGTTATACTCACCATCCTGAGACAAACCGAGAAGCATACCTTCGGAGTTATATACAGATACTTTACTATTTTCAGCACAGTACTTTAGAATACTTAGGTCACCAGCACCTGAATATTCTACAGTATTATTTTTGTTATTAAGAATCAAACAAGAAACTGTTGTGAATATTTCCGATATTTTGGAGTCGTTGTAAACTGTTTCATTAACTCTTTTTAGAATCTCACTTGCGGTGATTTCATTTACGGAATTAATTGATATTCTCACAGCACTTCTAATATAACCAATGAATGAAAAGGCAAAGAACCATGCGCCCCATTGTTTACCCATAATATCACCAAGTATAATGCACATTCTATTGGCATCAATTCTAATGTAGTCGATGAAGTCTCCACCCGGCATTCCCTTATAAGGAACGTGCCAGTGCTTGATTTGATACCCCTCAAAATCGGGTGCATTAGCCGGAATTACTTCCATGCTGATATTACTCGCAGCTTCCTGCAATTCGTTTAGTGCTTTTCTACGTTCTTTACGCAGATTCATTACGATGTTTTTAACTCGAATACAAATCAATTTGGGGTTCGAGGTTTTAATAATATAATCCTTTATGTCAAGGTCATAACCTTTAATGAGAGCTTCTTCCTCGTTTATGGAAGTTAGGAAAATAAAAGCAACATCTTTAAGCAACGGTTCTTTAAGTGTCATACGCCGGAATTCAAAACCGTCGACATCCGGCATCATCAAATCTGAAAGTATAATATCGGGTCTCTTATTTTTAGCAAGTTCGAATCCATCTAAAGCATTATCGGCAGTGAGGCAATCAAATCCTGTTTCTTTAAGTTCAAACTTCAAAATCTCCTTGTTGAAAATATCATCATCGACGAGCAAAATGAGAGGCTTCCTGTCTTCAACTTGATCTTCAATCTTTTCACGTACACCATAGATTTTATATATTTCAAGGCGCTTAAACAGAGCTTCCATTTTAATGTATAACTCGTCCGTATTAACAGGTTTTGTTATAAAATCATCAGCACCAAGGCTTAAGGCGTACTCCTTATCTTCTATCGCATGTTTTGAGGAAATAAAAATAAACGGAAGGGTTTTGTGCTTGGGATTTTCTCTAACTTTTTTACAAAAGCAAAATCCGTCATCACCCGGCAGAATTATATCGCTGAGAACAATATCAATATGATTAGAAGTAAGTACATCATAGCCATCACTCGTAGTACCTGCAGTAAAAGTATTATATCCCTTTTTTCTTAACGCCGTACCTAAGATTTTCTGTAGAATAAGATCATCATCAAGTATTAGAACATTTTTAGCTGTACTTTGCATTTATAAAATTGTAAGTGAATGAGATTAATGCTTATAGAATTTACAAAATTAAAAAACACTTTTCAATTGCAGTTTTTATTATATTGACAAATCTATAAGAAATATAATATGCTATTATTTATGCATTACGACACAACTACTAAAATTAATAATAAATATACTCCTTTAAAGAAAGACAAAAAAGGGAATGATAATTTACTGTTTTAAATTTAAAATATTTTACAGCGTGATAAAAAAGGATAATTTATATGGGTTTGAAGTAATAATTATGCGTACTTTATGCGCACATTATGCGCACTTTGTGCGCACTTATATAATATTGTTGATTTGATATTCATGCATTTAAAAACCCTATATAAAATTTGTTTCTAATGACTTATTTTGTAAGAAGGAAAAACTGGTTATTTGTTATACAAAAGAGACAAATTATCGAATTTTAGTACTTCGTTTCATATTTATTGAGATTTTTGTTACATGTATTATGAGAGAAATGAAGCCCAATTAAAGCAAATGAAAGTTTAATGACTCTAAATATATGGGAAGACAGCATCATTGAATTAATTTTTCAAAGTGTAAATATGTCAAAAAGTAAGATTATAAATTTGTTTGATATTTGGGGAACATTTAGTTATTTTCGGAATATAAAACAAAAAACTTCATTATGGAAAACCAGAGCAGAAACAACTATTTACCATTTGCGGTGATATTAGCGATTGGTTTTATAATAGCAGCATTTATTATTTCAGGAACATGGAGAAAGGTAGCGAGCAGCAACGTAACCATAGCTGTAACGGGATCAGCTTCGAAAGAGATAAAGTCTGATTTAGGGATATGGGATGGTTCTTTTTCGAATGAATCTCCGTCAATGACAGACGCTTATGCTAAACTTCTTGAGACGAATTCTAAGGTGAAAAACTATTTAGTATCATTCGGATTTCCTGAGGAGAAAATAGTATTTTCATCAATTAACACAACAGAGCTTTATGAGCAGAAATCGCGTGGGGAGATGTACTTAGGTGAGAGTTATAGTACAGGGAAAGTGATAGGATATAGATTAACTCAGAATGTATCGGTTGAGTCTCAGGAAGTAGAAAAGATAGACAGACTTTCAAGAACCGTTACAGAATTGATAAATCAGGGTATTTCAATAAACTCGAATCCACCGAGGTTTCTTTACACAAAATTAAGCGATTTAAAGATAGAGATGATAGGACTCGCTGCACAGGATGCAAAGACAAGGGCAGAGCAGATAGCAAAGGCAACGGGAAATAGTGTGGGTGATGTACGTTCTTCAAAAACGGGTGTTATGCAGATTAATGCAAAGAACTCCACAGAAGTATCGGACTATGGAGTCAACGATGTGTCGTCGCTTGAGAAGACAATAACAGCGGTTGTGAATGTGAGTTTTTCGCTGGATTAAAAATTGTTTAACGAAATATTTTATATGTCGTCCTTACGGGACTACACTAACTACAGATTAAGTTGCTAGAGACGATTACGAAACACTTTTGAAATAAAAAAGGCGGTCCGGAATGACCGCCTTTTGTGTTTATAAAGAGAAATTTAATTCAGAATCACTTGATAAGCATCATTCGTTTGAGGTCTGTAAAATCACCGGCGTTAATTCTATAGAAATACATGCCAGAAGATAAATTATTATAATCACGACTATCAAACTCTACTTGATAATTACCAGCAATCTTTCTTGAGTTAACGAGTGTAGCTACTTCCCTACCGAGTACGTCAAACACTTTGATTGAAACCATTGATTCCTTTGCGACAGAATAACTTATTATCGTTGAAGGATTGAACGGATTCGGATAATTCTGAGATAATGAATAAGTCATAGTCTGTTCATTACCTGATAATGAAGTAACTGAACCGAACGGGAAATTAGTCGCAAATGGTTTAGTTGTGTAATAAGCGACTACTTGATTTGTATCAGTCAGTCCAATATTTACGTTCATAGAGCCAGTTGCTGTAGAAGTAGTTCTTGCGGCAAGAATAAGTGTTCTTGCTGTATCGAGAAACTTAAACTTCAGGCTATCGAATGTAAGAGGTCCGTTAACAAAAGGATGTGATTTAAGTATAATATCGCCAGCTGAAACAACGTTATTCCTATCTTTATCCCAGTAAAGGTCGAAAGAGGTTATGTTTGAAGCAGTTGCGTTTGTGGTCATCCCAAACTTCAGTAGTTTTAATGAGCCGACCTGTGGGTTAACAGTTGTAGAGATTTTTAATCCTACGAGTTCTCTTGCAGTATCGCTGGCAGCGAGAGTGCTGTTGATAAGCATATTACTACCATTGTTAATACCTTCGAGAGTAAACTTTGGCGAGTTTGTAGCGGCGAATGCATCAATTCTTCCTGTTCCATATCTATAATCTTTTCCCGGATCGCCTTTTTCAACGGCTGTTAATTCGATTACTTTTGAAACATCTTGTGGTAACATTTCCGGATTTACCGAAAGCATCAAGGCAACACAACCTGCAGTATGGGGCGTTGCGGAAGAAGTGCCTCCGAATGAACCACCATAACCAGTACCTGAGCTTACGTAAGTAGAAATAGAACCTTCACCCGGAGCTGAAACATCGGGCTTTTTCAGACCCATAGAGTCGGGCTCAACGGGTGTAGTTCTGCTATATGGATAATCTTTATGATTTGAATCTATGGGATACGTGTAGGTACCCCAGAGTGCCCAGTTTCCCCATGTAGTAGGACCCCAAGGAGAGGAGGTAGAGATAATATCAGTAGCGCAACTTACATTACCAACACCGATAACACCGCTGACATTACCTCTTAATGTTTGTTCAGGGTGAAGCCATGGCGGAGGACAATTGCCTGCTGTAGAAATATTAAGAGGCACACCTCTATTATTACCGTCATTACTTGTTGAATTAGTATGAATCATACCACCGGCCAGAGACATATCGGTTGCTAGTCTCATAGCAGAATAATCAGGTTTAGGAGACATGCTCCATTTCCAGCTTAAAGAACTGGTAAAAACATCAACACCCATAAGCAGGGCATACTGAAAAGCAGCCATCTGCTGTGACTGTCCAGAATTGTTACGATTAAGCAAACATTTCGACTCAGGAGCGACGCCAGTCTGAGTACCCATGGTGCCATCACCGACAACGTGTCCAAGAGTAGCAGAACCATGAGATGCAGTAGTAATGTTATAACTATTAGTCGTGTAATCCCATCCTATCAGGTCATCAACTTTTCCATTACCATCATTATCTACACCATTAATATCACCCGGGTCAAAAACCGAGGTTGTCCCAGATCCCCATATAACAGTCATTCCGTTATTATTGGCATCTTCGCCAAGGTTTTGGAAAACACCTTTGACAAGGTCAGGATGTTTCCACCAGAAGCCATCGTCAGCATTACCGACAAGAACTCCTTTACCTTTATTACCTTGAGCCCAGCAATCATCGGCATTCATTAGAGTAATCCCAGGTTCGATTGCCTGAGGGCTCGTAAGCGCACCGATAAAAGGAGGAGTAGTTTGCTTAGTATCGTGAAGCTCTTCCATCGGGTATTCCGGGTCATAAGTAAGCATTATAACTTCATCAAAACTTTCCGCTAAGTCGTAAATAGTACTGACGTCAGCTTTAAGAGCAATTCTATTAATAATCCAAAGGATTTCAACATCGGCGGCGGCACCTGAAGATTTTTTACTGTCAATAAAAAACCTAACCTGTCTTTGAGACTGGTCGGCGAACCTCATCAATCTATCAATTACGATAGCACGTCTTTCTTTTTTAGGGGTATCGTAGCTGATATCGTTAAAATCATTAAGAGATAAGTGCTTATTGAATACAATCATCAGAGGGATTTTTTCATTAGGTGAAGCACTGTTTAATTTGTTTTGCAAATCAGGATGAATTCTCGGATTTGCAAAAACAGCTGTGTATAACAAAGTTATAACGAGCAGATAAGTAAGTTTCATTAAATAAGACTCCTTTAAATGTTTAGGTAACATAACGAAATTATTCGAATTAAGAAACAAAATTAAACAACTGTAGATGAAAAAGTAAAGGGTTGAATCCGAGAAATTCAACCCTCTTTAGAACTAAAAAATGAATATTAATTTATTCCGAACAAAACTGCTGATACCTCTGCCAGTTTAATTAGCGGTGCGAAGTATATACCGAGAAACATAGTAGGTCCAGCGAGAAGAAGCAGAACTACGTAGCTACCGATACCATATTTAAATTTGGGAACAACTTCTTCTTCTGGTTTCATAAGGAACATGTACTTTAGAATTTTAATGTAGAAGAACAAAGACACGACGCTATTTAACATTCCGACCATAGCCAACCAGATTAAGTTTGATTCAATCAAAGCTGAGAATAGGTAGAACTTACCTATAAATCCAGCGGTAGAAGGAATGCCTGATAGAGCAAACATAAATATACCCATAAAGACAGCGACAGCGGGAGCCTTATATCCGAAACCTTGCATGTCGGACATTTCATCAGAATCGATTTTATTAACGATAAGAATCAATGCATAGAATGCTCCAAGTGTCATAAACATGTATGCGATGAGATAAACAATCATAGCTGTAAGACCCTGCTGATTGGCAACAGTTAAACCAAGCATAATATAACCGCCCTGAGCGATAGAAGAATAGGCAAGCATTCTTTTGACACTTTGCTGCCATACTGCGGCAAAGTTACCGAAGATCATGGAAGCAACAGAAAGTACTATTATAATTTCAAACCAACCGATACCTCCAATAATCTGCAATTTACCATCAAGCATCGTGTAGCTTTTAAGGAAAGTGCTGAAAAAGAATCTAATCATAACAGCAAAACCTGCAGCCGATGAAGTAACGGCAAGAAAAGCAGTTACCGGAACCGGAGCACCTTCGTACACGTCGGGTGTCCAGAAATGGAATGGTACAGAAGATATCTTATAACCAAAACCAGCAAGTATCATGATAATCACCAAAACGATGAGCGGATTAGCTGTTATGTTAGCGGTTGTAAGGAAAAGTGAGATATCATAGATATTCATCGAACCGGTGAATCCATACAAGAGACTCATACCATAAATCATAATTCCGGACGAAGCAGCTCCGTAAATAATGTATTTCATAGCAGCTTCAGAAGATCTTTTGACTTTTTTAGTGTACCCCGAAAGAATATAGGAAGATAGACTAACGGTTTCGAGAGCAAGGTACATCATTATCATGTTGACGGAAGAAGCCATCAGATATGCTCCAATAGCCATCGCAATCATGAGGTACACATGTTCATTATGATGAGTGGAATTCTGAATCTCTTTAGAAGAGACAGTGAAAATAATCACGAATATTGTAGATATGATGAAAAGGAACTTAAAGAAAATCGAATAAGGGTCAATGACAACCATCCGAGAAAACAATATTCTTTCGGTTCCAAACTGCAAATAAGCAAAATATCCGCTGACTATTAATCCAATTATACCCACAACGGGGACGACCACTGATTTTTTCCTGAGAATAAGGTCAAGAAATATACATACAATGACAGTGGCAATTAAAACCGTTTCGGGGATAAAACTGTTTAAACTAATTAATGTTTGCTTTATTATTTGTTCTTGCACTTAAGTATAATTAAATTTTTAATTTATTCCCCAGATAAAATTAACTAACTGATTAACTGAAGTTGACATTAAGTTCAGCATGTACGAGGGTAATATTCCGAGGAGTACTACGATAATAATAAGAGGTACAGTACTGAGCAATTCCCTGCCGTTAATATCCGTCAGGTCATTCCATTTTTCGGGTAATTTACCGAAGAACAATCTTTGAATAGTCCAAAGAATGTAGGCAGCGTTCAGAATAATACCGAGAAGCGAGATGATTGCAATAACTCTAATGAATTCATTCTGGAAACCGCCAAGGAAAATAAATGTTTCGCTTATGAATGCGCTAAATCCGGGCAAACCGATAGAGGCAAACATAGCGATAGCAATAACTACAAAGTATTTCGGCATTTTGTTTGCAAGTCCTCCAAAATCATACAGTCCTCTTGTATGTGCTCTATCGTATATAATACCAACAGAAAGGAAGAGGATTGCAGTAATGGTACCATGATTGAACATCTGCAGAATAGCACCGTTAATACCGATAGTAGTGTTTGAAGCCATTCCGAGCAATACGTAACCCATGTGGGAAATGGATGAATATGCAATGAGTTTTTTGAAGTCTTTTTGAGCCATTGCACACAGAGCACCATAAATAATGTTTATTGCAGCAATGATTGCTATCGGATACATGAAATATCTGGCTCCGTCTGGAAAGATTGAATAAGAAATTCTAAGCAGCCCGTATGTACCCATTTTCAGAAGAACACCAGCGAGTATAACTGATATTGCAGTTGGTGCTTCAACGTGTGCATCAGGCAGCCATGTATGGAAAGGAAATGCAGGTACTTTAATCGCGAAACCAATAAACAAAGATACAAAAGCTAAGAGCCGCCATGTTTCATTTAACATACCAAAAATAGAATCAGGCGGGAATGTAGCGGGATCCATTAAAGTAAGCATGTTGAAAGTATGAAGACCTGTTGCGGGGTCTTTTGAACTAAAATAAAGACCGATCATGACAACAAGAATAAAAGCACTTCCAAACAAAGTGTAGAGGAAGAACTTAATAGCAGCATACTCTCTTCTTTCACCTCCCCAGATACCGATTAAGAAATACATCGGCAGGAGCATTATTTCCCAGAACACAAAGAAAAGGAAAAGGTCTAAAGCAACAAACACACCCATCATTCCTGTAACGAGGAAAAGATACATAATGTAGTATCCTTTTTCATTTCTTTTAACGCTGAATGAAGCAATTGCGCCGATAAAGGAAATCAGTGCCGTCAATAAAACCATCGGGAAAGAGATACCATCAACACCTAAAAAGTATTCAATTTTAATCCTGCCATCCCACAGGAATGCAGGAACATCAATCCAGGTTAACTTTTCCACAAACTGGAAACCGGCAAGAGTATTAATTCCTGCTTTAGCCGGATCATAGGCACTAAGCATCACAACAGACAGGACAAGTAGTAAAAACGTAAATCCTACTGTAATGTACTTGATGGATTTTTCTGCACTTTTCGGAACAAAAAGAACGGCAATCATACCCAGTAAAGGCAGAAATACCATCCATGTCAGTATCCCAATTCCAAGAAGTTTAAATTCAATCATCTCAAATATTTTTATTTATATATTAATTGCTTTTAAATAATGGTGCCGAAAGAGGGAGTCGAACCCTCACGAGATTTGAGTCTCGCTGGATTTTGAGTCCAGTGCGTCTACCAGTTCCGCCATTTCGGCATATATCATATATTTAAAGAACGTTAAAGCTAAAACAAAAACTACATAACACGGAAAACGAAATACAAAATCAGAATTCCGAACAACAAGAATGCAACATAAGTTTGAATTCTACCTGTTTGGAATTTTCTGAATATAAGACCAAAAGCACCGACAATACCGCCTGTAAGATTTACGAGACCGTCAACAGCTATATTATCGAATAGTCCGTTATATTTTGAGAAGACCCTTGTAACAGAGGAAGCACCATTTACAGCACCGTCAACTATATTATTATCGAACCAGGCACTAATTCTGGAAAGACCTATTGTAGTTGCAACAGCAATCTTGTCGTAGAGTTCGTCAAAATACCATTTATTAAGAGAGAAATTATATAACGGTTTTATTGAATCAGTAAGTTTATCAACATTGACTTTCTTCCAGTAATAAAAAACAAAAGCTGTAAGGATACCGATACCTGAAATTATGAGAGAAAGAACCATTGCGGTATAATGCGCATGATGGATGTGTTCCATGTATTCCTCAAGCGGAAGCAAATTGTACATAAAGCCTTTAGTGCCTGCGAGAAGATGTTCGGGCATCTTAACAAGATTCAGGAACCAACCTCCGTCACCTGAAAGCGGATTGAAGGAGAAGAAACCGAAAAAGGATAATACTGCAAGAGCAATTAAAGGTATAGTAATTTGTTTCGGAGACTCGTGGCAATGATCGTATTTTTCTTTGTTTTTCGGTTCACCGAGGAAAGTGAGGATTAAGAGTCTAAACATGTAGAACGCTGTCAAACCTGCAACAAAGAAGGCAAGCACCGGTACTATATAATTTATACCCCCGTTTATGGAACCGAAAGCAAGTGTAGCAGAAAGTATTGCATCTTTACTAAGAAATCCTGATGTTAAAGGCACGCCTGAGATAGCAAGAGTTGCCATTAAGAAAGTGTAAAATGTAATCGGCATCTTCTTTCTTAATCCGCCCATTTCCCTAATATCCTGAACGTGATGCAGACCGTAGATAACGGAACCAGCAGTAAGGAACAAACATGCTTTAAAAAAAGCATGTGTAACAAGATGGAAGAAACCGAATGAATAAGCACCGACACCGATTGCCATAATCATATAACCAAGCTGGCTAATAGTAGAATAAGCCAGTACTTTTTTAATATCGTTTTGTGTAATAGCAATAGTTGCAGAAATGAAAGCAGTAATAACTCCTATATAAGTAATAACCGTTAAAGCGTCAGCAGACAGCATAACGAACATTCTTGCAACAAGATATACACCAGCAGCGACCATCGTTGCCGCGTGGATTAATGCTGAGACAGGAGTAGGACCTTCCATAGCGTCGGGCAGCCAAACATGCAACGGGAACTGTGCTGACTTACCAATTGCACCGCAGAAGAGCAGAATTCCAGCAGCAGTAAGCATACCTCCTGAGAGTTTACCTGCTGAGACGCCATCAAAAATACCGTTAAAAGTAAAAGAACCAATTGTAAAAAAGATTATTAAAATACCGAGAAGAAATCCTGCATCACCGATTCGATTAACTATAAAAGCTTTCTTAGCAGCTTCCTGCGGCGCGGGTTTTTCATACCAGAATCCTATCAGCAAATAGGAACTAACACCTACGAGTTCCCAGAATATATACATCAAAAGAATGCTATTACCAAGAACGAGTCCAAGCATAGAAAATGTAAACAAACCGAGATAAGCGTAATACTTTTTGTATTTTGCATCGCCTTCCATATACTTAACAGAAAAAAGGTGGACGAATGCACTAATAGCGTTTACGACAACGAGCATAAGAGCGGTCAGGTGGTCAATCTGGAAACCGGCATAAAAGTTAGTAATACCCAGAATTTTATTTTCACCAAGATTAAACCATTCAACATTAAATTCATACTTACCGAGAACGGTCAAACTATAGAGGATAAAGAGTGAAAATCCCAGGTTAATAAAAATCAACGTTGTTGCAAACCAGTCCCCGCTTCTTGGAATTTTTCTGCCGAAGAAAGAAAGCACCAGAAAACTGAACAACGGTATCAGTAAAACAAGAACAGGTAATTTATGTAATGCAAATTCCATTATAATATAATTTTAATCTTTCAAAGTATTAGCTTCGTCAATATCGATGGTGGCGAAGTTATTGTAAAGGTTTAGGACAATACCGAGTGCAATAGCCGCTTCAGCAACAGCCAGAATCATAACAAAAATACTTAAAACCTGTCCGTCAACACCCAGTCCACCAAAATAAGAGAAAGCAACAAGATTAATATTTGCAGCGTTGAGAATCAGTTCAATACCCATCAAGACGAGTATTGCATTTCTTCTCGATATCATAGCGAACAGACCGAGTCCAAAAAGTATTGCCGATAAGACTAAATAATGATTTAAACCAATTTCCATTTTAATATAATTAAACTTTTAATCTTTTATTTTTCTTGCAAACATTGCCGAGCCGATAAGAGCAACGAGCAGAACAATAGATGCAATTTCAAAAGGAAGCAAATATTCCGTTAACAACATTTTACCTATCTGCGAAACAGTCTCTTCATTAACGGAATGCTGTTTAATGTTCCATTTAGTAGAAATAATTATAAAAACCAGAATAGCAATAATTCCGACGCTAAAAATCACAGCCGGAATCTGGTTAAGATTTTTTGTGCTAATCTGAATGTCAGTAATTTTTGCCGTTAGCATAACACCGAATAACAACAATATTAAAATACCACCCACATAAATCATAATCTGCGTGACGGCAATGAAATCGGCACGCAACAAGACATAAAATCCTGATACAGCGAATAAAGTAAAGAACAAAGCAAAAGCTGAATGGATTACATTTTTATTGAACACGACAATGATTGCTGATACGACGGTAATTGCCGCTAAAACATAAAATATTATAGTTGAATATGGCATATTATGATTCTTTATTATCTGTTTCGGGTTTTGCTTCTGAAGTGCTTTCAGGCTTAGCATCTGTTTTATTTTCTGCTTTCGCCTTTTCTTCAGCGGCTTTTTTTGCAGCTGCTTCAGTTGCTGCTTGTTTCTTCTTTTCTTCCTGTTCTAAAGCATACTTCTCATACATTGCTTTCTTTTCAATACCCTGTTCAGGAGTTAAATCAGCGAACTGATATTTCAAACCGTTTCTTTTATAAGTTGCGAATTCAAAGACATCAGTCATATAGATGCAATCAGTCGGGCATGGAAAAACACAAAGCTGACAATAGCAGCATTTAGCAAAATCGATAGTAAAGTTTGTAACGTGCAGAGCTTTTTTCTTGCCCTGAGATGTTACGCCGGTTTTACCGACAATATCACCCGGTACGACTTTAACCGTTGAGATATCTATGCAGCTAACCGGACAGGCTTTTGCGCATTGATCGCAGCCGATACAGTCTTCCATGTTAACAAACAATCTATTGCGTTCTCTTTCGGGTAATTGAAGTCGTTGTTCAGGATACTGAATAGTAACACTTTTCTGAAAAATATGCCTGAAAGTAATTCCCAAACCGATAGAAATCGAAGTGATCGCCTGATAAATATTTCTGAAATATTCTTTCATTTATAATTAGAATAAACTTTAATCATTACTGAAATAAAACCATATAAAGAGCAACAAGGAATAAATTCACAAGAGTAATCGGAATAAAATATTTCCAGCAAATTGTCATCAACTGGTCAATTCTGACTCTTGGTACAGTCCATCTAACCCAAATCTGAACACCGACAAGCATTAAACCTTTTGCCAAGAACCAAAACACCTGAAACACAGGAGTATTCAAGAACGGGATAAGGTCACCAAAAGGCGACTGCCAGCCTCCAAGGAACAGAGTACTAATAACGGCTGAAACAGCGAACATCTGAGCATATTCTGCGAAGAAGAACATAGCAAACATCATTCCAGAATATTCGATATGAACACCAGCCACAAGTTCTGAATCTGCTTCGGTTAAATCGAAAGGTGTTCTATTTGTTTCGGCGAGAGTTGAAGCAAAGAGGATTATGAATGAAATTACCATAATAGGAATCAGCAGTAATTTCCATAAATCTCCCGGACCTCCAAAAATATACCAGTTAAATAATCCGCCCGATTGAATTTCAGCATACTTTTGCATACTCAAAGTGCCTGTGAGCATAACGATAACAACCGCCGAGAGTGCGGTCGGAATTTCATAGCTTACAATTTGAGCCACAGTACGCATTCCGCCAAACAATGAATATTTATTGTTTGAAGCCCATCCCGCCATTAAAACACCTATGACACTGAGCGAAGAAATAGAGAAGAAATAAAACAATCCAATGTTTAAATCTGCTCCGATAAACACGGAACTGAAAGGTAAAACAGCATAACCCATAAAAGCAGCTGTAAATACTATGAAAGGAGCCATAGTGTACAGACCTTTATCAACCTTTGATGGATTAATAATTTCTTTCTGGACGAGTTTAATCGCATCCAAGATGGTTTGTATTAAACCGTATTTATCAGTACGATTGGGACCGATGCGGTTCGAAATCCAAGCAGAAATTTTTCTTTCAGCAAGGACCGCATACAATGCAAATACGCTAACATAAATTACAACCGGAATTGTTATTAACACGTACGTTAATAAGTTATCTCCGAACCACTGTGTAAAAATGTTTTCCAATTTAATATATTAAAATTTTTCTATTATTAATTTTACTATCTGTCAATACACCCGAGAACAATATCAAAACTCCCGAGAATCATAACAACGTCAGCAATCATGTGACCTCTTGAAATCTGATTAATAACGCTAACGTTGCAGAACGAAGGGGAACGAGCCTTTACTCTGTAAGGATTCAGGCTCCCATCGCTAACTATATAGTATGCAAGTTCGCCTTTTGGTGATTCTGTTCTGACATAAGCTTCACCAACAACGGGTTTGACTCTTTTGGGAACAGCTGACTGGACATCACCGTCGGGTATGATATCAATTGCCTGTTCGATAATCCTTAGTGATTGTTCCATTTCATGTGCCCTCACGATGTACCTATTCCAGCAATCTCCGACAGTCCCAAATTCACCGGTACCCACGCAAACATCAAAATCAAATTTATTATAAACAGAATAAGTATCATCTTTTCTCAAATCGTATTTGAAGCCTGAACCTCTCAACGTAGGACCGGATGCTCCTGCATTGATAGCAACATCGATAGGTAAGACACCAATATCAACTGTCCTTTCAATGAAAATCTTATTGTAAGTAAGTAAATCGTTTATCTGTTTAATTCGAGGTCTGAAATATGTTATAAACTCCTTAGTTTTTTTAATGAATTCGGGTGTGATATCATGAGACAGTCCGCCAACCCAGATGTAATTATAAAGCATTCTTGCACCGCAAACGATTTCAAATAATTCAAGAACTTTTTCCCTGTCGATAAAACAGTATAAGAACGGAGTGAAAGCACCGGCATCATTGCCGTAAGTACCTATAGCAACGAGGTGAGAGGCGATTCTCTGCAGTTCAGCCATAATAACACGAATGTATTCAACTCTTTCAGGGATTTCAATAGCAAGTAATTTTTCGACAGCGAGAACGTAGGCAAGTTCATTACTCATGGCGTTCACATAGTCCATTCTGTCAGTATAAGGGATTATCTGAGGATAAGTCATTGCCTCGGCATGTTTTTCAAAACATCTATGTAAGTAACCGATTTCGGGTCTTACGTCCTGCACAATCTCACCATTTAATTTTAACACCAATCTCAGAACCCCGTGAGTTGATGGGTGCTGGGGTCCCATATTAATAGTAAGTTCTTCTGTTCTTAATTCATCCATTTTTAGAATGTAAAAATTAGTATTTTATTAATAAGGTACTTTCATACCCTTGTAAAACTCCGGTACTTTATAATCTTTTCTGAGCGGGTGACCTTCCCAATCTTCGGGAAGCAAGATTCTTCTCAAATCAGGATGTCCTTCAAAAGTCAACCCAACAAGGTCGAATGCTTCTCTTTCGTGCCATTCAGCGGCAGCCCAGACATCGCTAACAGTTTTTACGACAGGATTTGATTTCGGAACGACAACCTTCACGACCAGTTTATGGTGTAGAACGTATGAATACAGATGATACACAACAGCAAGGTTATCCTTATCGTAATCAAGTCCGCTTAAACATGAAAGATTATCAAACTGCATAGATTCTTCGTCTCTGAGGAATAAAGAAACCGCATTAATTTTATCGGCTGAAACGAAGAAAAACGGGTAAACAGGTACATCTGTCTTCAGTTCTCCAATACCGTCTTCAAAAACCTTTTTTAATTTATCGTAGACTTCGTTTGTTTCCATATATTAAAATTACACTTTATTAATTATGCTTGTTTTTTAGCTAATGACTGTTCACGGATTTTTTCCTGAAGCTTTATTAAACCTTCAAGCAAAGCTTCGGGTCTAGGCGGACAACCAGGGACGTAAACGTCAACGGGAATAATTCTATCGATACCCTTTAAGACATGGTATCCGTGTTCCCAGTAAGGACCGCCGCAGTTAGCGCAGCTTCCCATTGAGAGACAGTATTTTGGTTCAGGCATCTGGTCCCAGAGTCTTTTAATTCTTGTAGCCATTTTTAAAGTAACTGTTCCAGATATTAGAATAATATCCACATGTCTTGGAGAAGGTCTTGGAATAATACCAAACCTATCGAGGTCATAATGAGATGCTGAAGTAGCCATCATTTCAATAGCACAGCAAGCGAGGCCGAAGAACATCTGCCACATAGAAGATAACCTGCTCCAGTTTAATAGTTTATCGGCGGAAGTAATAATAATATTACCGCTTTCGAATTGTTCAACTCTGTTATCGAGTTTATTAAGAATTCCCATAGATTAGATTTCGCTTTTAAAAATTTGTCTATCGAGTTTTGGAACTACCGGCTGAGGTTTATCCCAGTAGAGGTCTCCTTTAGCGTAAGCATATATGAATCCAACTATTAGAATAAACAGGAAAATTGCCATCTCAATAAAAGCAATCAATCCCATATCTTTAAAGACAACAGCCCAGGGGAAGAGGAAAATGATTTCAACGTCAAAGATTATGAAAATCAGAGCGACGACGTAGTATCGAATATTAAACCGTATCCATGTATCACCAACGGTATCTTCACCGCATTCGTAGATGGATTCTTTCCCTTTGGAGGGATACCGAGGACCGACAATTTTGCCGGCGGTAACAGCGATTGCAACAAATCCAATCGATACAATCATAAAGATTAAAACTTGTCCAAAATCTGATAACATGAGGTATATTTACTTAGTTGCAAAAATGATTTAATAAGGCAAAAGTAAATATTAATTCTAATAAATGAAACTTATTTCACCAGTATAGAAAGTGGAAAAAATTTTTGAGTTGATATTTTCAGATGTTTTTATCTTAATTCCGCCGTCGTCACAGACATCGATTACTAGTCCTTCGATTTCTTGATTTAAATCTGTTCTTAAAAACTTCACTTTTCTGTTAATCATGCAGGAATTGAGCCGCCACAGTTCCATAAGAATGTCTTTTCGTTCGAGCAAGATCAGATCATTGTAAAACTGATTTACTAAACAGGGAATTATTTCATTTAAGTTAAAATCCTTTTTAAAAAAGCTTTTGAGAGAAACTGCTTTGTGTGAGAGTTCATCGTTAAAGGTTTCCTGATTAACATTAATGCCGATTCCTATAATATATTTTTGTGGGATTTCGTTTATATCGATTAATTCAGATAGAATACCTCCAACTTTTTTACCGTTCAGCATAATATCATTCGGCCACTTCAGTGAAAAAACATTTGCAGGGTCATCTACTTGCTTACTTATGTATTCTTTAAGAGACCTTAGAACAATATATGAAGTGTAAAAATTTACAAGGTGAGGAGACTGAATGTCAAAACTTTTTACAAGAGAGATCGTTATGTTTTTGCTTTTTTCTGAATTCCAGGATCTATCGAGTCTACCCCTTCCGGCTGACTGGTGCTCTGCGATAATGAGCAAGTCATCCTCATCCTTACATGATTTAGCAAAAGTGTTTGTAGAATCGATTGAATCAAAATAGAATACTCTTTTAACACCAATTAAATCAAGATTTGAATAATCAATCATTCAGATAGCTATTTCTTACGTGCTGGTTTGTCTGGATTGCTATTATTATTATTTCTATTCTCTTTTTTCTGTTTCTTTACTGCTTTTGCGCCTCCATCATCATTGCCATCGTACTTTTCGACAGGTTCCTTTGTCACATTTTCCCTCTTTACATCCTCTTTCATGTTTTCTTCATTAACTTTTGTTCTTGTAAACTCATCGTTGTACGTTAGAGCAAGGAAGAAATCGACTCTGCCGTAACCATAGTAAATATCGAAACCACTTTTATCTTCTGACGGGTCACCTAATCCATCAACAGCAGTTTCTTTAATAATAGTTTTAATTTCAGAGCCAGTTCGGTTCATGTCCTGAGATAGAAGTAGAGAAGCGAGTCCGCTGACGATTGCAGTTGATTGTGATGTACCGCTCCAGTACGAATCGAAGTTGAATGGATTTTCATAATCAACACCGTAAATTTTATTACCCGGAGCGACGACTGAAATATGTTTTCCCCAGCAGCTTCCCCCGCCCCATGAAAATCTTTTGCATCTTTTTCCGTCAGTATCGGTTGCACCGACAGCCATCACACCGTCAAAACTTGCGGGATAGTATTTCCTTCCATCACCTTTATTCATCATAGAAGCAACGAGAACAATACCTTTATTAACTGCGTAATCAACGGCTGTTTTCAGCACTTTTGAGTAATCATCACCCCCTTCGCTCATATTGATAATCTTAGCACCGTTATCGACAGCGTATTTAATGGATTGAGCCCACCATTCGTATTCGCCTGAATTGTTGTCGCTAAGATTTTTACAGTTCATCAATTTACTGTTAGTGTTAATACCTGAGAAGCCGAATGAATTATTTGTATTTGCTCCAATAACACTTGCTATGTTTGTTCCGTGCCCGAAACCATCGCCGTTGGAATTATCATCATAAGCAAAGTCCCAACCTTTATAATCATCAACGTATCCGTTTCTGTCGTCGTCAATATTGTTATTAGGGATTTCATCTTTATTAATCCATAACCTGCCTTTTAAGTCAGAGCTTTCGTCTTCAATACCGGAATCGAGAATAGCGATAATGACGTCGTTGCTACCAGTTTCAACATCCCAAGCTTTTACGATATTAATATCTTCACCAACTTTTGTAACACCGCCAGAGCTTGGTTTAATGTTTCCCTTATTGTCAAGATACCATTGAAGCGAGAAATAAGTATCATTGGGAAACATGCTGATTACACTTTCTTTTTCACCCGCAGCTATACCCGTGAAGACGGGTTCAGCATATTCAACGTTTAAGTCTTTTGCATAGTCATCGGCAGCATTGTAAGAATCTGCGTCTGATTCGAAATGAACTACGTATATTTTAGCCATTTCAAGTTTTTGATAAAGCTGAACATCACCGTTGTTAATCTCAAATACACGACGGATTTTACTTACTTTGTATTTGGAGTTCAGAGCATCGAGGGATGGAATACCGGTAATGGTGGAAATTTTACCAGTGGCTTCGGAAACACCGAGTTCTTTTTTAGTTTTAATAAAAACCTTATTTTTTACGTACGATGAATTTCTGTTCCATTCAAAAGTATTGGATTCTCGTGGAATAAAGACCACTAATAAACAGAATAAAAATACCGATATTAATTTTAATAATTTATGTAACATGCCCTCATACGTAAAATTTTCTTCAGATTCTCTTATAATTGAACATAAAATAATATCTGAAAGTTTATATCTTTTAATTTTTAACGTTAAATCGATAAATTTGTTCCATAAAATATACAAATTTACCTTTCCACTTCGGTTTCGAAAACGACATCACCTTGAATACTAATAAACTTCATAACCGCTTTACCGCTGTAAATTCTTGCTGACAGAAAGGAATTATACTCCGGGCAAACACTGATTGTTCGATTAAATTAGTTTTACGCAGTTCGGAGCCTGCTCCGCTGACGAAATAATTCACGCTGTTTTCTTTGAGGAACTGAATATCGTGGTCATGACCGCAAATATACATTTGCACACCATATTTTTCAAATAACGGTTTGAAATACTTATTAATTTCTTTAATACTACCGTGTTTGCCGCCTGAAAGGACAGGGTGGTGTCCGATGACTATTTTCCAGTCGGCGTCACAGTTTTTCAGGCTTGATTCGAGCCATTTCAATTGCTGCTGCCAATCTGCTTCGTATAGCTGGTCTGCTGAATTATGCCAGTCGGAGTTTTTATCTGTTTTAATTCTGTATTTTTCAATGAAAGGGTTAGTATCGACGAAAAGGAATTGAATTCTTGTACCATCTGCAAGTTCTTCATCAATAGAATAATAGCTTGAGGGGAATTTCCATCTTATATTAAACTTAGATAATTCAATTTGTGCATTGGCACTATATCCGTAATCATGATTTCCAAAAGTTATATACCATGGCACCTGCAGAGAGGTAGCAGTATAAATATCGTCAAAGCTTAATTTGATAAGAGAATCCTCAACGGATTTAATTCCATATTCATAAAAGTTATCGCCTGTGGAAACAATAAATTTTACCGGAAATGATTCGGCATAATTTCCCATAGTTTCAGCAGTTTCTTTCTGCAGATGATTCCCCTGCCTACCCCAGTCACCTATGGCAATGAAATGGAGGGTACTATCCTGAGAGTAGCAATTAATTGAAATAACAAAAACGAATAATGAGATTATAAGTCTTTTCAATAGTTAAGAATTTTATTATAATTTATGAAATAAATAACTTTACATAAATGCAAAACCGAAGCAGCAAAGTTTATATTTACGATTGCTTATAATAATTTCCAAATTTAGTGAAAGACATTGAGTCAAAGAGAAGGAAGACTGTATAATATTAAATAGGGGGAATAAAGGGGATTTTTGATATAAAATGAAAGAAATTTATAAAGAAATGGGAGATTTGTTATTTGCGTTGCAGAAGCAAGCTATGACAGAGCAGGCAGAGACGGGCGAGAGAAGGAGGAGCATAGGATGTTTATGGAATGTTCATAGGATGTTCATGGGATGTTCATGGGATGTTCATGGGATGCTAAAATAGAAATATGTTTTTACAGAACTTTAGAGGGTATTTATTTTTTATAAATGACATACTTTAAAGTATATTTACATTTGTATATACTCATACTTATAATAAATATAATAATAATTTTAACAAAAGTAAAGATATAAAGAGAAAATATTTTAAAAACTTCTAAAAGGAAGGAGATTAGAGAAGAACTAAAAGTATGTTACTTAAGGAATAATTTAAAATGAAACAAAAAGCCCGGCACTTATCAGTACCGGGCTTAAATTCACAATCTGCTTACAGGTATAAGAATTGCAGATTTATTTGATTAACATCATTTTCTTAACATCAGTAAAGCCGTTCACAGAAACTTTGTAGAAGTACATACCGCTTGAGAGATTGTTAGCGTTGAAGTCCACCATATAAGTACCTGCGTTTTTAACCTCATTGACGAGGGTTGAAACTTCCCTACCGAGAATATCATAGATTTTTAATGTTACCAGACCAGATTTCGGAATAGCAAAATTAATCTTTGTAGCAGGGTTGAACGGATTAGGATAGTTCTGAGACAAAGAATATTTATCAGGAACGTTTGAAACGACGGGAGTAACAGCTGTAACGACACCGAGGTCAAGATTCCAAGTGTTAGCAATTTCAGCAGAATCTAAGCCTCTTTTGTAGAATCTGAATTCGTCCATTAAGCCGTCAATACCGGCTGAGGATGAATAACCACCGACAGAGAATCCTGTACCGGATGTAAAATTCCATGGATTTGCTTGAACAACAGTATTTTCAAGGACACCATTTTTATAGATTTTAACGCTTGTTGATGCAGAATCATAGACAATGTGTATGACGTTTGGTCCCGGGATGATATTTGGAATCTGAACATCTGTGACACCTGTACCTCTAAGAAGTGCACCACCAGAAGGGGCAACACCGCCTACAAAGCAGCGGAATGAATGACCCATATCACCGAACAGATATCTCGTTGTTGACGGTGTACCGAGGTTGCCAAGCCACATACTAATAGTAAAACTACTTGTACCTGTTGATAAATTATAACCAGTCATAATTTTAGCACTTGTAGTAGCAGTACCTGATAAGCAGCTATCAAACTGACCACCGGAAGTAAGAGTTAAAGTAGTAAGGGGGGCAGGATTTGTTCCAGCGCCCGGGATAGCAAAGTTAGGTGTCAAATTTGCTGCGGGATTATTTTCAAATCTATAATAGATTAAGTCAGGCAGTGAAAAAGCTGGAGGAGGCGTACCACTTCTTTCTATAGTAAGAGCATCAATACCGATATAGTTTGAGTTTGAGCCTGATGGTCCGCCATTTGCTACTGTGTATCTGATTGCAAATCTACCGTTTGCACTTGCAGAAGGTGCTCTGAATCCTCTCTTTTCCCAGGTTCCTGCTGCGGATACTAAAAATCTACCGAGTTCTGTCCATGTACCTGAAATGGTTGAGTCTGATGTTGAATACATTACTCTGATTGAATCGGGCCATGTGCTACCTGTTGATGTTCTTGAATAGAAATACAGTGAATCTCCGGCAAGCATTCCGCCTGTTACTTTTGGAGTTACCATCCAGACGTCGATCTGACCGGCACCTGACGTAGCATTGAAATTTGCACCAACATATCCAGTTGTAGGACCGTTGTATGCAGGAAATACTGTCTCATTGCCCTGGAACCAGAATGTAATGCCTAGCGGCACAGAGTTTTGATAGATTTTATAACCTCTTGTTCTAAGTGCTGTTGTATCGTTAGCACCGTCGAAGTTATCGGTATATACGGGTGTGCCGTAAGATACGTGCACCGGGTTATTACCAATTTGTCTCGTATCAGCAGAATTAGTATTTTTGCTTCCAAACGGGTCTTCTATAATAAATCCGAGTGAAAGTCCAAATCCAACAACTAAAAATAAAACGAGTGAGAAGAGTTTTTTCATAGCTTTTCCTTTCATTTTTATCTTTTAAGATTAATAAATAGCTATAACACATTTATAAAAAAATACCTATATTATATAACATAATTCAATAATTATTTAATATCAACATTAAAAATAATAAATCATATGTAATTGTTTTTTCCCCACTTAAATAATTTACCGCGGTCACTGCTTAAATAGGACATATTAGAAGGCATATTCAATGGATTATTGAATCATATTTAGACAAAGAAAATAAGAAAATTTTCTGTTATTGAGATTTACCATCAGACAAAGTAAGTTAGAAAAGAAAAAGCGTACCAAAATATGTATAAAAATAAAAGCCCGGGACTTTTCAGTACCGGGCTATATTAGTCCTGTTTAAACAGGATAAATAATTATTGATTTATTTGAGAAGCATCATTTTCTTAACATCGTTGAATCCATCAACAGAAATCTTATAGAAATACATACCGCTTGATAAGCTGCTTCCGTTGAAATCGACTGTGTAACTGCCTGCGTTTTTGACTTCATTAACGAGTGTAGCTACTTCTTTACCGAGGATATCATAGACTTTCATTGTAACAAGTCCAGACTTCGGAAGTGCGAAGCTAATCTTAGTAACCGGGTTGAACGGATTCGGGAAGTTCTGAGATAATGAATAGCTTGCGGGTGTTTCGAGGTTACCAATATTAGTAACTGAACACGGGTCAACCTGTATAGTAACAAGTCCAGGATTAGTTGCACCTGTAAGGGAACCGCCAGAAATTAGAATCTTTCCTTTATTTGAACCAGTAACAAAAGCATCGACTGCTTCCCAATAGTTTGATGAAGCACCATTGATACCTCTTCCAGTAAGAACTGTCGGTAACCATGAATTTGCATCAGCATCAAAGATAAATATACTGTCGCACGTACCCGGCGCAGGAGAAACTTCACCGGTTACAAAGTAGAATCTATTACCAAGTCCAACACCACCCGGTCTTGAGGAACCAGTTTTAGACATCGGAACATTAGGACCAGAAGCCCAAGTGATTGTAGAAGCATTAGCACCAATAGTACCTATTTGAACGTTCTTTGTGAATGCAGCATTATAACCAGCCATAATGAATAACTTATTACCGACGATACCGTAGGCGGCTGTTCTTCTCGCAAGTAAATTAGGAGAAGAAGTACCCCATGTATTGGATGCGATTCTGTAATAATATACTGTTGTAGCCGGAGCTGAATAAGGTCCACCCATAACAAAAATTACGCTGTCACCCCAGTTGACCGCACCATGACCAGAACGACCACCGGGCAAAGGAGCAATAGAAGTCCAGCCTGTAGCCGGAGTGTATTTATAGCATAAAGTACCAGCGGTACTAACTGTTGAACCGCCACCCATTAGATAAAGAGCATCTCCAGCCTTAACTAAAGAATGACCGGATAACGCTGACGGAAGCGGAGTACCAACTGAGAAGGTGTTTGTATTAATATTATATCTTTGTACATTTGTTGAACCAGTTGTAGCATTATCAAGATAACCTCCAGTAATATAAAGAGTATCACCAAGAATAGCACTTGCGTGAGCCCATCTTCCTAATGGAGAAGCCGGAAGAGGACCATAGCTGCAAATTGTAGTGGGATACGTCAAAGTTGGAGGTGCTCCACCGCTTCTTTCTATAGTAAGAGCATCAATACCGATATAGTTTGAGTTTGAGCCAGAAGGTCCGCCGTTCGCTACTGTGTATCTGATTGCAAATCTACCATTAGCACTTGCAGAAGGTGCTCTGAATCCTCTCTTTTCCCAGGTTCCTGCTGCGGATACTAAAAATCTACCGAGTTCTGTCCATGTACCGGAAATAGTTGAGTCTGATGTTGAATACATTACCCTGATTGAATCGGGCCATGTGCTACCTGTTGATGTTCTTGAATAGAAATACAGTGAGTCACCTGCCTGAATTCCGCCGCCCGTTACTTTTGGAGTTACCATCCAGACGTCGATCTGACCGGCACCTGACGTAGCATTGAAATTTGCACCAACATATCCAGTTGTAGGACCGTTGTATGCAGGAAATACTGTCTCATTGCCCTGGAACCAGAATGTAATGCCTAGCGGCACAGAGTTTTGATAGATTTTATAACCTCTTGTTCTAAGTGCTGTTGTATCGTTAGCACCGTCGAAGTTATCGGTATATACGGGTGTGCCGTAAGATACGTGCACCGGGTTATTACCAATTTGTCTCGTATCAGCAGAATTAGTATTTTTGCTTCCAAACGGGTCCTCCATAATAAACCCGGCTGTAAGCCCTAATCCTACAACTAATACCAAGACTGTAGTGAAGACTTTTTTCATCGTTTTCTTTCCTTTCTGTTTTGGTTTAATAAGTAATTAAATTACTGATTCAGATTAACTCTAGAATAATATATGAAAAGAACTCAAAGATTCGAGATAAAAAATACTTCCAATGTAAGTAACTTAATATTTATTTATTAAAATTTCAACGTGAAAATATGAAATTTGAATAAAGTAATAAGTTATGGAAAAGAACACATACCTTCATTGCCTCGGAAGCAGAAACAATCTTGTTTAAACTCACAAGCAAACAGATTAAAACGGAAAAGATTTTTTTAATAAGAGAAGGAATAAATACTGAATGACGGCTTAATTCTAATCAACATCAGGAAGAAAAGGAAGTAAGAAATAAAATGGAAAGCTCCATTAATAACATTGTGTAAACAAAAAGCCCGGGCTTCTTCAGCACGGGCTTTAAGATTCCTGTTCTGCAGGATTGAAAACAATTTATTTATTTGATTAACATCATTTTCTTTACTTCGCTGAAGCCGTTTACTGATACTTTGTAGAAATACATTCCGCTTGTAAGGCTGCTAGCGTTGAAATCTACTGTGTAACTTCCAGCGTTCTTTACTTCATTGACTAAGGTTGCAACTTCTTTACCGAGAATGTCATAGACCTTCATTGTAACAAGACCTGATTTCGGAAGAGCAAAGTTAATCTTTGTTGTCGGGTTGAACGGATTTGGGTAATTCTGACTTACAGAGTATGAAGAAGGAATTTCATTACTAACAACGGTAATACCGGAGATAGGTGTACCATATCTTGAAATCTTTCCATTGTTTCTGACAGCCCAGATGGTGTTACCAGTTCTTGCTTTCGTCAGATGATAAAATAAACCGTCAGGAGCAGTATATGCTGTTGACCAAACTGCACCATTGTTTGAAGAATAATGAACAGTTGTGTTCTGAGTAGCAACCCACCATTCAGTTCCTGTTCCAGCAATACCTGCTGTGTTTGTTGCAACCGGAGAAGCTAATGCTGACCAGTTTGTTCCGCCATTTGTGGTGAGGTTCAATGCATTATAACCAGCTAAACCAACAGTTTCGCTATTGAACCAAACTGAATACTGGTTAGTGAAAGTAGTAGTCTGTTGTGACCAATTTGCACCAAGATTTGAAGAATACATAAAGTAGTTGGCATTTGTACCCATCCAAACGTTGTTACCAACTATCATTAGTGCATTATTCCAGCCTGCCTGTGTTGTTGGTACTGTTGCCCAAGTTGTCCAGTTAACACCACCGTTTGTAGATTTCAAGAAAGTCCAGTTACCGCCGACAGGGTCACCGACATGATAAGCAGTATTTGCATCAGTCATCCAGAGACCATTACCGAAACCACCTGCCTGGAAATTAACTTCAGTCCAGTTTGCACCGCCGTTACTTGTTCTATAGATATAATTTCCTGCTGTTGGAGAAGCGGTTGCTAAAGCAACGTTAGCATCCCACGCAAAAATATTATAAAGAGGAGCAGAAGTTGGTAGGTTTCCGCTCACATTCGTCCAAGTTGCACCTTTATTGGTTGTTCTAAGAACTTTACCAGAAGCACCGCAAGCCCAAGCAATATCATCATTAACTGCAGAAACAGAATAAAGTGTAGTAGTTATACCTGAAACCTGCTCAGTCCATGCTGCCGTAGGCGGAGGAGTTCCACTTCTTTCGATAGTTAAAGCATCAATACCGATATAGTTTGAGTTTGAACCAGAAGGTCCACCGTTAGCTACTGTGTATCTGATTGCAAAACGACCGTTTGCACTTGCTGTTGGTGCTCTGAAGCCTCTCTTTTCCCAAGTTCCTGCTGCGGATACTAAAAATCTACCGAGTTCTGTCCATGTACCTGATACAGTCGAGTCTGATGTTGAATACATTACCCTGATTGAATCGGGCCATGTGCTACCTGTTGATGTTCTTGAATAGAAATACAGTGAGTCACCTGCCTGAATTCCGCCGCCTGTAACTTTTGGAGTTATCATCCAGACGTCGATCTGACCGGCACCTGACGTAGCATTGAAATTTGCACCAACATATCCAGTTGTAGGACCGTTGTATGCAGGAAATACTGTCTCATTGCCCTGGAACCAGAATGTAATGCCTAGCGGCACAGAGTTTTGATAGATTTTATAACCTCTTGTTCTAAGTGCTGTTGTATCGTTAGCACCGTCGAAGTTATCGGTATATACGGGTGTGCCGTAAGACACATGTACAGGATTACTGCCAGTTTGTTTTGTGGTTGAAGATGGAGACTTGCTTCCAAACGGATCATCCATAATAAATCCGAGAGTCAGACCAAGTGCGACCACAACAACTAAAACGGTTGAAAAGATTTTTTTCATCTTGTTTGCCTTTCAGTTTTTGATTTAATAAATAATTTATTTAAGTATTGAACAATATAATTAATAAAAACATTTCTTTAATATAACTGATTAATTATTAGAAAAGATTTATTCTTAACAAAAAAATGTTGACTTATAATTTAGTGTATCTTGAAATAAATATCAATATGAAAATCCTAAAATCCGAATCATAACTTTTTACTCATCTGATAGAATGATTTTAACGCGTTTAAGGTCTAGGAAAGAGATTTTTCCGGCAGGAGAGCAGAGGATTGAAATTTATTAATCCTTAATAAATAAAAAGCCCAGCACTTTTCAGCACCGGGCTTTATGATTCCTACATTCAGGAATGAAATTTACAGATTTATTTGAGTAGTAACATTTTCTTTACTTCACTAAAGCCGTTTACAGATACTTTATAGAAGTAAACACCGCTCGTAAGATTGCTTGCGTTGAAGTCCACAGTGTAATTACCTGCGTTCTTTACTTCATTGACTAAGGTTGCAACTTCTTTACCGAGAATATCATAGACCTTCATTGTTACAAGACCTGATTTCGGAAGTGCAAAGTTAATCTTTGTTGTCGGGTTGAACGGGTTTGGATAGTTTTGTGACAAAGCGTATTCCACCGGTACTGTATTACCAATCTGATTAACACCGGTTATCCAATTAGCGCCGATACTGTAAGAGAAGTTATCAACATACATTTCATCCGTTGCTGTGGCTCCAAAGAAGTCGGCAGCAGAAATTTTCTTAGGAACTGTTGTGCCACTTGCACCGGCTGTCCAACGCCATTTATGAACCATGGTTCCATTGATGAGGAACTTTGCCGAATCGACATCCAGATTCACCAACAATTTCACCGTCTGCCATGCACCGTGTGTATATGCGAACGGTACGGCAGTTGATGAACCTCCATTGAGTCTTCCGTTGTTCCCGGTGGCAGTAGCATCAAAGTAGCACTCCATGCCCCATTGGGATGATGAGCCAGCGAAGTTTGCCAAGGTATTCCAATAACCCGCTTTGCCTGTCGGTATGTAGAACTTGAAAGTAACCTCATGAATGCCATTCGTATCATTTCCAAATCGTTTTACCAGGTCGTTGTTCTGGGTAATCACAACCGACTTAGTCGGACTAAATGATTGAGCATTGGAAATAAGAGGATCTTCAGTAGTGTTGCACGGAGAGATGCTCCAAGTCGTCCAGTTTAGAGAATCCTGACAAGCCAGACGCTGACCAACGGTGTAGCTTTCGAAGTCATTGAAGTATCCTGCCGGAGCAAGGTCTTTAAGTTTATAACCAACCAGAGCATAATTCTGATAGTTGCAGAGCATAAGTAACTGATTGCCTTTAGCAACTACTTCGGCACCGCCAGCAATACCGACACCATTAATATTAATTACGTATGTATTAACAACTGCACCTGTGGTTATATTAATTTTGGTAAGTAAGTTCGTTGTATCTGTCGGAATAGAGAAATCCTGAGACCAGACCCATAAGAATGCCTGACCGGGTGTTGAAGTACTATCCCAGCCCATGCCGTACTTACCAGATAAAGTAGATGTTATAGTTCTCCGTAAGACACCAGTTGTATCATGAAAGAAAATGCTTCCGGAAAAGTTTGTATTCCAGAAACCTTTTCTATTCGGATCCCATGCAATAGCTCTTGTTGAACCGCCAGTAAGTGTAAAGGTCTTAAGCGTAGCTCCAGTATTTGGGTTTAACCTATACAAAACTGTTGTTGCCGGACCACCATAAAGGAAAGTACCGTCTGTAGTAAGGTCACGACAGTTTCCAACATAAGTTAAAGAATCAGAAAGTGTTCCGGGACCACCCCCGGGACCATTATCATTATATCTGTAAATATAAGTACTATTCCATCTATTGAAATAGTATTTACCATTGAACCACATAGCACCAACGGTTCCTGCATTCATACCGCCGACGCCAGCATAATTGAAATTAAATGCTGTCGGATAAGGGAAGCCAACCGGTGTTATAGTATCTGCCGTAGTACCGCTGTTATTCGTCCTTACGACAGGTGCTCTATCTGAATACGGGTCATCATTGAACTGAATGAAACCGTAAGCTAATGTAATTGCTACCGCAAGGATAGCCATAACTGTAATGCTCTTTTTAAGCATAATATTTACTCCTGTTTATGTTAGTAAAATTTTCATTAAATTAATTGAAATCTTCATTAATGTCAATTAAAAACAAAAAGCCCGATACTTTTCAGCACCGGGCTTTATGATTCCTATATTCAGGAATGAAAATTACAGATTTATTTGAGTAATAACATTTTCTTTACTTCACTAAAGCCGTTTACAGATACTTTATAGAAGTAAACACCGCTTGTAAGATTGCTTGCGTTGAAGTCCACAGTGTAAGTACCTGCGTTCTTTACTTCATTGACTAAAGTTGCAACTTCTTTACCGAGAATATCATAGACCTTCATAGTAACAAGCCCAGACTTTGGAAGTGCAAAGTTAATCTTTGTTGTCGGGTTGAACGGGTTTGGATAGTTTTGTGACAAAGTGTATTCCACCGGTACTGTATTACCAATCTGATTAACACCGGTTATCCAATTAGCAACCGGATTGTAAGAGAAGTTATCAACATACATTTCATCCGTTGCTGTGGCTCCAAAGAAGTCGGCAGCAGAAATTTTCTTAGGAACTGCTGTGCCACTTGCACCGGCTGTCCAACGCCATTTATGAACTATAGTTCCATTGATGAAGACCTTTGCCGAATCGACATCCAGATTCACTATCAATTTCACCGTCTGCCAAGAACCTTGTGTATAGGCGAATGGTATGGAAGTTGATGAACCTCCATTGAGTCTTCCGGTTGATGCAGCATCAAAATAGCACTCCATACCCCATTGGGATGATGAACCAGCGAAGTTTGCCAAAGTGTTCCAATAACCCGCTTTGCCGGTCGGGATGTAGAACTTGAAAGTAACCTCATGAACGCCATTTGTATCATTTCCAAATCGCTTTACCAAGTCGTTATTCTGGGTAATCACAACCGACTTAGTCGGACTAAATGATTGAGCATTGGAAATCAGAGGGTCTTCAGTAGTGTTGCACGGAGAGATGCTCCAAGTCGTCCAGTTTAGAGAATCCTGACAAGCAAGACGCTGACCAACGGTGTAGGTTTCGAAGTCATTGAAGTATCCGACAACAGGACTTCCAAGACAACTTCCATCAATCTGAGTAAATTTGAATTTCTCAGTAGTTCCCACACCAGTAGTAGTATAACCGGAAACAATATAAGCAGAACTGTCATATAAGCCGGTACCCTTAAAGTTTGATCGTGCTTGAGAATTATTTGCCAATGCCTGGAAAGATCCTGTACAAGGATTGTACAAATAAGATGTCGCTGTTAAAGTTCCTCCACTAATTGCACCCCCTGAACAGAATATTCCTCCAGCATTTCCAATTCTAACAGGAAAAGAAGCCATTCTTGTCACTGCACCAGTCGGGTAAGGAGCTATAGCGGTCCATGTAATCGTTGAAGGATTCGCAGGATTAATAGCACCTTTATAACAATTAGGTACGTAAGTTCCACCTGTTGTAGAACCACAGAAAATATAAATCGTATCACCAATAATACCACCGCCCGACATACTCATAGGAATAGGTAAATTAGTTCCAGCTGACCATGTGTTTGTTTTTGTGTTGTAAATTCTTGTAGCATTGTACTGAACTGTAGTAGTACCAAACAATCCATCTCCACCGCCAACACAATAAATCAAACTATCGTGATAAACAGCTGTTAATTGGTCGGTGCATTTACTAGTCGTCATGGGAGTCATAGTAGTCCAAGTGTTAGTAATAATGTTATATTTCATACATATACCGTATGCAGATGTAGCATTATTCCCACCAATAACATAAATCAAGCTATCTCCCTTCATAGCGACTGCCCATCCTGCAGAAATTGGATTAGGCATAACTGATACATTATTGGTCCAAGCATTAGTCTTAGAATTGTACTTGGCAACATTTGTTAATTGTGTAGATGAACCACCTCCAAATTGATAAATTAAGACTGTATCACCTCTTTTAATCGCAGCACAGCAACTTCTTGAGACTGCGTGAGGGGAAATGGGTAAAGTTGACCAAGTTCCTGTGGTAAGCGGATTATCGCTAAAATATTCAGGAACGAATGATTTCACAATTGAATTGTTGAAATCTGCATTCTGTGCATAGCACAGATATGTTGTGAAAATTAACATAACAACCAGAAAAGAAATCTTCTTCATTTTGTTTTCCTTAGGTTTAAGTTCACAAAAATTTATTTAGTAAAAATAATAATAAAAAGCAAGAACTGTCATAAAATATCCCTATAATAATTTTAAATGTCAATATAATTATATAGTTATAAAATATGATGACCGGAAGAAAAAAGGTTAAACTGAGCATTTTTACTCAATAAAAAACATGTTGCGTAATATCTGTTTTGGACTTTAAACAGAGCAATTAAGATAAGTCGATTTAAGTTTGACTTTTTAAATGTATTATAATTTTATAGATTTAGTTAAAATCGTATTATTATGCAGAATGACAAGTTACAGAATTACCTGACATTATTAGACAAATGGATGCAATATTATGGATTTGAACAAACTGTAAATGATGATACGCTTGGGATGGACAGAATATATTCGCGATACAGAACGGACATTGCGATGTTCGGGAAGTGTTCGACTTATTCTTTTGTAAAATACGTAGAAAGGGGTATTGACGGAAACTGGATGAGGCAGTTTAGTTCAAACCTTTTTGAATATGCATACAACCACAGGAAAGGCATACCGATAGGGCTGGGCGGGTCGCTTGTAGTCTATCCATTACTAATAACAGATTCGGTTTCTTTTGAACTTGCAGCATTTCTGAAGACATACACGCCAAAACACTATGCGGCATTTGAGTTTCCGGTAGTAATGGACTTCATAAATGAAACATTATATTATCTTGAAACAACACCATTGTGGGGGTCGCTGTATTTTTCGGGATTCAGGAAGGAAGTGCACAGGATTTATTCGCCTGCTGCATGGAAACAGATATCGAAAAGTATAAAAACATAAACGGATAGTCTTAAATTTATTCTCCTTATACATTTTCCACTTGCATCTCATATTAAAATATGCCATATTATTATATGGAAAAGAAGCTTACTAAAAAACAGCAGAAGATTTTAGATTTCATTCTAAAATTTACGGAGGATAATTCATATCCACCAACACTTAAGGAAATTGCCGATAAGTTCAAGATTACGGTCGGGACGATTCAAGACCACGTCTTCGCGCTTCAAAGGAAACAATATTTAATGAAAAAGCCAGATACTGCCCGCGGATTCAGAGTAGTAAAGACATCTTCGGGTGAGAAAGTAACACCTAAAACCGAAATGAACTACATACCACTTTACGGTAATGTAGCAGCGGGTGAGCCAATATTTGCATCGGATAATGTACAGGGATATGTAGCAGTCGAGAAGAGTGCAAAGGGCCACAACATTCATTTTGCATTGAAGGTAAAAGGCGACAGCATGATAGACGCGGGTATCTATGACGGGGACATTGTAATCGTCAGGAAACAGGATACAGCAGAAAACGGAGAGATAGTAATCGCATTACTCGACGATGAAGCAACTGTGAAGACATTGCGCAATAACAAGATTAAGGCATATCTTGAAGCTGCAAATCCAAAGTACAAGGCAATAATGAACAGGCCTTTTTCAATTATCGGTAAGGTGATTGAACTAAGAAGGCAATACCAGCAGGTTTAATCTAAAAGCCGGTAAAGAGCCGGCTTTTTAATTGAATACCCTATTGAAAATAAATTCTATACTCTTTTGAGATTTGTTATAATCGAACACTTCCTGAAGATCTTTAGAGGTTAAGAACTTCATTGCTTCTTTGCTATCTTCAACAAGTTTTCTGAAATCAATTTTTGATTCCCAGCATTTCATTGCGATTGACTGAACTATTTTATAGGCATCTTCCCTTTTCATTTTCTTTTCTATAAGTTTAAGCAGTAACGTCTGAGAGAATATAAGTCCTTTTGTGAGTTCAAGATTCCTTTTTAAATTCTTTTCATAAACAGTAACATTTTCTATAAGCAAGATAAACTTATTGAGCATATAATCGAGAAGGATTGTTGAATCGGGCATTATAATTCTTTCTACGGATGAATGAGAAATATCGCGCTCGTGCCAGAGAGGAATATTTTCCAATGCTGCGAGGGAATTGCTTCTAATTACCCTTGCGAGCCCAGATAGCTGCTCCGAAACGATGGGATTCTTTTTATGCGGCATTGCAGAAGAACCTTTTTGTCCTTTTGTGAAACTCTCTTCAAGTTCGAGAACCTCAGTCTTTTGCAGATGACGTATTTCAGTTGCGTATTTATCTAAACAAGAAGCAATAATAGCCAAAGTGGACAGAAACTGAGCGTGCCTGTCTCTTTGCAGTATCTGAGTAGAAATCTTTGTTGATTTTAAACCAAGCTTGCGGCAGACATATTCTTCAACTTTTGGTGATATATGTTCATACGTTCCAACTGCGCCTGATATTTGTCCGACGGATACAATTTCAATTGCATCTTTCATCCTTTTAATGTTTCTGTTATTTTCGTCGTACCATAAAGCAAACTTCAAACCGAGAGTAATCGGTTCAGCATGAATTCCATGCGTTCTGCCAATCATAGTCAACTTTTTGTATTTCAGTGCTTTCTTTTTCAGAACGGAATTCAGCTTCAACAAATCCTTAAGAATAATCTCCCCTGCCTGTTTCAACTGAACAGATAGAGCAGTATCGAGGACGTCAGAGCTTGTCATACCCATATGAATGAAACGTGAATCAATACCAACATACTCTGCAACATTCGTTAGGAAAGCAATAACATCATGCTTGACAGTTTCTTCAATTTTCAACACGCGTTTTGTATCAAACTTTGCTTTCTTTTTAATAACAGCGAGTGATTTAGCGGGTAAGTTGCCAAGTTTACACTGAGCTTCGCATGCGAGAATTTCGACATCAAGCCAAATATTAAATTTATTTTCATCCGACCAGATTTTTGCTGCTTCTTTTCTTGAGTATCTTGGTATCATAGAAGTTTCTTAAATTTCATAATGTGATTGAATATTATAAATATATCTGTAATAGAATACTAATAAAAGTCTTTTATAATTTACAATATCTTGTTTTGAAAAAACATAAAATGATACTATAAAATCCAGCTTAGCAGAACAAATAAAACAGAAAGTTTGTTTTAAAAACATAATGCATTTCAGATAAGAATCTGAAATTAAGGGTAACATCAAGAGAGGCTTTAGTTACCTTTTCCCGGTATGTAATTAGAATATTAAATATATATTAACTTAAAAAATAAAATCAGAAATGAAAAATATTCAAGTATTATTAGTTTTTCAATTCTTTTTGTTGTAACTTCTTTAGCATCTTCTCAAACGAAGGTGGAATGGAAAGAAAAAGATGATTTTCATAAGGTTATGGGCCAGACTTTTCATCCAGCTGAAGACGGAAATTACGCTCCAATAAGAGAGCGCAGCGGTGAGATGCTCGAGAAAGCAATAGCATGGCAGAAATCAGCTATACCTGCAGAATTTGCAAACATATCCAGCATAAAAGAAAATCTTGTTAAATTAGTAGCCGGCAGTGAAGCTTTGAATAACAAAATAAAAGCAAACTGCACAGACGAAGAGATTAAAACGGATTTAACCGCTTTACATGACGTTTTCCACGAGATAGTTGGTGCTTGCAGTACGACTGATCACCAGCATTAATCATCGATTGAATAAGCAATAACATCCTTTCGCAGACTGTGTATTTATACTCTCACAAAAGTTTATACTGTTGTGAGAGTATAATTTATATTATATTAATTTATAATTATTAACTCATAGGTTGTAATGCCAAGCCCGAGTTTTTCAGCGTGTTACAGAGCAAGAATTCCATTTCGCTCTTCCATACGTATTAGTAAGTCGTGTCGTTCATGAACTTTATAGATTAAATCAACGCATGCCTGATCGAGTGCAACGGATTCGAGAGATGCAAGGATACCAATATCCTTCATTGTTATTGCAGCAGGATTTGAGAAACAATCACAATCTACAGAAAGATTATTCATTACATAAATAAACAAAATTTTTTCACCGAGGTATAACATGACCGAACCAGCTGCCTCAGACATTGATTCCAGAAATTTATTCAGATGAGTTTTGAAATTTCTGCATTCTTCAAGTGTTTATCTATTAAAGCTGACAACTTATTGCAAAGTTTAACTTCTTACAGTGATTGATTGTACTTTTGAATTTCTTTAATCATCGAATCAAATTATGATTGTTTTGGAAACTTAGTAATGTCCATAAAGAAAATTTCCCAGGTGTGTCCGTCAAAATCTTCAATGGTCCGTTGCTGCATATAACCATAATCCTTCATTTCTTGAAGCTCGACTCCACCTGCTTTTAGTCCATTAGTCATCATTTGATTTACTTCGTCCAAACTTTCTAACGATAATGAAAAAAGTCCTGCTACGGTTAATTTTGTATCTGCAATGGGTTTGGCTGCAAATGATTTAAACTTTTCGTGTGTCATTATCATCACAAAAATGTTTTCACTCCAAACCATACACTTTCCTGTGTCGTCTGAAAATTGCGGATTATTTGTAAACCCTAAAGCAGTGTAGAAGTCCATAGATTTTTGAAGGTCTTTAACTGCTAAATTTATAAATATTTGTTTTGCCATTTTAATTATTGTTTTGTGATTTTCTTATGCGTCAGGTATATTAGGTTCTACTAAACGTTTTAATTTGTCTAGCGATTCCTGCCAACCTAAATAACACATTTCAATTGGTATAGCATCTGGTATTCCCTCCTGAGTTACTAAAAGTTCTGTACCACATAAAACCTTTTTAAATTTAATTGTTGTAATAATTTGTCCCAGCATATTGGGATCATCAAATTGGTCGGTATATTTTAAAAGCTCATTAGGGATAATTTCTAAATATTCGCCGCCAAACGAGTGCCCGTTACCTGTGGTAAAATTGGTAAAGCTCATTTTGTATGTGCCCCCAATCTTAAAATCCATACTATGTATTTTACAAACAAATCCATAAGGCGGCAACCAAGAAGCCATTGCGTCGGCATCTTTGAATGCTTTAAATACTTTTTCTACCGGTGCCGCAAAAACCCGATGCAGTTTTACAATGTTATTTTCCATTTTGCTGCTTTTTATGTATCAAATTTAAAACTTAAATCGTTAATACTCAAACAAGTTAAGGTTTGAATCAGTTCCTAATTTTCCAAGTGTATGGTATTAGCGGGTCGTTGTTCATCCACAGTTATTTCTTTTGAATACAGTATGAAGTAATCCTCACTAAATATTTATTGTCATCAAACTCATAAAAGTCACAAGATGAAACAAATGAAAGTCGTTTTTTATCTTTCATAAATTCTGCGGTTCCATTTATTGCAACCTTATTGTTGTCGGTGATAACGTTCAATGTACTGAAGTTTGTAGTTACTGATTTAAAATAATTACTTATTTGTTTACAATTTTGTAAAACCGCATTCTTTCCAATAAATAGCTTTTCTTCAACCACAGTCCATTCAATGTTGTCAGCCAAAAAGGGATAAGTTATATTAAAGTGGCCATTTGAAAATGCAGTTGCTATTTCTGTTATATTCATATTGTATTATTTTTAAGTAATGTTTTTTCCTTTTTGTCAGGTTAAATTGTATTTGCAATAAAGTCTATTCTTTTGAAATAGTATTAGTAACAATAAATAGCCCTTAAATCTCGACACTTCTTTTATAAATATTATTTAATTATATCCTTAATTAGAATTCGTAAAAACAAATATTTTCAAAACTACTCTATAATCACAAGTTCGTAAGTTCTGCTGCCCAAGCCAAGCTTTTCGGCGTGTTCAAGTGTATGAATCCCGTTTTTTTCTTCCATACGTTTTATTAAGTCATGACCATCATGTACCTTGTAAATTAAATCGACACATGCCTGGTCGAGAGCTACAGGGTCGATTGATGCCAGGATTCCAATATCCTTCATAGTTGGAGCTGCCGGATTTGACATGCAATCACAATCGACGGATAGTTTGTTCATTACACTGATGTATAATATTTTATCACCAAGATATAACATAACAGCACCCGCAGCTTCAGCCATTGATTCCAGAAATTTATCCTGCGGAGTTTCGAATGCCTTTGAAAAATCGCTTGTGTTATCGGTTAAACCGGCTGTGTTAATCCACATTTTTCCATTTGCTGAAGCGATACCTACGGACATATTTTTAATTGCACCGCCAAATCCCCCCATTCGATGTCCTTTAAAATGAGATAGAATAATATAAGATTCATAATTTTTAAAATGCGAGCCAACATAATTTTCCTTTATGTTTTCACCTTTTTCAAAAGGGAGAGAAACAAAGCCTTCTTCATCCATTATATCTACAGGAGCAATAGCAGTGAAGCCGTGATCTTCAGCGACTTTTTTATGCTGCTTTGAATTTGAGCGTTTACCTTTATATGCGGTATTACATTCAACTAAAGTTCCGTTGACACTTTGTACAAGTTCTTTTATTAAATCGGATGAGATATAGTTATTACCATCAGGTTCGCCTGTACCGATTTTAACGGCAATTTTTCCAGAAAGAATGAGACCCGGATCTTTATGAACAGCAATCAAACCATCAGATGTTAATTCCTTTGTCATATATACAACAGGTTTATCTGATTTCTTTATATTTTTTGGATTACTTTCAACGACAAGATTACGTTGATTCTTTATTTTATTGCTGAATATATAAAACGCGCTTATTCCTATAGAGGCGATTAAAATGAGGACGAGAAGAAATATTTTTTGTTTCATACTTAGAATCTATATTGGTAAAATACATGAAATATGGGTTTGTAAGAACAAAAACCCAATAAACTAAATATTTACAGGGTTCTATGTTTGCGGAACCGACGAGATTTCCCGATTTAGTCGTGACGATCTCTTGAGTTGTCAATTAAATCAGCTTTTTCAAATGAAGCATCCGGGTGAACAGTTTCCATAAAACCTCTCGAAAGATTATCAATCACCAGGACTTTATGTCCTTCATTTATAAGCATTTTATCTGTATGTGAACCAATATAACCTGCTCCGCCTGAAACTAAAATCACATTTGTGATGATTTCTATATAGTTAAGAAAAATATTTAATTTCGAATAAATAATTCGTGTAAAAATACAGTTTTTAAAAATCATTGAAAGTTTACTAATTTTAAGGCAAGTGATAACCTGATAATAGTCATGAGAGAAAACAGTTTGAGGTTGCTTAACGCTATGCTGAAGTATACGAAGACGAGCAGGAGGATATTGCAGAGACGGTTTAAATCCCGGGAAAGGTAAATAGATTCTGTTAATACACGGTTTTGAGCAAATTCAGGTTGCATTCAGATTGCCTTCAAGGCGTATTTAAAAGGATTATATTTAATATTTGAACAGCATTTCAATATTTTAGTAATCAAAAATTTTGTTAATTTTCAATGGAAATTTGGTATTTTGTCTATTTTTAATATTATTTGCAGCATTACTGTCGATTTGGAAGAAGTTGATTTATAAAAAAATAATGCATAATATCTGACTTTTATAAAATATTATTTTTGATTAGTTTAAAACAGTTGTAATTATAGATTAAAAATTACAAAAAATATCCCCAGACCAGGAAGATTTAATATTGTTTTTCTTTTGATATACGATATATTTAAATGTTATTTAAGATATTATTGCATCAGACTTCTAATAAATTATAATTTTACAAAATGAAAACCGTAATCAAGTTTCTATTTCCGGCAATTTTTACTTTGATCTTTTTTCCAGGTTGCCAGAATCCCGTGGATAAATCTATAACATTTTCATCTGTAGATTATTCCAAGGCACAACACTGGTTATCAATACCAGCAACTATTTATCCGGTTGATGTTTTTTATCTTTATCCGACAGCATGGACAAGTACGAGTTCTCTTCCTGAAGTATGTGCAATAGATGACACTTCGATGTTAAGAATGGCTTCATTTGCATATTTAAGACAAGCAACAGCATTTGAAGGTATTGCGAACATTTATGCCCCATTTTACAGGCAGGCAAATTTAACACCGGACGCTCTTTCCATTGTTTCTGGAACACCAACCACAGATGCAACGATGGCATTTGATTACTACATAAAGCATTTTAACAACGGACGGCCGTACATTTTAGCCGGACATTCACAGGGCTCAACAATTCTGAGCAATCTGCTCGCAGGCTATCTAAAAGATAATCCTGAGGTATATTCCCGGATGGTTGCCGCTTATGTCATAGGTTATCCTATTACTAAGGACTACCTTAACAATAACCAGCATCTTAAATTTGCAACCGGACCGGATGACACAGGAGTAATAATTTCATATAATACTGAAAAACCTAATTTAACAATAGCAAATCCATTTTTGTGGGGCTTGACAGGTATTGTTATAAATCCGATAACCTGGACAAGGGATCAAACATTGGCTACAATGGAACAAGGTTTAGGTTCATTTATGCCGGATTCGAATGAGGTATTTTCAGCCGTGCCACAATGCGCTGATGCCAGAGTGGATACATTAAAAGGTGTAATAATCGCGAATACTACTTATGCAAATTTATTAGAGCCCACGTTTCACGGCATTTATCACGGTTTTGACTATTCTTTTTATTACTTTAATATCAGGCAAAATGCCATTAATAGAATTAATCATTACTTAAACAAGTAACTTTTCAAACTTGCTTTGTATGTAATTTTGCGAAATAAATGAAAAATGCAGGGCTTATGACTCTGCATTTTGCGGAACCGACGAGACTTCCCGACTTAGTCGGGACGCCCTCCTGAGTTTTTATCAATTAGCCAATCGAAATATTTTTTACTCTTCATTTTCTTTAAATGTATTTCCCTTTTTAAAGCTTCAATTTTAGATTTTTAAGTTTCATAATATACTAATGCCCATGGAATATATGCTTTTGTAGAAATTGAATTTCCTTCATTATGTAATGCTAATCTTCTTTCGAGACAATCGGTTGAACCGATATAATATCGTCCATTTATTTCACTTTTATAATATAAGTATAATATGCCATAAACAGAAAATGCCGCTTTTGCGGCATTTTGCGGAACCGACGAGACTCGAACTCGCGACCTCCTGAGTGACAGTCAGGCGTTCTAACCAAACTGAACTACGGCTCCAATAATTTTAAAAATAGCAATATTTGTTATAAATTACAATGAAATACTGTTTTACAGTATTCTTTTATAAGAATTATGAATTAGTTGAAATTGTTATTTACAAAATTTTGTGATGTATGCTCCAGCTTTTTCATTTCCGAGAGATAAAGCCTTTTGCCAGTCTTCACATCCTTGTTCTTTGTTTCCAACACCTAAAAAGTACGCAGCACCTCTAACAAAATAACCTTCTCCGTATTCGGGATTAAGCTCAAGAGCTTTAGAAATATCACTTATTGCATTTTGATAATCCTTTAAAACACCGTAAGTATTTCCGCGGTGATAATAAGCCTGCCAGAATTCATTATTTATGTTTATTGCTTTACTAAAAAAATCCACAGCGTCTGCATACTCTTCCTTATCAGTCTTGAGCCATCCTTTACAAAAGAAGGCATATTCTGATTCAGGATACAATTTAATTATTTTTTCTCTAAGAATTCTTTTTTCGGTTGAATCTTCCAAAATCCATGATTTTTCAAACAACTCTTTAGGTTCTTCCTGAGCAATTGTTTTTAATGATATTAATGTAACAGCCGTGATAAAGAATAAAATCAGTTTTTTCATTTCTTAGTTTTGGTTTTCATATTTAACAAATCTTCTAAATACAAATTCCCGAAGTTTCGAATTTATAATAGTCCGAATTTCGAATATACTAATTACACTATTTCTTAGTTTGGAAATACGTATTATTAAGTAATAAAATACAGACTTATTATGATTTTAGTTACAGGCGGTGCGGGATATATAGGTTCTCACACGGTTAAAATGCTTATTGATAAAGGTAAAGAAATTCTGATTCTTGACAACCTATCAAGAGGATTTAAGAAAGCAATTCATCCAAAAGCAGAGTTTGAAAATGTGGATTTGCTTGATTACGATAAACTTGAAAAAGTAATACAGAAATATGAAATAAAAGAAGTGGTTCATTTTGCTGCGTTTGCATACGTTGGCGAGTCGGTAGAAAATCCCGAGCTGTACTACAATAATAATGTTGTAGGCAGTTTTAATCTGATAAAATCGGTTTCAAGAAAAGGAATAAAAAAGTTTGTTTTTTCTTCTACGTGTTCAACTTACGGAAACCCAATACAGATACCAATATCTGAAACCGAAACTACGAAGCCGATTAATCCTTATGCAAAGACTAAATTGATGATTGAGAATATTCTTGAGGATTTTCACACTGCATACGGGTTAAATTATGTGGCTTTACGTTATTTTAATGCTGCAGGATGTTCAGAAGATGGAGATATAGGCGAAAGTCACAATCCCGAAACACACCTGATTCCGCTTGTTTTACAGAGTATGTCCGATGCGAATAAGCAGCTTAAAGTTTTTGGTGACGATTATGATACTCCGGATGGAACGTGCATTAGAGATTACATTCACGTCAATGACCTTGCTGACGCACACATTCGGGCATTAGGTTATCTTAATGACAATCTTAAACCGAATGTTATTAATCTTGGAACGGGAGATGGTTACAGCGTTAAAGATATAATAAATACATCAGAAAGAGTTACAGGAAAAAAGGCAAACTACATAATGAATCCGAGAAGAGCGGGTGACCCTGCAATACTTGTTGCTGACAACAAGAAAGCAAAAGAAGTACTCGGATGGACACCAAAATATAAACTTGATAAAATAATAGATACTGCCTGGAAATGGCATTTGAACAAAAAGTACTGATAGAAGCCCCGTTAGGCTAATGGATAAACCACCAGATTCCGGTTCTGGTTTTGGAGGTTCGAATCCTCCACGGGGCACAACACATTTATATATGATTATGGATTTCAAAAATGATTTACGACTTGCTGTATTAATAGATGCTGATAATGTACCTTACGCTAATGTAAAAGCAATGCTTGAAGAGATTGCTAAATATGGTGTACCTACATTTAAAAGAATCTATGCAGACTGGACAAAACCGACTGTTTCCGGATGGAAGACAGTTCTGCTTGAGAATGCAATAACACCTGTACAGCAATACAGTTATACACAAGGAAAGAATGCGACTGACTCAGCGATGATAATAGATGCGATGGATATTCTTTATTCCGGAAAAGTTGACGGTTTTTGCATAGTATCGAGTGACAGTGATTTTACAAAATTGGCAACAAGACTCCGCGAAGCAGGTATGAAAGTATTTGGTTTCGGAGAAAAGAAGACCCCGCGACCTTTTATATCATCATGCGATAAATTTATTTATCTTGAAATACTGAGTAAAGAAGAGCTCGAAACAGAGGACGAGAAAGTTGACTTGAAGGAGAAAGAAAAAAGAGTTTTTAAAAGAAAAACAAAGTCTCAATATTCGAAGCCGATGCTAAAAGCTGACAGAGAACTTGTAAAGATGATTACAGACAGCATCGAAGACATAGCCGATGAGAACGGCTGGGCATTTTTAGGAGACCTAGGGAACCTTTTGATAAAGAAGCAGCCAAACTTCGATCCGAGGAATTATGGTTACATAAAACTTGTTCCACTTATACGTAGTTTTGGTAGGTTTGAGATTGATGAGAGAGAAATTGGCAAGGGAAAAGTTAAGCATGTTTACGTCAGGACAAAATAAGTAAGCAAATTCCGAATATTTTATTAAACTGTGTTATAATTTTTTGTTTCAAATTATTCTGACACACAAACAAATGCAATTTGAATTCAAAAATTTATAACGCACACACGTTTCACATTCCCGTTATGGGAATAGGATTTACTATAGACACTCCAATAAAAACAGCACACCTTGGTATTTCATCCGTGATTTCTCTTGTAGATGATATATTAATCGAAAAGATGAGAAAAAATTACTGTAAACTAAATAATATTGAATACTACCCTATTACGATGCAAATGGAAGACTATAGAGCGAAAAGAATTACAGCATATCTGAATCTGGTTAACGAAATCGTTGTTGAGAAATTTAATAATCTAAAGAAATCCGAATACACGCCCGGTAGTGAACTTGATAAATATTTTGATTTGCTGCCTGATAATTCGGAATTGAAAATAAATTTCAAAAATATTTTAAAACTTAATCCAGGTGATAAGATTATTCATGAATGGATAAGAAATAATATTGTAATGGGCAGCATTGATGTAAATATAATGACCAAACTTGATAAAGCGAACTACATTAACAAAGAACAGATGCTTCCTGAATTCAATGATGCTCACGCAGCTTTGCGTGGATTTGCAAACAGTAATCTGGAATCTTCAGTAGTGTTGTCGGCTGGAGTAAACACAAGACTATACGGTTACTTTGAGAACTTTAAAGATTTCTATCCTGATATTAATGGAAAGAGAAAGAAGAAAATAATACTTAAAATAAGTGATTACCGATCAGCTTACATCCAGAGTAAGATATTCGCAAAAAAGGGTCTTTGGATTTCAGAATTTCGTTTGGAATCAGGATTAAACTGCGGCGGACATGCATTTGCAACTGATGGATATTTAATGGGTCCAGTTTTAGAAGAAATCAAAAATAATCGTGATAAATTAAAAGATAATATGCATGAACTTATGTGCAAATCACTTAGAAGTAAGAGATTATTTATACCAGAAGTTCCATTCGAGCTTAAAATCACCGCTCAAGGCGGAATTGGGACTGCAGAAGAACATAATTATCTATTGAATAAGTATAATCTGGACTCAATAGGATGGGGCACACCGTTTTTACTCGTTCCGGAAGTAACAAATGTTGACAAGGATACTTCTAAATTGCTGTGCAATGCTAAGGAAGATGATTTATACCTGAGTAGAATTTCGCCGTTGGGTGTACCATTTAACAGTTTAAGAAATAACACAAAGGATATAGAAAAAAACGGATTAGCTGATAAGGGCAGACCGGGAAGTTCCTGTCCTGAAAAGTACTGCTCACTTAATACAGAATTTACGGAGCAGCCCATATGTACAGCATCAAGACAGTTTCAGAAAATCAAGATAGCTGAACTAAATGAAAAAAATCTTGACTCAAAGATTCATTTTAATATTTTCGACAGAATAGTTGAGAAAGCATGTCTGTGCGTTGGATTGAGCACTTCAGCTTTAATAGTTAATAATCTGGATACTAAAAAAACAGGACAGGGAGTATCGATTTGTCCGGGTCCTAATATGGCATATTTTTCAGAGATCGTGTCATTGAAAAAAATGGTTGACCATATATACGGTAAAGTTAACATTATTAAAAGAAAAGACAGACCTAATTTATTCATAAAAGAACTTGAACTATATATAAATTATTTCAGGGAATTAGCAGATTCAATTTCTGATTATTCAACTGAGATACAAATAAAACATATAGAGCAATTCAGAAAAAACATTAATGAAGGAATTATATATTACAAATCGCTATTTAATGATTTGAAATCAAGTTTTGAGATTGCAAAGTCAGAGATTTTAAATGAACTTGAGAGATTCGAAAATGAACTTAAAAATATTGAAATGGAATATACAGTATCTTTAGTTAAATAAATTATGTTTTTTCTCTATTATTTATATAGTTATTATTTTAAATTTATTATTAATTTTTTAAATATATGATTGATAAAGAAAAGAAGGATTTTTACTGGTCAAAAGAGCGTGAACCACATCTTTTAAGGAGAAAAGAAATACTTAATAAATATCCTGAGGTAAGGAATTTAATTGGTCCTGATATAAAACTTGCTTATACAACGGCCTTTCTTGTGATTTTTCAGTTAATATCTGCTTTCTTTATTCATAAACTTCTGGAATTACCTTATGGATTTTTATATTTCATTCTCGCAGCATATTTTATAGGTGCGACAGTAACGCATTCATTATTTCTAGCCATTCATGAGATAACCCATAATCTTGCATTTAAAGGACAGACACCGAATAACTGGCTGGCTCTGTTTGCAAACATTCCTATTGTATTTCCTTATGCAATGTCATTTAAAGTTTATCATACTATGCATCACCGGCACCAGGGAGTAGATGGAATAGATGTTGACGTACCGACATATAATGAGGCAAAGATATTCAGAGGATTTTTCGGTAAACTAATCTGGGCTTTTATACAAATACTCTTTTATGCTTTCAGGCCGGTTTTCGTACATCCTATGAAACTGAACAAATGGCAGATAATTAATCTTGTATTTCAGGTAATTGTAATTTCCGTATTTATATATTTTGCTGGATGGTATGCTTTGATTTATTTGCTGGTAGCGGATTTTCTTGCAGGAAGTTTACACCCTATGTCAGGTCACTTTATAGCTGAGCACTACGTGTTTAAAGAAGGTCAGGAAACATATTCATACTATGGTCCTCTTAATAAACTCGCATTTAATGTTGGTTATCATAATGAACATCATGATTTCCCAAGTATTCCGGGAAGCAGATTACCACAGTTAAAGAAATTAGCACCTGATTTTTACGACACGATGCATGTGCATAAATCATGGGTTATGGTATTGGTTAGATTCATTATAAATCCCCATATTGGATTGTATTCAAGGATAAAAAGGACACAATAATAACCTGTATAGATGTAATTTGTTTTTGTTAATGTCATCGCTGAATAAGTTTGATTTTAATAATTTATTTTAGAAATAAATTTTGTACGAATATAAATTTATTTTCTTACCAATACTTCAAAGTCATCCCAGAGAAAAACAGGTATTCGGTATAATTCGTCGTAGCAAATATTGTTTTCTATTTTATCAAAAGTCCAGAAAGCAAGAAGCCCCTGAAGGTTTTTGAATTGGTTAAATGTTTTAAACTTCACTTCATCATCGTTTAATATTCTGTTGAACACAGCTATGTTGTCAACAGACTTTTCTCCCATTAAAAAGCGAGGATTATCGTGGCTTCCATCTCCTGCGAAATAAATAGAGAAGAATGTTTTTGATATGTCATAAGGTAGATTACCGAAACTGTATTCAGACAGCAATATACCGTCAATAAAAATTCTGCCTTTATTTTGTTCAAGAGAATAATCATAAATAATTCTATTCCATCTGTTCCAAGCTTTATATACGATTTTCGTTCCGTTCGCCGATGTACTACCATCAATAATACTGTGACTTATATAAATGACTGAGTCATATTGAACTGTGGCATTATAACTGCGTCTAACGCCGTTATCTATTTTGAACAAATCATTTATATTTTCAAGGAGTTTAGTATCAAATTTAACATCCATCACTAACGAAAAACTTGATTTATGTTTGAATAAAGATTTGTTTAGCACAACCTGACCTTTGCCTTTTGTTTGAATGCAATAATCTTTATCTTTTTGTACAATACTTTCTTTCTTTTCCGACACTAAATTGGGTATATCAAGACTTCTCTGAGGTAATCCATATATGATTCCATACAAATCATTTATAGTTTTATCATGAATATTTTTTCCATTGCCCTCATCGAAATCATAATAACACAATAAATTTTTATTATAAGGATATTCTCTCAGATGTTTTTTTGAAAGGATTTCCTTCGGGTTGATAAATTTGTTATACAACCGAAATTCTGAAAGTTTAAGCTCCCAGCTATCTTTGCGGTAACCGTATGTCAGCATTTGAACGGGATGTATATCCCCAAAGTATAAATAATCCTCGAACTGCAATAAATGATTATCTTCTGTTTTATACTCTACAACTTCATCGTTAAGAATTAAATATGTTTTATTATTTATGTGGGATATTGCGGCAAAGTCCCATTCATTAAATCTTATTTTTGATTTTGTTTTTATTCTAGCGTGATTTGTGGGAGAAATCAAAGAACTAATTATAGTTAATTCCAATGTCGAATCAGGAGAAATGTATACGCAGAATTTAGTCTGCGACCATGATGGTGTTCCATCAGTTATAATATTGATTCTTTCATTTACTTTAAACCAGAAAGAAAAAGCAAATTCATTTTTCAGAACATTACCTTTAGGATTTATAGTTAGAATATCATCATCCGACATTTTAAGTGAATAACCGTTTTTGTAAATGTCGGAGATTCCTTTAAGGTATAATATTTTCCTGTATTCGGGATTTGATTTATTGTAAAAAATGAGTTGTGCTTCTTTATCGCCTGTGCTTTTGAATGGAATAAATTTAAGATACATTTTCTGATTTACATCGTTAATTGTGTATTCAGGAGATTCAGTTTGAACAGCATCGTCATACCAAATAACCTCGAATTCATCTTTATCTTTTCCTTCTACATCTATTGCAAGGGGTTCCTTTGAATATGAATTATTAAATAAACTCATTATTATTTGCCACTGGTCTCCGATGGCAGTTTCTCCAAACCTAATAGTATCGCCGCCCGCTTTATCTATATTGGCAAAATGCCATACTGTATCTCTATCGGGAGTGTAAGTCATTCTTGAATAATCACTTTTAGAAGGAGGCGGTTTGATATTTCTTGGAATGAATTTATATACAGAGAATGCAGTCAGCGTTATAAGCAGTATTATTAAAGTTGTATATGATAAGTTCTTGTGTTTTTGAATTGTTCGTATAGTATGCTGAATTCTTGTTTCTTCTTTTATTTGAACAATGTTTTTGTATCCTAAAAGTTCGGAAATATTTTTCACTCCGAACAGGTTAAGCTCTTTTTTTCTGTATTTCTTCTGAAGACCATTCAATATTTTCTTTGCTGATTGAAGATTATCAATCGGCAAGACAACATTTTTAATCCATGAGAAGAATGCTGCTTCTACTTTTGTTTCAATCGAACTTTCAGGCAGAGGAAGTAATTCACCGTTGCTTGAAATATTGCCCGTAAAAGCCGTATTGCATGCGATTGATAATTTTATTCTTTTATCAATATATTTTAAATATGCGGTGCAAAGGAGTAATGAGGCGCCTGCTCCAAAAGACTTGCCCTTATAAATTCCTTTTGTATCGGTAAACCTCATGCTAATCTTGGATTCAAAGGAATTAAGTGATTCTTTGAATTGTCTCAATAGAATATTTGCGGAGTCAATCAAAGGATTTTTTAACTCTTCAAAACCTTCTTCGTGAATATCTATTATGTTTTCTAAGAAAAAATTATTCTGTGTGTTTTTAGGATTTTCTGAGATAATGCAGCTAAGTTCCTGAATCATTCCGTTATTTTTCATGCTCAATTTAGCGTTGTCTGATTCCACAAGGAGTATATTCACTGAATTTTCGGAGGCTGAATTAACGATTGAGATTTCATAATCAATTCGTTTCAGTATGTCGAAAGCTTTATTAATGTGGAATAATGCAGGGTCAACGAGTGATTTTGAATCAGATATTTTATTTTTCTTACTATTTTCATCTTTCCTGTCTGTAAATATATTCTTGCTTTTTATTAAATCAAGCAGTATCAACTTTCCGTTTTCAATTTCTCCGAGATGATAGAGTAAAATTAAAAGCTGAAAATTAATTAGTTCAATCGCAGAGTTTATTTCATTTACGGCAATCCTGTCCTTTTCGATATCGAGTGATTTCCTAAGTATATACTTTGAAGCGTACAGGTAATAAGGATCGAGAAAATCCACAGCGCTGTGTTTGAAAATGTTATAAATGCAGTGTATGAAATCTTTTATGAAGTATTTGTAAAGATGATGAAAGTCGTGATGCTCGCAGAGTTTAAAGAAATTAATTATTGCTTTTAACTGGGTTTTTGGATTTGGACTTGCTTTTATTATGCTGAATGTTAGCTGATACTTTCTTATGATATCATTTAACATATTACATCAGAATAAATAGATTACGGAATTATTATCTAACAGCAGAAGAGGAACATTAATTAAATCATCAGAATAATTAATAAACTCACGTGTTTTATCGTTCATCATTACAGCTTTTAAAAAGTTCTTCGATCCATTTAATTTTATTATCAGGAATGAAGTATTAAGCTCTATAACATCTGGTCTGGTAAGATTGTTAACAGAAAGTAGAGAATATGATTTTCCGCTTACGGATATTTTTATTTTCTCTTTGTAAAGAAATACTTTGAAATTCACTTTACTTAAATTCTTTGCTGATGCACCAGAAATAATATACTCGCCGTTTACATTTGGCAGATAATATTTATTTAGTTCGGGTAAAAACAAAATCATTTCCTGAGTACTGTTTACATCGCTTAATATATTCACGCAAAGTTCATCTTCGGCAATACTAATACACTTCAAAGCATATTTATCGTCGGTGGATACGTAAAAATTAGATTGTATCATTTCGGAATCATGACTGCCTGTCGCCGATTCCGCTGCAAACAGTCGCAAGTCAGGTTCATAATTAACCTCTTCGTTTTTTACGGGAATGAATTCAATAATCTTTTTATCGGCTATTTCATTTTCCGTTTTGTATTTTGAGCGGAATTCAAGAAATTTTTTGTAGATATTATGCTCTTCTTTTGCTATTTCGCCGCCTGAGTTATTTATATCATTTAATATTTTGTTGTTATCTTCTTTCATTCAGAAAGATCATTTCGTTTTTTAGATTTTTAATTAATTCATTTTCAAACATATCAATACAGTATTGAACTTTGTTGCAAATATTTTTATCTGATGCACCAAAATGTTTTACCGTAAGATTCAGCACAGAATCCCTTTGGTTTCCCTCCTTATATTCCTCCACTATGTCGTTTATTATATTATACATACATTCAGTAAATTTTTCGGACATATTTTTCTTGTTTAAATATTTTCTGAATGCTTCATCGAATGCGAAATATGCTTCGTCAAGAATAAATTTAATGTTTAATTTTGTTGAGATACTTTCATCTTCCTGCTCATTTTTCATTACGTTTATATAATCCAGTGTAGAGAAATATTTGCAAACATAAACTAAATCATTGAATTTCACTTTGTTAGTGAAAATCCTCTGATGTTCGAGATCATTGAGTAGCTTTTTTACAAACAGTTTAGTATTAATAACATCTTTCATAAATCCGGCCCTATTGACAATACTAATTAAATCGTCTCTGCCTGCAGGCGGGCTGTCTGCTTTATTGTATTCAGACATATAAATATATTTATCCGAAAAATGGAATTCTGTTTTCAGTCCCAAGTCAGAAATCGCTTCATTTAGGTTTCTGATTACATGAAATGAGGGGGAATCAGAAGATTTAAAAAGCTGCGGAAGATTATTCTGAATAATTTTAAAAATAAATGCCTGAATATATTTCCGATACTCTTCTTCAGAATTCATATTTGCGTATGCAAGATTATGCTCGAAAAAATGACGGAATTTGATAAGAACATTATTTTCGGTTTGAAAGATTTCCGCTAACAAATCTATCGCGGCATCTCTCGGTGAAATATTATCCGGCAGATAATGACCCATTTCTTGAACTAAAAAGGCAATATAACTTTCACCTAGGTCAAGATTTTCATTTATAAAACTATCTAATTCTTGCCTCGTGGCATAACGGAAATTATTTAGGCAGACTGACATCACTGGCTAATATAAATCAACTATTAATTATTACAAATGCAAAATATTTTTCCTAAAAAATCCGGCAAGTGTGAGTATATATTATTTGAACAGTACACAAACAAGTTCTTTGTTAATATTTCCGGAAAAAGCCATGGTAAAATGACATCATAACCCACCAAATTAAAGTCCGCTTGTTTCACAGGCGGACTTTTGGGGAAGGTTTCCGAAAGATGAAATAAGGCTTTGGAAGTTTAGAGGATCATACCCTAAATTGGAAAGAGGGCTCTGAAGTCTCGATGTAGCATTTACTAAATTGGAAATAGGGATATAAAGTTTTAAAGTAGAATTGTAAAAGTTTACAATATAAAAAAGAAGTATTAATGCTATGCATCAAAAATCGAATAACCATAAAAACTATAAACTTCATAGAATATAAAAAATTAGGAAGTAAAAAATGAGAGATTTAATAAGTTATTTCATTAATATTTTCGAGACGACAAGAATCGGCGGCGAAATAGCTGCAAACACAATCAAAAATGTTGACGAAAGACACTATAATGCCGAAGACTCAATAACACTGAACTACACTTGCACGGTAGCACTGAAATTCGGGCTAAGCACGAATGAAAACACGCTCGGTGAGTCCACTGCTATGCTCGAAGCGGACGATAAGAAAACAGTGCTCGCCTCAGAACTCGGAAACACTGCCGCAGAGAACTACCTCAACGTACAAAACGAGTCACCGGAAATAAACGGCGAATATAAAATAACAGTAGAATTGTAAATCAATATTATAACATCTTTCCCATTCAACGTTACAAACGGGTATGGGAAAGAGATTTAAAACATTTTTAAAAAATTAAAAATTACAAATTATGAAAAAGACATTACAAGTATTAAGTGTTATCATATTTGCAGCATTAATATACAGTTGCTCGGCAGGTTTAAAACAGGATGCTCCTCCCCCTCCGCTAAAATCGGCAAGTTTCGATTTTGTACCACCAACCGAGGGAATTACAAAATCCAATGACATCACATTCGCTTTGTTAAATCCAAGATATGTAGAATCTTTTAGAGAAGGAAATGTGGATCCTTATAAAATATTTGCCGATAATATGGGTAAAGATTTTGTCGAAATGTTAACTGCTAGAGGATATCCATATAAAGGACCATTTTCAAATATTGATCAGATGGTTTACAATGAAAAGAAAACAACTGATTTACTTATAGAACCCGAAATTGATTTACAATTTGCAGGAAACTATTTGAAGCAGAAAACCGGAATAAATCTTCTCTCTTATGGTTCAAGTGCTGTTGAATACTATGCAGACGGGGATATGACAGTCTCTGGCAAACTGAATTTGATATTTTCAGAACCATTTACCAAAACTAAAATATGGGTTAAGAGTATCCAAATTGATGCCGTTACTTTTAAACTAAAAAGTTACTATTCATATACAACAACAAATATCCCTGTAAATGACCCTTTAGTCTGGAATTCAATTGTTGATAATTTAATGGTTATTTATAAAAATGCACTCTCAACAGCATGGAATCATTTAGAACCCGAAGAACTTGCACAGAAGAAAGAAGAAGCAAACGAAATCAAAAAGAATTCTGGATTTTTAAAGAACTAATAAAAACATTATTATGAAAAAATTATCAATAGCAATATTTATAGTATCACTTATATTTCTTTTATTTCACATAAATAGCAATTATTTAAAAAGTGAAGAAAGAGGCATCATAAACGTTTACCAATATTTGCAATGCGGACAATCATGGAGCAGTTCTCAATTAGGTACATGCAGCGGATTAACGATGTGTTCGGATGGTTGTGCAGTGGTCTGCATGGCTATGCTCTTAAAAACAAACGGGGTAAATGTTAACCCCGGACAATTAAACACATGGTTGACCAATAATGGCGGTTATAGTGGGGGATGTCTTATCATTTGGGGCACTGCCGTGCAATACCCCGGAAGCACAGTTACTTTTGCAGGCAGTATAGGATATAGCTTATCAGCAATAAAATCAAAAATTGATGCGGGAAGCCCGGTAATTGTAAATGTTACCACAACGGTAAATCATTTCATAGTTGTTAAAGGTTACAACGGAAGCGGAACCAGTACTAGTGATTTTGTTGTATTAGACCCTTTATATCAATCAGAAAGATTATTATCTAATTATAATACTATTGTTGGATTAAGAACTTTCAATAATGTTACAAGTGGTTCCGGATATGCCAAAGTTTCTCAAGGTGTTTCTGTAAATCCAAATCCAGTAATAAGCGGTGGAAGTTTACAGGCAACATTTACACTTCAGGAAACCGGCGGGGCGGCAATAACTTTTGATACAGTTGTCTGTGCCGTATTGTATAATAACAATGGATTTATTTTTGATTTAACCAAAGCAACTAACATAACTATTCCTCCAGGCGGAACTTATAACTATAATGCAACAGGTTATTTCAGCAGTTCATTGCCGCTCGGAACATATAAAGCTGTTGCAAGAGGTTACAAAATCGGAACAGGATGGTTTGATTTCACAACTACAGGAAGCGGAGTGAACCCTCTTTCGTTTCAGGTTGTTAACGCAGCATTGTTACCTCCGCCAACACTCGTTTCTCCGGGGAGTTCTTCCCCCCCGGGAAATATAATATATACACTTACTCCAACAATGCAATGGCAAGCAGTATCAGGTGCGTTGAAATATGGATTATATATTAAAGATACATTAAGCGGAATTTTAGTCTTAGACGATTCTGTATTTACAGGAACATCATATACACTTCCTCCTGGAATACTGCAGTGGAGCAGACCATACAGATGGAATATGAGAACCTATAATAGTGCAGGGCAACCTAGTTCATCTTTTTCAAGCAGATTATATTTCAAGACACAATCTCCATCAGGCATAAACCAAATTAATAATGAAATTCCAAAATCACATGAACTTTACCAAAACTATCCGAATCCGTTTAATCCTGCAACCACAATTAAATTTGATATAACGACAAAATCTGATGTTCAGATAATCATTTATGATATACGCGGCTCTGAAGTATATAATAATTACGAATCAGAATTACCTGCAGGTCAATATTCTTATCAGTTTGACGGAAGTAGTTTATCTTCAGGGTTGTACTTCTGCAAATTAATCTCTAAAGACTATTCGAAAACAATCAAATTAAATTTAATAAAATAATATTATGAAAAGAATATTAATTCTTATCGCTTTTACTTTTTTGACCTTATCCCTTTCTTATTCACAATGGACACAAATGGGGCCGGAAGGTGCAGAAGTAAGAGATTTAATTAAATCAGATTCGTATTTGTATTGCGGTACATTAAACGGTATTTATATATCTAATAATAACGGAAATAACTGGTTTCATTCCGGGCTTGAGCAAATTACGAGGATTGCTAAACGAAACAATGAAATTTGGGTGGGGGAACAATCTGGTTTGTTATATACTACTAATAACGGCCTGAACTGGATTCAGACAAATTTTGCAATACAGTTTCCAAGCAGAATGGTTAACACAATCTCTTTCTACAATAACAATATATTTGTCGCGTCTGTATTTCATGGAATTTATTTATCTTCAAACTCCGGCAATAATTGGTCTTTAATTAATAATGGGTTGCCGGCAATTCCAAATCCTGCTGATATTATTTCAATTGGCAGTAATACGTTTTATGCTGATAACGGTGGCGGTGTTTATTATTCATCTAATAATGGTCAAAACTGGATACAAAGGAACAATGGTTTGACAAATTTAAGTTTGCAATCCTTTGCAGCATCAGGAGATACATTGTTTTTAGGTATTTCGGGTGGTGGTGTATTTAAATCATATAATTTTGGGCAGAACTGGATTGAAATCAATAATGGTCTTTCTGCTTTGGGCATTTACAAAGTTTATTACAGCAGTAATAAACTGTACGCAGGAACGACACAAGGAATATTTTTCAGTTCTAACTCAGGGAATAACTGGTCAAATATCGGATTAAGCAACAGACATATTTTAACTATTGAAGTTGAAAATACAAATATTTTTGTGGGGAGTTTATCGGGTAACTACTTATCTACAAATAACGGACAGACCTGGTCACAAATAAACAATGGGATTTTAAGTCTTCGAATATATTCTTTATTTTCAAAAAGTAATTTGTTGTTTGCAGGATTAATAAATAATGGAGTTTACTGCAGCTCTGATAATGGACAAACCTGGATTGAGAAGAATAACGGAATTCCAAATAGCAGCAGAATAAAAAACATCTGCATCGCAAATGACATTTTGTTTGCAGCGGTTGCTTCATCATACGGTCCAGAAATTTACAAATCCTCAAATAATGGTAATACTTGGTCGTTATGTAATAATGGTTTCAGTGGAACAAGCTGGATATGGACTTTGCATTCATATAACGGTATTGTTTTCGCCGGTACTACAGGTTCGGGAATTTTTAAAACAACAAACAACGGTGATAACTGGTATGCTTGCAATAATGGATTGTCAAATTTATTTATTCAATCTTTTTGCAGTAAAGATAATAATTTATTCACTGGAACATCCATTGGAGTTTTTGTCTCAACTAATAATGGTGAAAATTGGGGATTATCTAGTTCCGGATTACCGGCAGGGTCTATAATCAGGGGACTCGCAGCAAAAGATGGATATGTTTTTGCTGCTACTGCAGGAAGCAAAATCTATAGAACTTCAAATAACGGAATTACTTGGATTCAAGCGAGTAATGGAATTACATCTAATGATTTGGAAAATGTTTATGCTACAAGAAATTGCCTGTTTACTTTTACAAATCAAAATGAAAACCCCAATAATAAAATTTACATTTCAACAAATAACGGAAATAATTGGTCAAGCATTCAAACAGGTTTACCTCGAAATAATACTTTAGCTTTATCACTTATAGTACACGAAGGAAATTTGTACGCAGGAACGTTTTATAACAGTATTTTTAAACGCTCTTTAAATGATTTTGTTTCATCAACCTCATCCGTTAATTTAATTTCACCCTCAAATAACGTCGTTAATGTTTCATTAACTCCAACTTTTGATTGGGATAGTATCACATCGGCAATGACATACAATATTCAGATATCAACGAATTCTGGATTTTCAACATTTATTATCGATACCGTTGGTATTTTAAACACTTCTCTTCAAATCCAGCAAGGCATTTTACAAAATGGAATTCAATATTTCTGGAGAGTGAGATCGTGCAATGAGGGAGGGTATAGTAATTGGTCTTCCGTATGGAATTTTTCAACAACATTAACAGGATTGAATCCAATAAAAGGAAAAATACCAAATTCATTTTCTCTTTCTCAAAACTTCCCTAACCCGTTCAATCCAACGACTAAAATTAAATTTGATGTGCCAAAAGCAAGCAGCGTAAAAATAACAATATTCGATATGCTCGGAAAAGAAATCTCGATTCTCGTAAATGGAAAACTAAACGCAGGCTCATACTCGGTTGATTGGAATGCAAACGATTACCCAAGCGGAGTCTATTTTTACAGAATGGAATCGGGTTCATTCAGCAACACTAAACAGATGATATTACTAAAGTAATTTAAAATTGGTTTTATATTAAACAAGAAACACCCCGCAGAAAAACTGCGGGGTGTTTCTTGTTTAATATCGTACATTACTTTGTATAAGTCAGAGTAATTTTAATCCTCTAAAAATTACAAAATTCAAAATCTCTTACCCTTTTTATTTTTCTTCGGTTTTCCTGAAAACATCTTGTTTGAAGAACGGTTTCTCTTACCTTTATCTCTGCTTCCGCTAAAACTATCTCCATCATTATAGAATCCTGTATCTGAGTATTTCCTTTCGCCTGATTTCTTATCCTTATATCCTGAAAATTTATCATCCCCTCTTCTTTTATCCTTCGATCTACTGTCGTCAAACTTCTTATCACCAAATTTCTTATCACCGAACTTCTTGTCACCGAACTTCTTGTCACCGAACTTCTTGTTACCAAACTTCTTGTTACCAAACTTTTTGTCGCCGAATCTATTTCCTCCGCTTTTACCGCCCTTCTTTCCCTTTTTATCGTATCTGCCTTCTCTGTCTTTTCTGTCATATCTACCTTCACTGCTTTCTCTACTTTCAAAATCCTGATTTTTATTAAATCCTTCATTCTTGTTATCAAGCGTTTTCTTCAGCAGTGCCGCTGCAATATCAATCGAAGAATAATCATCACCCATCATCTTCTCAACGAGGGTTACAAATTTCCCTATATGTCCCAGGTTTATTACTTCTTTTAACTCTTTTGAAAGTATCTCAATTCTTGTTTCATCAAGTTCGGTAAGCGTAGGAATATCTCGTCTTACAATTTTCAAGTCGTTTAACTTTTCAATTCTTTTTAAGCTGTGAAGCTGTCTTCCGACTACAAATGTAAATGCTATACCGGATTTACCTGCTCTGCCTGTTCTACCGATTCTGTGAACGTAATCCTCATCATCTCTCGGGAGATCATAATTAAAAACTGCTTCAACATCACTAACATCAATTCCTCTTCCCGCAACATCAGTCGCCACAAGAATCTCAGTACTGCCACTTCTGAAACTATTCATTACTTTCTCTCTTTGTCCCTGGCTTAAATCACCGTGTAATCCGTCGGCAAAATATCCTCTTGATTTAAGTATCTCAACAAGATTATCCACCTGATTCTTGGTGTTGCAGAATACCAGTGCAAGTTTAATGTCATGTAAATCAATTAATCTTGCAAGTGCTTCAGGCTTGGCTTTCTCGGGTATATCAAAATAAACCTGCTCGATTTTTGGTGCATTCAACTTGTGATGTGTTACATCCACAGTTCGCGGGTTTTTTTGATATTTTGCCATCAGCTTCTTAATCTGTTCTGGCATCGTTGCCGAGAACATTATTGTCTGTCTTGTTTCCGGAGTTTCTTTTAGAATATATTCTATATCATCCCTGAATCCCATATCAAGCATTTCATCTGCTTCATCAAGCACAACAAACCTTATTTTCTTTAGCTTGATAGATGTCCTTTGTATGTGGTCCATTAATCTTCCCGGTGTTCCGACTATTATCTGCGGGAATTTTTTTAATGCTCTTAACTGCCTGTCAATTTCCTGGCCGCCGTAAACAGGTACAACAAAAACATCATCATTGTATTTCAAAAGTTTTCTAAATTCATCAGTCACCTGTATGACAAGTTCACGTGTTGGACACAATACCAATGCTTGTATCTCCTGCTTATCTTTTTCAAGCTTTTCAATAATGGGTATTGCAAATGCTGCGGTTTTACCCGTTCCTGTTTGGGCATGACCCGTAATATCAACACCATCAAGCAGTAAGGGAATTGATTCTGATTGTATTGGAGTTGTTTCCTCAAACCCGAGATTTGATATGGCTTTCAACATCAATGGGGAAAGTGCCAACTCTTCGAACTTTAATTTCTTCATTTTGCAGTGTAAAATTTCTATTTAAAATATTGTAATAAAGTAAGATTTCTTTTTATTAATTTCAATAACTTGTATAAAATAAAAAAGCCGATTCAAATGAATCGGCTTTTTAAAATAAATCCGGCAAAACCTACTCTCCCACACAGTTGCCCATGCAGTACCATCGGTTACAAAGAGCTTAACTACTCTGTTCGGAATGGGAAGAGGTGTGGCCTCTTTGTTAAATCACCGGAAAACTCGTAATAAAGTAAATAATTATGATGCAACTAGCTATCTGAACAATAAAAAAATTGGCAAGTCGTTCGACTTATTAGTACTGCTCGGCTGAACACATCACTGTGCTTATACCTGCAGCCTATCAACCAGATAATCTCTCTGGAGTCTTATCTCCACAAGGGAGGGGAAACCTAATCTTGAAGTGAGTTTCGCGCTTAGATGCTTTCAGCGCTTATCTCATCCGAACATAGCTACCCAGCGGTGCCATTGGCATGACAACTGGTACACTATAGGTTCGTTCACTCCGGTCCTCTCGTACTAAGAGCGAGTCTTCTCAAGTTTCCTTCGCCCGCATAGGATAGAGACCGAACTGTCTCACGACGTTCTGAACCCAGCTCACGTACCGCTTTAATTGGCGAACAGCCAAACCCTTGGGACCTTCTCCAGCCCCAGGATGCGATGAGCCGACATCGAGGTGCCAAACCTCCCCGTCGATGTGAACTCTTGGGGGAGATCAGCCTGTTATCCCCGGCGTACCTTTTATCCTTTAAGCGACGGCCCTTCCACACGGAACCGTCGGATCACTAAGACCTGCTTTCGCATCTGCTCGACTTGTAAGTCTCACAGTTAAGCACCCTTATACCTTTACACTCTATGCACGGTTACCAAGCGTGCTGAGGGTACCTTTGTAAGCCTCCGTTACAATTTAGGAGGCGACCGCCCCAGTCAAACTACCCGCCTAACACTGTCCCCAATCCTGATTCAAGGATCCGGGTTAGAATTCGAACAAATTAAGGGTGGTATTTCACATTGCGACTCCACGATGACTAGCGCCACCGCTTCAAAGTCTCCCACCTATTCTACACATAATTTATCCAAACCCAATGCTAAGGTGCAGTAAAGGTGCACGGGGTCTTTTCGTCCATATGCGGGTAACCGGCGTCTTCACCGGTACCACAATTTCACCGAGCCCGTGGTCGAGACAGTGACCAAATCATTACACCATTCGTGCAGGTCGGAACTTACCCGACAAGGAATTTCGCTACCTTAGGACCGTTATAGTTACGGCCGCCGTTTACTGGGGCTTCGATTCAAAGCTTCGCCTTGCGGCTAACCTCTCCTCTTAACCTTCCAGCACCGGGCAGGTGTCAGTCCATATACATCGACTTAAAGTCTTAGCATAGACATGTGTTTTTGTTAAACAGTTGCTTGGCCCATTTCTCTGCGGCTCCGATAAATCGGAGCACCCCTTATCCCGAAGTTACGGGGTCAATTTGCCGAGTTCCTTAACCACGGCTCACTCGAGCACCTTAGAATACTCTTCTCATCTACCTGTGTCGGTTTACGGTACGGACGTCTTATTATACATATAAGCTTTTCTTGACAGCCTGATTAGGGAGAGTTTGTGGGCTTGCGCCCTCCCGTTCCGCTTTCAGAAGGGTTGCCCCAACCTACGACGTTAGACCGCCTAATCCATCAGGCGGCTCTCCTTTCACTTCTGTGTCCCTTATACTTAAATTTCGACGGTACAGGAATATTCAACCTGTTTCCCATTACCTACGCCTCTCGGCCTCGGCTTAGGGTCCGACTAACCCTGAGATGATTAACATTGCTCAGGAAACCTTGGATTTTCGGTGTTTAGATTTTTCATCTAAATTATCGTTACTCATTCCAACATTTGCATTTCTAAAAACTCCAGCACAGATCACCCTGCACCTTCGGACCGAAGTCCCTGTATAACTACAGTCGTCGTTAGAATGCTCCTCTACCACTGCAATAAATTGCAATCCATAATTTCGGCGCTACGTTTAGTCCCGTGTATTATCGGCGCTAAGTCGCTTGACTAGTGAGCTATTACGCACTCTTTAAATGAATGGCTGCTTCTAAGCCAACATCCTAGTTGTCATAGCAACTCAACATCCTTAGTCTGTTAACGTAGACTTGGGGGCCTTAAATGATGGTCTGGGTTGTTCCCCTTTTGGCAATGAAGCTTATCCCCCACTGCCTGACTCCTAGGAAACATATCTACGGAATTCGGAGTTTATCTGGGTTTGGTACCGTTGTGACAGCCCTAGCCCAATTAGTGCTCTACCTCCGTGATACTTTTACCTAAGGCTAGCCCTAAAGCTATTTCGAGGAGTACGAGCTATCACCGAGTTTGATTGGTCTTTCGCTCCTATTCTCAACTCATCCAAGCGGTTTTCAACCCACATTGGTTCGGACCTCCATATCGTATTACCGATACTTCATCCTGGTCAAGAATAGATCACTCGGTTTCGCGTCTACCGCATGATACTAACGCCCGTTTCGGACTTGCTTTCGCTATGGTTACATCTCTTAAAGATTTAGCCTGCATCATACGAGTAACTCGTTGGATCATTAAACAAAAGGCACGCAGTTATCCCGGCAAGCCGGGACTACTACCGTTTGTAAGCATATCGTTTCAGGTACTATTTCACCCTCCTGTTAGGAGTACTTTTCACCTTTCCCTCACGGTACTTGTTCACTATCGGTCACTACTGAGTATTTAGCCTTACCAGATGGTTCTGGCAGATTCCCGCAAAATCTCACGTGTTCCGCGGTACTCGGGATACTCACAAGAGTCTTAACACTTTCACTTACAGGACTTTCACCCTCTGCGGTTGACCTTTCCAAGCCATTCAGCTAATATTAAGTTTTGTAACTCTTTGACGTACTGCAAATCTGTCTGTGAGTCCCACAACACCTAAAGCGCAACGATTGCAGTCTTGACACGCTTAAAGGTTTAGGCTCTTTCCGTTTCGCTCGCCGCTACTCAGGAAATCACGGTTGTTTTATTTTCCAGCAGGTACTGAGATGTTTCACTTCCCTGCGTTTGCTTCTCTCTGCCTATGTATTCAGCAGAGGATAACTGGGCATTACCCCAGTTCGGTTGCCCGATTCGGAGATCCCCGGGTCTAAGATTGTTACCATCTCGCCGAGGCTTTTCGCAGGTAGCCGCGTCCTTCTTCGCCTTGTAGTGCCTAGGCATCCACGATATGCCCTTAGTAACTTAACCAAAAAATCTTATTGATTCAGATAGCACTAAGTATGCATCATATGAAACTTTTGAAAAAAACTTTCTTTATTACGATATTGTCAAAGAACTAGTTGTGGAGTTAAGCGGAATCGAACCGCTAACCTCCTGCTTGCAAAGCAGGCGCTCTACCAATTGAGCTATAACCCCAAATACCCTTTTATTCATTAATTAAGGAGTATTTGAAATTATATACCACTATAAACACTCCTGAATTGTGGGCCTAAGTGGAGTTGAACCACTGACCTCACGCTTATCAGGCGTGCGCTCTAACCAACTGAGCTATAGGCCCGAATAATCTTTAATAACACAAAAGCAAATAAAATGTGCGATTGGTAAACTAATAGTTTTCTCTAGAAAGGAGGTAATCCAGCCGCACCTTCCGGTACGGCTACCTTGTTACGACTTAGCCCCAGTCATTGGTTTTACCTTAGGCACTTGTTAAAGGTGACTTCGGGTACCCCCAACTTCCATGGCTTGACGGGCGGTGTGTACAAGGCCCGGGAACGTATTCACCGCGCCGAGCTGATGCGCGATTACTAGCAATTCCAGCTTCATGGAGTCGAGTTGCAGACTCCAATCCGAACTGAGACCACTTTTTAGGGATTAGCTCCACCTCGCGGTATTGCAGCCCTTTGTAGTGGCCATTGTAGCACGTGTGTTGCCCTAAGCGTAAGGGCCATGCGGACTTGACGTCGTCCCCACCTTCCTCACTACTTGCGTAGGCAGTCTCCTTAGAGTGCTCAGCATTACCTGGTGGCAACTAAGGAAAGGGGTTGCGCTCGTTGCGGGACTTAACCCAACACCTCACGGCACGAGCTGACGACAGCCATGCAGCACCTGTACAAGTTTGCCTTGCGGCACACTGACTTTCATCAGTTTTAACTTGCGTTTCAAGCCTAGGTAAGGTTCTTCGCGTTGCATCGAATTAAACCACATGCTCCACTGCTTGTGCGGGCCCCCGTCAATTCCTTTGAGTTTCAACCTTGCGATCGTACTTCCCAGGTGGAGTACTTAATGCGTTAGCTCAGACACTGGGCCTTAAAAGGCTCAACGTCTAGTACTCATCGTTTAGGGTGTGGACTACCAGGGTATCTAATCCTGTTTGCTACCCACACTTTCGTGCTTTAGCGTCAGAATCGGGCCAGTTGACTGCCTTCGCCATTGGTGTTCTATCTGATATCTACGCATTTCACTGCTACACCAGATATTCCATCAACCTCTCCCGATCTCTAGACTTGCAGTATCAATGGCAGTTCCGGAGTTAAGCTCCGGGATTTCACCACTGACTTACAAACCAGCCTGAGCACCCTTTACACCCAGTAAATCCGGACAACGCTTGCCCCCTACGTATTACCGCGGCTGCTGGCACGTAGTTAGCCGGGGCTTACTTCAAAGGTACAATCAAATCAGGACATGCCTGACTGTTTTTCCCTTTTTACAGAAGTTTACAGGCCAAAGGCCATTCATCCTTCACGCGGCGTTGCTGCTTCAGCCTTTCGGCCATTGAGCAATATTCCTTACTGCTGCCTCCCGTAGGAGTCTGGACCGTGTCTCAGTTCCAGTGTGGCTGATCATCCTCTCAGACCAGCTATCCATCGTTGCCTTGGTAGGCTGTTACTCTACCAACTAGCTAATGGACCGCAGGTTCATCTTCAGGCGCTTGTACTTTAACAACTGTCTCCATGCGGAGCCGCTGCATTATCTGATATTAGCCCGTCTTTCGACGAGTTATGTCAGTCCCGAAGGCAGATTACCTACGTGTTACTCACCCGTGCGCCACTCCTTTTAAAATATTGCTACTCTAAAAGTCGTTGACTTGCATGTATTAAGCACGCCGCCAGCGTTCGTCCTGAGCCAGGATCAAACTCTCCGTAGTAAATCAAACTTATGATTTCCTATTTGTTTAATCCTAATCGCACATTTTGTTTACTCTTGTGTTATTAATGGGCTCGATTATTTTAAAGAACGTGTTATACTTTTTAGGTATCCACAAAGATATACACTTTAAATTAAAAAGTCAAGATACTAATTTAGATTTTTTAATTAAGTTAAATTATTTCTTTGAAGATATTTGACTTATCTATAAAAATAGGAAATTTTTAAATAATTGTCAATTTATTATTACACCTATTTTCTTTAATATCCTCTCTATTAATTTAACAACCACAGTCCAAAAAAGTGCACACCTGTTCCGATTTTTTAAACATGTGTACTAAATGAATCCCTTTTTCAAATTGCTTGTTTTCTTAATTAACGTAGCGACACAGTTCCAGGTTTCTTTTGCTGATTTCATAGTTCAGATTCTTCATTTCCTTCATGGATGTTTGACAGAAAATATAATTGTTATAGTAATCTTTTTTATTAATGTTGCGTTGATTATTTTTGTACGATGACTATCACAATATTGATGTCCGCAGTTCTCATAACTCTTGCTCTCATATTCTATTCAATTGGTATATGGGCAGAAAGAGTTATCAGATATCTTAAAAAATGGCATGTTGTATTTTTCTGGCTCGGATTTATATTCGATTTGATCGGGACTTATGCTATGCACTTGCTTGCAACAAATCCTTTCGATATTACTGAACCTCATACTCTCACCGGACAGATTGCACTTTGGTTAATGCTAAGCCATGCTATATGGGCTTCTTACATCGTTATTAAGGGTAACGAAATTGCTCGCTTAAAATTTCACAAATATTCAATCGTTGTTTGGTTCGTTTGGCTGATACCATACATAAGCGGAATGTATCTCGAAATGAATAAGTGATTTTTATTAGATGAGTCCGTAATCCTTGTTTTCGGATTCTGTCTTTAGCTTTCTTTTCATAAGGTCAAGCATTGCTTTGTGGGCTGATACATCATTGAAAAGAACATCATATACTTTATGTGTTATGGGAAGTTCTATCTTGAAATTTTTTGAAAGTTCAAAAACTGATTTTGTCGTTGATACTCCCTCTGCAACCATCTTCATTTCTTTCAGTATAGAATTTAGTTTTTCACCTTTTCCTATCCTTTCTCCCACATACCTGTTTCTCGAGTGTTTCGATGAACAGGTTACTATCAAATCTCCAATTCCGGAAAGGCCGAAAAAGGTTTCCTTCTTTGCACCCAGAAGAGTTCCAAGCCGCATTATCTCCCTCATGCCTCTTGTCATTAATGCTGCCTTTGTATTGTCCCCAAATCCCGCTCCATCTGATATTCCAGCAGCTATTGCAATTACGTTCTTTAATGCTCCAGCAAGCTCTGTGCCTACTAAATCATTATTTGAATATACTCTGAAATAATCATTCGAAAAAATTTCTGATATTTGTTTTGCAAGTTTAATGTCGTTTGCAGCGCATGTCACAGTTGTTGGTATTTTTCTCGATACCTCTTCAGCATGTGAAGGACCGGAAAGACACGAAAGCTTGCTCTTGCTGACTCTGAATATGTCAGATAAGATATCCGACACAAGAAAATATGTTCCGTTCTCTATGCCCTTCGATGCACTTATGATTGTCTTGCCTCTTAAATCAAATCCTTTATAATCTTTAAAACTGTTTCTGATATATTGTGTTGGTACTGCAAATAGAAGTATTTCATTCTCATGAAATGGCTTTTCGGCTTCATAAGTGATTTTTATATTGCGTGGAATTTTAACTTTGGGCAGATAATAAAAGTTCTCTCTATATTCATCAAGAGTTTCAGCATAATCTTTATTATACTCCCACAGAGTGGTCTTGCAGCCATTCTTCGATAACAAAATGGCGAGTGTTGTTCCCCACCCGCCGGCGCCTAATACTGCCGCTTTCAATTCTTATCTCTTTTTTAATGGTGCTTTAATATCAAATATCCTTATCTTCCATAGTTTATCAAACCTGCTTTCATTTCCGTACAAAAGCCTTTTAATGTTTGCCCTGTGATTATAAATTAAGAAAATCGAAACTGCTATGCTGAAAAATATAAGTGTTTTGTATCCGTAAATTTCCACATTAAATATATTCTCTCTTATAAACATAGTCATCGGAAAAACAAATGATGCTATTATTGAACCTAACGAAACATATCCTGATGATAAAAGTATCAGTATGAAAAAGCCTGCGCTTACTGAGGCTTCAATTGGTGATAAAGATATAAGCATTCCTAAAGCTGTGTTTATTCCTTTACCTCCCTTAAATCCCGCAAATATTGAAAATGTGTGTCCTAATACTGCTGAAACCCCTGCAATAATCTTTACAAGCGTAAGGTCATCAAATGGAGTTATGTTGCTGAAAGGCAAGTTATCATACATAAGGTTTGCAAGTACCATTACAACAAGCAAACCCTTACCGATATCAAGCATTTGAACTAATATTCCGTAAGGTATTCCAAGTGTTCTGAATGCATTAGTCGAACCAAGATTTCCGCTTCCTAACTTTCGTATGTCCTTTCCTTTAAAGATTAAGCCTATTATCAAAGCAAATGGTATCGCTCCAACAAGATAACTCGACAATATTAACAGTATCAAATATAGCATGATTTAAACTTTTCTATTCACATAAATAATAAAAATTAACCTCAAAATACAAGTCAACTTAAAATCTTATATTATTTACTTCTTTTTCCCTAATACTTCATCACGTGATTTAATAAAGCCCTTTACAAAATTCTCATCAACCTCAAACACCTGGTCAACACCAGATACCCTCATCAAATATTTCTTCGACTCTTCATCCCCATACTTGAAAAACTTAAATTCTGTATCCCTCGACCAGTTTACTCTCGCCGAAAAATTTGCTTTTTCATCCTCAGAAAGTGTCGTATCTTTGAAATTTTGTGTCGTAAAATTCGTTAACATTGCTGTTATTCCGTCGAAAACGGCAGTAGATACTGTATCGTTCCCAACATAAAATTTCATCGTTGTGTCTTTTGTTACTGTATACTTTTCTGTTCCCGCATCAAAATCAATCGACTTTATCGAACCAACTGGTATCGATATTACTGCCTTATCTCTCCATTCTGAAAAATCGAATTTCACAAAATTATTGAATAGAAATTCATTGGCAAGATATACTTCGTTTCCATCAGGTTTTTTTAAGTATGTCTGTGCTGCTCCTGGTGCTGCATTCCCTACAAGAATAACTCCCGCAAGTGAACCGCCCTGATAAACGGTGACTTTAGTGTAATTTGTATCGTTAAATCCGTAAAAGTCCTTATTCCCCGGATTTGCAGATACAAGGCTTGATAGCTTGTAGTTCTTCAGACTCGATAAGGCGCTGCCGACAAACTGCTGATTAGCAGCATAAAGTACAGGAGAAGTTACATTCCACAACCCTGCTTTTTTCTCCATTATCACTTTCTTACCATTTTTTTCAATTTCTAATTTGTCAATTGAAAGTGAATCTGCTGCAAACAGTTTTTCCGATAGTTTCTGGGTCTTCTTTTCGCCCGAAGTATCGCGCATTACCAGGTATGATACAAAAGCAAGTACTATTAATACTGCTCCTAAAATATATATGTTTTTATTCTTCATAATTGTTTACTTTGATTGTAATAATTTCTTTTTGTTCTTTTTTCTGTTCCAGACATAAAATCCGACTAGTAATACTGACAATGGAGGGAATATTAGATTAAAGTACTTTATGAATTTTTTAGTCGAGTCAGAAGTCTCTTCAATAGGTGCTTCTGATGCATCCTTGCTGCGTATCTGGGTTAATCCTTCATCGTCCGAAAGATAATCAATCATGTTTACAAAGAATGTTATGTTATCTTTTGGCGGTCTCTGCTCTTCATTTCCGAATTCTGCATCTCCTACAAGTAATACCTTTGATGGCTTCTGAGACGCACTTAATTGTGCTCCCTGAAATTCTTTTACTCCCTGTGTTGTGTCTTTTGGAATAGGTTTACCGTTATAGAAACTGCTGAAGTTCCCCTCATAAACAGCTGATACAACCATCGGTTTTGAATTAAATAGGGAATCAAATGCACTCTTTGTTAAATTCTGAAACTGCTCTACGTTTAATATAAAAAATCCTTCTGCCTTACCAGATTTGTCTGACGTAGTCAGAAGCGGGGTCACCTTCAATCCTTTTCCTTCTGCTGCATTTAAATCTAATGAACTGACAAAAGATAAAATAACCGATTTTATATTTTTGAATGCTGATATTTCCTGATTAATATTCGATACATTCGGGAAGTAAGGGTAGTTTATCGATATTGGAATTCCAATCTGCGACTGAACTTGTACTTGTGAACATTGTGCGTCCCTTACTAAATCATTATTTAATACAATACCGTAACTCGATAACATATCGTCAAGATTTGTCTTTACTAAATCCCCGATTACTATCTGCTGCTGGAAGTTTGGTACTACCTTGTTAAGCAAAAACGCAACGTTACCACCTTGCATTATGTACTGGTCTATTAAAAACTTCTGCCACTCAGGAATTTCTCCCTTAGGTCCCATTACTACTAATGTAGTCAGGTCCGAAGGAATATTACGGGTGCTGTTCAAATCAATCTTTGAAAGCTCATACTGGGCTGAAAGTATATTATTTATATTCGGGAATTTTGTGTAATCATATTCTCCGTTGCCTGCTAAAAATCCCACCTTCTTTTTCTTTTCCGTCGATAATTTCTTTATCGTACTCGTTAAGTCATATTCAAGATTGGCGGTTGTTTGTATAACAGGAAGTAGTTCCTGCTTACCCTGATAAAGTATCGCCATTCCAAGATATGTATTCTTAACTTCAAGTTTGTCATTGTCTATCACTTGAATCTGAACTGGCTGAATCCCGTATTTTTGTGCTTCTTTCTGCCCCTCATCACCGCCTTCTTCTGCTGTTGGATTGTATATTTCAAAATTCAGGTTTCCGTTGGAATATGATTTGTAATCATTCAGTATATCCTGAACCTGTCTTCTCAGCGTATTATATGGTGCCGGCAGGTTGTCACTGAAAAATGCTTTAATCACTATCTTGTCCTGTAGATTTCCTACTATCTCCTTGCTTACCTGGGACAGCGTGTATGATTTATTCTTTGTAAGGTCAACACGTGTAAATATTCTGCTTGCAATTATGTTAACCGCAATAATAATCCCTATTATTATCGCTAATTTAATTAATGTATCTTTCTTTAAGTCTTTTCTGTTCATTTCTGATTTAAAATTTTAATTACCATTTACGGCTTTCTAATGACGTTTTGGTTAGTAACAATAATATTATTATTCCACTGAAATAATATATGATATCTTTTGTATCAATTACTCCTCTTGATATGCTTCCAAAATGATAATCACTGCTGATGTATTCTAATGTCGATACGAACGGTGACGGCAGAAACATTAATATTTTATTAAGCATAAATAAAATAAATATTATCAGAAAGCTAATAATAAACGCAACTACCTGATTCTCGGTAAGCGAAGATGCAAATATTCCGACACCTATGTATATTCCCGACATAAGTATTAATCCTAAGTAGGCACTGATTATCGGTCCAATATCTAACGGTCCGAGAAATTTCAAACTGATTACGTACACTACAGTCGGCAAGAGAGTCAGCGTTGCCAGTGTCAGAGTCGATAGGAACTTGCCGAGTACTATGTCAAAATCCGATAGCGGTTTTGTCAGTAATAACTCTATCGTCCCTGATTTCTTCTCTTCCGAAAATGTTCTCATTGATATTGCAGGTATGAAAAAAAGCAGTATGAAAGGTATTATGTCAAACACACTTCTCATCGTCACGATTCCGCCCACGAATAACCCGCTCGTAAAGAACCATCCTGTTATTATAAGGAATACCACCATTATAATGTATGCTATTGGTGATGTGAAATACGATTTTAATTCCTTTTTAAAAATTGTTATACTGTTATTCATTATTATTTATGTTGTTAATTTTCTAAATATGTCTTCTAATGATGTCTCTTCCTGATGCAGCTCAAGCAGCACCATGTCCATCGAAACTATCTTTCTGAATATTTCTTCCCTCACATCAATTCCCTTCGAAGCCGTCAGGTCAATCATCCACATTTTATCGGTATCTCCAAGCACTCTTACTTTCTCTACATTTTTTATTTCTTCAAGCGCTGCTACTACTTTTTCTTTACCGAATCTCGGATCTTTCTTAAGATACAGCTTTATTGCAAGCTGTCCCTGAAAACTTCTCTGCAATGAGTCGGTTGTTCCGTCTGCAACTATCTCACCGTTGTTAATAATAATAACCCTGTCGCAGGTTGCCTGAACTTCCTGAAGTATATGAGTTGAAAGCATAAGCGTCTTATGCTTTCCTAAATCTTTAATAAGTTTTCTTATTTCAATTATCTGGTTTGGATCAAGTCCTGATGTCGGCTCGTCAAGAAGTAAAACATCAGGATTGTGTATCATCGCCTGCGCGAGTCCTACCCTCTGTTTGTAACCTTTTGAAAGCTCTCCAATATCCTTGTGTTTTACCTCCTCAAGACCGCAAACCTTAACCATCTTTTTTACTGCCTCAGGCATTTCATCCTTTGGTACCGACTGCAGCTCAGCCGCATAATTAAGATAATCAATCACATTCATGTCGTTGTACAACGGATTCTGCTCAGGAAGATAACCTATCTTCTTCCTTACGCTCAACGCATCTTCATTAGTATCTATACCGTCAACATTTATAGCACCTTCATTTGGTGTTAAGTATGTTGTAATCATTTTCATCGTCGTCGACTTTCCTGCACCGTTCGGTCCCAGAAATCCTACAACCTCGCCTGACTTAATCTCGAATGAAATATTCTTTACAGCCTGTTGTTGACCGTAATACTTGCTTAAATTTTCTACTTTAATTGACATATTGAATTTTTATTAACCTTAAATTTAATTCATTTATAAAATTTTTTCAATCCTAAATCACATTTTGTTGGCGTAGTTCTTCTCGAAATAACTTAAATATTCACCTTTCATTATTCTCCTCCACCAGCTTTCATTTTCAACATACCATTTTATCGTTTCTTCAATTCCCCCGTCAAACTCGTACTTCGGTGACCATCCCAATTCACTCATAATCCTGCTTGAATCTATCGCGTACCTTCTGTCATGCCCGGGTCTGTCCTTCACGTAGGTAATCTGGTCTTCACCTTTTCCGAGTATCTTCAGTATTATTTTCACTATATCAATGTTGTACCACTCATTGTTACCGCCTATGTTGTAAACCTCCCCAATCTTTCCCTTATGAAGTACTTCCGTTATCGCTGAACAGTGGTCTTCAACGTACAACCAGTCACGGACATTCTTTCCGTCTCCGTAAACGGGAAGTTTCTCTCCGTCAATTGCTTTTGCTATCATTAACGGAATTAATTTCTCGGGAAACTGATACGGTCCGTAGTTGTTCGAACATCTTGTTGTAAGTACAGGTATCTTGAATGTATGATAATACGCATTTACAAGCAAATCAGCAGAGGCTTTCGATGCTGAATATGGACTGTTCGTAGTAAGCGGCGTCTTTTCCGTAAACTTAATTTCTGGTTTGTCTTCAGGTAATGAACCGTAAACCTCATCAGTTGAAACTTGTAAGTATTTTTCTATTCCATGTTTTCTAGCCGCCTCGAGAAGTGTTTGAGTACCTATTACATTTGTTACTATAAACTCTTTCGGTCCTAATATACTCCTGTCAACGTGTGACTCAGCAGCAAAATTTACTATCGTTTCAACTTTGTTCTCTGTTAATGCCTTCTCAACTTCTTCAGCACTGCAAATGTCGCCTTTTACAAACTTATATCTCGTGTCATTCTCTATATCGGTTAGGTTTTCAAGGTTTCCTGCATAAGTTAATTTGTCAAAATTAACTATATTGTAGTCATAGTGCTTAAGTAAGTATTTTATATAATTGCTTCCAATAAAACCGGCTCCGCCGGTTATTAATATTGTTTTCATTCTAATTTTTAAACTGTTTAATCAATAAAGAATCCAACATATACTCCGAGATTGAACATAAATCCGTCTCCTTTAATCCCGGTAGGGAAATTGTTGACTTCTATTATATCATCCGCTTTCCATTTTGAGTTCACCGTAAAAATATATCCTGCATTCAGCTTAATGTACAAAAATCTGCTCATTTGTAATCCGATTCCTGTTTGTGGTATAATAGAAAATGATGTTGTTTTAAAAGACATTGTGTTATGTCCGGTTGAGTTCGTGTCTCCCAGGTAGTTTCCTATATTCCATTCCTTAAATGCATTCGAGTAATTTGAGAGTTTTAATGTTGTTGAACCAATTCCCAGTTGACCTCCTATGCTCCAATCAAAAATCGACCCTAACTTCTTAACGTATTCAACTGATAACGAATTTGTGGAATATGATAATTCTGCTACCTTCGAGTTGTTCACAAATGTACCCGTCTTGCTTTCAGTAAAACCATATCCGGTATATCCAACTCTTAATCCCTTGACTACTGGTACATCTATAAACACACTGCCGCCCGTTCCAAAAACACCACTTGTCGAGAACTCCGGAATTCCCGCCTTCTTAATCTCAGTGTTCAGGTCTGATACTGCTGGTATATTCCATCCGAATACAGGTCCGACTGCAATCGAAAACTTATTGAATATCTGTGAATAAGAGTTACTGTAAATCAAAACGATAATCAAAACCAGAAATATCTTTTTCATTTTTTCTTATTAATTTAACTAACAAGTTACCAATTTTCAGACTTTATAAAAAGTCTATTTTCATTAAAACATTGCGTTTATTCCTATTGTAGGTAGTACCCCTATGCTTTCGTTAGCCTCAATTTTGTTAGTGTATTTATTCCACTTATATCCTGTTACATTCTTCCTGCCCGTTATATTTTGAATGTCTATATATGTGTTCAGCGTCCAGTTCGAAAATATCCACTTCTTGTCAAGTCTTAAGTCAAGTGAGTAAAAATTTGGAAGCCTTGCTGTATTATATTCTGAAACAAGTTGTGTACCGTCAATAGGATTTATCGGAGTGTATGGTCGTCCGCCTATATACCTGAACTTTCCTCCTATCGTCCAGTTTTTGCCAAGCTGGTAACCGCCGAATGTAGTGAATAATATATTATTGTCAAAATCACTTTTCCTTTCGAAACCGTCAAGCGATGTGTATCTTGCCTGAAATATCGATAGGTTCGCGTTAAAATAGTAGTCCTTCGAAAATACCTTCTGTACAAATAATTCTATCCCGTTTGCATATCCCGTTCCCGCTGATGTTAATGGCTCCAATCCAAAGTTATTCTGATTCTCAAAGTTTCCGCCGTTGTTTGAAAGTATAAAATATGGACGTTCCAGACTCACTGCGTAATTTGAATATTTCTTATAATACACCTCCACGCTCGCCTTTAAGTCTGGCATTATAATGTATTCAAGTCCCGCTATGTAGTGGTCTGCACGCATATCTTCAAGATTTTTATTAATCGGGTCGCCTATTAGCCAAACATAAGAGGGCGACTGGTAAAATATTCCATAACTTAGGTTCAGAAAAAGATTATTCAGAATGCTTATCTGTGCCGATGCCCTCGGTGATACATAATTCTTCTTCTCTATGTAATCAAAGTAATCATACCTAAGTCCTATATTCAGCTTTATCCTGTTTAGTAAAAACTGTGTCCATTGTGCAAAAGCAGCTCCCTTAAATGTATTCTGGTCGTCATTAATATTAACTGCATCAAGTATATACCTGCTTCCCGTTGCGGGATTTATGTAATAAAGTGTATCTTGTTCTTTCTTGATTTCATTTTTGAAGTTCACCAGCTTACCCTCAAACCCAACCGTCAACTGACCTGTCTTAATTGCCTGAAGATTATACTCCCCTTTTATGCTCGTCTCCCCTTCTTTAGATACATTCTTAAAGTATTCAACCTGATTAATATCCCTGCCGCTGTAATTATAATTCGTAAAAGTCCTTGTTAGATTTAAAACTGAATATGATTTCGATGATAACAGCGACTTCCATTCCGCTCCGAAAACATACCCCCATTGATCATTGTCAAGAATTACAGAATTATCCTGCTTCTTTTCTTCATCGTCATTATTAAATTTTACCTTATCTATATTGCTAATAATGTTCAGTGTAAGAAAGTTATTCTTATCAAGGTCGTAAACTCCCTTTCCTTGAAACGCCCAGTACTCTGGAACAAAACCGAATCCGGCCGCATTGAATATTAAATCAAGATAGCTTCTCCTTGCTGATATTAACCATGAACCTTTTTTCTCAGAACCTATAGGTCCTTCTAAGATAGCGCCAAATCCCGTAGCAGATAAATTAATATCTGTCATGAATTTTATTCTGCTTCCTTCTTTTTGTTTTATCTCTAATACTGAAGATAGTTTATCTCCGTATTTTGCTGAGAAACCTCCTGTTATAAAATTTACATCGCGTATGAAATCAAGATTTATAATGCTCGTCGGTCCTCCGGTTGCTCCCTGAGAACCAAAGTGATTTATGTTCGGTACGTATGAATTATCCACAACGAATAGGTTCTCCGACGGCGCACCGCCTCTGACAATCAAATCGTTCCTTCCGTCATTTACAAAAGATACACCGGGTAAATTCTGCACTACTCGTCCGACATCTTCAAATCCTCCCGGCGTAAATCGAATTTCTTCAGTTGAAAGGTTTTTCAATGAGGTGGATATATCGCCCGGCTTTGTAAACCTCTCATCTTCAACAACTATCTCATCAGTCGCTACTATATCAAGCTCTGCTACCCTGTCAGTTATCACACCCGAATTGACAATAACATTATCTATTACAAACGTAATATACCCTATCGAACTGAACCTTATGCTGTACCTGCCTGCAGGTACAATTTCAAAATAAAAGAAACCATTGTCATCGGTTCCGGTTTTTACTATCTCGGCGGTTTCTGTATTCTTTGCCTCTACTACAGCACCGATTACAGGCTGTTGATTCATTCTGTCAACTACCTTCCCTGAAATTCCCCCCTTTTCCTGAGCATTTATATTCACAGTTATCAGGGTCATTAAAATTATTATATATATTGACTTTTTCATGTATGTACATTTAAATTTTCATAATCTAAAATGATTTTTTTGCCTCATAAGTTCCTGTATAATAAAAAATATATTTCTTCTTAAATCAAATGTCATTATTAACAAAATTTGAAAGCATGTTATTCCGTTAATAGCAAATTAAAATAAAAATATTTGAAACTCACCGGTAATAACAATTCCCTTGAATTATTGAGCATTAGAATATTATATTATATTATTTGAAATAAGAATATTATCTTATATGAAAAAGGTTTTCCTATTACAAGACGAGTTTGAGGGAATTAAAATTTTATTTGATTCCTCTCCTCATCTTTTTAATATTCTAATGTCTTACCTCCGTATTGAATTTAAATAAATCGAAGTTGGTATTATTAATCAAAAATATAAAAATTAATATAAGGATTGTACTGCTTCAGATGGAATTGGACAAATTAAATCATTAAATTTGTAGAAAAGGAGATTTAAGATGTCAAAGTACAAAGTTATTTCATCGAGGGGAAAAGTTCTGATATTGAGAGAACTACTTGAGAACAAGGTCCCAATAAACCAGCTTGCTGAAAAGCACGATATTCATCCAAATGATATATATATCTGGAGAAAGAAATTAGTTGTTCAAAGTGGAATAGATAAGTACTCAAATGCAAAACCGAGAATAATAAGTGATAACGGTTCACAGTTTATATCGAAAGACTTTGCAGGATATTTAAAGATGTTGGGATTAAAACACGTAAGGACATCTATAATGTATCCGCAAAGCAATGGTAAAATAGAAAGATTCCATAGAACCATTTCCACAGAATGCATAAGGAAGAAATCAATGATTGACTTGAATGATGCAAGGAAGCAGATAGCAAACTATGTAGAATTTTATAACACAAAAAGATTACATAGTGCATTGAATTATTTAACACCGGAAGATTATGTTAAAGGAAGAAAAGATGACAGACTTAAAGAAAGAGAATCAAAACTAATAGAAGCAAAAAAGGCAAGATATGAGGCTGCTAATGTTAGTTAATTATCACAAAATATCTTTTATTAAAAGTCCAATTTCCGCTGAACCAATACAGGATAATGAAGCAATATTTTAAATTAAAACCAGCAATTAATATTAAATCAAATTAAAATATATTTCAAACTTTAATTTATATATATGAAAAATTTTAATAATTTAAACAAAATATCTATATTTCTCTTAGGTTTATTATTTGTACCATCATTATTAAAAGGGCAGGACTATTATTATAATGATTACATAATAAGTGAAGATAATATACAAAGACAAGAATACGATGCTTTTGATAATACCGGTCAACCTATTTTTAGAACTAAGCAAGTCGCATTTGTTTATTTAGATTTTCCGGATGGAAGAGTACCAGGAATTCTAAAAATACCTGAAAATAATATTGAATTAAGTAGTGTCCCAAATCGAGATGCAGTTGGGGAAATAGGATTAACAAGCACGCAAAGCCCATTTCCATCGTCAAATCCAAACTTATATGCTAATGTATTTAAGTATAAATGGTCAGACAGATGGAATATGCTTTTTTCTACTGGCATTTATCAAGGTAGTGCACATCCTGACAATCTTTCACATACTGGATATACTTCGTTAAGTAAAGAAGCATATGGAAGTTTCAAAGAGTATTTCACAGAAATCTCTAATTCAAAATTTACTGTTATACCTGCTATAACCCATTCAGATCAAGTAGAAACTATGTATAGAACGGGCATTGTAAATAATATCAAAACATTATCTAACGGTGATAAAGTTATAGAAAGTATTATGTTACCTAGAATGAAATATGCCCGGAATTTGAATTCAGGTTATTTCCCAGATTTTGATAATCTTCATGAAGGAGGTATGTATCAAATGTTAATTGATGCAGAAATGGTAGCTCGAAGAATGCACAACAATGACAGTTTAGAGTTTGAGATTGATAATTTTGATGGAATAGTTATATATGTGATAGCTGGTTCACATAGTAAATTTAAAGGTATTGGAACAGGTTCGGAAACAATTGTAAGAGGGATGTTTGATCAAATAAGTTCTGAATTTGCTGTTATTGACGGCATTACTTGCATTTCACATGAATTTGCTCATTGCGCTTTTGGATGGCAGCACACTATAGCAGGTCGAAATTGTTTAATGAATCCGAATCAGACGAAAGATATTAATTGTCCATCACATCCGAATCCAATTTTAAAATTAAGAGAAGGTTGGGTTACTCCTATTCATTTAAGCTCAAACTTAAACAGTATTGAACTCCAACCAATTGAAACGAGCAAACAGGTAGGTATTATCACAATTTATGGTAATCCATCAGCCGCACCTGATCATTTATCAGGTGAATGTTATGTTGTTGAAAACAGAAAACGACTTGGATTTGATAAAAAACTATTAACCGATAATCCCATTTCGAGTCCATATAAAGGCGGATTGCTAATATGGCATTACGGTCCATACGGAGAATTCAATTTTCCCCCCGGATTAGATTTAGAATTACATTCGTATAAATTAATAACGCCTAATGATATAGCCCCTAATGATATTTACCAAAATAGTGGTAATCAAGAATACTTTTTTGCTTATCAAAATAGTTTACAAAACCCAAGTTTCTACAATTTACTTCAAAATAGGACATTCTCTCAGGAAAACTTAAAAACCGGGATACAGATACAAAATATTCATCAAGCAGATTATAGCAATGTAAACAGTAATATTATATTTAATTTAAGTTACAATATTTCTTTACCACCAAATTATGATTATACAGTAATAAACTTTTCGCCACAAGCGCAAAACAATCTCGTTTCAACATCAGGACGAATTTATTTCCATAAAGAAAATAGATATGATTATTTCAGACTTTTTCCTGGTGCTAAAATTGATATTGCACCAAATAGCGAGTTTACAGCAAAAGGGGTAAAGGCAACTGGTGAGGAATTAAATAAAATTATTTTTTCGGGTCCCGGTTATGAAAACATATATGAATCCTTTTATTGCAAATTCAATGGTATGCGTATAAATAGTAATTTTAACACATTCGATGAAGTTGATGCTGTAGTATTCAAACATATACATTTTACAAACATCAACGATAATAAGGTTAAAATTGGGATGCAATACTGTGTTAATTGTGAAAAATATCCTGTTGAAATAGAGAATATAACGACTGATAATCCATGCATAAGGGACAATCCTTGCACAATGCAAAGCTCTTATGATATTAGTTTAATCGGCGCATTAATAAACAAGGTTAACATTAATGGTGTAAGTTTGAAATTAGGACTACTTATAACAACTCCCGAATGTAATATCAATGTTTTCAATACTTACGCAGGTATATTCGGAATTAATAAATTTACCAGTAATACAATTTTTGTATTTTATGATTGTGATTTATACGGGTCATATTCTCAATTATTAAAGGATGATAGTTACAGTAACTGGCAGGGATTAAATGTATATGGGGGTGGTATTAATTTTAACCAAGTTACAATAAAAGATGCCCACTATGGATTAATACTTAATAATTTGATGAATGAATTAAAGATTACAAACTGTACTTTTGATAATAAATATTTGGACTTGTCTGTTGATAATTATAAGTTTAATAAAATTCCCGGAAATGGTTTTATTTTTAATAATATCTTTAACCCAACTAATGACAATACTCCACAGCACATAGGAGTTTCAAATTCTAAATATATACTAATTGATCACAACAGTTTCCCGAACGTAAAAACTGCTGGTATTACTTTACTTAACTGTAACATGCCAAACGTTATTAATAATACAATTGAAAGTTCCAGTTCAGGTTTAGTTGGTATTGCTAGCTATTTATCAGGAGGAGCGTATCATTGCAATAATATTTCTGATTGCTATTATGGACTAGAGTATATAAATTCTAATCCAATTCTTTACCAAAATATAATTCATAATAACGGAATAGGCATGTACATTACTAACAATACATATCCTATTATGTCCCCTGCATATACCGGTAATCAAACAGAAAATTTAGCCGGATACAATCACTTCTATGGCAATTCGGGACAGGAAATATATATACTTAACACTGAAACTGCCACAAGTAACTTATTAATGGATGATGGTATTAATATAATTGAGGATGATGACAACAATGATTATTTAATATATATTGAAAATGAAGGTAGCTCAGAATCAGAAATAATTAAATGTACAAATAATTTTTGGGGTAATATAGGCGACCCTGGCTATAAATTGTTTCCTATAGATTACTTTTATTATAATCCATTTCTTATATCAATACCGGCGCCACCTACTAATTGTCAAATTACAACGATAAATGAAGACAATTCTTCCAAATCGCAACAAACTTTATTGTTAGGTAATGCTTTGAAATCAAGTTTGACTGGAAATTATATTACTGCTGCTAACTATGCTGAACAGTTAATAACTTCTGGTAGTGATCGTGCTTTTCAAAAAACAGGTTCCCGCTTATATTATAGTTACATATATTCAGATGGTTCTGGGATTGCAACACTACCTTCTTATTATCAGAATATGATTAATATAAACAATAATGATAGTTTACTTCAAAAGTATTATAACGGACTGAAAATTGAATCCCAGGTTATAAACGAGGAGTTACAAAACGCTCTTTTTGAGCTTGATGTTATAATTGCAAATGCTTCAAATTCTTATGAGTTACTTTATGCTAATCTTGATAAATTACGAATCTTAAGTATGCTTGATAGTTCTTCAGGTGGTGATAATAGTAATAGTATTATTTCGATACCAGAATTATACAATTTATTGAAATCGGACTTAAGTAAAATTTCTAATAAATCTATGATGAATAGCAAACAAGAGACGATCAAAATTAAATCAAGTAATTCAAAGTTTGATTATCTGCTAAAAAGAATTCCAAATAACCTTGAAGAGTTGAATAAAAAATCATACGATCATTTAAGGGAAATAATAAAAGACAAGATCATTTATGAAATATTGATTAATAACTATATTCCTGATGTTCCTCCAATTAGAAATGAAGAATATAAATCAAAGAATAAGTATGGTTCAAACAACAGTATTCCAACAAAGCATGAGCTATCGCAAAACTATCCAAATCCGTTTAATCCGTCTACAACTATTAAGTATGCATTACCGAAAGACGGATTCGTTTCTTTAAATATATACGACATAACAGGAAGGGAAATAAGAACTCTTGTAAATGAAATCAGAAAAGCAGGATACTATTCTATTACCTTAAATGTGTCGGAGCTATCAACTGGGATTTATTTTTACAGGTTAAAATCTGGTAATTTTGTTCAAACAAAGAGAATGGTTTTAATAAAGTAATTATTCTTAATTTCATTAAGGGTTGGCAGTTAAATGCCATCCCTTATTTGAAATATGATTTGTTTTAAATGTTTGTTTTCTAACGTACTTTAATAGAGATGTTTACAACTAGTATTATTTGTATAAATAAAAATAATAAACTATATGTATGCTAATAAATTTATTATTCTTAGTATGAAATTGATAGTATTAATATCAATTGTTTTCATATCTAATTCATTGTTCGCCCAACTTGTAAATGATTTCAGAGTAAACACTGATACGGCATTATCAGTACCTAAATATTTCGCTAAAATTTCTTCAAACAAAAAAAGATATTCTGTTATCGTATGGCAAAATGGGGTTAATTCACCAATAGATGTGTACGCACAAATATTTGATAGTAGCTTCAATAGAATAGGAAATAATTTTAAGGTTAATTCTACAAGTGGTTCAATAAATTCGGATGTTGCAGTAAGAAAAGATGGCTCATTTGGTATAGTTTGGAGGGGTGTTTCTGTAAGTCCTAGTGGCTCATTAATTCTTTTAAAAATATATAATAAAGATGGTATCCCTATCTCACAGGAAATTCAATTAAACGATACTATAAAAGGATTTGACCCTAACATAAGAATTGGTACAGATAATTTAAATAGATTCATTATTTCATTCGATTATACTGCTCCTGTTTCTTATCACAAAGACATCTTCTTCCAAATAGTTGATTCAAATGGCGTAAAAGTTGGTAACAATGTTAAAGTGAATCAATATTCGAGTTATGGGAAACCGGCAATTGGAGTTCAACAAAATGGCGGATTTGTAATAGCATGGGAGAGTTCGGGACCTAAACCAAACCATTTTGATATTTACAGTCAATTATTTTCTGCAAACGGTACTCCGATTGGAAGTAATCAACAAGTAAATGATATTGAGTTTGATATTGACACTTTAAATAATCAAACACAAACAGACATTGCTATTGATTCAACAGGGAATTATGTGATTTCTTTTTCTGAATTTCCATATAGTACTGGTGTAGATAGAATTAAATATCAAAGATACAACAACAGTGGCAATAAAATTGGGATTAATAAAATTATTGGTAACGGTGCTTATGAAGCTTTCGTGAGCTATGACGAAGTTGGGAACATAATATTTTTACTAAGCTACGATGGAAGCGTCGGCTATATAAACAATTTAAGAATTGATAATAATGATAATTTTATAGGAAGTTATTTCCCTGTTTCAACACAGTTTCCTAATAGCAGTAAAGGCGGTTCAGATGTTCTTTTAATTGATAAGAAAATTGTTAATGTTTGGAGAGATTTACGATTAAGCAATCAGCCTCAAATATTTTTAAATGTTCGCTCCTACATAAACCCGGATAGTGTTGTATCAATAAATAACATAAGTATGGAGGTTCCCTCAAAGTATTCATTATCACAAAACTATCCGAATCCTTTTAATCCTACGTCAGTTATTCGTTTTCAGTTGCCCTTTGTTAGTTTTATTTCGCTAAAAGTCTATGATATACAAGGGAAAGAAGTTCAAACACTCGTGAATGAATCACTAAAACCCGGAACGTACGAAGTAACGTTCGACGGCTCGCATTTAACAAGCAGTGTTTATTTCTGTAAACTCCAAACCGGTTCTTTTATTAGCGTAAAGCGAATGGTGCTTCTCAAATAATTTTGTAAATTAGGCTTTGTCCTTTATTTTACAAACTAAAACCCGTAGCTATTTCAGAGTTTTTATGATCTTTTCTCTTGACTTTCTCAAAAAATAATGCTATTTTGAAAATAGTACCAATACTGCTTAATCATCAGTATTTTAGATGCTGTTTAGTTTAATTTCTATCTTAATAACAGTATAAATTACTGATAATACAAATCTTAAAGATAATCCACGATAAAAATACGGTAATAATACGATAATTATACGATTATAGTACGGTGTAATTAGTATCAACTTGGTCTATTCTCGACTATTTCTTACCTATTTCAATAACTCAGCGATACTCTGCTAAAAAACCAAAGTTTAATCAGAAATTAACGATTTGCCAATAAATTATTAATAAATATAAAACAGAAATGCAATAATTAGGTGTTTTTCTCTATTTCTCAACTTCTTCGAATTTTCTATCATCAAAAATTAACTGTCTGCATATCTCTCTTCCTCTTTCGTCAATTTTATACAACGGCATTATCTTTCCTGCATGTACTATCACCATATCAAGCCCTGCATCTATAGCATAATGCAGAAATACTGAGTTTAGCACGTGTCTTATATTTGGATACAACCCGAATGAACAGTTGCTCAGCCCGAGTATTGTCTTGCACTTTGGCATAATCTTCTTTATCTCGCGAATTGCATTAATCGTGTTCAACCCGCTCTTGCGCAAATCTTCCTGACCCGAACCCAGCGGAAATGTCAGTGCATCAAATATTAAATCTTCTTCTCTGAAATTATGTACCTTCACAGCATGGTCTCTTATTCTCTTTGCAATTGCTACCTTCTTCTCAAGGTCATAAGCTTGCCCTTCTTCATCTATCGATAAAGCTACAACAGCAGCACCAAATCTCTTTGCAAGCGTAAGTATTTTATCCGCCTTTAAAGTCCCCTCTTCAAAATTAATCGAGTTAATTATTGCTCGACCCGCATATAGCTTTAAAGCAGTCTCAATTACATTAACCTCAGTAGAATCTATCATCAGCGGAAGCGTTACCGATGTATTAAATCGTTTTATCACTTCAGTCATATCCCTTACTTCATCCCTGCCTACAAACGCAACACACACATCAAGTATATGCGCCCCTTCTCTTATCTGCTCTTTTGCCATGTTCACCATCGCGTCATAATCTTCCTTTTCAAGAAGCTGTTTGAACTGCTTCGAGCCGTTTGCATTGCACCGTTCCCCGACAAGTATCGGTGCAGGGTCTATCGTCATCGTTGAAATACTGAACAGCGAAGATACGGATGAAGTGTAATTCCATTTTCTTTCTTTCGGTGTGTATTGCTCTGCAACTTCGCTTAAAAGTTTAATATGATTTGCATTTGTTCCGCAGCAACCCCCTACCACGTTAACTCCAAACTCACGCACAAAAAGTTTCGCCCATTTCTGCATTTCCTCAGGAGTTAAATGATAATGTGCCTTCCCGCTTACGTTCTCGGGAATTCCCGCATTCGGCATACAGAATACATTTTTCGGTGAATTGTGGCAAAGATAACGGATGTTCTCTTCCATCTCTTTCGGACCCGTTGCACAGTTCATCCCTATTATATCAATCATGTCGTATGGCTCAAGCGTTGTAAGTGCAGCCGAAATCTCACTTCCCATAAGCATCGTGCCCATCGTCTCAACTGTTACAGATACTATCACTGGCAGTTTTCTTTTCTTCTCACGGAATAATCTGTCAGCGGCTGATAGTGCACACTTTATCTGAAGCAAATCCTGACATGTCTCAATACAGAATATATCAACTCCACCGTCAAACAATCCGCTCATCTGCCTGTAATAAGACTCCTCCATATCATCAAAACTAATGTGTCCCAATGACGGTAGTTTTGTCGTCGGACCTATCGAACCCGCAACAAACCTCGGCTTTATATCAGTGGAAAACTCCAGTGCAGCTGCCTTCGCAAGCTGTGCCGCTTTCAATGATAGTTCATAATCAAGATTGGCTATGTTATACTCATTTAAAACTATTGAAGCAGAGCCGAACGAATTAGTCTCAATCACGTCCGCCCCTGCTTCAAGAAAATATCTGTGAAGTTTAGTAACTACCTCCGGTTTTGACTTGCAAAGGTACTCGTTGCATCCCTCAAGTTCTTTCCCCCCGAAATCATCGGCTGTAAGCCCGTATGTCTGCAACGTTGAACCCGTCGCACCGTCAAAAACTAATATCTTATCCTTTAGTAGTTCTAAAAAATTCTTCATCCTTTATTCTGTTATTTTTCCTTCTCTCAACTCCTTCGCAATTCTTTCGAGTTTGTAGAGATCTTTAATTGCTTCAATCATACCCTCTGAATCAACCGAAACAGTATGAGGAACATCTGTATTATATATATAATTGTCGTCAAGGCTTTCAATGTTGCCGTCAAAAGCAAGACCGATTATCTCCGCATCTTTATTTATTACAGGACTACCTGAGTTTCCTCCGATAATATCATTTGTCGATATAAAGTTTATAGGTGTTGACTTATCAAATTCTGAAGGTGGATTTTCCCATCTCTCTGAAAATGTCCATGGATACTGCTTATTAAACGAATAGTACCTGTCATAATATCCATAAAAGGTAGTCTTCGGAGGCGCGATTGTCCCATTATAATTATAACTCTTAATTACACCGTCTGAAATCCTTAATGTAAACGTTGCATCAGGCGGTATCGATGTACCATAAACTTCAAATGCTGCCCTTCCAATAAGTTCTTTATTAACTAAAATTTTATTCCGAAGTTCTTCATTCTTTTTCTTCAATTCTGCAAATCTTGGTGCAGTTTCTATTGCAAACTTAATAAATGGATCGTTAGATTTCAAAATTGCATCAGGTCCTTGTGAAAGCAGTCCCAATGCACCATCCTTGGTCGAAAGTACCGATGTACCGGCTAATGACTCGGCATTTCGATTCTCGAAAATCTTTAAAGCAGTATTGTCTTTGCCGAGTTTCTTCCGCATCGCATTAAGTTTGAAATTCATTAACGCCTTGTTTAACTCAGGATCAAAGTTTTTATAAAGTGCTTCAAGTTTTGCCGGCTCTAACGTCTCCTTTGAAAGTGCCGATGTTACAAGTCTGTCAGCAGCATTAAATTCAACTGACGACATCCTTGGATTGTTCTGATATGAATATATTTCGTTATACATTTTCTTCAGTTCGGTATTTGCATCCGAAATTTCATCCCATGCTTTACCGTATTTTGACTTGAGTGTTGGGTTAGCATCCACTGCTGCTCGGAAAGTCTTTTCGAAATGTCTCTTCTTGGCCATTAGTACAGGATCATTTAATGCCTTTACCATTCCTTTGTAAACCTTTTGAGAATTTGCCATCGAAAATAATGTGTTATTCATTTCCTTTCCTTTATCAGGATTTTTAGCAATGATATCAGTATATGTATTAACAAGCATATCAAGCATTGCTAATACATCAGGATTTGTATAATCTCTTGCTACTTCAAGCTGTGAATATGTGTTAAGTCTCTCTGTTCTTCCTGGATTACCTACTACAAATATCGGCTCTCCCGGTTTTGCTCCTCCCGGACTCCATTTATAATAATGCTCTGTCTTCAAAGGTTTACCGTCATCACCATAAACCCTGAAGAATGTCATGTCAAGATTATATCTCGGATATGTGAAGTTGTCGTAATCACCACCGAAGAATCCTGCCTGATCTTCAGGTGCCATAACTAAACGCACATCCGTATATCTCTTATATACATAAGCAGAATACACAGCACCGTTAAATAATGTAACCACCTGACATCTCAGTCCGGTCTCTGCAGCAACTCTTTTCTCAATTTCTTGTATCTTAACTTTCTTGTTCGCTACCTTCTCTTCGTTTGTCTTTCCTGTTTCAATTGCAGTTTGTACCTCATCAGTTACGTTTATGATTTTAACTAACTGATCAACAAATAAATTCGGTACTGGTCTCTCATCTTCAAGTTTCATCGCAAGAAACCCCATATTGTGAAGGTCTTCACCTTCTTTTTCTACTTGAGATACAGATTCACGACCGCAGTGATGGTTTGTCATAACAAGCCCGTCACCGGATACAAACGACGATGAACAGTAAGTCGCAAACCTAATTGCTGACATACGTACATGGTCAAGCCATTCCTGTGTCGGCTTAAATCCGTATGTCTCGTTGAAATAATCTACAGGCGGAAAATCAAATGTCCACATCTTGCCCATATCATACTTCGATGACTTTACTGTATCAAGGTTTACACCGTAGTATTGAGAGTACGAAGTACTCGAATATACTACTAACATTAATACTAAAACTCTTATTACTCTCTTAAGCATAATCAATAAATTTAATTATTTTGAAATTAGTTGTTTGTTATCTTTCCGTTTACTAACTCAGAACCAATCCTCTTTAGATTGTACATATCGTTTATTGCTTCAAGAAGTCCTCTTGAATCAACCGATACTGTCGTCGGTACATCACTCGAATAAATAAACTCTCCCGGCATGCTCTCTATATTACCGTCAAAAATAAGCCCCACTATTTCAGAATTCTTGTTAATCATCGGACTCCCTGAATTCCCCCCGATTATGTCATTTGTTGATATAAAGTTAAATGGCGTACCTAAATCAAAATCCGCGGGTGGATTAAGCCATCTACTGTGAACTTCCCATGGATACTTTTTGTCAAACGAATAATACCTGTCAAGCATGCCATAGAACGTCGTGTTAGGAGGTGCTATTGTTCCATTATAATCGTAACTCTTTATTACGCCATCAGATATTCGTAAAGTGAAAGTTGCATCCGGTGGTATCTTGGTACCGTAAACGTCATATATAGCTCGCCCTAATATCTGATTATAATATTCCTCTTTAGCACCAAATACCTGAAGTTTTCTGTATAATGACCTGAAATCCCCGCTTTTATTCTTTTCGAATATTTCTTTCTTTTGTTTCACTAATTCTGATATATCATTCCATACGTTTCCGTATTTTGCTTTCAATTTCTCATTACTGTTAACTGCTTTAATGAAATTCTTTTCGAAATCCTTTTTTCTTGCCATTAACACTCCGTCATTTAGTCCCTTCAGAGTACCCTTGTATACTTTCTGGCTGTTCGTATAGTTAAACAACTCATTATTCAATTCTTTTTCCTTATCAGGATTAGCCGCTAAAACTCTATAAAGACTGTCAACAATATTATTTATATAATTAAGTATTAACGGGTCTGTTATATCTCTTTTAAACTCAAGCTGTGAAACAGTAAGAAGTCTTGATGTAGAGCCCGGATTTCCAACAACAAATATCGGCTCTCCTGGTGCTGCCCCGTTGCTGCTCCATCTGAAAAAGTTATTTACTTTTAATGGATTTCCCGCTTCGTCATACACTCGGAAGAACGTGCAATCAAGGGTGTACCTCGGATAAGTAAAGTTATCGGGATCTCCGCCGAAGAATCCTGCATTGTCTTCTGGAGCAAATACTAACCTGACGTCGTTGTATCTTTTGTATATGTATGCTGAATATACTCCTCCATTATATAGAGAAACTACCTGACATACAACACTTGTTCCCTCTTTATACCTGCTTTCAATTTCTGTAGTCTTTTTAAACTTGAAATCATCTCTCTCTTCTATATCCTTTCCCTGATCTATCGCTGTTTGCATCTCTTTTGTAACATCAATAATCTTTATTAGCTGATCTACAAACAATCCCGGTACTTTCCTCTCATCCTCAATTTTCATCGCTAAAAAACCTTCTTTATGAAGGTCTTCTCCCTCTTTCTCTACTTGTGAAACAGATTCCCTGCCGCAATGGTGGTTGGTCATTACAAGTCCGTCTTCAGAGACAAATGATGCTGAACAGTAATCAGCAAATCTCAATGCTGACATTCTTACATTATCAAGCCATTCTTGTGTAGGTCTGAATCCGTATTCCGATTGAAAATAATCCAGTGGAGGAAAGTCAAAAGTCCACATCTTTCCATTATCGAATTTTTGTGCTTTTACGGTATCTAAATTAACTCCGTAAGTGCCTTGTGAGTATATATATATAGGTGTTAATAATACAAATAATAGTAATAATATCTTTATTGTGTTTTTCATAGTAATGATATTTAGTTGTTGATTAATAATTAAAGATTGTTATAATAATGAACTTTTTCAATCTAAAAAGAAACGGAGCTATTGCTCCGTTTCTTGCAATTCTGTCTTTTCGGCAGTCAAGACAGTCACTCAAATATATTCAAAATTTATGACCTAATATTAATCTAACGTCCTTCTCATGAACGCTGGAGGATCAACATTTTTTAGATCCTCGTCGGGGAATCCGTACTTATTTATACTCCGCTTAAATGAATTTGTTTCCTTCTCGCTTAAATCATCATTAAGCATATCTTTTACAGACGGCTGTCTTCTTGTGATAGCGGGAATGTCTAATTTTCTAATGTCATCTGGCATTTCATCAATTCTTCCCCTCGCTGTTTTTAAATTGTCCATACCAATCACATTTCCGTATTCGTTATCCGTATTATTTTCGATTGCCGTCTCTATCTGTTCTTTCTTAAATCCCGTAGCAATAACTGTTACCATAACCTCTCCGTCTATATCCTTATCATCCATTAATCCAAATATGTAATTTGCTTTATCTCCAACCGCATCTTGTACTTGACTATTGATTATATCAATTTCATCAAAACCAATATTTCCGTCTGATGCTATGTTAACAAGTACGTTCTTCGCTCCGGATAAATCAATGCTTTCAAGTATTGGATTCGACAAGGCCTCTCCAACTGCTTTCATCGCTCTTCCTTCTCCGGTCGCTATTCCTGTTCCGATTATTGCGTCGCCCGTGTTCTTCATCGTCGTCTTTACATCGGCAAAGTCAACGTTTATCTCGCCTGTCTTTGTAATAATCTGTGAGATCCCCTTTGTCGCATTATATAAAACAATGTTTGCAAGTGCTAACGCCTGATTCTTAGTTGCCTTTTCATGTATTAGTTCACGAATACGCTGGTTTGGAATTATAATTAAACTGTCCACTTCCCTTTTTAACTTTTCAATTCCATCCAGTGCTGCCTGCATCCTCGGATTACCCTCAAAACCAAACGGCTTTGTTACTATTGCAACCACAAGAATATCAAGACTCTTCGCAAGTTTTGCAATCAACGGAGATGCTCCTGTTCCTGTACCGCCGCCCATTCCGGCAGTTAAAAAAACCATATCACTGCCCGCTAATGCTCTGCCTATTTCTTCCCGGCTTTCTTCTGCTGCCTTGTCACCAAGCGCTGTGTTGGCACCTGTACCAAGTCCTTTTGTTATAGTCTTGCCAATTTGTATCTTCACATCTGCCTTGCTAATGTCCAGTGCCTGTGAATCAGTATTTATTGCAATGAATTCTACTCCCTCAATTCCTCTGTCCACCATCGAGTTTAATATGTTGCCGCCGCCACCCCCTATGCCGACTACTTTTATCCTTGCGCCATTTAGCTCGTGTGGTAATAATTGAATGCTCATTAATTTACCCTTTCATTTATTTTGTATTATTAAAATTCTTTAATTTCTTGTTTTAAAGTTCATCAAACCAGTTCCTCACTGTATTGAATATTGATTTTGCAGTTAATTTCGGTCTCCCTGTTGTTCTGCTCTTTTTTAATATTTTATCGTACGTGTTCAATTGTTTTGCCCTGTGTAATATCAGTCCAACTCCTGTTGCATATATCGGGCTTTCAACTTCTTTTGATAGTCCGCTTGATAATCCTCTCGGTGACCCAAGATTGACCTCAAGTCCTAATATTTGCTCAGCAAGTTCTTTGGTGCCTTTAATTAATGAACCACCACCGGTTATTATTACACCCGCAGGTAATTCATCATATATTTGTGAGTTTTTCAGTTCAATTGCCGCAAGTTCAAATATATCCTGCATCCTTGCCTGAATTATTCTGGCTAAAATGCTCTTTCTTGTTTTCTTAGGGATCTTTCTGCTTATTGATTCTATCATTATCTCATCATCGTTTAATATTTCCGATACAGAAGCGAACCCGTACTCTCTTTTTATTCTTTCTGCTTCATCTTCGGATATTCCCAGCGTTTCATATATATCCTTCGTGACAAGGCTGCCTGCTATTCCAATACCGGCAGTATATTTCAATGCTCCTCTTTTAAATACTGCAATGTCCGTCGTGCCGCCTCCTATATCTATCATTGCAACACCTACTTTTTTCTCACCCTCTTCAAGAACTGCATGTGATGATGCTATCGGCTCTAATACAATATCATCTATACCAACACCGCAGTTATTAACACAACTTGATAAATCATCTATAGACGAAACTAAACATGTTATTATGTTCATTTTTGCCTCAAGTCTTACGCCATACATTCCAATAGGTGACTCAAAAATGCCGTCTTTACCATCTATATTATATTCCTGCGGTATCACAGAAATTATCTGTGTATCACTGGGGATTTTCAATAAACTCGCCTGTTCAACAAGTCTTTGTATATCGCTTTCCTGTATTACTCTATCTGGATTCTGTATCCCAATAATTGTATTTGTCTGTATGCATCTTATATGATGTCCTGCAATACCAACAGAAACTGACTTTATTGGAATACCAGAATTGAGCTCTGCTTCATCCAGTGCCATCTTAATTGAATCTATGGTCTTCTGCGGACTTACAACTATCCCTCTGTTTAAACCGTTAGACGGTGCTTTCCCAATTCCAATAATATCTACAGCTCCGTTAGGTTTTTTATGTGCTACAATGACACATATCTTTGTCGTACCTACATCGAGCCCAACAATAATCTCGTCATCCGATTTTTTACTTCTTTTTGATACCATATTTGTTTAGTTTATTTTTGCAATTATCTGATTAGAAAATCTCATATCAACATATTCACAATTCAAGTTTCTTAAAGTTATTTCCGAATCCATAAATCTTTTAAAAAGCTCCAGCTTAGGTTTGTAATATTCGTTCGTGTTCTTATCAACTCTTTTAAAATAAAATGATGTTAATTTATCGTTTGTTTTTACGACTATCTTAGAACTGTCCTTCATATTCACTTCAGATATAAGATTCTGTATGTATTTTCCCTTTTCATAAGCCGCTTTAAGAAAATTCATTGCTGCATTTATATCGGTTTTATTTTTCCTGTCATCAGTCCCAAGTCCGTTTATTATTGGCAAATCAAATGCTTTATCGTAATTCTTTATTGGAAATATTTCTTGTTCTTCATCTATTAAATATATTTCATTGCTTTTAATAACAATAGCAATTGGTTTTTTCTCAATTACCTCAATAATAAGTTCAGAAGGAGGCTCCTTGCTCACAACTACTTTCTTTATCTCCGGATGTTTTGCAACTCTGTCTCGTATGAACATTTCATTTAATTCATCAAGGTTTATTGTTGAATCCACCTTCAATCCTGCTGCCGTCAGTATTTCACTCTCGCTGATGGTTATGTTTCCTTTTATCGTAATCTTGCTTATATAAATTTTATTTCTCCAGTTATTAGCAAGAATGATGATTAATAATGTAATTGCTGATAAAGCAGCAATAAATAATATTATTCTGCCTTTACTCATTTGACCGTAATCTTTTTTATGAATTCATCACAGTAATTCGATATTGTTCCTGCTCCCTGAAATACAACCCTGTCGTTTCTCTTTAAAGATTTTTTCAGATGTCTGAAAAGAGCAATCTTATTCTCAAACAGATAACTTTCACATCCTTTTATTTCTAATATTCTTAAAATCAGTCTCGAGTTCACGCCCTTTATTGTTTTTTCTCTCGCTGGATATATCGGTAAAAGATAAACCACATCGGCAATATTCAATGATTCAGCAAATTCCTTGTAGAACATATTTGTTCGTGTAAATGTATGCGGTTGAAACACTACTAATATTCTTCCCCCATCATTATCCTTTAAAGCTTGTAATGTTGCTTTTATTTCTGAAGGATGATGTGCATAGTCATCAAAGATCTTGTACTGTCTGCTGCTCTTCAATTCAAGCCTTCTTTTTACACCTTTAAAATTGCTTATGCTTTTAAAAATACCTTTTGTATCATCGCATACAACGCTGGATACTTTTATTGCTGCTAATGCATTATAAACATTGTGCTCTCCAAGCACCTTTAGATTAATCTTCTTGTTTTTATAAGTGAATTCTGTTTTAAAATTGTTGTTCCTTACCTTCGTAACTAATCCCGTAGATTTTATTCCAAATTTCAAAACGTTCTTCTTCTTGCTCGATTTGAATAGACTTCTTATATTTCTGTCATCCCAGTTAATTACAAATGTGCCATTAGATTTTATTTTAAGTACAAAATTAGCAAATGATTTTAATAATGCATCTTCATTCCTGTATATGTCAACATGATCCAATTCAATATTATTAATAATTATCACATTAGGATTTAAAGTTAAAAAACTTCTATCATACTCATCTGCTTCTACTATTGCAAATCCACTTTCACCTTTCCTGTATGAAGCACCACCCAAAACATCTAAATTCCCGCCCACAAATACAGTCGGATCAAATCCGGTATCTATAAGTATTTTTGCAATCATTGATGTCGTTGTTGTCTTTCCGTGAGTCCCGGATACAGCTATAAGGTACTTGCTGTTTACTATATCGCCCAGTAATGCCGCTCTTTTTATAGTCTTTATTTCATTAATTTTTGCCTTCCTATATTCTGGATTATCTTTTTTTAAAGCAGATGTATAAACAACTAAATCAGTCTTATTATTTATATTACCCGCTTTATGAACATAATAAATCTTTGCTCCTTTTTTTACTAATCTGTCCGTAATAAATGTCTTAGCTATGTCACTTCCTGTCACTTTATATCCCTTTTCTATTAGATATTCAGCCAGCCCGCACATACCTATTCCACCAATACCAATGAAGTGTATTTGTTTTACTTTCTTTTTCAAATATTTATACTTATAGGGCATTATGAATGCTTAATAAGTTTATAAAACTCTTCATAAAGTTTCTTTTCATCGTTGAACTCACTTAATCTTATTCTTAATAATTTCTTTCTATTCACTAATTTTATTCTGACTCTTTTTACACTGCTTTTTCCTGCTTTGTATTTTCTTCTTTCTCTTGAGAATTTTACATAGACAATATCTTTATAAAATATTTCCCTCTTTCCGAACCTGTTTTTTATTTCAAATCTAATGTCATAAAAGTGTAATTCCTTAGATTTTATTACACTTATCAGATATGCAAGAAATGTATAAACAACAAAAAATGCAGTAATGTATAGTATTGGATCATGCAGAACTATTGTAAACTCTTTTGCAATAATAGTACCTCTTAACATCGCATAAGCAATCAGGAAAGAAAAGTATATTACTAGAAGCTTATAATAATAATCTAATCTTGCTTTAAATATTTTTACTTGCTCTGTCATTTTAGTATACTTTTAATTTCTTTGTAAATTTTTGAAGGTGATTCAGTATCGTATATTTTTGATATGTTATTACTCAGCATTCTCAGCTTATCCTCATCAAACAACAAAGATTTGATTTTCTCAATCAATGTTTCCCTTATTTCATCCTCTCTTATCATTACCGCCGAACTCCTTTCAACTAATGACTTTGCGTTTAGTTCTTGATGATTTTCCGCAGCGTATGGATATGGTATAAGTATTGCCGGTTTAGAAGTAAGACTAAGCTCCATTATACTGCTTATTCCGGCCCTGCAAATCACTAAATCTGATGCTGCATAGGCTTTATCCATATCATTTATAAATCCATATATTTTAATCCTATCACTTATATTTTTAAACTTATTTGAAATTCTTTCATAATTGGCTTTTCCGGTCTGCCATATAATATTTATACTTTCGTTAGATAACTTTTCTATTTTCGATTCCAACACTTCATTAATGGCTTTTGCACCCTGACTACCTCCAAAAACAAAAATTGTTTTATACCTATTTGTTATTTCGAAGAATTTCAATGCATCTTCTTTATTTATTGATTTTATTTTATTCCTAACGGGATAGGATATTTGTACAACATTGTCTTTCCTTTTTAGATAATCCCTTGTTTCTTCAAAATTCACTATAACTTTATTTACTTTTGGTGCAAGATATTTTATTACTTTACCTGGATACGAGTTACCTTCTTGAATAATACTGGGAACACCAAGATTTACGGCTGACGACACAACCGGACCTGTTACGTATCCGCCCGTTCCAATAACTACATCAGGTTTAAAGTCTTTAATTATTTTCTTGCACTTTCTTAATGAAGTATAATATCTCAGTATAAAATTAATATTCTTAAGCATATTCTTTCTATTAAGCCCGACTACTTCAATTAGTGCTATCTCATAATTATTCTCCGGTACTATTACTTCCTCCATCTTACCTTTTGCACCGATAAACTTGATACATGAATCTGATTCTCTATTCTTTAACTCGTCTGCAATCGCCAATGCCGGGAATATATGTCCACCTGTTCCCCCTCCTGTCATTATAACTCTCATATTCTTACCTCATTCATCTGAACTGAGTTAATATTTCTATCACGAAATGAAGATATATTCACTAAGACACCCGCCGCTATCGAATTAAATATCAAAGCAGTACCGCCAAAACTGACAAACGGTATAGGGACTCCTGTTGTAGGAAATATTCCGCTTGCAACTGACATGTTTACAACCGCATAAAGTAATATTATTGTAGTAATTCCAAATGCAAGATACTTTCCAAATGGATCTGTTACTTCTTTTGAGGTCTTGTATCCTCTTATAAGAAATAACATGAAAAGTAACACAACAAATAATGTACCGATGAAACCATATTCTTCACCCATAATGGCAAAAATAAAATCTCCGTATGACTCTGGAAGAAAAAACTCTTTCTGAACAGAGTTGCCCATACCTACTCCAAGCAATCCCCCATTTCCAAGTCCTATTATTGCCTGATTTAACTGATGTTGGGCTGTCCCTTTTGAACTGAATTCTGCGAAGTTCTCAATACGGGCAAGCATGTAAGATTTTGATAGCACAAACAATATAGCAAACGGTATTAACGATACTATTGTAACTGCTATATGTTTGAACTTTATTTTTGATGTAAGCATTAGCAGAATGGATGACATGAAAACAATTACCGAAGTAGAAAAATTTGGCTGGATTGCAATTAGACCGCATATCAACAAAACATAAAAAACTATTGGTAAATAACCTCTGTACAAATTACCTAAATATGTCTCCTTCTTTACTAGCAATGATGAGATGTGTAATATCAATGCATATTTGGCTATATCTGATGGTTGAATACTTAACGGACCTATGTACAACCATCTGTTAACATTATTTACTGATGAAGTAGTAAAAAGAACAATAATCAATAATATAATTGCACCAATAACCACAAACTTACTAGTATCTTGATATATCCTGTAATCTATTTTGACTGCAAAGAAGAATAAAACAAGCGATATTAAAACTTTGAACAAATGTGATTTTAATAAATAACTCGAGTCTGCGAATTTCGTAGAAGCATAATCAGAACTTGCACTATAAACAAGTGCTATACTGAAAAAAATCAGTAATAAAACCGGTATCAGGATGTATATATCTATTTTATAATTAACCTTTTTCATTTCAATGTACTCACTATACTTTTAAAAACTTCGCCTCTGTGTTCAAAATTATTGAACATATCAAAACTCTTATAACCAGGGGAGAAAAGTACATAATCCCCTCTCACAGAATTATTCTTTGCAAATTTGACCGCCTCTTCTAAAGTATCAAAATTATTTACGGTTTTAATATCCTTGTAGTGGTCGCTAATAGAAGAACAACTTTGACCTATTGCACAAATAAACTTAACCCTGTCTTTTATCAAGGCATCTACTGTCTCAAAATTTTCAGCTCCTTTTTTGCCTCCCATTATTAGTATAATATTTTTATCAAAACTCTCGAGTGCTACATAAAGTGAATCATAATTCGTTGCTTTCGAATCATTGTAATATCGTACTCCGTCAATTTCCCTCACGAATTCGATTCTGTGCTCCACTCCCTTAAAATTCCTAAGTACTTTCTTAATCACATCATTATTCACATTAAATTTCTTAACAGCAAGTATCGCTGCCATCGAGTTCATAATATTATGAGTCCCTCTTAATAAAATTTCATCCTTTCTTATTATGTTATTTATTGATTCCTCCATATATTTTATTTCACTATCCTCCAGAAAACATTTCACCGCAATTTTATCATTAATAATTTTATCCTTACTAAAAGCACCCATAGTAGATTTTAAATTCTTTATCTCGTTTTTCAGAATACTATCGTCATAATTAATAATTGTAAGGTCATCAGCACTTTGATTTCTACAAATTTTAAATTTAGCATTAACATAATTTTCAAAACTAAGATGCCAGTCTATATGATCCGGAGTTATGTTAAGTATCATCGCAACTCTTGGTTTAAAGTCTACCGTATATTCGAGTTGGAAACTACTCACTTCTATCACAACTACTGAATCGGAGCTAAGTTTCGGTATAATTTCTGAAAATGCCAGCCCTACATTACCGCAAATATATACATCATATCCCGCTTCTCTGAGTATTGCTCCGGTTAATTCTGTGGTTGTGGTTTTTCCGTTTGTACCTGTTATAGCAATTGTCGGTACTTCACAAAAATAGGACGAAACTTCAACCTCACTTAATATTTTAATATTCTTTTTTACAGCTTTCTTTAATACATCTGAATTTGGTGAAATTCCAGGGCTTACTACAAAAATTTCTGAATCATAGATTTTATCACTATTTCGACCTATTTCGTAATCTATAGAATAATTTTGGAAAACCTTTTCATCAAAGTACATAAGTTTTTCTTTTGGAGAAGAATCGCTCACAAAAACCGCAGCTTTATTTCTCGTAAGTAGTTTTGCTATACCAATACCACTTCGGCCTGCTCCTAAAACCGTAATCTTCTTATTTATTATATCATTTTTAATATTCATTACCTGATTTTAAATGTTGCTAAAGTCATCACTGCTAAAAGCACAGCAATTATATAGAACCTCAATACTATCTTTGGCTCGGGTATCCCCTTCATTTCGTAATGATGATGTAATGGTGCCATAAGAAATATTCGTTTTCCCTCGCCATATTTTTTCCTTGTATATTTAAAATAATATCTTTGCATTAGAACCGATACTGTCTCGGCAAAAAAAATTCCCCCAAGAAGTGGTAAAAGAAATTCTTTCTTAACAAGAATGCTCAGCATCCCTATTGCTCCTCCTAATGCTAACGATCCAGTGTCACCCATAAATATCTGTGCAGGGTAAGAATTGTACCACAAAAATCCTATTGCTGCCCCTGCAAACGCTGTACAAAAAACAACAAGCTCTCCGTTTCCTCTTAAGTATATGATGTTCAGGTATTTTGATAATTCTATATTTCCGGATATATACGCAATTATACCTAATGTAAAAAACACGATTCCGACTGTGCCTGTTGCAAGTCCATCTAATCCGTCAGTAAGATTTACCGCATTAGAGGTCGCTGTTATTATGAATATTATTATGGGGACGTATAAATATGCAAAATCAAATTCGTAATTCTTTAAAAATGGAATTGTAGTGATTGTGTTTATTCCTTCAAACTGAGGTGCAAAATATATTACTAAACCAACAATTAATCCGACAAATACCTGCCCTGCAAGCTTGTATTTTGCTACAAGTCCTTTTTTATACTTCTTCACTACTTTCAAATAATCATCTAAAAATCCAACCATCCCGAGGATTATGGTAGTAAACAGCACGAGTAAAATGTAGATATTCCGTAAGTCTCCCCATAACAAAACAGGTATCAAACCGGACATAAGTATTATCAATCCGCCCATTGTAGGGGTACCGGCTTTTGACCAGTGAAATTTCGGTCCGTCTTCCTTCTTTGCTTCTCCAATCTGCTTTTTCTTCAGTAACTTTAATACTTTGGGACCTACATAGAACGTTAGAAGTAATGCGGTAATGGCAGCTAATGCAGACCTGAATGTCAGATATTTAAAAATATTGAAACCTGGTGGACTAAAATGCGATTCTAAATATTCTGCTAATAGATATAACATTATTTGTTTATGATTTTAGTTTTAAATACCTTGCTAACAACTTCTTCCATGTTCATTCCCCTTGAGCCCTTAAAATATACAATATCATCCTTTGCTGTATTGAGTTTTACAAATTCAATTAAATCCTCCTTAGTCTCAAAATAAAAATTGTTTCTCATTCCTTTGCAGCCCTTAAATGTATGATATGACATTTTTCCGTATGTATACACAAAATCAAATTTATATCGATTGATTAATTTCCCTATTTCATAATGTTCATTTATCGAATTGCTTCCCATTTCAAGCATATCTGAAATCACAATATGTTTCTTTCCTTTTGTAAAAAATTCTTTAACCGTCTCCAGCCCCAGTTTTACTGAACATGGATTGCTGTTATACGTATCATTAATTACTTTTATTCCGGAACACTCAAAATACTCCATTCTTTTCTGGCTTATACTTTCTAAATTGTTGAGTGTAATCGAAATATGTTTTGGGTCAACTCCAAAGTATAGTCCCACCGCTATTGCAGCTAAACCATTAAAAAATGAGTGTTTACCGAATGTATTTACTCGAACATTATATTTTTTCCCTTTGTATTCATATTTAATTAGCGGACTAAATTTTTTGTCATAACCTAAATTATTTCCTTTTACATCCGAAGAGTATTTGTAAGAATATGTAAACGCATTGTAATTGTGTGTCTCCTTATAATTTTTTATTAGTGCATCATCTAAATTATAGAAGCATACAGAACCGTTATTACCGACATAATCGAATAGAGTAAATTCTTCCTTGGCGACTCCCTTTATATTCTTAAAAAATTCAAGATGTTCTTTACCAATGTTTGTTATTAATCCAAAATCTGGTTCAGCAATCTTACATAAATAATTAAGCTCCTTAAAATGATTGCTGCCAAGTTCTACAACACAAAAGTTATGTGTATCCTGTATCCTTAATAAGGTCAATGGTAAACCGATATGGTTATTAAAATTTCCCTCGGTTTTCAGTACTTCAAATTTACTCGATAAGACACTGCTTATAATATCTTTTGTCGTTGTTTTACCGTTGCTTCCCGCTACACCAAGTATTGGGATACCCATCCTGCTCTTGTGATAATGAGCTAACTCTCCTAAGGCAATTGTAGTATCTTTAACTACATAGAATACACTATTTGTGTATTCCTTCTTGTTTTTGCTATACCACTTATTGTTTACAAAAATTAATCCTGCTTTTCTTTTTATTACATCATCTATATATTTGTGTCCGTCATTCTTCTCACCTTTTATCGCAAAAAATATCTCACCCTTTTTAACGTCTAAAGAATTAATACTTACTCTTTTATACTTCTTGTTATAAGTATTCTTATAGTTCTTTAAACTGCCTTTTACTTTCAATATGTCATCTATTAATATCATATTTCCGCTGCACCTATATTTTGAATTATTATTTCCTGATCATCAAAATGACTTTTTACTCCGTTTATCTCTTGATAAGTTTCGTGTCCTTTCCCGCATACAAGGATGATATCACCTTTTTTTGACATACCGAGACCTTTTTTTATTGCTTTTTCTCTGTTTACTTCTACCAGAAAATTGTTTTTTCCTGTGATTCCGGTTAATATATCTTTTACAATATCTTCGGGATTTTCCGTACGTGGATTGTCAGAGGTAACTATAATTAAATCCGATAAATCCGCTGCTATCTTACCCATAATAGGTCTTTTTGTTTTATCTCTGTCTCCTCCGCACCCAAAAATTGTAATAATTCTTCCTTTCGAAAATCCTGCATTCCTTATCTCAACAGCTGCTTCAATAGCATTCTTTAATGAATCCGAAGTGTGGGAATAATCTACTATTGCACAGGCACCATTTGGAAGCATTGTACGGTTAAATCTGCCTTTTGCAGCTTGAAAAGTTTTTACAGAACTAAGAATTGTCTCAATTGGTATTTGTTTTTCCAAACCAAACAGTATTCCTGCCAGTAGATTATAGATGTTGAATCTGCCGGTAAGAGTCGATTCAACTAAATAGGTTTTTCCGTTATGTTTTATGCTGAATTCAAGCCCATCTAAATTGATTTTAAGATTGTGGGCTTGCAAATCAGAATCTTCGTTAATTGAATATAGTCTCTTCAATCCTTGACAATCTTCCAGTATCCTTATACCATATTTATCATCTGAGTTTGATATTGCCGGATTTCCATTCTTAAGATTATCAAAAAGTATCTTTTTAGCTTCAAAATAATTTTGCATGTTAATGTGTAAATCCATATGTTCACTCGTAAGATTAGTGAATATTGCAGTATCGAATTCAATATTATGTACTCTGTAATTCGTTAAAGCAATTGAAGATACCTCCATAATGCAATAATCCATTTTGTTTTCAGCCATTTCAGCGAGCATTTTATTCAATTCAATAGAATCTGGAGTTGTTAACCTTGCTGTTTCCGTTTTCGTATCCCCTGTTATATAACTTATAGTACCAAGCAGCCCGCATTTATAACCTGCTTTTTCTAAAATACTTTTTATAATGTATGATATAGTAGTCTTTCCGTTAGTACCTGTAATTCCTATTACTTTAACTTTCTTCGATGGATTACCATAGTATGCACTGCTCATCTCTGCCATTGCTATTCTTATCTTATCGACAAATATAATATTTTCAATCCCATCATATTCTTTTCTGTAATCTGATTCTGCTATAATAAATTCAGCTCCATTACTCACCGCCTGTTCAACAAATTGCCTGCCATTTGCTTTGCTTCCCTTAATCGAAAAGAAGATATACCCTTTTTGTACATTTCTTGAATCAAGACTTAGACCCTGAACTTCAAAATCTTTTATTGATTCAGATTTTCTTAAACCATTAATATTTAATAACTCACTTAATAACATCAGTTTTTCTCTTTGCAAAATAAAATTACTTTATTATTTGAAGCAACTTTCGTTCCTGTTTTTGGATATACATCAACAACTTCTCCACTTCCATCTACATCAATGATAAATCCTGCAGATACAAGTTTATTAATTGCTTTTCTAAGACTCATGTTCTTCACATCTGGTATAATAAAACTTGCTTCATTTAAATTATTCTTTTCTGATATAAATAACTTCACTACGGTTCCATCATGATATACACTGCCGTATGAAGGCTCTTGATTATAGACAACTTGCTCGTCAGACACACTTTTGCTTAATTCCTTATTCACAATAAATTCAATATTTCTTTCTTTAAGTATTTCTTGGGCATCTTTGATTCTCATATTCACGAGATTAGGTATTATCTTTGTATTTCCTGCAGCTTCTATGTTATTGTTTTGCATATTATTACTGACCATGTATTCATCTTTATATCCGTTTGATTTTCCAACATAATCAATCAATCTTGATGCAATTCTTTGAAATACCGGCGCTGCTACTTTTCCGCCATAATACCCATTCTTTGGTTCATCTATTATTACTGTTATAATAATTTCCGGGTTATCAGCCGGAAAATAACCTACAAAAGATGAAATGTGTGAACTGCTTGAATATTCACCATCAACCAATTTTTGTGTTGTGCCTGTCTTGCCCGCAATCGAGATTCTTTCTATCTTTGCATCAACTCCAGTTCCTCTTTCGACTACTCCTTTTAGTAGTCGGGTTAATTCCTTCGCTGTTTCAACGGATACTACTTGCCTTACTGGAGACGGCATGCCTTCCTGTAAAATCCTGCCGTCTGGACTAACAATCTTTTTTAAGATATATGGTTTCATCAGCATGCCGTTATTTGCTATAGCTGAATAAGCCATCGTTAACTGAAGTGCGTTTATCGCTACCTGATAACCTATTGACATGTATTCAAGAGAACCGTTTGTAAAATCTATTGGTCTCTTTAAATATCCTCTATTCTCACCGTTTAATTCGATACCGGTATATATACCAAATCCAAAATCTCTTGCATACTTAAAGAATCTTTCTGCACCGAGTTTCTGTGACATTTTAACAAATCCTATATTACTTGATTTTTCCACCGCCTCCTGAAAAGTCAGAGATGATGCTGAGTAAGAATCAACTATCTCCATACCGTAGACATTATAACGCCCACTTTCTGTATTTATAACACTGTTTGCATTACTCAACTTCTCTTCTATCGTTGCTGCCGCTGTTATTAATTTGAAAGTTGAACCCGGTTCATATATGTCTGAGATTACTGAATTTTTCATCCCTGCAGTATCTTCCCTCTTTATATTATTTGGATCAAAAGTTGGATATGTACACATACCCAATATTTCACCTGTTTTTATCGATACTATAACTGCTTTTCCTTTCGCCGCATTATATGAACTTATTCCACTTGCAAGTTCCTCTTCTGCAATTTGTTGAATGTTTTTATCAATCGTTAAAACAACGTTTGCACCCGATTCCGGTTCTTTTTGAATATAATTAATATCCTGTCTCTTATTCCCTCTTCCGTCTTTTCTTGATATCATATATCCATCTTTTCCGGTCATGTCTTTATTGAATGAAAGTTCTATTCCGCTCACTCCCTTGTTGTCTAAATCATTATATCCTATTATTTGTGATGCGGTTTGCCCCATATTGTAGTACCTTGAAGGATCTTTAAACACTTCGAAACCTTCTATTCTTACAGTATCGAGTCCCTTTAAATCATTCACCGCAGCTTTTCTCTCAATATAAAATGATGATTCGTTCTTGTTTAATAATTTTTCTAAATATTCTTGCTTTGTTTTTCCAAATACTCCTGAAAGTAATGTTGCAACAGTGTCAGGATTTTTCAACTTGTAAGGATCTACAATAACCGATACTTTATAAATATTTGAGACAAATGGATTCATATTCCTGTCAAATATTATACCTCTTAAAGGAGATATGATTTCCCTCGTCTGTGACTGTTTCTTTGCTATTATTGAGTATTTTTCAGAATCAACAATTTGCAGCGTAATAAGCCTTCCAATAACAATAAATAACATTAATAAAATTACTGCTAAAGTAAAATTAATTCTTTTTCTGAATCTGGCTGCGTCCTTATTTAAGTTTAAATATTTCAATCCTCTTTGCTCTGATTTCTAAAGTATCTGTCATTAACAAACGATTGTTCATTTACTTTAAGCCCAATTCTGTCTTCCGCTAATTTTCGTATTCTGTCAAAAGAACTCAACTTCTCAATTTCTATTTTTAGTGTGTTATTTATTTCTGTAGCTAAACTCAGCTCTTCTTTAACCGAACTAACATCTTGTATTAAATTATTTACTGAAATAATAGTATTAATCAGAATTACCGAGAGTGAAGATATAATCAGAAATGAGATTATTAGCATAAATATTGATATTTTCTTTTCTTTGTTTTGTCTCATTTCAAGACTACCTCAGCTGCTCTTAATTTTGCGCTTCGCGCACGACTATTATTTTTTACTTCGTTATATTCTGGCTTAATTACCTTTTTAGTTAGAATTTTAATCTCTCTGTCATCTCGCTTTTGATTCCTGAAAAAATTTTTAACGATTCTGTCCTCTAAAGAATGATATGAAACAACAACTATCCTGCCGCCGTCTTGCATCATATCTAATGCATCTTCAAGCACTTTTGATAAATCACTCAGTTCATTATTTACTTCGATTCTCAATGCTTGAAAAATCTTTGAGAAAAATTTAACAGGTATATCCTTTTTCATTTCATATTCTCTCTGCACTATCTTGACAAATTCTGTTGTAGCTGTTATACGATTTTTCCTTCTGCCTTCAACGATTGCCTTCGAAAGTCTTTTTGCATTCTTTATTTCTCCGTACGTTTCGAATATATTAGTCAGTTCTCTCTCGCTGTATTCGTTGACTATTTCTGAAGCAGTTTTCTCGGACTCTTTGTCGGCTCGCATATCCAGAGGGGTGTCTTTTAAAAAACTGAATCCATCCTCGCTGTTAAGTTGATATGTTGATAATCCTAAATCTAAAACCAATCCGGTTATTGAATTAAGATTAAGTTCAGTCGCAATACCTCGTACATTTGCAAAATTATCATTCAGTATATACAAATTTTTGTTTGTGTTCTTGAATCTTGCCTTTGAGTATTCAAGTGCATTTAAATCTTTGTCTATACTTATTACTTTCCCTTTGTCTGAAATTATATTCAGAATGGATTCAGTATAACCGCCGCCTCCTAAAGTCCCGTCTACAATAATTTCTTCTTTGATAAGAGGATTTATCAAATAATATATTGCTGTGTCCATAAGGACCGGTGTATGGTAAACCGAAATCAAAGAAATATGTAATTTAAATATTAATTATTGCTTTTATTTAAAAACTTCTCAGCTACCTTTTGAGCAACACTTTCAAATGTTTCCGGACTTCTATTATCAAGTTCTAACTTCAGTTCCGGATTCCATATTTCAATGTTCTGTAACATTCCAAGGAGAAGCACATCTTTTTTGATATGAGCAAACTCGATTAGTTGGGAGGGCAGTAAAAATCTGTTGTGAGAGTCCAAATCACATTCATGTACATACATCATGAATTGTCGCATAAAACTTCTCTCTTCTTCATCGAAGACGTTATATTTCATTAGACCTATTTTTACCCTTTCCCATTCATCAAGTGGATATAACATAAGACAGCCGTTTAGTCCTCTGGTAAGAACAATTTTATTATTCGATTCTGGAGACATTTTACTTCTGAACTTCGTAGGAAGTACAATCCTCGATTTCGAATCTAATACGACTATTGAATGTCCTTGAAACAATATTATGACTTTATTTTAAATTAAATTGGGAATTAAAGCCACTTTATCCCACTTTATCCCACTACAAAAATACATAAATTATATTTAAAGTCAAACAGATTTCTTTGAAATTTATAGAATTATTTTTTAATAAGAAGATTATTGATGATAAGCAGTTATATTTTTCTCCTAATATACAAAGGTACCCCTTTTTGATTCGCTATCAAAATTCCTTCCTGATAAACAATATTTATTGAGAATTTTGGAAATAGCGCATAATTAAAGAAAACTTCAAAATTTTGTTCCCTGCATTCTCAAAAAGTCGCTTTTTTATGTATGCCTGCGATATGTCTGCGATATGCCTGCGATATGCCTGCGATATAGATATATCCTATTCGAATACCCAAAATATACTACTTTCTCTTTCGGATTATCCTTAAGTATATAATATATCATATAATTAAAGTGGTAAGGTGTATATTCGCAAAGGAATGTGTCGATAAACCAAATCAATTCGAACTTTCAATAATTTATATAGCTATACCATTTATGTCTTTAATAAAATTGGTGTTTGAAACGAAAAGGAAGGATATTTATTTTTAAGATAAACATTGAAAGGGAAACGGTACTCTTAATTCTAATAGTTTTATTGAAAAACAAAAAGGGCTGTTCCCAGCCCCTTTTTATTCATATTCAAAATACTTTTATATCTCGTATTCTTTTTTGACTTTTTCTTTTTCTTCAACAACATCACTAAATTCTTCCATTGAGTGCTTATCAATATGCGAAACAATTAATTCTTTATATTTCCTTAAACCTGTACCGGCTGGAATTATCTGACCGATAATAACGTTTTCTTTTAGTCCAAGTAAATAATCGACCTTGCCTTTAATTGCTGCATCAGTCAGAACTCTTGTAGTCTCCTGGAATGAAGCTGCTGAAATGAAGCTGTCAGTAGATAACGATGTCTGTGTTATTCCCAACAATACCGCATCAGCCGTCGCAGGAACTGCATCTCTCGTTTTAATACCTGTTTTATTCTTTTTCTTTAACAATGAATTTAGTTCTTTAACAGCTTTTTTCGGCAAAAGCTCACCTATGGAAACCGCATCACTGTCACCCTTATCGGTTACAACCACCATTCCACGAATTCTTTCATTTCCTTCAGCAAAAGTATTCTTATGTATAACGTCGCCTTCAAGGAATGTTGTATCACCGGAGCTTGTAACTTTAACCTTTTGAAGCATTTGCCTTACAATAACCTCAATGTGTTTATCATTTATTTTTACGCCCTGTATTCTGTAAACCTCCTGAATTTCGTTAACAAGATATTCCTGAACTTCAGAAACACCTTTAATCTTCAAAATATCAACTGGGTCAAAAGCACCGCCGGTTAACGGTTCACCTGCAGATACATAATCACCACTTCTTACAAGAATATGCTTTGAAACAGGTATTCTGTAATCAATTTTCTTTGATCCATCCTGGCTTGATAACAGGACTTCTCTGCTTCCTCTTGATATCTTACCGATTTCAACTTTACCGTCAATCTCTGCAATCTTTGCAGGGTCGGCAGGACTTCTTGCTTCAAACAATTCTGTAACTCTGGGTAAACCGCCTGTAATATCTCGAGTCTTACCTGAATCTCTTGGAATTTTAGCAATTATAGTTCCTGCTTTTATTTCCTCACCATCAGCAAATGAAAGGTTTGCTTTTGCAGGAATAAGATACGAACTCAAAACTTTACCCTTATTACTCACAATCTGTAATGTAGGACTCTTTGTTTTGTCTTTACTTTCTATAACTGTTTTTTGAAGATTGCCTAAATCGTCAACTACCAACTCATACTGCTTGCCTTCTTCAAGGTCTTGATACTTAAGTGTTCCGTTATGTTCAGCAACAATTACAGAATTATAAGGATCCCACTCATAAAGTTTCTGATCTTTAGTTACTTTTTCGTTATGTTTTACTTTTAATTTTGAACCGTAAGGAACCTGATATTTAGTTAAAATATTCTTCTTGTCGTCTACAATATTTATAACACCATTCCTACTTAATGAAATATGCTGAACATCAGCAGGTGTTATGTATTCGACAATCTTGAAATTTTCAAATACTACCTTTCCTTCAAACTTTGAAGTAATTTCTGATTGTGTTACAATTTTACTTGCTGTACCGCCAATGTGGAATGTTCTAAGTGTTAGCTGAGTTCCCGGTTCGCCGATAGACTGTGCAGCAATAATACCGACAGCTTCACCTACATTCACCATTTTGCTTGTTGATAAATCCCTGCCGTAACATTTAGTGCAGACACCCCGTTTTGATTCACAGGTTAAAACTGAACGAATTTCAACACCCGTGATAGGTAACTCAGAAATAATTTTCACTTTATCTTCATCGATCTCATCACCCGTTTTTACTATTATTTCCTTTGTCAAAGGATTTATAACATCATGAGTTGTAACTCTTCCAAGAATTCTTTCAGTAAGTGGTTCCTTTATATCTTCACCCTCTTTAAGTGCTTCAGTATATACTCCTCTTATAGTACCACAATCTTTCTCAGTGATTATTACGTCTTGAGCAACATCGACAAGTCTTCTTGTAAGATAACCTGCGTCAGCAGTTTTTAATGCTGTATCCGCAAGACCTTTTCTGGCACCATGCGTTGAAATAAAATATTCAAGTATTGACAAACCTTCTTTAAAATTCGCAATAATCGGATTTTCAATAATTTCTCCAGCCTGTCCTGTTAAAGATTTTTGCGGTTTCTGCATAAGACCTCTCATACCCGCAAGCTGGCTCACCTGCTCAGCTGAACCTCTTGCACCGGAATCAATCATCATGTGCAAAGAATTAAATCCTTTCTTAGATTTGCGAAGATTATCCATAAGGTCGTTCTTAACCTGGTCACGAACGTGAGTCCAGTTATCAATAACCTTATTATACCTCTCATTTTCGGAGATTATACCTTTATTCTTTTGTCTTTCAATTGAATCTACTTTAGCTAATGCTTCTTCAATTATTCTTTTCTTCGTACTCGGAACTTCAATATCATCAATATTTACGGATAAACCGCCTTCTGTAGCATACTTAAATCCAAGTTCTTTAAGTTTGTCTAAGAATATAGCAGTTTTTTGATTTCCTACTTTTCTATATATCATTCCGATTATCGAAATGATTTTCTTCTTTCTCAGAAGTTCATTAATAAAAGGAATTTCTTCAGGTACTATTTCATTAAAGATTACACGTCCTGCAGTAGTTTCTATTAATTCACCCTTAATTCTTATCTTTATCCTTGCATGTAAACCAACTACTTTATTGTTTACTGCAACCAATAATTCCTTTGGCGAAGAAAATAATTTTCCTTCTCCTTTATCTCCCTTAAGGTCTTTTGTCAGATAATAGCATCCAAGAACCAATTCCTGATTAGGAACAATAATCGGATTACCATTCTGAGGCGACAGAATATTATGAGTTGATAACATCAAGATTGTTGCCTCAAGCTGTGCATCATAAGATAAAGGAACGTGAACTGCCATCTGGTCACCGTCAAAATCAGCGTTAAATGCTGTACAGACGAAAGGATGAAGTGTAATTGCTTTTCCTTCGATAAGTACCGGTTGAAATGCTTGTATACTTAGCCTGTGTAACGTTGGTGCACGGTTTAGCAATACAGGATGTCCGTCTATTACGTTCTCAAGAATATCCCATACTTCAGGAGTTCTTTTATCTATCAGTTTTTTAGCACTTTTTACTGTTTTTACGTAATCCCTGTCAATAAGCCTTCTTATTACAAAAGGCTTAAATAATTCAAGAGCCATATCCTTTGGAATACCACACTGATGCAGCTTTAAATCCGGACCGACAACAATAACTGAACGACCTGAATAGTCAACTCTTTTACCTAACAAATTCTGACGGAATCTTCCTTGCTTGCCTTTCAGAATATCCGATAAAGATTTCAAAGCTCTGTTTTCTGCCCTTACCGCTGTGACTCTTCTCGAATTGTCGAGTAACGCATCAACAGCCTCTTGAAGCATTCTCTTTTCATTTCTCAGAATTACTTCCGGTGCTTTTATATCTATTAATCTTTTTAATCTGTTGTTTCTGATAATTACTCTTCTGTACAAATCATTCAAATCACTTGTTGCAAACCTGCCGCCTTCTAAAGGTACTAAAGGTCTCAATTCCGGAGGTATTACAGGAATAACATCAAATACCATCCACTCAGGTTTATTTGGTTTACCATCCGGTTTCAGCTTAAAAGATTCAAGTACTCTTAGCCTCTTTATATTTTCAGCTTTCTTCACAGCTGAAGGTTCATCCTGTAATTCAGCTCGGAGTCTTGATATTTCTTCATTGATAATAACTCTTCTTAACATCTCTTTAACAGCTTTGCCACCCTGGTCAACCAAAAACTTGTTTTTATCATCGTCATCCAGAAACTGATTATCCTCTGGCATCTTCGCTAATTCTTCTAAATAATCCTCTTCCGATATCAATTCATTCTTTTTGAACCTTGACTTACCAGGATTAATTACAACGTATGACTCATAATATATAATCTTCTCCAGATCTTTTGATGTAATACCTAACACGTATCCAATCTTGGATGGTAATGACCTGAAATACCAAATATGTACAACGGGTACACATAAAGAAATATGCCCCATCCTTTCTCGTCTGACATTTTTCATGTTAATCTCAACACCACATCTGTCACACACAATACCTTTGTATCTTATGCCTCTGTATTTACCGCAGTGACATTCCCAGTCTTTTACAGGACCGAAAATCTTTTCACAGAATAAACCGTCTTTGTCTGGTTTAAAAGTTCTGTAATTTATAGTCTCAGGCTTAGTAACTTCACCATAAGAATTTGATATTATTGTATCCGTAGAGGCAACGTTTATCGTTATTTTTGAAAAGCGTTTCCTCTTTTGTTCGGGTTTAATTGGCATATATTTAAATAAATTTAATTTCTTTTACTGTTTGAATTAATCAATATTAATATCTAGACCAAGTCCTTGTAATTCCTTCATTATGACGTTGAAAGCTTCTGGTATATTAGGTTCAGGAAGATTTTCACCCTTAATAATTGCTTCATACACCTTGCTTCTACCGATCACATCATCACTCTTAACTGTCAGCATTTCCCTCAAGATATGAGAAGCTCCGTATCCTTGCAATGCCCAGCACTCCATCTCTCCGAATCTTTGTCCACCAAACTGAGCTTTACCACCAAGAGGCTGCTGAGTAATCAGTGAATAAGGTCCGATCGAACGAGCATGAATCTTATCATCAACAAGGTGAGATAACTTTAACATATAAATATATCCTATAGTAACCTGCTGATCAAACTTAATGCCGGTCATTCCATCGTATAAATCAGAACGAGAATTATTGGGTAAACCTGATTGTTCTAACGACTTAATTATTTCTTCAACAGAAGCACCATCAAATATGGGTGTTGCAAATTTAACCCCATTTAGTTTTCCTACCCAGCCCAATGCAGTTTCGTACAACTGACCGAGGTTCATACGTGAAGGAACACCGAGAGGATTGAGAACTATATCTACAGGTCTGCCATCAGGCATAAATGGCATATCTTCGGGAGATACAATTTTGGCAACCACTCCTTTGTTTCCGTGTCTGCCAGCCATTTTATCACCAACCGATAATTTTCTTTTCTTTGCGACGTAAACTTTTGCAAGTTTAACAACACCATTAGGTAGTTCATCTCCCAAAGTTACTTTAACTTTAAGTCTTTTGTATTTTTCTTCTATCTCAACATACTTGTACTGATAATTCTTGAAAATATCTATTATCATTGAATTGGCTCTCTTGCTATTAGACCAATCACTTTCTGTGTCAAGATCTCTTAAATCAATGTTATCATTAATTAAAAGGTTTGTGAATGTTTCCCTCTTAAATGTATAGTTTCTTCTGATTATAATATTTCCTTTTGTATCTCTTATCCCTTCAGAATCTTTACCATCGAGTAATATACCAAGTTTTTCTGCAAGTTTTAAGTTAAGCTCTTTAATCTCTTTCTTTCTCTCAGATTCAAATTTATCAATTCTTTTCTTTTCTTCTCTTTTGCCTTCTGAATCCTTGGTTTTTCTGGAGAATAATTTTCTATTAATAACAATTCCCTTCAATCCCGGAGGAGCTTTTAAAGAAGCATCCTTAACATCACCTGCTTTATCTCCGAATATAGCCCTAAGAAGTTTTTCCTCGGGTGTAGGTTCAGTCTCACCTTTAGGAGTTACTTTACCTATAAGTATATCACCTTCTTTAACTTCTGCGCCAATTCTGACAATTCCGTTCTCATCAAGATCTTTTGTTGCTTCTTCACTAACGTTTGGAATTTCTTTTGTTAATTCTTCTTCACCTCTCTTTGTATCTCTTACTTCGAGACTGAATTCTTCAATATGAACCGAAGTGAATATATCTTTTGATACTACTTTTTCACTAATAACTATAGCGTCCTCAAAATTAAATCCTCTCCACGGCATGAATGCTACAAGAATATTCCTGCCAAGCGCTAATTCACCATTCTCGGTTGAGGAACCGTCAGCAAGAATATCACCTTTTTTAACTCTTTGACCTTCTCTAACAATAGGTCTCTGATTAATTGAAGTATCCTGATTAGTTCTCAAAAACTTAACAAGTTTATATTCTACTGTTCTCTTATCTTCAAAACTTAATAAACTTTCTTCCGAATCTTCTCTTATGTTATATTTAACAATAATCTTATCTGAGGAAATGTATTCGATTACACCATCTGCTTCAGCAACTATCATTGAGCGTGAATCACGTGCAACAATTTCCTCAAATCCTGTTCCTACTATAGGAGACTGAGGTCTTAATAAAGGTACTGCCTGACGCTGCATATTGCTTCCCATCAGTGCTCTGTTAGCATCGTCATGTTCCAAAAACGGTATTAACGCCGCAGCAGCACTTACAATCTGGTTTGTTGCAACATCCATATAGTCAACGTGCTTTCCTTCTTCTAACGGAAAATCACCTTTAAATCTTGATTTAACTTTCTTATTCAAGAAATTTCCTTTTGCGTCCAGAGGTTCATTAGCCTGTGCAATTTTGTAATCATCTTCTATATCCGCAGAAATAAATTCGATATCGGTAGATACTTTTCCGTCTTCAACTTTCCTGTAAGGTGTTTCAATGAAACCGAGTTCATTAACCCTCGAGTGAATACACAAAGAAGATATAAGACCAATATTTGGACCTTCAGGAGTTTCGATTGGACATAATCTTCCGTAATGTGTATAATGTACGTCTCTTACTTCGAAGCCGGCTCTTTCTCTTGAAAGACCACCCGGACCAAGAGCAGAGATTCTTCTCTTGTGAGTCATCTCTGATAATGGATTGGTCTGATCCATAAACTGTGAAAGCTGGCTTGTTCCGAAGAAGGAAGATAAAGCACTGGTAATAGGTCTTGAACTGACAAGCCTTAAAGGAGTTAAATTTTCTTCGTCATGAATACTCATTTTTTCTCTAATAGTTCTAATCATTCTCGAAAGACCGAGTCCGAACTGCTGAGATAACTGTTCATTAACGGTACGAACTCTACGATTTCCTAAATGGTCAATATCATCAACTTCTTTCCTCCCGTCAACAAGGTCCCTTATATATTCAATGATTTTCTTAATATCTTCTAATGTGAGAATGGTTGTATTCTCATCAATATTAAGTTCCAGTTTTCTGTTTATTTTATAACGTCCAACTTCGCCTAAATCATATTTTTTAGGATTAAAGAATTGCTTTTCGATATAACTTCTAGCACTTTCGCCTTCTGCTTCAGCAATGAGCTGAGCAGCTTTCTTTTCTTTTGCCGTCATCGGCTCAGCTGGTTTCTCTGCTAATTCTTCTTCTTCGTCTTCAATAATCGTATTAAATATTACCCTTTCACCGTCAGTACAATCAGCTTTAAGTAAATTAAGTGATTTCAGTTTCCCGTTTAAAATGGAGATTAAATGTTCCTCGGTTAGAATAGTACCGGTATCAATACCAAATTCTTCACCGGTTTCTTTATCAATTACAGGCTCAACAGTTATCCGGCCAACAAAGTCAAGATACGATCTGTCGTTAATCGTTACCTCTTCTATAAGATTGAACAATTCCATCATCTTAACCTTGTCGTTAATAGATAATGCTCTTAACAAAGTAGAGAAATAGAATTTTTTCTTTCTATCTACATACGCATAAAGAAGGTCATTTATATCTGTTGTAAATTCCACCCAAGAACCTTTATAAGGAATTACACGAGCTGAAAATAATTCTGTTCCGTTAGCGTGAGTAGATTCATTGAATACAACGCCCGGTGACCTGTGAAGCTGACTTACAATAACTCGTTCGGCACCGTTTATGATAAAACTGCCTCTCGGGGTCATGTAAGGTAACTGACCTAAGTACACATCCTGTTCGAGAACATAGTTGTATTCTTTTGCAGCTGAGTTAGGTTTTGTAGATAATCTTAATTTAACCTTAACAGGTACCGAATAAGTAAGTCCCTGTTCCTGACACTCTATTATAGTGTAAGGTGGTTTTTCAATAAAATATTCTACAAATTCTAATAATGCAGTTTCCCTTGAATCCGTTATTGGGAAATTGTCCTCAAATACTTTTTGAAGTCCAATAGCTTTTCTCTTGCTGATAGGAACATCTTCCTGTAAGAAATCCTTATAAGACTGCAGCTGCACGTTAAGGAGATCCGGTGGATCTTTATGAATGTCAGATTTTGAGAACGTTAATCTGTTGTTTTTTGCGTTGAGGGGTTTTAAGCCTGATAAAACACCTTTTAATTCCATTTATTTTTAAATTAGATTATTTGCGAATATAAATACAATAAAAAGTAATAATGTTTAAGGAAAATTTCTTTTCCTTAAACACATTACTTCAGATAAATTTTATTTATGAGAACTATTTAATCTCAACTTTTGCGCCGACTGCTTCCAATTCTGCTTTTAATTTTTCGGCATCCGCTTTAGGCATATTTTCTTTAATTGGTTTTGGTGCACTTTCAACGAGAGCTTTTGCTTCAGTGAGACCTAATCCGGTCGCTGTTTTTACAGCTTTAATTACTTTAATTTTATCTGCACCAATTTCATTTAAGAAGACCGTAAACTCAGTTTTTTCTTCTTCTGCAGCTGCTGTCGGAGCGGCTGCAACACCTGCCATCATAACCGGTGCGGCTGCTGTAACGCCGAATTTATCTTCCAAAGCTTTCTTTAATTCTGAAGCTTCAGTTAAAGTTAAGTTTGAGATTTTTTCTAATAATTCTTCAACTACTGACATTTTTTATTTCCTTTAAATTAAATTTAATTTTTAAAATTGTTTAAACTAAGCTGCCTTTTTCTTGGCAACTTCCTCAATGATACTTGCAAGGTCTCTGACGACAGCATTAATAGAGCCGACAATACCCGAAATGGGTGAATCGAGACTTGAGAGTATACCTGCAATAATTTCTTCTTTTGATAACAGTGAAGCGAGTAAATCCATTTTTCCGCTGCCGTAGTACTGACCATCGACGATAGCTGATTTGAATTTTGGCTTATCGCTTTTTTCCGTAACCTTTTTAAGAATTTTCGCAGGAGCAACCGGATCATCACCCGAGAAAATTACACCTGTATTACCTTTTAAATGATTTTTTATATCATCTGCAAACTGTTTGTAATTTTCACTTTCATTTAAAGCACGCAAAATGAGAGTGTTTTTTACAACCTTGTATTTGATGTTTGCCTTAAAGAATTCACCGCGGAGTTTGTCATCATCCGCAACAGTCAATCCGGCGAAATCGATAAAATATAATGCAGGCGAATTGTTCATCAAGACTTTAACTTCAGCAATGACCTCATTCTTTTTAATTTTTTCCATTCGATATTTATATATTTAATAAAACATTTGAAGCTGCTCACCGGTTATCACAATCCCGATGATAAATGTTTTGAGTGCGTAAACTTTTTTAAACAGCAGAGTGTAAATCCGTTAGTGATTTATCTATTCTTACACCCGGACCCATAGTACTAGACATTGTAATCCCTTTTATGTATGTACCCTTTGATGCTGCAGGTTTCAGCTTAATAATCATATTAATAAAAGCTGTAACATTTTCAACCAATTTATTTTCTTCAAAAGATGCCTTTCCAATAGCTGAGTGAACTGTGCCATTTTTATCAACTCTGAAATCAATTTTACCTGCCTTAACTTCTTTAACTGCCTGTCCGACATTAGGTGTTACCGTACCGCTTTTGGGATTAGGCATAAGTCCGCGAGGACCAAGAATCTTACCTAATTTACCAAGTTCAACCATAGAATCTGGTGTTGCGATGATAACGTCAACATCTGTCCAACCTTCCTGAATTTTTTTCAAATAATCTTCAAAGCCAACATGGTCTGCACCGGCATCAACAGCTTCCTGCTGTTTTTCCGGTTTTGCAATAACGAGTACCCGGACGGTTTTTCCCGTACCGTTAGGTAATGAGACAGTACCTCTTACAACCTGGTCGGCATGTTTTGGGTCAACGCCTAAGTTCATTGCGATATCGACAGACTCATCGAATTTAGCTTTCGCATACTGCTTAACGATAGCAACAGCATCTTTTATTTTATATTCTTTCTTTGAATCGAAAGACTTATTAATTTCTTTTTGCTTTTTTGTTAGTTTCATTTTCTAAAAACAATTTAAGTTCAATAATTATTCTACGGTTATTCCCATGCTTCTTGCAGTACCTTTAACCATACTCATTGCATGTTCAACATCTCTTGCGTTTAAATCAACCATTTTAGTTTCAGCAATTTCTTTCACTTGTTTAACAGAAACTTTGCCTACTTTTGTCTTATTCGGGATACCTGAACCTTTTTCCAGACCGGCTGCTTTGAGTAATAATACTGCTGCTGGCGGAGTTTTGGTGATGAAGGTAAATGATTTGTCCGAAAAGACGGTAATAACAACCGGAATTATTAAACCCTTTTTGCCCTGGGTTCTGGCATTGAATTGTTTACAGAACTCCATTCCGTTAACGCCTCTTTGTCCTAATGCCGGTCCAACGGGAGGGGCCATTGTTGCCTGCCCTGCCGGAATTTGTAACTTAATGAAACCTACTACTTTTTTGGCCATAATATATTTATATTTTAAAAATGTTTATTTTAATTTTTCTATTTGATTAAATTCGAGTTCAATAGGAGTCTTTCTGCCGAAAATACTGACCATAACTTTAACTTTCATTTTTTCGGTATTAATTTCAAGCACAACACCGCTGAAATTGTTGAAAGGACCGCTAGTAACTTTAACAGAGTCTCCCTCAAGAAGTTTCAGGTCAATTTTCTCGGAAGCGTTCTCATCATTTAAAATAGCTTTTATTCTTTTAATTTCAGATTCTCTTAAAGGTACGGGTTCAAGTCTTTGCCCTTTAATATTTTTTGAGCCCACAACACCCATTAGACTTGGTACCTGAGACAGCATTCTTTTAATGTTGTCATCAAGGTCAACTTCAAGGAGAATGTAACCGGGGAAAAAGTTTTTATACTTAATTCTCTTTTTCCCGTTTTTAACTTCGAATACTTTTTCAAGAGGAATCATAACAGTTTTAATCTTGTGTTCAAGACCTTCCTCTTTTATTTGGTTATCAATGTATAATTTTACTTTATTTTCATGACCGGAAACAATTCGTACAGCATACCAACTGAACCTGCCGTTATCAGAATCGATAGAACTATCTGACATAGGAGTTTCAGAAATTTCTTCGCCCGTATTTTCCTGGATTATATCTTCTTCGTTATCTATCATCTTAAACTGATTGTGTTAAAATAGAATTTTAAGCAGTTCACTGATACCCTTATCGACAATGTACACAAAAATAGCAAAAATGAACATAGTAACAACGACTACTTTAGTATAGTCTCTCAATTCTTCTTTTTTGGGCCAGGAGACTTTTTTCATTTCTTTAAATATATCCGTAAAAAAACCTAATATTTTTTCTCTCATGTGAATTTGATTTTCTTAAAAGCACGAGTGGAGGGACTCGAACCCCCAACCGACGGTTTTGGAGACCGCTACTCTACCAATTGAGCTACACTCGTATAAAAATTATATTTTCAAAAACCGAAAAACCAATCTGCATAAGCACAGCAGCAGTCAAAATAGTTTCAAGTCAGAGCTGATGACCGGGATTGAACCGGTGACCTCTTCCTTACCAAGGAAGTGCTCTACCAACTGAGCTACATCAGCAACTCTTGCTTTAAGAAATAAAACAGAGCGGGAGACGGGACTCGAACCCGCGACCAACAGCTTGGAAGGCTGTGACTCTACCAACTGAGTTACTCCCGCGTGTGGGTAGGGAAGGATTCGAACCTCCGAAGACATCAGTCGTCAGATTTACAGTCTGATGCGTTTAACCACTTCGCTACCTACCCATTTTACCGAGAACATTAAATTTATGTAATTAATACGAATAAATCAACATATTATTAATATCTTTTAGAGAAAATATTTCGATAGGATTTTAACCTCAGATACCCAGTTTTAGCAGACTATCGATTTTACCTTTCTCATTTTTAAGGTAGTTTAATCTTTGCAGAATACTTTCTGTACTAAATCCACCTTTCTCGAATTGTGACCCGGAAATTTCGAATATTACGGGCAGTATCATAGTATTAGAAGCATCGTCAGAAATCTCTGTTTTTCCATTTTTAATGGCACTAATTACCAATTCTTCTCCGATTTCGTAGTTTTCTGATGGTTTTTTAAGTGCATAGAGCTTTTTATCATCATAAGATTTAATAATAGTAAATTCCCCGCTTTTTTTCATAACTTTACCTTCAATCTGGATAATATTCTCGTTTTCGAGGTCGGGGTCAGAATTTTTCAGCTCTGTTGTTTTTGCAGAAATCTCTTTTTCTATTTCCTTAGATTTAATTAGAAGACTTATCTTTTTATTAATCAGGTTTTTATTGTCATACAATGTCTGCCGGATTTTTCCGAATTCTCTATCGGAAAAATGTTCTGTTATGGCTAATGATTTTTCAATTTTATCTTTCGCTTCGGCATATTTTTTTCGGGAGTTTAAGTCTTTTGCTTCAGATTTAAGAGCGCTTAATTCATTATTGGCATTTTTTACAATACTTTCATAAATATTTTTGTAAGTAATCGGTATTTCTTTTGAGTCGAGTTTTTTAAGATAAACAAGTGCAGAGCGCCAGTCGTGGTCGCAGATTTTTGAAGCAATTTCTGCTGCCAGCAATCTGATTTTATCAGCAGCGTTTTCTTTTAGTTTACCATCGTTATATTTTATGATGAACTTCTCATACCTGCTAATCTGTGCCTCCATTTGCTTTATGTCCGAAAAATCATCATGCCTTTCAATTTCTGCAAACTCGGTATCTTCTTTCAAATAGATGAATTGATAAGCAAGAAATCCGGCTGAAAATAGAATTATCATAACAATGAAAACATACAGGACATTCAGAATAACATTTTTTCGTTTTAGTTTTGGAAGGAGTTCATCTAAATATTTTATTTTAGATTTAATAAAGTCCCCTTCTTCTTCATCGCAATACCTAAGATAATCGTTGTAGAACATTGAAGCTGCTTTGTATTCTTTTCTTTTGAAGCTATCTTCGGCACTATCGAATATTTTCATTTTTACATTCAATGCGGAGACAGCTCTGTTGTAATAGACTTTAGCTTCCATGTTTGACTTTTCGGCGTAGAGTATTCTGTTACATTCGTTAATTGCTTCCGTGTATTTTTTCAGATTAAGCAGGTACTCAATATGAACAAGGAGTTCTTTTACGGGAACGGAGGATTGGAACAAAGGATTAAGGAGAATGTTTTTCTGTGAGCAGCTGAGAACCGCACAGCCATTACCTTTTTCCCAGCAAGTGATATGATAAATCATGCCGCAAGCGGAACAGCAATATCTGCTCTCGTCGTCATTTACGCGCTCCATACAGTACTGGCAGATCGGAAAGTTTTCTTTTGAGTCAGGATTTATCATAATAGTATAGTAATACTACGCAAGAGAAAAATCAATTACTTTATACAATAAAAACAAGCTTAGCAGAAGTAGAATTATACCGATAGTAAGGTTAATTTTATTGAGTGCTTCTGGACTTACTCTGTGTGTATTTTTAGAAATAACATTCGCAAGTGTCCAGAACCAGAAAGTTGTACCCGCTAAGACACCTATAGAATAAATAAAGCCTGTTATGAACCTTGAATCAATGATACCGTAATTTTTCATATAACCTGTTAGTGCAAACCAAGATGCAGGTATAGTTACGGAAGAAACACAGAGGAAGGCACCTTTTAAAAATCCGCCAACGAGGCTGTTTTCCTTTTTCTTAAGAAGGTTTGTGTGCAAGATACGCGATATGTCTTCATTGGTCTGTTCAAGCTTTGAAGTAACAACTGATAGTTTATTTTCAATGTGGATATCATTTGCAGGTGTTGTTATATCAGCTTCAACTTTTGACTTCATAAGTTTATAGCCGGAAAGCCCGACAACAATACATCCAACAAGCGTAAGCAGGACCATAAAGAACTTTTCATTATCTGAGAAGAAATCATTTATACTATCCGGAATGAATCCTTTGATGAGGGCGTAGCCGCCATAAGAAATAATGATATAAACCATATCCATAAAACCAGCACCGGCACCGACAGCAACACCATACTTGACTTCTTTTCTAAGACCGAGAGAAATCACGAGTATATTTGTCGGACCCATTGGGGGCATGGACAATAAGTATCCAGTTATTAATCCTACAACTAAACCAATAATCAATGATTTGCGAATAATTTCAGAGTAAATTAAAGAATTATGGAGGCATTTTCAATTCATTGGGAAGATAAAATGGGAAAATTATAAGTGTGTTATTTGAGTTTTTTGTGGAGAAAAATAAATGTCAAACTATCTAGAAATCGTTTCGAAATCTGAATTAAAGGCACATATAAGCTGTATATAAGCTATATACAAGGACTATATAAGAGTTGTGTAAACAATGTGTACTCAGAGTGTTGGAAGAGTGTTAGGAAAGTGTAGAAACAGGTTGTATTTGAGGTTTTTGTCATTTATTTACAGAGCTAATATTTAATTATCTCATCAAATAAATAACCTTCAAGGAGTTTCGCCTATTAGTTAAATATACAAAAAACATGTATCAATTTCAAGAGTAAAATATAGAATCAGAATAAAAAAATGAATTCCCCGATGATTGGTTTCGGTGAAGACATTGAATTAAATTGATACTAAAGTAGTAAGCATTGAATAAATAAATATAACACTACTATGCAGAGAGAGAGGGATTCGAACCCCCGGTAACCGTAAGGCTACAACGGTTTTCAAGACCGCCGCTTTCAACCACTCAGCCATCTCTCTGTATATAAGAGGATAATATATTAATTCTAATGAATTTTTTCAATGTATTCCATGATTTGAGCATTAAATTAATGTAAACAGATAGGATTAGGAAAAATAATGCCATTCATAATGGACAACAGAAGAATTATTTTAGACAATGGAAATCTCAGATATACAAGAAAAATATGATAATAAGGTAATTCTGGTGGATAAGCCGTTATACTGGACTTCAGCAAAAGTAACAAATAAAATTAAAAAGACATTTAAACTGAAGAAAGTAGGACATTCGGGAACACTTGATCCTAAAGCAACAGGACTATTGGTTATTTGCACGGGAAAGAAAACTAAGACGATTACAGAAATGATTGGTGCTGACAAGGATTATGAAGGAACTATAAGAATAGGGGCTGTAACGCCAACTTACGATACAGAATCAGATGAGCAGGATATAATGGATGCGTCAAATATAACTGAAGAACAAATCATTGATGTAAGAAACAAATTTCGTGGTGAGATAGAACAGATACCTCCAATGCATTCGGCAATCAAGCATAAAGGTAAGCCAATTTACAAACTTGCCCGAAAGGGAAAGACGCTGGAACTGATGCCAAGAAGAGTTTTTATAAAAGAATTTCAAATTGAGAGAATCAGTGAGACGGAAATCAAGTTCTTTGTGTCGGTTTCGAAGGGAACTTACATACGTTCACTTGCGAATGATTTTGGTGCTGAGCTTGGAATAGGCGGATATTTAAAAACTTTAAGAAGATTAAGGGTTGGTGATTTTGATATTAGAATGATTGATGAAAAGTCAGAAGAGCTTGATGAAATGAGATTTCTGGTAATAGAAGAAAGTTTGTAATTTACATCTCTTCATCCTTTTCATGTTCTTCGTTTTTTTCTTTTGATTCGTTTTTCTTGACTTCGTTTAAGAGTTTATTAATCTTATCGGCATATTCCATGGAATCATCGTAGAAAAATATTAAGTCTGGAGTGTATTTAAGGGTAAGCTGTTTACCGAGAAGAAATCTAATGTGACTTTTTCTGTTGTTAATTCTTTCGACTAACTTTTCTGCGGGTTCTTTGTTACCGAGGAAAGAGACGTACACCTTTGCAATTTTCAGGTCGGGAGACATTATAACACGAGAAACCGTAACAAGTCCTGCATGAATCTCCATCAGGTCTTTCGACATAGCTGAGTTCATTCGGTGCTTTATTTCTTCGCTAACTCTTTCTGTTCTTATTGACATCTGTTATACAGATTCTAATTTTCTCTTAGTTTCGATTAATTTATAACCTTCGATAATATCACCAACTTTAATATCGCTGAAGTTTTCGAGTCCGATACCGCATTCATATCCTGATTCAACTTCGCGAACATCATCTTTAATTCTTTTCAAAGAAGAAATGGTACCGTTGAAAATTTCAAGGCCTTCTCTGAGAAGGCGAACTTTATGGTTTCTGACAATCTTACCGTCCTGAACGTAGCAACCTGCAATGTTTCCAATTTTCGGAACTTTGAAAACCTGTCTTACTTCAATCGTAGCGGTAATCTCTTCGTTAATTTCAGGAGCCAGCAGACCTTCGAGCACCTGTTTCACCTCATCGAGAACATTATAAATGATATTATGAATTCTTATTTCGACGCTGCTCTTTTCGGCAAGTTTTCTTGCATTAAGATTCGGTCTAACGTTGAAACCGATAATAACAGCTCTTGATGCCTCTGCAAGAAGAACGTCCGACTCTGTTATTTGTCCGACGGCTTTATGTATTACCTTTACTGTAGCAGTACCCGGTTTTGAAAGTTTGTGCAATGAATCAGCGAGGGCTTCTCCTGAACCGTCCACGTCTGACTTAAGAATAATATTAAGTTCAACTTCTTTACCTTCTTTTATCTGATTTGTGATATCTTCTAATGTTGTATGCTTAATTCTTCTGATATCCTGTTCACGTTTCAACTGCTGTCTTTTGTTGGCAATAATTCTTGCTTCAACGTCAGACTTCATAACAACGACTAAGTCACCAGCCTGAGGAAGACCTTCGAAACCTGTAATCAGTACAGGAGTAGAAGGACCGGCAGTTTCAATTCTGTTATCTCTTTCATCGTACATTGCCCTGACTCTACCGGAATAAATACCGGCAACAAAATCATCGCCGATTTTCAGTGTACCTTTCTGGACGAGAACTGTTGCAACGGAGCCTCTACCCTTATCGAGCTTTGATTCAAGAACGACGCCCTTTGCAGTCCTATCGGGATTCGCTTTAAGTTCAAGAAGTTCAGCTTCAAGAAGTATTTTCTCAAGAAGTTTATCTATATTCAATCCTTTTTTTGCTGATATTTCAACCGATTGATATTTACCTCCCCACTCTTCGACGAGTATGTTTCTTTCAGCAAGCTGCGATTTAATTCTTTCGATGTTAGCTTCCGGTTTATCGACTTTATTAATTGCAATAACAATAGGAACTCCTGCAGCAAGTGCGTGATTTATAGCTTCAACAGTCTGCGGCATTACGCTATCGTCAGCGGCAACGACGAGAACAACAATATCTGCTGCCTGACCGCCTCTTGCACGCATTGCCGTGAATGCTTCGTGTCCGGGTGTATCGAGGAATGAGATATATTTACCGTTATCTAGTTTAACTTTATATGCACCAATATGCTGAGTAATACCGCCAGCTTCACCGGCGACAACGTTTGCTTTTCTGATATAATCGAGCAGAGAAGTCTTTCCGTGGTCAACGTGACCCATAACAGTGACAACCGGAGGTCTGCTCTTAAGTGTTTCAGGAGCGTCATCTGCTTCTACCATCAAGGTTTCTTCAAACTCATTCTGGAACTCTATAGTATAACCAAACTCTTCTGCCATTAACTGAAGAATATCTTTTTCAAGTCTCTGGTTAATAGAGACCATCATACCAAGGTCCATGCACTTCTTGATAATGTCGGTAACAGGGACACCCATAATAGATGCGAGTTCAACAGTAGAGACAAATTCGGTAACGCTTATAACATTTTTTCTTGATTCGTTAATTTCCTGAATTTTCTTTTCCTGTTCAGCTCTTTCTTTCTTTTTCTTCCTTCTTGCAATACTTCTTGCAGATGCACCTGCATCATCATCAATCTTAGCCATTGTATCTCTGATTGCATCATCGATTTCTTTCTGTGAGATATCTTTTCCTTTAATGCTTTTGCCGAACTTTTTCTTCTTCTTATCATAGTCCAATTCATTCTTAGACTTTTTATCTTTATCTTTATCTTTACTACCGGTTTTTTTTGCATCCTTACCCGAGGGCATTACCGGAGGAACTCCGGAAGAAGGTTTAAAGAATCCGGGCTTTTTATCCTTAAATCTATTTGCGGGTTTAGTTTCGTTTATAGTTACTCTCTCAAACTTTCCTTTTTTATTCGGGTCCTGACTGTCCTTTTTATGTTCAAACCTGCCCTTTTTAGAGTCGGATTTGTTGTACTGTTTTGAATAACCGGGCTTAGAAGCATCTTTGTTATAAGGCTTTTTACTCCATTGTTTTTCACTTTTATCCTTTCCTGCAAAAGTGCCAGTTTTATTAACAACCGGTTTTTTATCGGCAACAGGTTTTTTATCCTGTAACGGTTTTGAATCATGGTCGGCCTTTTTATCTGTTTCATGTTTAACTAAAGCATCGGGTTTAACTTCTGATGCAGTCTTAGCAGGTACATGCTTTGGCTCGTGCTTAGGTTCATGTTTAGGTTGTTTAACCTTTGGGACATACTTATCCTCAGGCTTTTGTTCTGCAATAAGTTTAGCAGCCTCTTCGAGACCTTTAATGGAAGATTCTTTTCTTGCTCTTTTCTGATGAGCCTCTTCAGACCTTTCGCGTGCTGATTTCTTCTTATTTTCATAAATCTTGTCTAATTCAGCTTTTCTTTTCTTAGCAAGTTCTTCCTCATCTTTTTTCCTCTTTTCGTGCTCCAAGAAAGCCTGAAGTTCCTGACGTTTCCTTTCTTCTTCTTCTCTTTTCTTTTGCTCTTCGAGATTTCTTCTTAATCTTTCTGCTTCCGCTTTTTTTCTCTTCGACTCTTCTTCTTTTCTTATAGCTTCATTGGCTTCCGAAATTTCAACCTTGTTTGACTTAGCAAAGTCAACAATCTTCTTCAGCTGTTTTTCGTGTTCGGCAACATCAAGCTTGAACTTATTAAGAACTTTTCCGACTATATCTGATTCCAGAGTAGTATTAATAGTAACTTTTTCAATACCAATATGTTTCAAATATTCAATGATATCCTCTTTAGACCTGTTAACTTCTTTAACAAGCTTAACCAGTTTCATTTTTTGTGGTGTATCAGACATAAATTGTTTTGTTATTCTTAAACTTTTAAAATTTCTAAAATGCCATTACTATTTCTCTTCTTTTTCCACTTCTTCGTTCTTATTTTGAGTCTCTTCATCGGATACATCATCCACTTTTGATACTTCTTCAGGTTCTGCATCATTTACTACTTCTTTTGTTTCATCAGCAGATTCAGCCTCAGTACCATTTTCTTCTTCGTCATCTTTTTCATCTTCCTTATCCCTGATAACGTCAATCTGATAGCCAGTAAGCTTGGATGCGAGTTTAATATTCTGACCATTCTTTCCTATTATCAGACTCACCTGATCTTCACTTGCATAGATGTTAGCAATTTTATTTTCCTTGTCAAGATATATATCCTGAAGCTTTGCAGGGGACAATGACCTTGCAATGTAGAGAGCATCATCCTGAGTGAAATTAACGACATCAATATTTTCGTTACTTAGTTCTCTAACGATAGAGTGAATACGCATACCCTTCATACCGACGCATGCTCCAACTGCGTCAATCTTATCGTCGTTAGAAAGTACTGCTATCTTAGCTCTTTCGCCCGGGTCTCTTGCGATACCTTTAATCTCAAGAATACCGTCGTATATTTCAGGAATTTCGTTTTCAAATAATTTATATAAAAACTTTTCATCAGCCCGAGAAACTACTATAAGCGGGGGACCCGAGGGTTTTTTGTCAATCCTTTTAATAATGACTCTAATGTTATCGCCCTTCTTGTATCTTTCTTTAGCAATTTGTTCTTCTTTTGGGAAAAAAAGTTCGCAGCCGTTATGCATAAGCAAAATTGAACTCGGTTTTATCTGGTAAACTTCACCGACGAGAATTTCACCGAGCTGTTCCTTATAAAAATTGTATGTAACTTCTTTATCTATTTCTTTAAGCTTCTGGTTCAGGTTCTGTTTAAGGTTAAGAACAGACCTTCTACCGAACTCATCAATCGGAACTTCTTCAACATAATCATCGCCGACTTCGAACTCCTCACCAGTTTTTTCCATAGCTGATTCAACGTCGATTTCAGTAGCAGGGTCTGTAACTTCCTCAACTACAGTTTTATAGAGAAATATTTCGATATTACCCTTTTCCATGTTAACGATTATATCAAAATTAGCAGTCGGACCGTGCTTCTTTTCCATCATCTTTCGGAAAGAATCCTTAATGACGCTTTCAAGAATATCCCTATCGATACTCTTCATTTTTGCCATTTGAACAAACGCTTCTACTATATCTGACTTCATAATATAAATAAATAAATTTTTGTTTCTAAAAAGGTAATTTAACGATTAAATTTTCTAGTTCGCTGAATATAAACCTTAATTCTATAACTTCTTTCTTACTCTTGATTATCTCGAATACGAGTTCCTCTGAATCACTGATAACGTCAACCAGTTTTCCTTCGAGCGCTTCACCTTTCGAAGAAAAGCTCAGTACCCTGCCGACGTGCTTCTTAAGCTGCCAGGAGTATTTGAACGGATTCTCTACACCGGGTGAAGAAACGACTACCTTCAGTAACTCATCAGCGATAGCATCTGAATCGATAGCATCATTCACATCGCAACTAATTTTAGACAGTTCGTCAAGGTCAATACTATGTTCCGAATCAACGTAAATTTCAGCGATTTTATTCTTCCTTTCGCCTCTGATAACGACATCAATTAAATGATAGTCTTTTCCGTAAAATAACGGAGCCAATATATTTCTGATTTTTTCTTCCATATTACAAACCATACTAAAATAAAAAAGTGGGTCACCAACCCACTCGTTATAAAATACACCAAAATCATATAAATATAGATTTTTAATTAATTACAATCAAGATATAAATGCATATAATTCGACAGGTTTATACACATCTATTATAATTGGGATGTAACTGACTGTTAATTAGAGTTCCCAATTTAATTTAGACAACTGCGGGAATAAAGACACATACTGACAGGGTTGATAGTAAATGATATTATAAAGGTCCAAAGGTTGATGAATTGAAAATAAGAATATCCGGATTATATTTATATTGACAGCCCAAATTACAAAAATGATGTTAAAAAAAGAAGAAACGTTGGGGCACTATGGAACGCGAAACGCACGGATTAGACGGATTTACGCGGATAATAAAACGAATAGTTATATGTTTTGATATTTGATTCCAAATAATATAAATGGAATGCTTGACGGCATTCATTTAAGTTTGATTGTTTTGCTACCGATTTTAATTTAACACAATGTTAATGAAACAAGCATTTATTTAAGTTTCTTAGAAGAAAAGTTGAATTGCTATCATAAGATTAAGTATAGAATCATTATTTATAAATAAAAAAAGCTGCCTCAAAAGAACTTGAGGCAGCTAATATTTTAAAGTCTATATTTTTATTTAATAACTACCATACGTTTAATATCAGCAAAGTAACCGGCCTGCATTCTGTAAAAATAAACACCAGAACTTAGGAAAGTCGAGTTGAAATCAATCTCGTATATCCCAGGACTCTTTTGTTCATTGACTAAAGCAGCAACTTCTTTACCGAGAATATCATAAACCCTTATGCTAATCATCTCGTTTTTAGGAACAGCAAAGCGAATCTTAGTAACAGGGTTAAAAGGATTCGGGTAGTTCTGGGACAAGCTGAAAACTTTTGGAACTTCGGTGGTTATTGTCTGAATACCGACGGTTCCGTATTTCACGATTGCCTGAGAGTTTTTTGTAATGAGGTCAGCAACAGATTCTGCGCTCAAAATAGCAAAGCCGATGGTTTCGACCTGATTTGCAGCAAGATTAAAAGGTCCGACACCGAGTACGAAAGCATTTCCACCCGGTCCGAGTGAATCATTTGAAACGCCATTGCTTAAAGCATCCCATTTTTCCTGAGTTGTGAATCCATTTAACAATTCAGTTGATGAAAAAATCTTAAAATTCAACGGTTGATTTGTCATGATACCGACACCAAGATATCTATTAGCAACAGTATTGTTATACGTATAAGCAAGCTTATTTGCATTGACTAATCTTGAGATGTTTCCAGTGTTAATAATACCATTAGGCGTCATCCATGTGTATAAACCTGCATAAACGTTATTAAGAGCAACACCGCTGGTATTTTTGATATTATAACTTAGGAGAATATAATCAGCGTCGGGTGCGGTATTGAATGCGTATGAAAATGCTTCAACTTCAACTCCAATCTTATTAGAGCCAGCACCGTCATCATTGAATTTTCCCGAGCCGTCCTGTGCTGAATGCACACCAGGAGTGTTAATTGTATAAGCTTTTAATCCAACAAAATCTGTATCTGAGACATTAGCCGGAACCGAACCGCGTCTTACAACGTCAGAAACTTTAGTATTGCTTAAGCCGATCATAAGTCCGCCTTCATAAAGCTGATTCTGTGTACTTGTTCCAATTTGAAGACCAGTTCCGTAAGATTGTGCTTTTTTACCAACATTACCGTCTTTAGTAAGACATAATTTCAAGTTATTAATATTATGTAATGCAAAACCTGTTCTAAATCTAACAGTAAATGTATTTGCGTTATCATCTGTATAACACGAAGCAGAACTCTTTACTTTAAATGTGATATCTTTATCGAACGGGCAAGAAGAAAGAGCTTTAACTTTGAATGTATTTGCTAAAGTTGTGCTGAAGTTACCGTATGCAGGAATACTTCCGATAAAGACAGAATCCTGTACTAATTCAACATCAGTGCTTGTTGTTGAAAGTCTAATGGAGGCGTTAGTACCCGCGAAATGAGTATTTTTCAAATCAACCTGAAAAGCGATTACTTCATCTACGTCAAAGACTTTATCATTATTACCGTAGATAGAATCATTTGCCGAGAAAGAAACCAGCTTAGCAATCGGGAAATCAGTTAAGCACTTAAATGCATTTATTCTGCCGGTGCCTAAAAGCCCAATGTATGATGGATTGAGGTTATAGATACTGTCAACACCAAGTTTCAATCTGTCAACTACCTGCTGGGGAGTCCATGCAGGATATTGTCCCTTGATTAACGCTACTGTACCCGCAGTAATCGGAGAAGACATTGAAGTACCATCCCAAGTGGCATAACTATTATTGTAAACTGTGCTTAAAATTCCCTGACCCGGTGAAGTAACATCAACCGTAGAATGGAAATTTGAGAAAGTAGTTTTCACGTCACCTGTGGTTGAAGCGGCAACTGAAACGACATTTTCATAAGAAGCTGGATACCTTGCCCAATTCTGTCCGATTCCATTTGCATCGCCGTTACCTGCTGAGGCGCAAATAACTGTTCCGTTTGCCCAAGCACTATTCATTATTGCTTGAGAAGTAGAACTATAATAAGATGAACCGAAACTACAATTAATAACTTTTGCGCCATTGGAATAACAATAATAAACTCCCTGGTCTGTATTATATAAAGATGATTGGGGATCTGTATCATCTGTGTGTTTAGAGATTCTTATTTTGGTCTTAAAACCTATACCACCACCATGAACCGAATTATCCGTTACCTGAGAGGCACAACCCGAAACGTGGGAACCGTGGTCATTGCCGGTTGGCTGTATCTGCGGGTCGCCATCGTTGTAATAGAAATCCCATCCTTTTAAGTCATCAATATAACCATTATTATCATCATCAATACCGTTAATTGGGTCGGCGTAATTGTATTTAATGTTAGCCGCGAGGTCAGGATGGTCAAAGTCGGTGCCTGAATCGATAATGCCAATGACAACATTTGTATCACCTTTGAAAATATCCCAAGCCTGATAAGAGTTAATTTTAGCTATATGCCATTGACCACTTAGGGACGGGTCATTGGGAATATAATCACGCTCATATACGAAAGATGGCTCTGCCCATTCAATAATATCCTTATTATCTTTCATTATCATACTTGCTGCGTCAAATGGATCCACAGCGCTGTTATAATTAATACGAATTATTTTAGCAAGGTCTTCATCGCCAATCATTCGCTTTTTAATTTCACTTTTAAGCGGAAATAGCGGAAAGATATCGCTGGATCTTAAATCGATAAGAACTTTATCGACTTGTTCTATTCCTGTTGCTGTTTTTGTAAAACCTGTTACATTATTTCTAAATTTGACATTTATCTTCCCGACTTCATACATCTTTCCGGGACCTCTTTTAATTACTTTTCCGTCATTCGAATAGTTTCCACTATCGTTGAAAGCGAAGAAAGAAAACGAGACTGCGAGGAGAGTTAAAATACTCATTGTTATTTTAACTTTAATGTGTAATTTTTTCATGAGTTATATGTTAAAATTATTATTGAAATATACTTTGTATAATTATTAAGATAAAGATTGAATATCGAAATAACCTATTAAATTATAAATACTGAATAGAAAAGACAATGATAAACACAGGAATCAAAAAACGGAGAATAAAAGTCAGAGCAAAGAAAAATAACTGAACATTGAATTGACTTTAATATTCCAGCATAAAATGCGACTTTGAAAAGTGGATACTATTCTATTAGAGAAAAAGCTGTATATGAAGGATACAATAACGGTGGCACAGAAACTGCTTGGATGCCTTATTACGAAAGAAACGCCTAACTATACACTTAGCGCAAGAATAGTTGAGACGGAGGCATATCTGGGAAATAATGACCCTGCCTGTCATGCATACAGAAAATTAACGGACAGAAACCGACCTATGTTTGAATATGGAGGAATATCTTACGTTTATTTTGTTTACGGGAATTACTTCTGCTTTAATGTTGTAACAGAGAATAAGGGTACGGGTTCGGCTGTGTTAATAAGGGCAGTAGAGCCGATAGAAGGAATACATGAAATGAGAAAGAACAGGAATTATCCAATTGGAGATGTAAACCTTACGAACGGACCAGCCAAGTTCTGCATGGCATTTGATATAGGTAGAAAAGATAACTCACTTGATCTAACAGAAGACAGGATTAAGATTTTCAGGAAAAAAAGAAGGGACAGTTTTACAATAGCGGTAACTACAAGAATCGGAATAAAAGAAGGGGCAGAGCTTCCTTACAGATTTTTCATAAAGGACAATGCATACGTAACAAAACATAGACTAAACAAAGAAATCATAAAGGAGATAAAATAATGAGGATAAAATTTTGCGGAGCGGCGGGGACTGTGACAGGTTCTCAACACTTACTTGAAATAAACGGAAAGAAAATAATATTAGATTGCGGGATGTTTCAGGGCAAGAGAGAAGAATCGTTTCAGATGAACAGAAAATTTCTTTATGATCCTACGGAGATTCATGCGGTAGTACTTTCGCATGCACACATTGACCATGCCGGTAATCTTCCTACTTTATCGAGAAAGGGGTTTACAGGCGATGTATACACAACTCCAGCAACACGCGACTTATGCTCAATTATGCTGCTTGACAGTGCATTCATTCAGGAGAAGGATGTTGAGTTTGTTAACAAGAGACGTGCAAAGAAGAATCAGGAGTTATTTAATCCCTTATACACGGTTGAGAATGCAAGGCAGATAATAACACAGTTTAAAACTATACCATATAACAAAACATTTCGCATAGACGGACTTGGAGATGAAGTAAAGGTAACATTTGTTGATGCGGGACATATATTGGGTTCGGCGTCTGTGGTATTAGAAATCACAGAAAACGGGAGGACGTACAAGTTAGGATTTACGGGAGACTTAGGACGGAGGGACCTCCCAATTTTAAAAGACCCTGAATTTATGGGTGATGTTGATTATCTGATAACGGAATCAACGTACGGAGGTTTATACCATGAACCTGCGAGCAAGATAGAGCAGGGGCTTCTTGACACTATAACAGAAGCGTTATCTACAAACGGTAAAATAATTGTGCCTTCGTTTAGTGTCGGGAGGACACAAGAATTAGTATATGAAATATCAAAAATGAAAGCAGCGGGCAAACTACCGGACTTCCCTGTTTATGTTGACAGTCCCCTATCAGTAAATGCCACTGAAATATTCAAACTGCATCCTGAGTGTTTTGATGAAGAAACATACAAGCTGCTTGCCTCGGGAGTTCAAGTATTCGGATCAGATACTGTAAATTATATAACTAAAGTTGAGGACTCGAAGAAACTTAACTCTATTAAAGGCACGGTAATGATAATCTCAGCGTCGGGGATGTGCGAAGCGGGCAGGATACTTCATCATCTTGCTAACAATATTGGCAATCCAAAGAATTCGATTATGATAATCGGTTATATGGGTGAGCACACACTTGGAAGACAGCTTATAAAAGCATCTGACAAGCCAGGATACGTTGTAAAAATATTCGGCGAGGAACACGTAGTAAAGGCAAGGGTACGGATACTAAACTCATTCAGTGCGCATGCAGACAGTAATGAGCTGCTTGAGTACATAAAGAAGTTTGACAAGAACAGACTTAAGAAAATATTTCTTGTTCACGGTGAATCTCTTCAGCAGAACAATCTAAATACGATACTGAACTCAAACGGGTTTAAGAATATTGTTATACCAGAAAGAGGAAACGAGTTTGAAATATAAAAATGAAGGCGAGATGACAAATCAGATAATATTTGAATTAAGGCCATCTTCGATACATGGAGTCGGGGTTTTTTCAACGGGGAAAATAAAGAAAGGAACAAAGCTGCCATTATTCGAGGAGGAAGACCATACATTTCTTCATGAATCGAATGTTATACATACTAATATACCCTCAAGAGTTCTTGCAAAATACTCAATACATTTTCCTGAGGATAAGGGATACAGCACGCCGAAGAACTTCAACAGGATGTCAGTTGGATGGTTTCTGAATCATTCGGATAAGCCCAATGCGGTAAACGATGAGAATTATGATTACTATGCGTTAAAGGATATACCGAAAGGGAAAGAGATAACGATAGATTATAATAAGTTGTAGAGCAAATCTTCTTCCCGTATATTACGGGAAGAAGATTTAAAAATTATTTAAGCAAGACCATACGTTTAGTATCTGAATAGACACCCCATTGCAATCTGTAGAAATAGAATCCACTTGCAAGTTTACTTCCGTCGAAAGTGACTTCATAAATTCCCGGACTGAGCATGTCATTAACGAGAACTGAGACTTCCCTGCCAAGCATATCGAATACTTTTAAAGTAGTGACGTTACTGTAAAGATTTTGAATTGCGGGGATAGTAAACTTGATTTTTGTTTCGGGGTTGAAGGGATTCGGATAATTCTGAGACAAAACGAAATTACTTGGTACGGTTGTGCCAATCTGATTAATACCAACAGTGTAGTTTGCAACAACGTCGGCAAGCTGTTTAAGTTTTGTAACTGAATTCAGGTTGCTTGTACCTCGTGCAATAAACTGAGCAACAATAATAGTTTGTGAATCGCCCGGGTTCATCGTAAAATTATCTTTGCCCATACTGAGGACAAACCTTCTATCGCCTGGCTGATTAGTCGGCTGATAGGCACCTATATCACCGCCGCAGTTACGAATCATTCCTTTAAGTTCAGTCCAACCGTAATTTGTTTCAGGGTCGCCTGAGTATAAGAACTTCACAGGACTTGGCGGAGTAAACATCGGACTCATCCATCTTGAGCCGTCTTTTTTGAAACCTTTCATAAGCAAGTATGCGCCGTTAGGGTCACCGCTTGGGTCCCATTCACAAACAGGGTCACTGCATCCTCCGCAAGATGTTTTTACACCAACGCTTGGTTTCAGAGTATCATAAGGTGCAACGGTTTTATTAACAGGAAATTTCAAAACTCTCATACCTACCGCAGGCGGGTTTACTCCATAAGTCGGCGGGGAACCTGTACCGTCATTATTATCACCGTTATACCCTATCCACATATTCCTTGTTGAATCCATACATAAAAAATCGTCCTCTGAAACGCCGAGATCATAATCACCCACTAAAGCCATATATAGATTATTCCAGGCAGAATTGCCTCTGTTTATGATATCATATTTTATGAACTGAACATTTGAAAGATTAGTATCGCCGTAAGTGTAAGCAGTAATTTTCAAATCACAATTTAGAGGAAGCGTACCTCCCCCAAATCCTTCTCCCGGACGGTGTGAATTAGGATATCCATCAGTAAGAATCATAAATAAAGTCTGACTTGCATTTCTCATTCCCGGAATATCGGTGCATGGGTCATACTGACCGTTATTGTTTACATCGCGGTATGGTGCACCGTAAGGAACAATCATCCCCCAGTTAGCCCAGTCAATGCTTGTAGAACAGTTTTCGCCCGCGCTTACTTTCCAGATTTTATTCATGTAAGGAGTAGTTTCCGGTACACCGTTGATAATTTGCCCTGTCTTGTACTCGCCTCCATATGAACACATAGCCTGACGAAGATTTCCGTTTACCATAGCAGAAATGCTTAGCCCGGAAGTAAACATTGCATATTTTCCCGAACCTTTTGGCCATTCAAAACCCGGGGAATTACCTAATGTAGTATTCTGATTGAAAATGCCGGATGTTTGAAAATAACTGCTGATATTATTTCCGTCGAGTTTAAGTCTCTTTAAAGTAGAATCGCTTACAGGATTTGGAAGATTAGTTTCAAGAATAGTACCGCCACTGCCGACAGCCAAAGCTTTTAAATTTGACGTTTGCAGCATGGAATATATATTTGCGGAAGAATTAACGACCTGCGGAAACCAGTTGGTACCGCCATTCGTTGTACGGAGTATAGTTCCGTTATCGCCGCCAGTCCAGATTTCATTCGCGTTAACAGCATATACAAACCTGAGAGTGTTTGTTGTTCCGCTAGTCTGCTGGACCCACGTACCGCCTGACTCGGTTGACTTTAGAATCATACCGCCGGAACCTACAACCATTATTTTAGAAGTATCTCCGAGAGCTGTAACGCCGTATAGATTATTCGAAACTCCGGTATTTATGGGAATGACTGTGGTTGAAACAGGTAGAGGCAACAAGTAAATCAGCTTTAAGAAAGTGCCATTATCACCACAGATATAATTTCTGAACTGAGAAATCGAAGCATCATAGTAAATAGACCTCAATGAGTTAGTAGTACCGGAAGGAATTTCTGTCCAGTTAACACCATTGTTTGTAGTGGTAAAAATCTTGCCGCCATCTGCGCCAATAATTCTGTAAGACGGGCTGACAAAAGCTGAAACAGAGTTAATATTATTTACTGTTGGCGAAGTAACACTGCTCCAGTTAATTCCATTATCAGTGCTTTTAAGGATAACACCTGAAGCTCCGACTGAATACAGTATTGGCGAACCATATAAAGAAATGAGATTAGTGGATACACCGGAAACTGTAACATTCCAGTTTGGTTCCAGAATATTCCTGTATAAAAGCTTTCCGTCATTACCGGCAACTACGTAATTGGACGGAGTTGGATAAATAATGTTAAGATTATTAGTTACAGGACTACTAACAGGATTCCATTGATAGTATATTAATTGAGATTTAGCTGAAGAGCTAAGGAAAATAAAAATTGCGAGAAACAGTAATAACTTTTTCATGGTTTTCCCCAATAAATTTAAATTAAGGTACTAATCAATATTGAAATTATCAAGTCTTTTTTTAGGGGGGGGGGACAGAAAAAAACAATTATTTGGCGTGATTATTTCATACCGATGATACCGAGCATTCTTCCCGATTTATCTTTGTCGCGTCTGAAGGAATGGAACTTATCGCTATCACCATAAGTGCAGTATTTTGAGGCCTGGAGGTTTTCTTTTGGGACACCATGTTTAATCAGACCTGCATAGATATCTTTTTTGAGGTCAACATAAAACTTTCCATTTCTGGTTTCTTTGAATTCATCTGCAAAAAGTTCAAATACCTCTTTGCTAACTTCAAAATTCTTCACACTGATACCCGGACCGATATAGACAAAAACTTTTTCCGGTTTAGTACCGAATTTATCGATAAGAGTAGAGAGGGTAAGCGAAACAATTTTCAAATGAGTACCTTTCCAGCCTGAATGAATAGCAGCGACGATATGATTTTGGGAATCATACATGAAGACGGGAATGCAGTCGGCAACGTTAACAGCAAGGAATAGATTTCTGCGGTCTGTATAGAGTCCATCGGAGCCGCGAAAGAAAGCTGTTTCAGAAACGTAGTTATGGATATTCGAGTGCACCTGAAACTGAAAGGTTACTTTTCTGCCGTCGATACCAAGCATATTGAAGAACCTTTTTCTGTTTTGCTTTACGGAATCGGCATCATCGCCGATTTTCAAGCTCATATTAAAGTCGTAAGGAGGACGTGGAGATTCAGAGTATCTCATGCTCATACCGCAGACGATATTATCGAACTGTTCAAAAATCTTGGGTCTTAAGACCATGTTATTCTGAATCATAATATTTTTTAGCTCTTAATGATTTCTTTTCCGAAACAATCTTTTTTGAAGCGAGTCTTTCTTCTTTAGAGACTGAACCTGGTTTTGTTTTAACTCTTTTCTTTCTTTTTACGAATGCAGAAGCAATCAACTCATTAAATTTTTTTAATGCAAGAGTTTTATTCAAGAACTGAGAGCGTTCAGATTGAGAGGAGATTTTTATGACGCCTTTTCTATCGACTTTATTAAGAAGTTTTGTAAGGAGTAGAGTCTTTTCCACATCGGACAAAACCATAGACCTCGGTATATCGAAATATAGCTCAACTTTAGTAGAAACTTTATTGACATTCTGACCGCCTTTACCGCCGCTTCTAACGGCTTTAAAGACGAGTTCGCTATGAAGTAAATTGCTATCCATATATGCAATATAAAGCATTAAATTATCAGATGTAACTAAGAAATTTAATGTTGAATGAATTGCAAAAAGTATACATTTTTCACAGGACTGTTAAAGAGGAATTGAAAACGGCTTTCCATGTAAAGAAATTATTTTATACGGAAATTGAAGAATGGTTCCGACTGCTTAGGTTCATCTTTTTCTGTGATGCCAGCAGAACCGTGATCGTACTCGAATCCCCTGACAGGGACGGCGTTTCCAGTTGTGAACAAAGGTTTACCATTATAACTTTGAGGTGAAATAAAAGCAGTATAAGCCATTATATTTTTATAAAAATCAATAAACCAGAGCGAATCTTTTTTAATGTTGTATGAGTAATTGTTCACGTCTTCATAGTCGGGTTGAAAATCAAGTACTTCAGATTCGAGAGTAACAAAGAGAAGGTTTTTCATGGATTGCTCACTGCCTGACGGAAGTAGGTCTTTAAAGAAAATAATTGTTACTGCGATAAAAGGATTATTGAAGATTTCAGATGAATTCTTTTTGATATAAAAGTTAATATCAATTGAATCTTTAGTCAGATTAACAGAGGAAAAATCAATATTAATATTATGAGGTGTTATAAGAGACAACCGCCAAGTACCCAGACCTTTAGTAAACGGATAATTGTATCCAAGGCATTTTGTATAGGGTGATTTACCGCGAAGATTTTTAACATTCCAGAGCGGCTTAAGGTAGGCGGAATGGTTTACAGCAGAAGCAAACTGAGATGCAACACCAAACCGAGAACGGTTATTAATGGCATCAATGCAATTGGTAACTTTATATTTCCTTGGCATCGGGGCTAGGTAGCTTTTGCCTTTACGATTTTTAAAGAGCAGGTCACCAACCTTGCCTCTTGGAACTCCGAGCAGCTGCTTTTTTATTGTAGCCATGTTTTAAGGAATAAAAGAATATTAATTAAGATTAATAAACAAATATATTAAAGATATGTTAAAAGAGATAGTACTTTAGACGTGATTTACTTTAGACTGAAAGAAATACGCATTTGACACGGGTTTTAAACGCGTTTTTTACGCATTTGACACGGGTTGGTGGTTAAATTTTGGACGGAGAATGTGCAGGAATGAATTGAAAAAAACTACTAATTTTTGAGTAATTTTGATTTAAATGATTGATTTTTCCTGAAATACATTCAAAATTACTGTAGAAATAAAATATTTTGTAAAAATCAATCATCAGAAACTTTCCTTGGTTTAGTTTTCTTAAACCTATTAATAATTTTTTCAATTTGTTTCTGAAATTTGCTTTTATTACGGCCAACATGATGTACGATATAATCACCATCTTCGGGTTTCCATCCGAACTGCTGATATACATCTTCTTTATTTAGTTTGCTTCTTTTCAATGATTAATTTTTCCTATCGCTGTTTTAGTGTATGATATTACCAAGTAATGCACTATACAAATTTAACGGTATACTGCATGTATTTGTTCCCGAAAAAAATACTCTTTAATAGAATAATTTATTGATGTAAGATACAAACTTTTTATGGGGGTCTGTAACTTATGCTTGACAAATATGCAAAAAATAGAGAAGAGAATCAATATATATTGCGAAGGGTAATTTGGAAGTTGTGAAATGAAAGAGAGATAGCGTTCAGCGGACAGCCGACAGCTGACAGCGGACAGTAAGAACTGGTAGATAGATCTACAAGATCACGGCGAAGCCATAGGCTACAAACTAAATATCGAAAAACAAAATATAAAAATTATCTACCCATGGATCGCAGTGAAAAACAAAGGTCGTTCGCCACGTCGAATCTTCGACAAAGAACGCGTATTTCGGGATGACAAATTCTTGAGACTTTTCTCTTGGTAATATTAATGATAAGATCCCCGCTTAAGATCATCGCGGGGATGACAAATATTTATGATGATATCCCCTGCCTGCGGCAGGCAGGCCGATAGGATCATTCGGGGATGAAAAGTATTTATAATGAGATCCCCTGCTTAAGAACATCGCGGGGATGAAAAGTATTTATAATGAGATCCCCTGAATGCGGCAGGCAGGCCGATAAGATCATTCGGGATGACAAGAATTTATAATGAGATCCCCGCTTAAGAACATTGCGGGGATGAAAAGTATTTATAATGAGATCCCCGAAAAGAACATTCGGGGATGACAAATTTTCAGTGGATGATAAGTATTTATTTTTATCAGTTAACTTTTTTAAGAATATCGACTGCTTTTTCGGGTGTAAGTTTAGTATAGATTTTATCATTGACCATCATTGCAGGACCCTGGTCACACATACCGAGGCAGTTAGTATGTTCAAAAGTTATTCTATTATCTTTAGTTGTACCGCCGACTTTAATTTTAAGTTCACGCAAGACAGCTTTTTCAACTTCTTCTTTACCAGCCATATCGCAAACGATAGTCCTGCAGAGTCTAACGATATTTCTACCCTGCGGTTCGCTATGCAAGAAAGAGTAGAAAGAAATAACGCTAAAAACTTCGACAGGATGAATATCGAGTAGCCGAGCAATTTCCTGCTGAGCAAAATCGGGAATGTATCTATGTTTAGCCTGAACCTCCTGCAGGATGGGCATCAACGAAGCCCTTTTTGCTCCGTGCTTATTAACGAGTGCTTCAAGCTCTTCAGTAATTGAATTCTTTTCTAATACCAGCATATAGTTCTACTTTTTGTTTAAAAATGATTCGACTTTCTGGATTAATACTTCAGGAGTAATCGGTTTTTCAACGAAGTCATCGACAGGTACGAGTTCACCAGCACCGAAATCGAGACCGATTGCTTTTGAAATAGAGGTGTACATAATAATAGGTGTCTTGATGTTATTCTTGCGTATTTTCTGAGCAAGGAAGAAGCCGTCGTCGGGTTCATCCATCATAACATCGAGAATAATCAGTTCCGGTTTATTTTTCATAATAATATCGAAACCGTCTTTAGGATTTGTTGCGGTGATGACTTTATGGCCTTTAGAAGTGAGAACTAATTCACTCGCCTCTCTGATATCCAAGTCATCATCGATTACTGCTATGAGTGCCATTTATTCCTCCGGGAAAATTTTGATTTAAGGATAAAATAGCCAAAGGCAAATTGATTATCTATTCAAAAAATTTTCCCTAAAATAAGAATTAATATTATCATTGAAAGAGAGAATTAAAGTAAGTAGTTTTGTAAAAGAAAAGTAAATGAATTCCCTAAAACAATTACTAATATCTGTACTCAACAAAAGACGAATATTAAATATTGTTTCCCCGAAAGCCCTGTTGGCTTTCGCTCTTAAATAAAAAAATTTATGCACAAACACATTTTTAAAAAGTACCCTGCAAACGAAAAGAGCAATCTAATAGCATTGCTACAAGAGGTGCAGGAGGTATACGGCTATCTACCAGAGGGCGCACTTCAGGAAGTATCTGATTTTGTAGGATTCCCTCTGAGCAGAGTTTACGGAGTTGCGACATTTTACAATCAGTTCAGATTAACACCTTTAGGCGAGAATGTAATAAGAGTATGCAGGGGAACTGCATGCCATGTATGCAATTCTGCAAATATATTATTTACGCTTGAAACGAGCCTAAACATAAAAGCGGGACAGACTACCCGCGACAAAAAGTTTACGCTTGAAACCGTAGCATGTATAGGTGCGTGCAGCATAGCGCCTGTAATAACGGTAAACGACGAATATTATGGAAAGATAACGGTTAAAGAGATTCCGGGTATATTGAAAAAATTCAACGTACAGAAACCGGCTACAACAGTGAAGAAGGAGGGTGTGAAATGAATACATTCTTAGAATTCTGCTGCGACAAATGCTGGCATTCACAAGAGAAACCATGCGACCAGTTTATCAGGTGCTGCACCGAGGGACCACTTTGCCATCACAGTCCCGAATGCGAGAAGAAGATTAAAAGCTACAACAGGCAGTTAAGGTACGAAGAGCATGATGTGCCGATAATCATAATCGGAAAAGGAACATGCGGACTTGCTGCAGGTGCACAGAATGTTGAAGATGCTATAAGGGCAGAGCTAAGCAAGCTGAACATTGAGGCAAAGATTGAAGCTACGGGATGTGTGGGAGCCTGTGCATCCGAGCCTATAGTTGACATAAAACTTCCCGGCGGCGACAGAGTATCATACTGCAGAGTGACACCGAAGATAGTATCGAAGCTGATAAAGAAAACACTTGTTGATAAGGGTGTGTTTCAAGATAACCTACTTGGAACGTATGGTAAGACAAACGGAGAAGTGGTAAACATAAATGAGATACCATTTTTCAGGCATCAGTTAAAGATAGTGCTTGAGAACTGCGGAGTAATAAATCCTACATCTATAGATTCATACATAGCGAACGGCGGGTTTAAGTCACTTGACAAAGTACTTTGCCACATGACACCGGAAGAAGTTGTGAAAGACATACTTGCAAGCGGCCTGAGAGGACGAGGTGGTGGCGGTTTCCCGACGGGTAAGAAATGGGAATTTGCACTGAAACAAAAATCTGATACTAAATATATAATATGCAATGCAGATGAGGGAGACCCGGGAGCATTTATGGACAGGTCTGTACTTGAAAGCGACCCATACAAATTAGTAGAGGGCATGATAATAGGCGGTTATGCAATAGGAGCATCTCTCGGATACATATACTGCAGAGCAGAATATCCGCTTGCTATATCAAGGCTTGAGAACACTATTAACAACTGCAAAAAATACGGATTGCTGGGCGAGAACATATTAGGCAGCGGGTTTACGTTTAATTTGAAAATAAAGAAGGGTGCCGGAGCGTTTGTCTGCGGAGAAGAAACGGCATTAATAGCATCTATAGAGGGCAAGAGAGGGATGCCAAAGCCAAGACCTCCTTATCCAGCGGTATCGGGATTATGGAACAAGCCAACGATAATTAACAACGTTGAGACTTTTGCAAATGTGCCTCAGGTATTTAAACGGGGTGCGGATAAATTCGCATCGGTAGGAACAAAGACAAGTAAAGGAACGAAAGTATTTGCATTAAGCGGCAAGATAATAAACACCGGATTAGTGGAAATACCAATGGGTGTTACGCTCCGCGATATAGTGTTTAAAATCGGAGGCGGAATTCCAAATAATAAGAAGTTCAAAGCTGTACAGATAGGCGGACCTTCGGGGGGATGTTTACCTGACGAGGTACTCGACACTGAAGTTGATTATGAATCACTGAAGACGGTAGGAGCGATGATGGGATCGGGGGGATTTGTTGTTATGGATGAAACGACATGCATAGTAGACGTGGCGAAATTCTTTATGACGTTTATACAGAACGAATCATGCGGGAAGTGTGTACCCTGCCGTGAAGGTACGAAAAGAATGCTTGAAATAATAGAAAAGATACCTCACAGTTACAAAAACACATCAAACAAGTTAGACCAGCTTCAGAGGTTTAAAGGAATAATACATCTGAACAGACTTGCAGATGTAATAAAGGATACTTCGCTTTGCGGACTCGGACAAACAGCGCCTAATCCAATACTTTCGGGACTGAGATACTTCAGGGATGAATACGAAGAACATTTATACGACAGAAAGTGCAAGGCAGGAGTATGTAAAGAACTACTGACATTTACGATTAACAATGATGACTGCGAAGGATGCGGACTATGTGCGAGGAAATGTCCGGTAGAGGCGATAGCGGGTGAAAAAGGAAAAGCACATTACATAATAGAAGACAAGTGCATCAAGTGCGGGATGTGTGTTGATAACTGCAAATTTGAAGCAGTGCTCGTTTCATAATATTTTAAACAATAATTTTGATAAAGTATATGGTAGAACTAACAATAAATAACATAAAGGTAAATGCTGAAGAAGGAATGACAATTCTGGACGCGGCAAAATCAGCAGGTATAGCAGTTCCGACGCTTTGTAACATGAAGGACCTATTTCCAACGGGCGCATGCAGAATATGTTCGGTTGAGGTTGAAGGACAGAGAGGGCTGATTCCAAGCTGTGCTTATCCCGTGTCGGACGGAATGGTTGTAGAGACAAATTCACCCCGGGTAAGAAGGGCGAGAAAGACGATAGTAGAGCTTCTTGTAGAAAACCATCCACAGGATTGTTTGATATGCGTAAGGAACAAGAACTGCGAATTACAGGATTTGGCAGCACAATACGGACTGCGCGAGCACCGTTTTGCAGGAGAATCGAAAGACCATGCAATTGATATATCGAGTCCTTCAATGGAGCGCGACCCTGCAAAATGCATACTTTGCGGAAGATGCGTAAGGGTATGCAACGAAGTTCAGCAAGTCGGAGCGATAGACTTTACAAAACGCGGATTTAAAAGCATTGTAACGACTCCTTACAATAAAGGTTTAAACATAAGCGACTGCATACTTTGTGGACAGTGCATACTTGTATGTCCGACGGCAGCTTTGAGGGAAAAGAGCCACATGAAAGAAATAGTCACTGCGCTTGCAAATAAGAAGAAGTTTGTAGTTGCACAAATAGCTCCTGCGGTAAGAGCATCACTTGGTGAAGAATATAACATGCCGCTTGGAACGGATGTAACGGGAAAGCTTGTGACCGGACTTAAAAGACTTGGTTTCAAAAAAGTATTTGATACAAACTTTGCAGCTGACCTTACGATAATGGAAGAAACCGCAGAGTTAGTGAACAGGGTAACAAACAAAAAACCATTACCAATGTTTACGAGCTGCTGTCCGGGATGGGTAAAATACATCGAGCACAGAAGACCTGAACTGCTTCACCATGTCTCAACATGCAAATCACCTCATGAGATGGAAGGTGCAGTACTGAAGACATACTATGCAAAAAAGATGGGGCTTGACCCAAAGGATATATATGTGGTTTCAATAATGCCCTGCACGGTAAAGAAGTTTGAATCGAGCAGGCCTGAGCTTACGGAAGAGAGAATGCCTGATGTGGATTCGGTATTAACAACGAGAGAACTTGTAAGATATTTTAATACAGCAGGAATAGATTTCTGTGATTTACCAGAGACACAATTTGACAATCCGCTTGGAGAATCAACGGGTGCGGCTGTAATATTCGGAACGACAGGAGGTGTGATGGAAGCAGCGATAAGAACTGCTTACAACATGCTGACCGGGAATGAACTACAGAAGCTTGAGTTTGAACAAATACGCGGGTTTGACGGAATTAAGGAGCTGACGATAAACATAAACGGAATGGATTTAAACTTTGCGGTTGTGAACGGTATAGGAAATGTTGCTAAAGTACTTGATGAAGTTGAGAACGGCACAAGCAAATATCATTTTGTAGAAGTAATGGCTTGCCCGGGAGGCTGTATAAACGGCGGCGGTCAGCCTATACATCAGAAACCCGAAAAAGTAGTAAAACGCGTGAGGGCGTTGTACGAAATAGACTCAAAGATGATACACAGAAAATCGCACGAAAATGAAGCAGTAATGAATTTGTACAAGGAATTCTTTGGAGAGCCGAACAGTCACAAATCGCATGAAATACTGCACACAAATTATAAAAGCAGAAAGAAATAGTGCACGGCATTGTTGAGACAATACCAGATTTATGCAAAAGATGTTATTCCTGCATAAGGGAATGCCCTGCTATTGCTATAAGGGTACAGAACGGACAGGCAGTAGTAATGACAGAACGGTGTATTTCTTGCGGACACTGCGTAACTGTATGTTCTCAAAATGCAAAGGCGACTCTAAGCGATGTTAACAGAGTAATGAATGACATACTACCAAAAGGAAACGTGATAGCTCTGGTGGCACCGTCATTTCCAGCGTCGTTTCCAGATAGCTATGACAAGATTCCAGCTGCGTTGAAGAAGGTTGGATTTGAAGAAGTATGCGAGGTGGCATTTGGAGCAGATATGATTAGTCCTATGTATCTGCAAGAGATAGAGAACGGAGACAGCAAGACGATAATCAGTTCTGCATGTCCAGCGGTTTACAACTACGTAGAGATGTACTATTCACAGTTAATTCCGAATCTTGCGACTGTTGTTTCGCCTATGATAGCAATGGGCAGGTACATTAAAGACAATTTTGGAGAAGACAAGAAAATTGTATTCATCGGTCCATGCATTGCAAAGAAGAGCGAATACAAAGATGAAGAGGTAGAAGGAGTGATAGATGCGGTTTTGACATTTGCCGAACTTAAAGAAATATTTGAAAAGAACAGCATAGTAATTTCAGAACTGGAAGATATTGACTTCGACCCACCTCAGGGACTGACGGGAAAATCATTTCCACTTGCGGGAGGCCTCATAAAGACTGCGGATATATCCGACGATATACTTGAAAAAGAAATAATTGTTGTAGAGGGACGCGAGAAGGTTGAAGAAATACTGAATGAAATTGTACACGGGAACATAAATGCAAAGTTTATAGATATACTATTCTGCGAAGGGTGCATAAAGGGACCGGCAATTGACAGCGAGTTGAATTATTATTCAAGAAAAGAGAAAGTTGTAGATTACATAAACGACAGAATAAAAGCAGCAGACAAACAGGTTTGGAAGAGCAGTTTATACAACAGCAGGAATGTTAATCTGAAGCGTGAGTTTACGAACAGAAACATGCGGATTGAAAATCCATCAGAAGAAAGGATAAGAGAGATACTTGCAGAGACGAACAAATTTACGAAACAGGATGAGTTAAACTGCCATTCCTGCGGATATTCGACATGCAGGGATTACGCGATAGCAATAGCTAAAGGACTCGCAGAAAACGATATGTGTCTGCCGTACCTGATAGAGAAACTCGAGAGAGCTTACAAAGAGCTTTCAGAAACTCAGGACCAGCTGCAATCTGCGGAGAAGCTTGCCTCGATTGGACAGCTTGCTGCAGGAGTTGCGCATGAAATTAACAATCCGCTAGGTACGATATTGCTTTACACTTCATTACTGAAGAAGGAAGTAGAGAAGAACTCAGCGGACCCAGATAAGCAGTCGATTGAAGACCTTGAACTTATCGCACAGGAAACCAACAGATGCAAAAACATCGTCTCAAATTTACTGAACTTTGCAAGACAGGGAAAGCTGCATGCAACAGAGTTTGACATATCAGATCTTATAAATTCTGTCTTGAAGACGATTAGGATTAAGCCTGAATACAAAGGGATTTTGTTTTCTACGGAATGTACGGCGTTTGACACGACGATTGAGGGAGATGCCGACCAGTTAAAGCAGGTATTTATAAACGTGATTAACAATGCCTGCGAAGCACTGACAGAAGCAGAAACAAAGAAGATAAACATTAAAATAGGCAGTACGGAATCAGAAATTACGATTGAAATAAGCGATACAGGTTCAGGAATTCCGAAAGAGAATATGAGCAAATTATTTACTCCGTTTTTTACTACGAAGAAGATGGGAAAAGGAACAGGGCTTGGACTGGCGATTGTTTACGGAATAATAAAAATGCACAGGGGAGAGATAAGGGCTAAAAGCGAACCGGGACAGGGTTCGACATTTTTAATTAAACTGCCCGCAAAAATAACAAACAAATAAACAAAGGAATACTAATAAAAGGAGAAATCATGACAGAAGTAAAAAAGAAGATATTGCTTGTTGACGACGATCCTGACCTAATTGAACAGAACAGTACGCTGCTTATTTCAAAAGGTTACGATGTAGTATCAGCAGACAATGTACCAGATGCATGGGAGATGTTTAAACGCGAGAAACCGGACGCAGCAGTACTGGACCTTATAATGGAGGAGCATGATTCGGGATTCGTATTATCTCACAGGATAAAAAGAGATTCGTACGGAAAAACGATTCCGGTATTTTTGCTAACATCGGCAACATACGTAACAGGAATGAAGTTTGGTATAACAACATCAGATGAGCAGGAATGGATACACTGCGATGCCTGGTTCAATAAACCGATAAACATAGACGAGCTTTCAAACAAGCTTGAAGAATGTTTTGAGAAACAAAAGAAACAGTGACAACAAATAACGAAAACGTGGAAGAATACAGACCAAAGGTACTGATAGTCGACGACGAGAAAGGGCTGCGTATTGGTACGCAAAGGCTATTACAGAGCGAGAATTACGACGTAGAAACAGCGGACTGCGGAATGATGGGGATAAAGATGGGTACGGAAAAGGAGTACGACCTTGCACTACTTGATCTAAAAATGCCCGACATAGACGGAATATCAGTACTGAAAGAGATTAAAAAGGTGAGACCGAATACAGTATGCTTTATAGCTACTGCATACGCGAGTTACGAAACGGCAATAGAAGCGACAAAGCTTGGTGCATTCACATACATACCGAAACCATTTTCTCCTGATGAACTACTTCAGAATTTAAGAGCAGGACTTGAGAGAAGGATGCTAATACTTGAAGCAGAAAGACTGAAGAGAGAAAGAGAAGAAAGACTTCTGGAACTTGCAACGGAGAAATCGAGACTTAACACTATAGTCAGTTCACTTGCGGACGGTGTTTTTGTTGTAAACAAAGACGGAGAATTAGTTCTATTTAATCCTGCATCAGTAAAATATCTTGAGCTTAACGATATTATTCTCGGAGAAAAGATACTGAGCATACTTCCGCCAAAGATTGAGGAACCGATAAAATCGTTACTTGATTCGGAAGTATTTGAGAACAAGACGAGAAGCGCAGAAGTAGAGCTGAAACCGGACAGAGAGCTTGTGGTGGAGATAAAATGCTCGCCAGTCCCGCATCCAGACGGATCGCTTGCCGGCGTGGTTACGGTTATCAGAAACATAACCGAGATGAAGAAAGTTGAATATATTAAGTCACAGTTTGTGTCCATGGTTGCGCATGAGCTTAAGACACCGATGGCGGCTGTGCTTGGATTTTTAAATATAATACTCGATCCATCGTTACAGACATCACCAGAACAGCAGAAGGATTACCTTGGACGTTCGAAGAACAGGCTGCAGGGCTTGCTTGAGATGGTGAACGACTTGCTTGACATATCCCGCATGGAAATGAAGACAAAGCAAAGGGAGTTAAAGCTGCTTAACATAGGCGAACTCGTAAAGAGCACGACTGACTTTCTTGAGCTTGAGACTAAAAAACGCGGCATAGAGGTGAAGACGAAGTTTCACGATAACCTTCCCGGAATACTTGCTGACAACAATGAAATCACGAGACTGTTTACGAATATCATCGGCAACTCTGTGAAGTACAACAAAGAAAACGGATCGATTGATATTGAGGTATCTAAATCGGGTAATTTCATAGTTACACGTATTTCGGACACCGGTATCGGAATGAAGCCGGAGGAGAAAGCAAAGTTATTCTCGGAATTCTACAGGATAAAGAACGAGCATACACGCAGCATAAGCGGAACAGGGCTTGGACTTTCGATAGTGAAGAGAATCACAGAATCTTATTCGGGCAAGGTAGAAGTTGAGTCGGAATACGGCAAGGGTTCGACGTTCACTGTGTATCTGCCTTATACGAAGTAATAAAGAATAATAAAATTCAAAACCCCCCGCAGGAAAACTACGGGGGGTTTTTTAGTTATAAACAGATTGAAATCACTTCAATAGTATCATCTGCTTTGATTGTATAAAATTTCCAGACTGCATTCTGTAGAAATAGACGCCGCTTGATTGTTTAGTTCCGTTCCATTCGGTCTTGTATCTGCCTGTCTGAAGTCTTTCATTTACAAGAATATCAATTTCTTTTCCGTAAATATCAAACACAGAAATCTTCACGTCAGCTGTTTGAACAACATCAAACTCAATAGAAGTTGAAGGATTAAACGGATTGGGATAATTCTGCGACAACGAATAAGATGAAGGGATTTCAGTTGATAAATTATTAACATGAACACCGCCATTAGTCGTGTGGCAAATACCTCCATAATCTGAAGTAAGGCCGCCATTATTTGCGTCAAAAAAATTAATACTAAAAATAGAATAAGTCAAAGGAATTTGCTGCCAACTCCAAGAAGTACCTCCATTGTTAGTATAAAGAACATAAGGATTTTGAGTGCCGTCTGCTTTGGTTCCAATCCAACCTGTATTTGCATTTATAAAGAACACAGCCTTATTGTTATTAGCAGGTCCCATTCCAAAAATCGGAACATTCTGCCAAGTATTTCCGCCATTTGTCGTTTGTCTAACTAAACCGTTTCTTCCTACAATCCATCCGTTATTAGCATCTGAAAAAGACATCATATTATAAGCAACCTGCACATTGCTTCCCCATTGGCGTATCCAATTCAAACCGCCGTTTGTAGTTTTGATAATAGTATCAGCAGTAGTAATTTGATCACCTGCAGGGAAAATCCAACCGGTATTAGTATTTAGAAAATAAGGCAATCCGCCGATAGGAGGTGATAAAACAAACCAGTTAGAACCACCATTTGTTGATTTGTAAACACCGCCTCCGGTGTAATTTGTGTTAAACAGAAGCATCCATCCTGTATTTGCATCAACAAACTGAATATACATACCAGCATCATGAACGGGGATTGAAAGTTTTGTCCAGCTATTCCCGCCGTTAGTTGTTTTATATGCAACTGCTCCGTTCCATTGATTAAAATTACCTTTTGTACGGACAATCCAGCCTGTTGACGGATTAATAAAAGAAATACTTTGAGCCGGATCGCTCCAAGAGAATAAAGTATCAACCGGTTCCGGATTCACGACAGTCCAGTTATTTCCGCCGTTGGTCGTATGAAGCAACTTGCCGTTTCCGGCAGATATCCAGCCCTCAGAAGCGCTCACAAACTGAATCTTACCTAAGATTTCATTTCCAAGGGGGCTCGTTTGCTGAATCCAGCTTGACTGTGCGGATAAAGTCACAGTAAATAATAGAGATATCAGAATAATGATGATTGATTTTTTCATGATAGTTTCTTTCATAATGAATTATATAAAATGTTATTATAAATATATGGGAAATAATAGTTTTCTGAATTATACTTGAGTATGATATAATTTCGAAATAACAGAAAAAACCAAATAGTTTTCCAAGGGAAAATTATGTTTAATTGATTACCGTGAAAATCACGGAAATATAAAAACCTATATAATTTGTTCTGACAATAGGTCTCATGTATATCAGAACATTAATAATAATCATTAAAAATTCCAAATTTAAACAGCTTTTATCAATGTATTTATTATTGCTCAACTTAACTTAATAAAAGTTTATGATACCAACGATTCACAATTTATTATACTTATATTGGAAAAATTTGTTTCCGACCGGATTAGAAAAAACTGTTGCAACAAAAGATTATGTCGGCTATAGTTTTAGGTTTTTTGTTTTAAGTTAATGCTAATAAGAGGCAATGACACGAAGAAAGTGGTCCCCTTCCCCTGTCGACTTTCAACCCAAACTTTACCTTTATGTGCTTCCACAATATTCTTTACAATATTTAAGCCCAGACCTGTACCTTTTTCGCCGGATGTACCGGTACTCGATATTTTCGAAAATGGTTTAAACAGGTTATCCATGTTTTGAGGTGGGATTCCGATTCCTTTGTCCGAAACAGAAAACACAGCATAATCCTTGTTAGTTTTAAGTTGAATTTCAATGCTTGAATTTGGGAATGAAAACTTAATCGCATTACCAATCAAATTATTAAGAACCTGAACTATTTTATCTTTGTCAATCGATAAATAAACATCCTCATCGGGTTTTTCGAGTATAAGTTCAATGTTTTTTTTTCCCGATATTATTCTGTTCAGGTTTAAATTTTCCGTTAACAGTTCCGAGAGATTTGATTTTGTGAGTTTTAGATTAACCTTTCCCGACTCGAAAGAGGAAAAGACAAGAAGGTCGTTTATAAGTGTAAGCATGGACTGACTGGACTTGTATATATTCTGCAGGAATAGGATATTGTCCTCAGTCAAATTACTTCTATCGCCTTCGAGCATTAAATCAGAAAATCCGAGAATTACAGCAATTGGATTTCTCAGGTCATGAGCAGCCATACCAATAAGCCTGTTCTTGTAAGCGATTAATTCATTAAGCTCTGAATTCTTCTTTGCCAGTTCTCTTTGAGTATTTATCAGGTCATTATTAAGTCTTGTTATTTCATTTAGCTGAATAACTTCCCTATCATTATTCTTCAAAGCATTAATTTCTTTAGTAAGAGAACGTATTTTGTTAACATGCTCATTATTTATAATCAGCAGTTCATTATACAAATGAAACAAATAAGAATTATTATCCGAAACAATGACAAAATAACCTTCATCCAATTTAATTCCGGAAAACAAATAGGGTAAAAAATGATTGCTGAAACCGCACTTTATTTCGTAAGAGATTACAGAATTCTCAGAATCAAGTTTATTGAAAAAATCATCGCTTTCATAAGGATTCTCAAGACTAAAAAAACCGCTGAAAGATTTACTTACTGGTTCTAACGAGTGAGTAATTAAATCATTTTTATATACGTGCTTTAATATCTTAGCCTCGTCGAATAAAGCAGTGATACCTTTGCCTTTAATCATTTCAAATTTTTAAATAATTCACGAGCTCTATTTACTGCTGATTGTGCGTCGGATGCAAAGCAATCCGCTCCTACTTTTTTCCATAACTCTTTATCCTTATTAAAAGGATACCCCCCAACCATTATTTTAACTCCGTTTTGTTCCGTACTGCCTTTTATTGAGTTAATAATAGTGATGGCAGAATCAAGATTTGTCGGTATAGTAGTTGAGACAGCAACAAGGTCAGGATTCATTTCTTTTACTGCATTTATAAGGTCTTTCACAGGTGTATTCGCTCCATAAAAATACGTATCCCAACCTTCCATCTCAAAAAAATCAGAAACCATTCTTATTCCGATTTCGTGCAGTTCGCCTGAAACAGATGTGGCAATCATCTTTTTGCCTATTCGTTCATGCTCAAATATCAGCGGATAGAGCTGCGACATAACGAGCTGAGTAACTGCTGTACAATAATGCTCCTGAGCAACTGAGATTATATTCTGCTGCCACAACCTGCCAACTTCCTTTTGAGTAACTTCAAAAACATAGAGGTAAATATCCTTCAACTTTGATTTGTCATCACCAACTTCGTTAAGTATTAATCTACTTGCTTCGCTCCTTTCGTTTCTTAACAGCCTGTTAAGATACTCAGCTGCAAGATTATCATATTTTGATTCAGGTTTTATAAAAGATGGGACCTCGTCCGGCAAGTCATCAAGACTCTTTAAAGCAGAATCTATGTATGAATTTATTTTTGATGCTGCTTCTATTTCAAAATATTCGCTGTTAACCTTTTTAATCAACTCAAGATTTTCCTCAAGCATATTATCAGGAAGTTTTATGGATTTAAAAAATACCTTTGCCCAGGCAATGTAATCAGAGAAAATCTGAGGATTTTCGAGTGTAACAGAAGTCAATAAATAATTCAGGTGGTATTTATTATCCTGAATTGTATGTTCTCTTCCTTTTGCACCGTACTTGAAGTATAGAGGATTACCGTCATATTGTATAGCGGTTAACTTTTCCGCAAGTGTATCAATACTATTCCTGAGTACTTCCATGACTAATAAATTTGGTTAACGTCAATGTATTAATTCTTAAGAAAACAAAAAATAGTATTTTATGTACACTTAATTATGAAGGTAAATCATATTTAAAGAAATATATCCCGATGAGGTATGAGTGCTATATTATTTAAACAGCATGGGCTCTCGAAGAACCGGTAAAGAAAATGAACTTCAAGTACATTAGTAATATTGAACGTATGCCGTATTCTTAACTATGCATTTTGCCTCTTGTGAGCGAGGCAAAAATTCCGAGGAAGCAAAGGAAAGCAAAGAGAGCGAAAGCTATTTTTATACTTAGAATTAGCTGGGTATGGTTTTCGGGTTTAATTTCTGCTTTTCCCATAAGCACAGACAATATGACAATAACAATAGCCATGCTCAGCATTTGACCTGTGGTACGCATAAAAGACAATATTGCTGAAGCGGTTCCATAATCTTTCTTTTCAACAGAGCTCATTATGGCGTTTGAATTCGGAGAAGAGAAAAGTGCGAAGCCGACTCCGAGTACTGCGAGGTTTAATATTATATATACTAATGATGTATCGCTTGTCACAAAACACAAAAGTCCGAGGCAAACAGAAATCAGCAGCATTCCGGCAGAAGATACGTAGCGAGGTTCTACCCTGTCCGATATTCTTCCAGATATGGGCGAAAAGAATGCCATTAGTACAGGCTGTGCAATAAGAACTGTACCAGCCTGCTGAGGAGACATAACTTTTATATTCTGCAGATACAGACTAAGTAAAAAACTAATTCCTGCGGTTGCGCTGTAGTTAATTAGTGCTGCAGTATTAGAAAAGGTAAACACTCTATTGTTCCTGAATATATTCAACTCAAGAACCGGGTGTTCAGCTTTTTCAGAATAAATTTTATAATATAATAACATCCCCAATCCGAAAGCTGCTGCAATAAAACCCGATACATTTGGTATGAATGATATTCCAAGCATAAGAGAAATTATAGCTGTTACGAATACGGCGGATCCCTTTATATCAAACTTTTCTCCTTCTGCAACTTTCCATTCCTGATTTAAAAAGAAAAGCATCATAAAATAAACAATCATTGAAACAACGAAACTGAAATAAAATATGTACCTCCATCCGAATTGTTGAGTGATGATACCGCCGATAAAAGGTCCAGTGGAAAGACCGGTATAAATCGAAGCGGTTAAAACTCCGAGAACTTTTCCTCTTTTTTTTGGCGGATAAATAGAAACAATTATTGAGAATGCATTAACGAAAATAAACGAAAGTCCGATTCCTTGAACAGCTCTTAAGATTAACAGCATTTCTGCGGATACCGAAAATCCTGAGACAAGGCAGCTTAGAGCAAATAACAATACACCGGCTTTAAAAAACTTTGTTCTTCCATAAATATCAGAAAGTTTTCCTACCGGTATCAGTGAGGCAGCATTCGCGAGTGTGTATGATGTTGCAATCCATCCGAGAAGAACAGCACTTGATGAAAACTCTAATGAAATAGAAGGCAAAGCAACATTAATTGCAGAGCCCATAAATGACGTTGTGAATGATGCAATTACCGATATTGCAAGAATTAAATATGGAGAGTTCTTAAGCTTATACAACTTTTAGAACCTGTATGTTATACCCGCTCGTGTTGTAAGATACATCCCAGTGCTTATACCTGCAACATTAACGGGTGCCAGAGTATCTTTGGTTATTGTGTAATCTTTTACAAAATCTGATTTAACAAAATTATACTTTACGACGACATCGACAGATAGTCTTGGAGATACTTCGAAAAAAGTACCAACACCAAGCGATAATCCGAATCCGGTTTGTGTTTCTTTAACAAATGAATTCGAAGTTATTTGAGAACCCGTTATAATTATGCTGCCGCCGAGTCTTTTATCAAAGTTAGTTATGTATGCACCAAGCTCTGCAGTTCCATAAGGAACAATAGTCTGTGTAATCTTATCAAATTTGTACCTGATTCCTGCCGTGATGGGAATAATTGAAGACGTCCATACATCGTTCATTGTTGTGGTCGGACTCAATTGTGCCAAATCATCGTTAAGGTTTTCATTCCTGAACGTAAATTTACTGAAGCCTGTCGTGAGTAGTAATTCTATCTCGGGAGTTAAGACATATCCTACGTTGAACTCACCCGAGAAATCAGGTTTATACACATTTGCGAGTTCTGTAACAGGGATACTGTATCCTGCATTAATTCCTAAACTTACTTTATACTTATGCTGAGAGTATCCTGATACAGCAAATACCGCAATAACTGTTATGATTAAAAATAGCTTTTTCATTTTCTATTTATAGTTTTATTTTCACAATTTTGTTTAAAGATAAAATAAACTATAATAAATTATTTTTGAAGTCCAAATAGTTCAGTAGTTCTATGGTTTAACAATCTTAAAAATCAAGTTTCAGTTTTGCATAAAAATTAATTCCCGGTTCGATTACAATCAATCCTCTGTTTGAGGATAAATGATTTCTGAATTCTTTATCGAAAATATTTTCAACTCCCGCAAAGAGCTGCAAACCATAATAGCTTATCTTTATCGGAGAGGAACTCACGCCGATATTGAAAACACCATAACCGGGCGTATTCAGCTCACCTGCGGCTGTATAATCCTGCTTATCATAAAGTATTGTGTTAATATCAAAATTAACATAATTCTTCAGAGAGAACTTAATACCAGCCTTGCAGTTCAAAGGCGGTATTAACGGCAGGTTTGTATTATTCTCAGTATCCTCTCCTCTAACGTATGAAAGGTTTCCGTAAAACACAAACGACCTATAAAAGTTGTACATGACTTCAAATTCGTATCCGTAGAGTCTTGCCTTACCAATATTAGTTTTTATAAACGCGGGTCTATTGTCATAAATACCTGGGACCTCAGCGACAAGATCTTCAAACGAATTAAAGAAAACGTTTCCGGTGAAGGTAACTTTATCCCTCCAGACTCTGAAACCAAGGTCGGCAAAATATCCTTTTTCAGGAGCAAGTTCAGGATTACCGACTCTTATCGTGCTTCCAAGGTCTATGTACTGATACCTCTCTTCAAGCGAGGGTGAGCGGAATGAACGCGAAATATTTAAAGTTACATCGTAATTTTTTGTGATTGAATATATAGCACCTACATTGGCGCTCCATGATACATCGTCGACTTCATTTGGATTCCATACGATTTTCTGTCCTGTGGGTGAATAATTTAACACTCCGTTTGTAATATCATAAGCCGGCTGTTTTGCCAAAGAATTAGTGACCTTTATTTGATCTACTCTTCCTCCTATGCTTATTTTCAGTTTGTCGTTTAAAGCTTTTATTTCGTCCTGAACATAAGCGCCTAAACTTCTGTAATCAGCGTCAGGGATTGGTTTCTCTCCGATTGTCTTCAGAATTGTACTCGTTATGTTACCCGAAGTAGTATCATAATTTTCAATCCTCTGATTTCTTTCGCGTTTAGAATCGAGAGCTCTCATCCATATATCAATGCCCGTAATTAGATAATTGTACTTCCCTATCTGCCAGTCAGCTTTGAACTGCAAACCGTTAGTATAATGTCTTGCATTAGGAGTAATGCTTAATACATAAACTTTCTGTTTGGTTTTGCCCGACGGAGTTTTTATAGTCTGCATCTGGTTTGGAATATTCTCAACATCTCTTAAAATTGACTGATAGAAATATTTCACTGATAATTCTTTCAGGGGCTGAATTAAATTCTTTATTTTATATTCACCCGAAAGCATGTCCCTATCTTCTCTGGGATAAGTAACAACTGCTGAGGTAGGGAACAATGTACCGCCGCCCGGAAGCCCAACATCTGTAGCTCTGTACCGCTGGTATGAGAATCTGAACTCATGATTTTTGAGAGGTCTAAGTCCGAGATTCAAACTTATGTTGTTATCCTTAAACTGAGAATTCGGCAGTTCGCCATTTGGAGTCATTGTATTTCCTGCATCCCTGATACTTCCGCTAAGCTTAGCAAAGAATTTTTCGTTCGAAGCAAATATTGAAAGCCAGGAATTAAGACCTTTGTTAACGGAATTATATCCGCTTAATAATGAGGCACCATAAATAAAATTATTACTGAAATCTCCGTTCTTCGTGAACACATTCACTACACCGCCGAAAGCACCCGTACCGTATAAAGAAGAGACACCGCCTTTTATAACTTCAATTCTATCAAGGTCATTAAGGTCAACGAGTGAAAGGCGGGCTGCAAGGTCGTTAGCAGTTTCAACCCTGTTGCCGTCTATATTCATAACGACATTTGCCTTACTAAGACCGCGAATGCTAACGTCAGTAGCCCATGTACCGTCTTTAGTAACTGAAATACCCGGTTTATATTCAAGAGCATCGCCGATAGTCTGATACTGTCTTTTCAGAATATCATCATCCGTTACCACTTCCATCGGAAGCGGGACATCTTTCAAAAGAGTCTGATACCTGACAGAGGAAACATTTATTTCTCCTGTTGTGATTTCGCTTACAGTAAGTTTAATATCTAAAGAAGTTGTCTGCCCTTTTTTAATTTCGAACTTAACAATACCCGATTTATAACCTTCGTGGTAATAATTCAATGAATAGCTTCCTTCGGGCAGGTTGTAAAATGCAAAATTACCTCTCGCGTCGGATTCAGCTTTTAGTTGTTCATCCTGTATCTTATTTTTTTCGATAACTTCCGAAGGTGATAATGTAAAACCCGTCCCTGAAACGTACATTCCTGATTCCGCATCTGAGACGACACCTTTAACTGAAAGAGTCTGGGAATATAAATTAAACGAAACAAAAATAACAAATACGATTGTGATAATAGGTCTCATATATTTCTTTAATTAATCAAGAAAGTAAAATAATGCTTTTAAAACTGAACTTAAAGCCAAAACGAAATCCATTTTAAAGAATATTAATAAATTTATAGATTCAGAGGTGATTTGGGAGGGAAAGCGAGGTTACTTTAGCATTCTACGGGTATTATGCTATAACGCAGGTATATCGCAGGCATATCGCAGGCATATCGCAGGCATACATAAAAAAGTGATAATTAGGAGGGGTGGATGTTAATTAGGGATTTTGTTTGCTGAGGGTGATTTACAAAACATTAAGTTGGACTTAGTGAGAAATTGTTTTTTTAATAATTACAACACAGAATTAACATCTAATGTTAAAATTAATTTTAATTAAGAGAAACATCAATATTAAATTCTATTTCTTTTCCCTTTAAATCTCGGGCATCTTAATATATTTTTACAGGAATGAGAAAACACATAGCATTAATAATAAATCTATGCCTTATACATTTTCTTTTAGGGCTTGATATTAACATAGTCAGCGTTTCGCTGCCTTCGATATCAACACACTTTAATGTTGATGCAGGGGTGGTTTCGCGGGTCGTGTGGGTATATTTTTTAGTGCTGACCTGTTTTCTACTTGCATTTGGCAGGCTTGGCGATATAAAAGGATTTAAGAAAATCTATATAGCGGGAATTATCATTTTTCTGAGCGGAAGCTTTCTGTGTTATTTAGCGAATGACTTCAACCTTCTTGTAGTATTCAGGGTTTATCAGGCATTCGGGAGCGCAGTTCTTTTTGCACTGACCCCTGCTATCATAGCCGCAGAAATTCCAGAGGATAAGCGAGGAAGAGTTTACGGAATTAACTATTCGTTCACGGCATTAGGCGGAATAATCGGCAGGGCTGCAAGCGGTTTTATAATAGAAGGTCTCGGCTGGAATTCAATATTTCTTATTAACATACCTATCGGAATAATTGCTCTTGTAATGACTTTCAGGTATCTTGATAATTTTTATAATTCAGAAACCAAATCAAAATTCGACGCGGCGGGGACTATTATTATTTTCCTCGGACTATTTTCCCTGCTGTACGGCATTAATACAGGCGACTACTTCGGCTGGACTTCGTTTACAACAATATCATTGTTTATTGCTGCGGTTATATTAATTACTTCATTCGTTTACCGGCAGAATAGGATTAGTTATCCGCTGCTAAACCTGAATATACTTAAAGACAGAAACGTATCCTTTTCAGTACTTTCTTTTGTTTTTGTTTATATAATCACAAATGGAATGATTTACATCACTCCGTTTCTGCTGCTATGGGTAAAGGAATTCCCAAAACAGGAAACGGGTTTACTGATGGCGGTACCATCGCTGCTTCAGTTTTTTTCGGGATATCTATCGGGACATTTTTCCGATAAAATTAATTCCGGAATAGTCAGGATAATCGGTATTGCTTCAATAGCAGCCTCACTTTTACTATATTTATACATATCGCCGGAAACTGAAGTAATAATAATTATTTTAATACTTTCCTTCTACGGATTTGCAATAGGTTTCTTTATACCTTCAAACACAAACAAGATAATGACATCAGCTCCCGCAGAGCAGAAAGGGATTGTATCAAGTTTTATGACAACTTCAATAAGACTAGGTTCGGCGCTTGGAGTTGTGATTTTTGGTGCAGTCTTTTCCTACTTTGTTCCTGAGAAAAATCCCATACAGAGCGGAGTAGAGCCCGCAGTTTTATTATCGGGATTCAGAGCGACTTTTGTATGGGGATTTGTAGCGGCGATGATAGGATTATACTTTGTAGTGAGGAGCAGGAATGGGGATGCAGGGAAGAGAAGATCCCCGATAAAAACATTCGGGGATGACAACCTATAGAATAAACTAAAATAATTCTATCTACCTGACGCCATGCATTATTTTCAGCATTGGTTTCACGAGGGCAAACAGAATCAAAGCACTTATACCTGCGAGCCCGACAAATATGTAAAAGAAATCAACCGTTGTGTTTATAGGAAATAATCCGAGTAAAACAGGTTTATGATTTTCTGTAGGAAAGAAAGCACTAAGCACTCCCGAAAGCTTGAACGATGTTCCGAGCGATAAAAACCACACAGCCATAAGAACAGAGCCGAACCTTATCGGTGCAAGTTTTACAATCATTGAAAGACCAATCGGCGATAATGAAAGTTCTCCTATCGTTAATACAAAATACATTATTATCAGCCAGAGCAGGCTTACTTTCACACCCGGTGCGAGAACATTAACCGATATTGCAAGGATTAAATAAGAAAGTGCCATAAGCAACAATCCAAGAGCGAGTTTAAAAGGAATGCTGGGTTCTTTATTTGACTTTGATAGAAACGTCCAAACAATTGCCATGAGCGGTGCAAACAAAACTATGAATAACGGTCCGAAAGCCTGCAGGACAGAGGGCGGCAGAGTCCAGCCGAATAATGAACGGTCAACCTGATTATCCGCGAAGTAAGTTAATGAGGAGCCAATTTGTCCGAACGAAATCCAGAATACCATTGTGAACACAATAAGAATGAACATTGCCACAATTTTCTGCTTTTCTATTTTCGTCAGACTCCTGTCCATTATTATTGAAAGAGGTGCCGTGAAGAAAGTTGAATAAATAAACGAGCCAATCGTATCATAATCCAATAAAAACTTAAACACAACAAATAAGACTACAAAAACAGTCAGATTGATTACCATTTGTTTTTTGCTTACGCCCGATTTATCTGTTTTTTCCGATTTGAGTTTTGCCGGTGGTATATCTCCTACGGGTGTACCATCGGGTTTGACAACATATTTATTTTTCAATGGAATAAAAATAACAAGACTTAAAATCATTCCGATACCTGCCGCAAAATAGCCCCACTTGAAATCGGCTATATTCCCTGTATTTCCAAGGAAACCGCAGATTATCGGTGCAAGCAATCCCCCAAGATTTATACCCATATAAAAAATCGTGAAGGCGCTGTCAATTCTTTTATCATCTTCGGGATAAAGCTGTCCTACCATTGATGAAATATTCGGCTTGAAGAATCCGTTTCCCAGACATAAAAGAACAAGCCCTGCATACAGCAGACCCGAAGCCATTGATTTATCCGCGTACAGCATACCGCTTGTAAAGAGTACGAACTGTCCTAATGCCATTAAAGCACCGCCCGTAATGATTGATTTTCGATTTCCAAAATACCTGTCAGAAACAAATCCTCCAATTAGTGCGGTTATGTAAACCATACCCGTATAGTTTCCGTATATAAGGTCAGCGAACGTCTTATCAAAACTCAATGCCTGAATCATGTAAAGATAAAACACTGCCTGCATACCGTAAAAGCTGAAACGTTCCCACATCTCAGTAAAGAACAGCAGGTACAGCCCTCCCGGGTGTTTAAGTCTCTGAGTATTATCCATAAATTATTTTATAAATTCAATTTCTAAAGTTTAGCTGCTTTTTCTTTTGCACTGAGTTCAAGCCCGTGTGCATTCGGTCCCATCTCATTCCTCCTGAGCATGAACGCAAAGAATAATCCGAAAAATCCGAGAATAGAAAAAATCCACATACCGAGTCTGTATCCGGTTGGATTATCAGCGCTCGCACCTGAAAAATCATTTGCCCAGCCAATCATAATATTAAAGAGGAACAGACCAATATTCTGTATCATGGTCATAAGTCCATAGGCCGTCCCGAGTTTTTCCTCTTTAACAACAAGAGCGACGGATGGCCACATCACTGCGGGTATTAACGAAAAAGCAAATCCCATCATAGCCATCGGAAATATCAGATAAAAAGGGATAATCGAATCTTCAATTCCAAAGAAAGGAATATTTACGTGAATACCACCCTGCAGCCCGATTGCAGATGCAAGGTCAATCTTATAAGCCATAATTAAGTAAACAGGAATAATTGCAAGAGATCCGAGCATCATCAGCAATGACCTTTTCCCAATCTTATCTGAAAGCAGTCCGAACAGCGGTGTAAATATCATTGCAGCAAGTGTAAGTATGCTTGAAAGATTTCCGCCTACTTCTCTTGTTGTTCCGTGAGCTTCCTGAAAGAACTTTATAGCAAATGTTTGGAATGGAAACATTGCAGAATAGAAAGTAACGCATAACGCTGTTATGTACCAGAATGAGACACCAAACTTAAATACTTCTTTAAATTCAATCTTATCCTGCGAGCCGTCCTTAGGCATTTCGTATTTCTTCGTTGCGTAAACATCAAGCACGTAATAAAAGATTATGCATATCACCGCAAATATCCCTGCTGCAACCGTAATGAGCAGTGGTTTCTGCCAGTTGTCAAAGAATGAACGGGCAATGGTCGGAGAATTTAGCGCAAGGAACGATCCCAGTCTCGCAACGGTCAGGTTTATTCCAAAAGCAAAAGAAAGCTCCTTCCCCTTAAACCAGCGTGCAACGATAGTTGTAATTGCTACTATCATGGATTCCGCACCGAGCCCGAATATAAGCCTTCCCGATGCCATCGTCACCAGGTCGCCTTTTACCGCTGTCACAACCGCACCTATCATAATAAGAACAGTAAAAATAAAAACGGATTTTCTTGTACCGATTCTGTCAATTATAAATCCGCCTATTAATACCATTATAATATTGGGGAAACTGTATATCGCATTCAGCAGTCCGATATTTGAGTCCGAAAAACCGAGCTGTTCTTTCAGCAGGTCGGCAAGAGGACTTATGCTGTCATAAATATAGTAGTTTCCGAACATGGCAAGGCTGATTAATATCAGTGCAAGCCATCGAATAAATGCAGAGGGTTGGTTTTTAACAGCTGTGCTTTCTGTCATAATGTATCTTAAATTTATATAAAATCATTCTGCAAATGTAAATATTTTTATCAGAATAGGAAATGTTAAATGAAAAGAAAAAAGCACGAAGCGCGTAATGTATAGAATATTTGACAAAATATCAGAAAGATATCGGGGTATATACTATAATATTGAATTTTATGTATATTAAGCATATTTTTTAAAGTTATGGATAAAAACTACCTGAAAGATAACTACGTCGATTTAATTAATGGCATTAAGAACGTATGCGAAGAATACGGAAGAAATTTTAATGATATTACGCTTGTTGCAGTAAGCAAAACATTTCCCGAACGTGATATCGAATATATCAATGGCATTGGTCATCTTGATTTCGGAGAAAACAAGGTCCAAGAATTAAAATCAAAATACGATAACTTAAAAGATAAAAATATAAAATGGCACCTAGTCGGTCATTTGCAGTCTAATAAGGTAAAGTATATTGCGGATTTTGTACACCTTATACATTCCGTTGACAGCTTTAAACTTGCTCAAGTTATAGATGAACATGCAAAAAGAAACAACAGGGTTATAGATGTACTGATTCAGGTCAACACAAGCAACGAAGACCAGAAATCAGGAATAGAGCCTTATGATACTAAAAATCTCTGCGAGGATATATGTAAACTAGAAAATGTCAGACTTAAAGGTCTGATGACAATCGGGATGTTTACTGATAACGAGAAAATAATAAGAAAAAATTTCAGCATTCTGAGAAATCTTTACATTGACTTAAGGGTAACTTTCAGTACTTTTGAATATCTTTCGATGGGCATGACTTCGGATTACCGAATAGCTATTGAAGAAGGAGCAAATATGCTGAGAATCGGAAGCGCAATTTTCGGTTCCAGAAATTATTTGAATTAAAATAAAAAACTAAACTTATATTATTATGATTATTTCTTCAAAAGACATTAAGAAAAGAGACTTCAAAAAGTCCCTTAGAGGTTACGATACGGACGAAGTGGATGCTTTTCTCGAAACGGTTAGTAATCATTATGAAAAATTAATCGTTGAGAATAGAAATCAGGCTGACAAGATAAAATCTCTTCTTCAGGATATCGATATCTACAAGGAAAATGAACTTAACTTGCAGAGGGCTATTATTAAGTCGCAGGACCTTGGTGAACAAATTGTCGAGAATGCAAAAAGAAAATCGGAACTAATTATACGCGAGGCAGAACTCAACGCAAGAAACGTAAAACAAAACCTTGAAGATGAGATTCTCGCAAAAAAACACGAGCTCGAAAGTATAAAGCTGAAAAATGAAAAAACTTTCGACGAATTAAGAAACTTTCTGACTGACAAACTTAACGAGCTGGATGAATTTTTTAAGAACAGAAAAATTATTACTATGGACCTTTCTTCTGTGTCTAACCTGAATTTTAATTCAGATGATTCAGATATTGATATTGAGACCGATATTAAACCACTCAAGAAAATTACTCTGTCTTCGCAAAAGAACGATAGACCCGATTCATTCGACGACAGTTTTGAGATAAAGAAATAAAAAATGAATAATAAACACGAAAAGGCTTACGAATTCATAAATGAAATTAACGACAATCATTACGGTATCGGAATAATTCTCGGCACCGGACTTGGAGGGCTCGTAAAGTTTATAGATATTGAGCAAACGATTGACTACAGAAATATACCGGGCTTCCCGGTGTCAACCGTTGAATCTCACTCGGGAAAACTGATACTTGGAAAATTATCAGGCAAAAATATCATTGCCATGTCGGGAAGGTTTCATTTTTATGAAGGCTACAATCACGACCTCATAACATTTCCTGTGTATGTTTTCAAGCAGGCAGGGGTCAAAACAATTATCATATCAAATGCATGCGGAGCTGTAAACAACAAACTGAATAAAGCAGATTTGATGATAATGACTTCACATATTAACATGCACTTTGCATCGCCTGTCAGGAAAAATGTATGGGAAAACGGCAAAGCAAATTACATATACGACAAGGAGCTTATTGAACTCGCCGAGCGCGTTGCTCTTAAGAATAATATTAGTATTAAGAAAGGAAGCTACGTGTCTGTTCAGGGACCTAACCTTGAAACACGGGCTGAATACAGGCTTATGCAGAAGATTGGTGCTGATACTGTCGGTATGTCAACTATTCCTGAGGCAATAGTGGCAAGAGAACTCGGAATGAGAACTCTCGGTCTTTCCATAATTACTGACCTCGGATTTCCTGACACACTGAAGGTTGCAAAACTCGAACATATTATTGAATCGGCAGCTATCGCTGAACCAAAACTCGTTAACTTAATTAAAAAACTATTAATCGAATTATAAGAAATATGACAGAACAAAGAAAAAGAATTCTCGAATCCGTAAAGTACATTAAGCAGAATATTCCCGCAAAACTTAAGCCAAAATCTGCTTTAATTATCGATGATAATTATACTCTTCCATACGGTATTAATGTTCTAAAAAAACTTGAATACAAAGCTATACCTCCGAAATTCGAAAATGTTGACAGGGAGAATAATGGAAAGCTCTTGTTTGCTAAAGCAGGGTCACGCGATATTCTCATCTTTAAGGGTAGATTCTTTTTCTACGAAGGTTATTCGATGAGGGATATCGGTCATATAATATACATTATGAGTTTCCTTGGTATCGAAAAGATTCTTTCTATCGATGAGGTCGGAAATCTTAATCCGCGATTTGAGTGCGGAGAGCTTGCTTTGATTTATGACCATATAAACCTGATGGGCGATAATCCTCTTATTGGAGAAAATGACGAAGAGCTTGGAATCCGGTTCCCTGACATGAGTAATGCTTATGACACCAAGTTGTTTGAAAGAATTTACAAGATTTTCCAGGAAAATAAAGTTAAAATTAATGAATCTGTTTATCTGAGTATTATCGGTCCCCAGACCGAAACAGAAGCTGAGACCAGATTCTACAGGGATATCGGCTCTGACATTCTTGGATATGCTCTCGCTCCTGAAAATATTACATCAGTGCATTCAGGTATTAAATTTGCTGCGATTGGTCTTATTACCAGAGACCTAATAGCAGACAGAATGCTCGAAGACAAACGTACTGTTGATGAAAAGAGAAAGGAAGAACAGAATAACAGAAGATATGCTCACACTGAACTTAACAAGATACTCGTTAAAATAATAAAGACTCTGTAAACACACAATTTCCTTAAAAAACTTTTTCGACTGTGAAAATTTTCTTCACAGTTATTGGATTTTTATGAAACAATATCGCAAAAATTTTGTTTTATATATTTAAGATTAAACATTTTATAATTTATTATTTAAATGAAAAAACTAAGCCTTTTTCTGATTTCTTTATTCTTTGTTTCAGCCTCGTTATTGAGTGCACAATCCATAGACACATTAAACATTGAAGCTGAAAGTATTGATGCTGCGGATAAATCTTTATCAGACTTTCTGACCGAGCATTTTTCTTTGATTACGGATGACATCGTAAGCAAGATAACGGATAAAAGAAGTATTGAACAGGTTGAAAAACCCGTAGAGGCAGGAGGCGGAGTTTATTTCAGAGTTAATTACTTTGTTCCTGAAAAGTATCTTCGCGATACGATGAAGATTCTCTGGGAGCTTAACATTCCCGAATACCGCTCGCATATATTTCTTATTGATGGTAACGATACTTCATACGTTGATACCTGGAATAATGTCGTCGGAACTGCATCTGACAAAACTTATACAGGCAGATTTCAGGCATACAGAATCCGGAACTACCCGACTTACAAAGACCCTGCAAAAGGAAAAGAACATCTCCCTGCAACACCACCGGGACCGGGCAATCCGCTGGGACTTTTCGTCGTTCATTACGATGAGAATTCATTAAGATACTTTCACGGCACAAACAAGAACCACCTTCTTACTGCCGAAAAGAGACATCTTTCACATGGCTGCGTCAGGAATGATAATGATAACATTGCAAAGATGAAAGAATTCATTCTTAAACGTGTCGTAAAATCAAAAGACCTAACTTCATGGATTGACAGTAAGAAAAGCATGATTTATAATTTTGAAGAAATTGATAAATTCCCCGTCAGGATTATATACAAGACATACACAATAGACAGGGATGAGAAAGGGCTCTTCGTTGAGCTGTACAATGATTTCTACAACTACTCCAATCCGGGAAATATAAACACAAAATGGAATGAAGAAGACCTTATCACATTAACAACAAAGGAAAACCTTACAAACGAATTTAAGTCAAAATCCAAAGGCGAGCTTACTGACGAGAAAATTTCAGACCTCGTGGATTATGTGATTAAAAAACTGAATAAGTACGAGCGCTATTACATCTCGGATTTGAGTTATTAAGAATTACAGATAATTTTTACTATAAAGTTTAATTATAATAAATAAAAAATTAATTATGAAGTTAATATCAATATTGGTGTTTACAGTGCTCTTAACCGCTTCAGCATCATACGCACAGGGGAAATTCGGACTGGGAATCATGGTGGGTGAACCCACCGGGCTTTCGATGAAATATAAAATCTCAGGAGATAATGCGATTGATGGTGCGCTTGGATGGTCGTTCGCAAAATACGGCTCCTTACATATTCATGCAGACTATCTTCAAAATGTTGCACGACTAAGCCGGGAAGTTCCGTTTTACTTAGGTGTCGGGGGCAGAATTAAAACTAACAATACCAACAAAGGTGAGAACGATTCACGTTTTGGAATCAGAGTACCTTTTGGAATTGTTTATGAACCATCAACCGTTCCGATTGATGTTTTTGTGGAAGTTGTTCCTTTGCTCGATTTGACTCCGTCTTCGGATTTCAGCATGAACGCTGCCGTCGGCATCAGATATTATTTCAATTAGTAAGTTGTACAAAGCCCTTCTTGTTAAATGGAAGGGCTTTTTACAACACTAAAAATTATAGATAAAAACTCCCTGACCGCCGGTTGATATCCAGAGTTCATTTTCCTTGTTCTCCCTTAAATCAAGCTTCCTTACAGTTGGTATAACCCCATAACCGCTGAGGTACACTTGCTCAAACGTATTGCCGCCGTCTTGAGATAAATATATTTTATTGTACGAATCTTCAAGCTTTCTTCCAAAAAGCACAACCTGATTTCCTTTGCTGTCAACCGTAGTCACTGATTCAAAACCATTCAGCTTTGTAAAGTTCTCTCCTCTGTCGGTCGATTTAAACAATCCGTAGTTTTCGATCGCCGCCCATAGAGTTCCAGTGCCCATAGGGTCAATATCTATAGCACCTTTGTTTCTGTAATCAAAATCAGGCTCTTCAACTATGTAGTTTTTAAATGAAAATGTCTTTCCGTAATCACTACTGATGAATAACCCTCCGGCTTTAACGCCGTTTTCATTCCCGCCTTCAAGATAAAGGTAAACCCTCGATTTATCGACAGGGTCAACTTCTAAATAATCCACAGGGCTGAACAATCCGCCCATAACTGAGTTCTTGTAAATCGTGTATGAATTATCTACAAATTCTGACTTCTCAAAACTAACTCCTCCGTTCGAACTGTAGTAAACACCATACCAGTAAACCTCGGGAGAGTTTTCATCGTAAATTCTTTTCTTATTCTGACCGCCGCCAATGATTAATATAAGGTGGTCGTTCGTTCCATCAGTAGTTATTTCACCGTCTGAAATTATTGCATCAAAACCCGGACCAAAATTCGGATATGCAAGCAAACCCTCGGGAGTCATTATCTGGTAAGTATTCGGCTCGCCTCTGTTTTCAGATTTTGCAATCACAGGATAATAAGTAAAAACACTCCCGCCGATTAAATAAATTCTGTCAGAGTTTAAAGGTGATACTAATACACGGCATACATTCGGCAAATAAGAATCACCGTTATTCTCAGGCGGAGGAGGACTTAACGTGTACTTTCGAGAATAGTCTTTTATATCAGGAAGTTCCGCATCGCTTGTTTTACCCATACCCCAGTCCGAAATAGGAATGTAAATATCACCGTTCGGCGAGAATGAAACATCATATACAACTGTCATACTAATACCCGTTCCGTTAAATCGCCATGTCCTGCCGTTATTAGTAGTAATAAACGGACCTGAACCTCCGCTAACATACCAGACATTATTATTAACGGGATTCTGAAATGAAATTATGTTTGAGGAATAAATTTTATCCTGAGTTGAAAGTGTGTGTTTCGGATTATAATCTTTTTCAAGAATATATTCATTCCGTAATTTCCATGTGTTGCCGTCATCTGTCGTTACCCTTGATGGATTTCCCATCTGGCTCGCTTCGATTATATTTTCATCAAAATTCACAAAGTTTAATCCTATAAACTCACTTTCATAACCTGAGTATTCTCCAAAATTAGCTCCGATATCCGTAATGTTGTTCAGGTCATTTTCTATTCTGAACATCTTCCCAGTTGTGACAATAACCATAAGTTTGCCGTTCCTGTCTTTCTTCATCAGCATCTGATAAACATTGTTAATATGGTCTGAAAAAAGCTGGTAAGACCACGTAATCCCGTTGTCAAGCGTTCTCCATAATCCTTTGTCAGTGCCGACCCAAACCTCATCAGGAAATTCCGGATGAACTTGTATGCAAGTAACATTTCCGATTATTCCGCTATTATTGTTTATCAGGTTCCATGAATATGCATCGCCGTTCGAATTGCTCATGTAAATATACGGCTTACCGGTGTTAGGGTCTGCAAGCGTTCCCGCAAACATTCTGCCTCGAATTGTCGGATGATATCTCAAACACGGTCCTCCAATCTTTACATTAAACACATTGCCGCCGAAATTCACGTTCAAATCACCTGTCGCAGGACCTAAAACCTGTTTCCATGTTTCACCCTCATCCTTGCTTATCCAGACACCACGGCTTCTGTCGTCAGGAAGATAGTCCATCCCGCATGCAGCCGCTATTTCACTTTGGTTATAGGGATTAATATCTATGCTTTGCACCATTAATCCCGCAGGCGTTACTGCAAATTCACTTATAAACTTCCATTCTTCGTTTCCCTTTTTCTTGTACATACCTCCAATATCTGTTCTTGCATACACAGTCAACCCGTCTTTAGTCGGAATTTGGGCGAGTACAAACCCCCCTGCCTCAAAATCAATTCTTCTTACTTTCTGTGTATAACCTAAACCGGATATAAGCAAAAATATTATTGCAAGTTTTACTATCTTCATTTGAAATTTGTATTTAGTAATATTGGTCTTTTAATTTCTTAGCTGTTTTAAAAACTTTCATCCCGCCACTTCTTTATCTTCCATGGCGAACTCGCATCGGGCCTAGTAAAATTCATGTCCGCAAATCCGAAAAGTCTGACTACATTGCTTGGATTGAAAGTTACTGTAAGATTAAAACCCCTTTTAACATTAACGTTAAGACTATCCCCTATAAAAGTTGTTATGTTGTTCCAGATGATATCAGTCTTTTGTGAATTCTGGAACAACCTGCTTGTAGTCCTCATCTCTGTTGGCTTATCCCAGGATACGTCAAAACCTGTTTCATAATCTCTGTATGTAAAAATAAAATCGTCTGTCAGTAATCCTGAATAAACTGATGTATCCTTGAATGTATAAGCATATTTGAAGTTCGTGTATACTCCGTCAATAGTCATCTGGTCGGATATAATACTTGACGAACCCGAATCATCAAGCTTCGGAGCAAATATGTTGTCACACGATGCAATCACCGTAAACATGACAATCAAAGGTATTATAAGATATTTGCGCATTGAAGAAAATTATTAAAAAACATTTAGTTCATTTGTTTTTCCAGCTTTATAATCTTTTATTGCCATATCTGCCAATACTGAAAGATTATCCTGAGAATTTTTAAACTGCAAATTCAACTTCCTTTTGTCCTCAATATCATCTAAAATAACTTGTGTTATATTATCCTGTTCGACATCAAGCAATACAATCGTTTTCTTAATCGCTTTTTTAAATAAATATGTCATTTTGCTTTTTCTAAAATTTACAATTAAATACAAATATATTCAATCAAAATGTCGGTATTTTAAAACTCCAGTCATCCTGATTTTAAAATCAGTGAAAATCATATTCTTTCTAAAAAATCTGTGTGCATATCTTTTGCTCATAATCTGGAATAATATATGTCCATGTCTTCAGCACTATCAGTGTCATCCGTTAAATCAGTGTAAATTTGTATTCTATTTAAAAATCATCCTATTGTTCTAATCAATTACTGAAGTTTGCCCTTAACACACTCCATGTAGTATCAGCATTATCGCTTTTTATATCAATCCATCTGTGTATCGACCATAGATTTCTCGAATCGGCAGAAAGAATCAGCCTTATCTTACCTTTTAAATTCTTTGCTACGTTTGTTTTCTGATGGTCAACCCTCAACAGATAGTCTGCATCAAAAAACGCTGTGTCTGCAAAAGAATTGAGTGTTGTGTTTGAAAAGAATAGGTTGGATGTAGAATTTACGTCTGTAAGACTCATTAAACTTGTGTAATATGTTTTCTCATTAGCAATCTTCCAGAACTGAAATATCGGATACTGTATCTGAGAACCTACATCGGGCGAGTAAGTGTAACGCCTCGGACTGTAATTTGTATCAACAAAACACTGCATGTAATTGTTTATATCCTTCTCTATTACCGAGTACTGAAGATTTACCATTACAAGGTCGGGAGATGTTGGTGGTATGAAAGTAGTCCTTGATGTTACGGGAGTTTCCGCATCACGCAATCCGCATGAATAAATTGAAGCTGCAGCATACAATAATATTATTATTGAAAATATCTTCATTTAACCTTACTAATAAATATTATTCTCTTAGATTCTTCATTTTCAAAACCGTTTCCATAATAATCTCCAAATATTCTTAAAGGTTCAAAACCTGCATTCATTAAAGCTTTTTTAAGTTTCTCTTTTGTGTAAAGTTTCAATCTTTCTGTATATTTTTCGCTTCCTATGTAGATATCCTTATAGACAAAATTGTTCTCAATGTATCTTTTCTGTAAAACTTTCTCACCGTCGAACTCATCCTCCGAACTTGCAACAAGAGTTTTTCGGAGATTATCAGCATTTATAAAATCAAATACAAAGTGACCGCCGCTCTTCAACGACTTTCCCACATTGTCGAAAACTTTAAAGTTGTCTTCATCGGTCTCAAAGTATCCAAAGCTTGTAAATATGTTTATTGCCGCATCAAATTCTTTATCAAAAGAAAAGTCTTTCATATCTCTGATAAGAAACTCAACCTTTAGACCTTTCTCGTCAGCTGCAGTTAAACCTTCTCTCGCCTGAGATATAAGGTATTCCGATAGGTCAAACCCTGTTACGTCATACCCTCTTCTTGCGAGCTCTATCGAGTGTCTTCCTGCTCCGCAACAGACATCCAGTACCTTTGCCTCGGAAGGCAGATGAACACTTCTTTGAAAAAGATTTATTATATCCCTAGCTTCTTTTTCATCTCTGTGTTTGTATATTTCAAGATAATACTTATTTGAAAACCACTTTTCATACCAGCTCTTTTCCTTTGATGCGGTGTTCAAGATATCGTAACCCTTCCTTCTATTGCTTTTGCAAGCGTTACCTGGTCCGTCAACTCTATGTCCGAACCTATTGGAATCCCCCTTGCTATACGGCTTATCTTCATACCAAGAGGTCTTATTATCTTGCTGAGATAAAGTATCGTCGTCTCCCCTTCTACGGTGGGATTCAACGCGAGTATGATTTCGGAAATTTTGTTTGATGAATCGTCTTCCAGTCTGTAAAGCAGTTCTTTTATTCTGATATCATTCGGACCTATTCCGTCTAACGGCGATATTCTTCCATGTAGAACATGATAGAGACCTTTGTACTCATTCGTCTTTTCAATCGCATAGACATCTTGAGGTTCTTCCACTACGCATATAGCGGTCTTTAACCTTTTCTCTGATGTGCATATCTTGCATACTACATCCTCTGTAATATTACAGCAGACAGAACAGAATTTCAACTTATTCTTGATTTCGATTAAAGACTCTGCAAGTTTTGTAACTTCTTCACGCGGCTGTTTTACCAGAAACATCGCAAGCCTCTGTGCAGTTTTGCGTCCTATTGATGGTAGTTTAGTCAGCTCGGTTACTAGAGTTTCAAGAGTGTCGGATATATTCAGCATTTTAAAATCCGAGGTTAAGTCCGGGTATGTTTGGAATCATCCCTGCCGTTGCTTTTGACATTTCTTCATTCGAAAGCTTCTGCGATGACTCGAATGCCTTGTTGCATGCGGCTATCAGAAGGTCTTCAAGCATATCTTTATCTTCTGATTCAAGCACTTCCTTTTCAATTTCGATTTTTTGTATGACGCTCTTGCCGTTTATTGTTACTTTTACCATACCGCCGCCTGATTCTTCTGTGATTATCTTGTTTTCAAGTTCAGCTTGTATCTGTTCCATTCTATCCTGCATTTTCTTTACCTGTTTAAGCATTCCCTGCATTTGATTCGGTTTCATTTACTTTATCTCCTGTGTTTAATTTACTTTAATTTTAAAAATCTAAATATTTGTTCCATAGATTAAACAGATTTCCTGTAGCAACTACATCGCCGAAACAGTAATCTGCTATCGTCTGATATTCTTCTTTTTCATACAAGCCTTTCACCATGTCGCCCTTCACTCCATCTGCTTTCGGGCTCGGAATCCCGAGCTGCTTGCAGTAAAAATCAAGCGTGAATTTCCTTCTCGCACCCGTTGGAGAGTGTTTGTTGAACGTAAGCTCTTTCATAAGGTCAATGTGATAACCCTTTATATTGAAATCTGTTCCGCTCATTAAATTATATGAAGGTTTTGATTTCATCATAAATGTTCTTAGCATAATAAACGGACAATCAAACTCTCTGCCGTTGAACGTTACAAAAAGATTATACCCTTCGGTTCTTATTTTTCTCCAGAAAAGGTCAATTATTTCTTTCTCGTTCCCGCAAAGATAAGTAAGCTTTTCAAGTTTGCTTTCAGAGTAAGGATTTTCATCCGTACCTTCTACATAACCTGAATTGAAACTCAGCATTCTCTCTGCTTCAAGCTTTGAAGTTGAGTCAAGAGTTTTTTCCTTTGGGGCATTTACCAGTACTGCACCCTCTTTCTTGTTGTAATCAAGCATGCCTATTGCTACTATCCGCGAAGTAAAAGGTGTAAACACTAATCCTTCAATCGCTTTTGCCTTTTCCTCATCATTTGTCGCAAATTTAGTTAAGTATTCTTTTGTCTCCTCATCGTAATGTGTTTCGAAATCATACGGTGCGACTTCAAGGTCAAAAACTAATACTTTCTTCTTCGTAATATCCATGATTATACTTCTAATAAATTATTTGCCGATACTCTTATAGTATCATAACAATAAAACGGTTCCCCGAATTCAGCACCTATTTTAAACCCGAAGAATCTTGCTCGTGCCTCAAGGTCCTTCCAGAAAAGACTTGTACTTATGTATGTTTCCGGTTCATCCGCAGAGGTACTCATTGATTTGTAGAACTGCGTCGAATAGCACTCAATCGCTTTCATCTTCTGTTTAAAAGTACCGCTTATATCCACTATAAATGTAATAGGAAAATCATAAGCATGCCTGTAATAAAAAACTCTTTGCGGTCTGTACGCATTCAGCTTCCCTGTTTTAATTTTTGTTAGCCCTGAAAGGAATGCGCTCTCTCTGATAAAATTACTCGCATTTATGTGGTCAGTATGCCTGTCTGACGGATAAGGAGCAAACATAATTGAAGGCTTTGTCTCACGTATTACTTGTATCAGTTTTTCCCTGTTGGCTTTCGTGTTTGCAATGTTACCGTCTTCCATTTTCAGGTTTGTCCTGTAGTGTATACCCATCACCTTCGACGCTGCTTCAGTCTCTTTCTTCCTTGTCATTAAGTTGCCGCGCGTGCTAAGCTCGCCGCGCGTCAGGTCAACTATCCCTACCTTCTTACCCTCATTTATCAACTTTATAGCCGTACCCCCCGCTGTTATTTCAATATCATCGGGATGACTCGCTACAAACAATGCATCTAATTTCAATTCTTTCTCTTAATTTAATAAAGCATTAAATATACTTATTCTTATCCTATCTTAAAATTTAAAAAGACTATAGCCAGAAGGTTATCATTTGTCAACATAAACCTCGCCTCTTTCCGTGTACCGTTTCCTATTCCCCATACCCAACTGTCTGCGCTAGAATTATTTTCTGGTTTTCATTCAGTTTAAGTTCTTTTTCAAGCGGTTCTCTGTCAACCCACGCTCTTATAACTGTATTCATCCCAGCCGAGGCACAAAATAAATAAACATTTTCACCAATAAAGCCTGCATGAGCACCCGAATACATTTCTTTATTTGAATCATTTTTCAGCTTTGAATAATCAGCTACATATACAAGGTTCACGGGAGCAGTATATACGAAGTCCTGTTTACCTGCTAAAGTTCGTAGGTCTTTCCCTGCAACAAGCTCCAGTGAATGATCTTCCGCAATGTATTTATAAGCACCCGATTCAAATATTACATATACATCCATCGCTTGTGTATTGTTTGCAGTAGGAGCAGTCCGCTTTCCGCTCTCCTCCCTGCTTATTCCGTATGAAGCCCACATCAGATTTGAAAGCGTCTGGTCATCAAGTTTTCTGGAAGAAAATGTTCTTTCTGAATGACGCTTCTTAAGTGCTTCCATAAGCGGCATTCCGCCTGTCGTTTCAGCAGGCAGCAGTTTTATCTTTTCTGCAGGTATCATAGGTTTGTCATTTATTTGGGTCTTCTTCATACTAAAAGAAATTACCATCACGCCAATAAAAATTGCGGCAAGAAAAATTATTGTTACTTTCATAATAAGTAGATTTTATTTACTGTAAAAATACTTCCTTTAAACTTTTTCTGAAATGTAAAAATGACACCAGACCCTGCCGGGCAGCAGGGCTGGTGAAGGGTCTAGGGTTTTGATTAGATACTTAAATTTCTTTAAGTATAATCGATTAGCCTTTCGCATCTGTATTATATTACGATTGGGTAAGAATTTGGAAAATTATTTAACTATTTTTAAAAAATTTTTATAATTACTGGAAAATCTATTAAAATACAGCATTATTCGCAGGAATGTAAAGAATGCACGTATAAGGGTTAGCAATGACCTTAATATAACTGCAATTATTCCTCTTAATTATCCCATTAATAAAATTGATAATTTAATACAGGATAAAAAAATCTGGATTCTGAAAACTGTAAACCGCTTAAAGCACAATTCTAAATCCATACAACTTTCTTCCGATGAAATCCTTCTCTTTGGCGAAGCTTATGTTTTTGAAAACGACCCGGCATTGAAGAATAGGGTCATGACATACGGAAATATCAAGAAAATTAAATCAGGTCATGATTTGGTAAATAACCATGAACTATTGACTATATGGTATAAACACATCGCGAATAAATACATAAAACAAAGGGTTGCAGAAATAGCAAGCAAAAACAAATTTGAATTTAACAGACTTTTTATTCGCGACCAGAAAACTAAATGGGGTACTTGTTCCTCCGGAAAAAATCTTTCATTTAACTGGCGGCTAATTCTTTGCCCGATTCATGTTCAGGATTATCTTATTATTCATGAACTCTCGCACTTATACGAGATGAATCACTCAGCAAAATTCTGGCAGAAAGTCGCAGAGCTCTGCCCCGAATACAGTAATGCAAAAAAATGGCTTAAAGAGCATGAAGCGTTTCTTTTTAAATATTAGTGTTTTTATACTTTCTTTGATACTTCTTTCGTCTTGTAATGATGAACAAGACGAACAGATGCAGTCCGCACTCGATTCACTGAAATCAGCCTTAGATACGGTTTCACATGAAGATACTCTTACATCAGATTCTTCTTTTAATGAAGTCCTGATCGATTATTCAAAAAAGTACAATGCAATCACTGATTTTTCTACAATCAAAAAATCAAGCCCTTCCCATTCAGCAGGGAATCTGAAATCTAAATACTTTCTTTTCCCTGTATTCTCATACCAGATTGACTATATATCTCAGGATTCTTCTACTGATACAGTATTAACCTACTTTACAGATAATTCTGTCTCGTTTGTTTTTGATGTTGATCGTGGAATCGGAAAAATCAAAAACCTTGATAAACAAAAAAACGGACTCATTCTCGTTAAGTCCTCAAAAGTTGAAGTTTCACAGAAGTTGTACCTTATGAAAAGGTCACGCGACTTCCAGCACAAAGAAAGAAAAGTAACAGAGTTCTTTGTCTCATGCGAAGTAATTGACGCTTTTAATGTAAACTCATCAGAAAAAATTCTTCAGAAAAAATTCAAATTGATAAAATAAAAATATTTTTGTAAAGTTGAGACGAAACTGAGAAATTACCTCCTTTTTCTTCTTGAATGCTGAATAATAGTAGAATCATAGTTAATAATATGCCAACTGCTATATTTTTCAAATTGTTAAGAAATACAGACGTTATTAACTGCTATTAATAGCGCTCATCCTGCAAATACATCCCATTTTATTTTCTGCAAATATTTCCTGACAAATCCGTCACAACCTCTCAATTCCTGATTTGTCTTAAATTGGTCTATAATTAGTCTCTAATTGGTCTTTAAATTTCAGCATTTTAAAATGACAAATTTGTCAAACAGCAGCTTTTTTATAGAATCGTGTGCTGCATAACTGTAAGAAACTTGTATTTATATAATTATCCGCCTATTTAATAATGAATAATTCTGGTATTTAATTTCTTTATAATTCACACTCAATTTATCTTCCTTTTTCAGAACATAATTAAGATATTTTTGTTATATTGTCAAAATTTATTAATTTAAAGGGGATAAAAAAATGAGAACAATTACAATTTTATTTTTTCTTTTAGCATTTTCCGGAATAAATACAGTAGCCCAAATAACTGTATCTTCTTCTTACAGCCCTGTTGTTGGTGACCGGTTTGCTTACAGCAATGTTGATACTAACAATGTAACACCCGGTTCCTCGGGTGCTAATCAAAATTGGAGTTTCACTTTCATTAATGTTGCAAGTGATTCAACAGTTCTTGATTATGTTTCTCCGTTGAGCACTCCATACGCAGCCTCTTTTCCATCGGCTACCATGGCTCAGTACCAGCAGTCTGCCTCTTCTTATACTTATTTTTCTTCATCATCAGCGCAATTGATAAATCACGGAGTCGGAAATTCATCATCAGTAGTCGTTAATTCAAACCCGGAAGTTGTTATGCAATTTCCTTTCACCTATAACTCAACTTTTTCTGATGATTTTCAGTCACAATTCACAACTTCTGGTATTACTACTTACAGAAGAGGAAATATAAGTGTTAATGGAGATGCATACGGCACAATTTCACTTCCTACAGGAACTTTTAGCAATGCACTTCGAGTAAAAACAGTTCAAACAATAGTTGACTCAACAGTAATCGGAATCTTTAGTAATATTACAACATCAGTTATTACAACTTATGGTTGGTATAGTGGTGCTAATAAATTCCCGTTGTTTCAGATAACAACCAGTTCCATTACCACCATTGGAGGTACTATACACAGTAAATTAGTCACATTAACCAAAAGCCAGACTGTGGATATTACAAAAATATCTACCGAAGTCCCGAATGGTTTCACCCTTAAGCAAAATTTTCCGAATCCGTTTAATCCCTCCACAAAGATTTCTTTTTCAATACCAAAAGAATCCTTTACAAGTCTTATTATTTATGATAACCTGGGACGAGAAGTCAGCAGACTTGTGAACGAAAGATTAAACACCGGCGTATATGAAGTAAACTTTAATGCCGCAAATCTAAATTCCGGTACATATTTCTATAAAATTTCCGCTGGAAATTTTAGCAGCGTCAAAAAAATGACGCTCGTTAAATAGTTGTTTCATCAACATTTAAAAAGTATAATTTATTTCTAATAACCGGTAATCTTAATAAGATTACCGGTTTTTATTTTAATTGGACCTGCCTGCATTAATTCATAGAAATTAGGTGCTAAAAATCGTAAATTTAAGATTATTCAAAATTATATGAAAAAAGACGATTGCATTTTCTGCAAAATTTCATCGGGAGAAATCCCCTCTTATAAAATATGGGAAAACGAAGAGTTTTTTGCTATTTTTGATATTTTTCCTAACACTAAGGGAATGACTCTCGTAATACCTAAAGAGCATTTCGATTCTTATACTTTCGATATGCCAAACAAAATATATTCTCGTTTTCTGCTCGCTGCAAAAGAACTTGGTAAAATTCTTGATGAAAAACTCGGTGTACAGCGGACGGCACTCGTTATGGAAGGTATGGGCGTAAACCATGCTCATATAAAACTTTATCCCCTGCATGGTCTAGGTAAAGATTTCAAAGTCATTAACCCCGAAGGAAATGTTTTCTTCGAAAAGTATCAGGGATATCTTTCCACCATGCTCGGTCCGAAAGCCGATGATAACACGCTTAAAGAACTTCAGTCTCTATTTAATAAATAACGCTTAACAATTATAATGAAATACGAACATCTTTTTATTGAGAAAAAATGGCAGGACTTATGGGTTCGAAATAAAGTTTTTAGAACTCCTGAATTAGATGAAATTGACAAGTCAAAACCTAAGTACTATGTCCTCGATATGCTCCCTTATCCAAGCGGTGACGGTCTGCACGTTGGGCATCCGGAAGGTTATACTGCAACGGATATCATTGCACGTTACAAACGCATGAAAGGTTTTAACGTACTTCACCCGATGGGATGGGATGCTTTCGGATTACCTGCGGAACAATTTGCTCTTAAAAAACAAGTTCATCCTCGTGTAGGTGTTGAAGAATGCGTTATTAGATTTCGGTCTCAACTTCAATCACTCGGCTTTTCATACGACTGGGACAGAGAAATAAATACTACCGATGAATCTTACTACAAATGGACTCAATGGATGTTCCTGAAACTATTCAACTCTTATTTTGATACTCAGGAAAATAAAGCAAGACCTATTTCTGAACTTACTATTCCTGTTGCTCTTGAAGGCAAAGATAGAGACATTTATATAGATTCTCAAAGACTTGCTTACATTTCCGAATCTCCTGTTAACTGGTGTCCTGAACTCGGTACAGTTCTTGCAAATGAAGAAGTACCGGAGCAACTCGAGAAAGGTTACACAGTCGTTCGCAAAGCAATGAAACAATGGAAGCTCCGTATTACTAAATATGCTCAAAGACTTCTTGATGATCTCAATAACCTCAACTGGCCTGAGAATATTAAAAAACTCCAGACTAACTGGATTGGTAAAAGCGAAGGGGCAGTTATTAAGTTTAAAGTTAAAAGTGAAAGTTTGAATGGCTATAGAGAAATTGAAGTTTTCACTACACGACCGGATACTCTCTTCGGCGCTACTTATATGGTGTTTGCACCGGAGCATCCGCTTATCAATGATATTACTACTCCGGATAAAAGGGACGAGGTCGATGACTACATTCAGACTGCCGCAAGAAAATCCGACCTTGAACGTTCTGAACTATCAAAGGAAAAAACTGGAGTCTTTACGGGTGCTTTTGCTGTTAATCCTGCAAACAACATTGAAATACCGATTTATATTTCAGACTATGTTCTCATGAGTTACGGTACAGGAGCTATAATGAGCGTTCCCGGACACGATGAAAGGGATAGTGAGTTTGCTGTTAAATTTGGTCTTGAGATAATACCTGTTGTTGCTAACGAAAAGTTTAAGAATGTTGCTTTCAAAAAGATTTCTTCTGAAAGCGGTGATATTATTATTTCCGGAAAGGGACTCGAAAAGCTCATCAGCAGCCCATCAACAGAGTACTCCCAATATCTTGAGGATGTTAAAAACGGTAAGCTGTGTTATACTGAAGATGGTTATTCAATTAATTCTGGTTTCCTTACCGGACTTAAAACTTCAAAAGCCAAAGAAAAGATGATTAAGTGGCTCGAAGATAAAAATATCGGCAGAAGAAATGTTAATTATAGACTCAGAGACTGGCTCTTCTCAAGACAAAGATTCTGGGGCGAACCTTTCCCGCTTATTTATTTAGACGATCATACTATAAAAGCTCTTGATGAAGAAGACCTGCCTGTCACTCTTCCCAATGTTAATTCTTATACTACCACCAAAACTGGAGAATCTCCCTTGTCTTTGATTGAAGATTGGGTTCATATTACAGATAAACAGTCCGGTAAAAAAGTTAAAAGAGAAACTAACACTATGCCGCAATGGGCTGGTTCCTGCTGGTATTACCTGAGATACATAGACCCGAATAATAAAGAAATTTTCTGCGATAAGGAAAAGGAGCAATACTGGATGCCTGTTGACCTTTATATAGGCGGATCAGAGCATGCTGTCCTTCACCTCCTGTATGCAAGATTTTGGCATAAAGTCCTTTTTGACCTTGGTTACGTATCGACCTCCGAACCCTTTGGTTCTCTCTACAATCAGGGTATGATTCTCGGCGAAGATGGTGTTAAGATGAGTAAATCTCGTGGTAATGTAATTAATCCCGATGATATGATTAATCAATATGGAGCTGATTCCGTTAGACTTTTCGAAATGTTTATGGGTCCGCTGGATGCGACAAAACCTTGGAGTAATGAAGGCATAGCAGGTATTCACAGATTTTTAAGCAGAGTTTGGAGACTTATTATTGATGAAAAGACAGGAGAGTTAAACACTAAAATTATTGATGAGAGTCCCGCTGTTGAAATGAATAAACTCCTGCACTTCACTATAAAGAAAGTTACAAACGATATTGAGGACGGCGATATGAAGTTCAATACTTCTATTGCACAAATGATGATTTTTATAAACGAACTGTATAAAGCCGATAAGATAAGTAAAAATATTATCAAAACATTCGTTTTATTGCTGTCTCCTTATGCGCCACATCTTGCTGAAGAATTATGGCAAAGACTTGGTGGTCAGAATTCTATTGCCTTCGAAAAGTGGCCTGAATACGATGAGTTACTCACAAAAGCTTCTCTTATTACCGTCGCTTTCTCGGTTAATGGAAAAGTTAGAGTAAAAAAGGAAGTAGAAAACGATCTTCTCGAAAAAGACCTTGAGCAGATTGCACTCGACGATGAATCGATTAAGAAACATATTTTCGGTAAAGATATTATCAAGATTATTATTGTTAGAAATAAGATGGTAAACATTGTCGTTAAATAAAACTTCACTTAATGTAAAATACCTGTCTTTTTCTTTTTAGCATTGGACTCGTCAAAAAATAACTTATATGTAATTTGGGCTGCTCTTTTCTTCACGATGGTAGGTATGAGTATGGTAGTACCCTTCCTCCCTTTTTACATAAGAGATCTCGGAATCACAGAGCAATCTGAAGTTGAACTATGGAGCGGGCTTGCTTTCGCTGGTCCTTTTATCATTTCGTTTTTTCTTACACCTGTCTGGGGAATGCTTGGTGATAAATACGGAAAGAAGTCTATGGTAGTACGTGCTATCATTGGTCTTTCTATTTCACAGTTCCTTGTCGGTATGTCGCAAGATGTTTATCAATTGGTTATGTTCAGAATGTTTCAGGGTGCAACAAGCGGTTTTATTCCTGCATCTCTCGCCCTCGTATCTTCTAACTCGCCAAAAGAAAAATCAGGATATAATATAGGTGTTTTGCAGATGGCTATTTCTTCTGGCACAATTATCGGTCCTTTAATCGGAGGTATCATCGCAGATATTACGTCTCATAGACTTGTTTTTCATATTACTGGTTCTCTCTGTCTTATCAGCGGCATTTTTGTCATACTAATGGTTAAAGATACAAAAGTAATTACTGTAAAAAAGCTAAGCGTTTTCGATAATTTCAAGTATTCTTTCAATAGTAAAACTCTGTCAACAGTTCTCGTTTCTATTGCATTAACTCAAATGGCTGTATCAATTACACAACCTGGATTTGCTTTGTTTATTGAATCCTTAATAGACAATCAGGATTTTCTTTCAACTATATCCGGTGTTGTGTTTGGTGTTACCGGAATTGCAACTGCCGTCTCTTCTCCTCTTTGGGGTAAAATGAACGACAAGAAAGGTGTCAACCGAAATCTCTTTATCGCTATGTCAATAGGCTTCGTGGCATTAACTCTGCATTCATTTGTGTTCTCTTACATTTTGCTCATTCCCTTGAGAATCATTCTTGGCTTTTGTATTGGTGGAATGATTCCCGTCTTCTACAGTGTTATAAGTAATATTACTCCCGACGAAAGAAAAGGTGGTATTATGGGAGTTGCTTCAAGCTTTACCATTCTTGGAAATATATTAGGTCCCTTGATGTATTCATTAATTACTCCTATAATTGGACTAAGAAATATATTCATGTGTGCCGGTATATTACTTTTCGCAAACATTATTTATATTAACTTTAATAGAATTTCAAATTTAAACATATATGGCAGAATTATCTCCTACACAAATAAAGAAAACTGATAATAATTCATTACTCGTTAAATGGAATGACGGCAAAGTAAATGAAATTCCATTAACAAAACTCCGCGATGAATGCCCTTGCGTAAACTGTAAAGGTGAGTCGGTTATCTTCGAAAGTTATATTCCTATTAAGGCTCCGTTTAAAGCTGCTGGTTACTATGAAATAGCAAGCATTGAGGCTGTTGGTAATTACGCCGTTTCAATCAAATGGAAAGATGGACACGATACAGGTATTTATTCTTGGGATATTCTTAGAAAACTCTGATCAGCAAATATAATCGTTCTATCTTCTTTCTGTTTAATGTATAGATACTTTGAAGGGAAGATTTCTGCTATTAGCAATAATTTAAATCTTTTCTTTGCGAACTCTGTAGTTAAATCATTTTTTGCTCATCTCGCTCTTAGCAATAAACAAATCTTTTCCTTGCGTCCTCTACGAACTTTGCGGTTAAATATTTTTATGATCATCCTTGCTCTTAGCAAATAATAAAATCTATTTCTGTTACTACGTCTTTTCCTGCTTCTTGCCGAATCCCTGGAATACGTTCCCAAGCAGTCCGCCTACCAATCCCCCGTAAACCGTCATCATTGAGGCGTTTGAACGGATCGGACAGCCGTCAGTACATCCCCAGAAATTCCAGTAAACATAACCGCCTATTAATCCTGCTATCGCCATTATAATTGTTAGCTTATAATTCTTTATTATATTTTTTATCTTAGTCATATTATTTCTTTTAAATATTTACCTGTGTATGAATCCTTTAATTCCGAAATCTCTTTTGGAGTTCCCTCACCTATCACGTATCCGCCGCTGTTTCCGGAATCGGGACCAAGGTCAATCAGGTAATCAGCATTTTTTATTACTTCGAGATTATGCTCTATCACAAGAATCGTGTTTCCTTTTTTCAGAAGTGCGTCAAAGCATTTCATCAGCTTTGAAATATCATGATAGTGAAGTCCTGTTGTCGGCTCATCGAAAATATATAGAGTGTTCTTTGAACCCGACTGATGCACAAGATGGTATGCAAGCTTTACCCTCTGCGATTCACCCCCCGATAGCGTTGAACCCGATTGACCCAGTTTTATGTATCCAAGACCTACATCATCCAGAACTTTCAACTTCTTAACAATCTTTGGAAACGGCTTAAAAAATTTAATTGCTTCAGTAACTGTCAGATCCAATATTTCATGGATGTTTTTGTGCATTCCATTATTACCCTGTAGTCTTACCTCAAGAGTATCTGTTTTGTACCTCTTCCCTCCGCAAGCTTCACATTCAAGAAAAATATCTGCCATAAACTGCATCTCAACCCTAATCACACCAGCCCCCTCACACATTTCACACCTGCCTCCGGGAACATTGAATGAAAACGTTCCGCTGTCAAATCCCCTCCTCCGTGCTAAAGGACTCGCGGCAAATGTCTCTCTAATAATATCGAATGCTTTTATGTACGTTACAGGATTACTCCTCACTGTCTTGCCGATTTGCGACTGGTCTATCATTTCAACATTCTCAAACAATTCATAACCCATAATCTCGTCGAATTCGCCTATCGTTTCTTCATAAAATCCCTCAAGCTTTTTCTTTAGAGCCCCGTATATAATATTGTTGACCAGTGTGGATTTTCCTGAACCGCTTACTCCGGTAATACATGTGAAAAAACCGACCGGAATCCTGACTGTTATATCCTTCAAATTGTTTGCTCTTGCTCCTTTTACTGTCAGATAATTGCAACACTCATTTACATCTTTACTTCTTTTATTTGATTCAACTTTAAGTTGTCCGTTCAGATATTTTGATGTCAAAGAAGTAGTGTTGTTTTTCAGTCCGATATAATCTCCTTGAAAAATTACCTCGCCTCCATTCTCTCCCGCGTTAAGTCCTATATCAATAATCTCATCCGCTTCTCTTATCATGTCTTTATCATGCTCTACAACCAGCACAGTGTTACCAATATCCCTTAGAGACTTCATTATGTTAATCAGCTTTTCATTGTCTCTTGGATGTAAACCTACAGACGGTTCATCAAGTACATAAATTGAACCCACAAGCGATGAACCCAATGAAGTTGCAAGATTTATCCTCTGTGCCTCGCCGCCTGAAAGAGTAGAAGAAAGACGGTCAAGAGTTAAATAAACAAGTCCTACATCTATCAGGTACTTTAACCTGTTTAGAATTTCTTCAAGTATTCTATCGGAAATTTCTTTCTTTGTCTTGTCAAGTTTCAGGTTTGCAAAGAAGTCATAAGATTCCTTTATTGTCATCTTCACAACATCGAATATACTCTTTCCTCCAACTTTCACATAAAGTGCTTCCTTTCTTAACCTTCCGCCTCCGCATTCACTGCATGTTGTATATGCCCTGTACCTGTTCAACAAAACCCTGTAATGAAGTTTATACAACGCCTCCCTCTCTACGTTCTTGAAAAACTTATATATGCCTATATATTTCTTACCGCCTTTAAATATATATTCTATTTCTTTCTCGCTCAGTGCCTTAACTGGCTTATTCAGTGATATCCCGTATTGATCTGATTCAAGAATCAGGTTTGTTAAATGTACAGAATGCTTTGGAGTTGCAAAAGGGGCAATCGCATTGTTCATAATTGACCTGTTCTTATCAGGTATCACAAGGTCATAATCAATATCCATCGTTCTTCCGAATCCTTGGCATTTCTTGCACGCACCAAACGGATTGTTAAAAGAAAACATCCTTGGTTCAGGCTCTTCGAATATCATTCCGTCTGACTCAAAAAACTTATTATACTTTGTATCAGTATATTTTGTGTCATTAAAAACTCTTACCGTCAGATATCCACCGCCCTCTATAAATGCCGTCTCAAGCGATTCTGTTAGTCTTGACAAGGATTCAGCTTCTTGACTCTCAAAACTCATCCTGTCAATAATAACAAACAAACTCCCCTCTTTTGCACCATCAACCACTTTATTCAATGCTGTCTCATCAATATCATTCAAATCCACAATCTCATCTGCAAGAACTAACTTGTAAAATCCCTTCTCCCTTAAATTATTTAAATAGGTGGATTTGTTAATTTTACTCGGATTGAAGTTTATCATTACATAAATCTTTGCACTATCCAATTTCGACAGTTCTTTAGTTATCGAAGCTGGTGTATCCTTCCTTACTACATTTCCGCTTATCGGCGAATACGTATCTCCTATACGAGCATACAATAATCTAAGGTAATCATATATTTCTGTCGTCGTACCTACTGTAGAACGTGAATTTCTTGATGTGGATTTCTGTTCAATCGCCATAGAAGGTGCAAGACCCGAAATCGAATCCACATCAGGTTTATTCATCTTCTCAAGAAATTGTCGGGCATACGAAGAAAGACTTTCAACGTACCTTCTCTGACCCTCTGCATAAATTGTATCAAATACAAGCGATGATTTCCCCGAACCGCTTACTCCTGTAAATACTATAAGCTTATATTTTGGAATATTTAAATCAATATTTTTTAAATTATGCGACTTTGCCCCTTTTATTATTATAAACTTGTTCGCATCAATTGGAATCTCTTCCTTTTTCTTTCTCTTCGTATTTTTAGTTTTTGTCGTTTTCAAAATTATACAATCAGGGAATTTACTTTTTGCACACCGACAATAAAAGTCAAAAGGAAAGCCTCACACATGATATTCTTTATTACACTATATCTGCCTGGAGTTTGCGACCTAACTCAATGTAAATCCTAAAAAAGAAGCAAAATCACTCAAATCTCTTGCCGAATGGTTACCGATTCCTTCGATTTCACAATATTTTCACATAATCTAAGTTATTTTTATGTATGCCTGCGATATGCCTGCGATATGCCTGCGATATGTCTGCGATATGCCTGCGATACTACATGGTTACGATAAGTTTAAATTATCACATCCAAATGGCCAATCATGAATTGAGAAATCAGATACTCTATTTTTCTTAAAATCATTTAATACTTAATTTTATTAGAATAATTTGTTATTTTATATGTTAACTAATTAACTTTTTATTAATTTTTAAATAAATTGCTTTGAAAAAGAACTTACTACTCTCCGCATTTATTCTTGCGCTTGCAGTTTTATTTATCTCAAACTCATTCGCTCAAAATAATGCAATCACTGGACAGGAAAAATATTCTAAAGTTAGAATATTTGCTCGTTCTGATTATGATTTTAAAAAATTAACAAATAATGACCTGCATCTTGATGGCGGTATCCGCAAACCTGGTGAATATTTTGAAACATGGTTGTCAGAATCTGAAATTGAGTTACTTAACAAATCCGGTGTTTCTTATTCTGTAGAAATTGCTGACTGGATAGAATACTATAACAGTATAAACAAAATGAGCCCCGCTGAAATCCAGCAGGCACTCTTAAAGTCGCAGCTTGACTACTCCGTCAGCCACTCTATTTATGGTACTATGGGTGGACATTTAAAATGGGCAGAAGCAATTCAAAAACTCGATTCCCTGTCAATTGAATATCCTTCACTTGTATCACCCTCATTTACTATTGGGAATTCTTATGAAAACAGACCTATGTGGACTGTTAGGATTACAAAAGATCCTGCTACTTCATCAGGAAGACCTGAAGTGTGGCTGAACGGTGTTACTCATGCACGCGAACCTCTCGGTATGTCAAACATTCTATATTTTGTTTACTGGCTCGTTGAAAACTATAATATCGACCCGATTGCTACTTACATTCTCAATAATAGAGAAATTTATTTTACACCATTTATAAATCCAGACGGTTATGTTTACAACCAAACAACAAATCCGAACGGAGGTGGTATGTGGAGAAAAAACCGCAAACCTCAATCGGGAGCTACAGGTGTTGATCTTAATAGAAACTTTGGTACGTACAATTTCTGGAACTCAACTAATGGAGGCTCTTCTACATCGCCGTCATCTGATACTTACAGAGGTCCTACTCCATTCTCTGAACCTGAAACACAGAATTTCAAGAATTTCTTGAACTCAAGAAACTTCAGAGTTCAGTTGGATTACCATACTTACGGAAATTATTTAATCAAACCTTGGGGATGGTGCGACCCTATCCCAACACCAGATGATGCAATATTCAATGAGTATGGAAACGATATCGTTGCGGAAAACGGTTTCTTGTTTGGAACACCTTATGGAACTGTTAATTATTATGTACGAGGCGGAGATATTGACTGGTGCTACAGTAATGACTCAACAGGGCATACTGAGCACAGATTTGCTATGACTCCTGAAGTTGGAACAACAGGATTCTGGCCCACAATGTCACAAATTCTTCCGCTTGCACAATCCTGCTTTGAAATGAATAAATACATCTGTCTCGTTGCAGGGGATTATGTCGGATTAAGGTCTGCAGCTCTTAACAAAGCAATCTATACTCAGGGTGAATCCGGATACCTCAAAGTAGTTTTTAGAAACAAAGGACAAATTACTGCTTCTAACATTAAAGTTGAATTTACACCATTATCGGGATACCTATCAGTACCAACTCAAATTTATACAAGACCTTCTCTCGGAACTTTTGTCTCCGATAGTACAACATTTAATTTCACGATTGGAGCAACTTGTCCTAACAATTCTGTTATATATGCAAGACTGCGTATAAGACAAAATGACACTTTAACTATGTATGACAATAATGTAAGTATTTTTGTTGGAAATGGTTTTACAGTATTAAGAGACAGTGCAGAAAACGGAACATCAAACTTCCCTACTATGACAAATTGGTCAATCGTAACAAATAAATATTATTCTCCGACACATTCATTTAAAGGTACGCCTACAAACAGTGGTAATAATCCAATGATATCTATTCCCTTAAATGTATCCTCTTATCCTGCTCTTTATTTGAGCTGGTACCAGAAATATGCACTTGAAACCGGTTATGATTATGGATTTGTTGAAATCTCCAGCAACAACGGAACTTCATGGCAGAAGATAGCAACCTTTAACGGAAAGGATTCCACAACATGGAAATTTCAAAGCTTCGATATTACATCTTTTGCCAACGGTTCATCAAACATGAAAGTACGTTTCAGGGATTCCTGCGACGTTTCATTAAACTGGGACGGATGGTATATTGACAATATTGAAATTACTGGCTATCAGATTGCACCAACAGGAATTGGAAATCAGAACAACGAAAATATTCCTGTCAAATATGACTTAAGTCAGAATTACCCGAATCCGTTTAATCCATCAACAAAGATTAACTTTGCACTTCCAAAAGAAGGATTCGTAAAGATTACAATCTTCGACCTTCTGGGAAGAGAAATTAGAGTACTGGTAAATGAGAATAAGACTGCTGGTTATTACTCGGTAGATTTCAGTGGTGAAGGTTTCTCAAGCGGTTTCTATTTCTACAAAATGGAATCTGGTTCATTCATTACAACAAAGAAGATGATGCTCATCAAATAATTATTGAGAACGGATTTTTTTAGGCGGGGAACTATGTTCTCCGCCTTTTTTATTGTATATCCTTTTTTATCTTATTACATTTATTATGAAATCTTTTTGTAATAATTTTAACCATGATAAAAAACTCTGAAATAAATATCAGAAAAATCTCATTACTCAAGCCCAAAAACATCATATTTGTTTCAGCCGCTCTTGTTATCATTATAATTGCATCTACTATTTACGAATACAGTGCTAACAAGAATGAGATTTATCATCTACTAAATGAATATTCAAACTCCATTCTGAACGTTGTTACTAAAAGCAGTGAGAATTCAATATTTTCAGACAGTGAAATGGAGAACCTTCTTGCTCAACATTTACTCGGAGTTGCAAGAAATGTTGCAAGGCTTGACAGTTTAAATCTTTTGAATAATGATTTACTGGTTCAGATCGGAGATGAAAATGAAGTATTTCGCATCAATGTGTTTAATAAGAATAAGGAAAGAGTTTTCAGCAATGCAGGGAGTGATTCAATCCACCAATCAATGAAAGGAAAGTATTCCCCTGATACATACCTCACCCCGTTATACGATGGCTCGGAAACGGAAATCATAATTGGACTTAAAGAAGCAAGAATTGAAAAAGGAAACCGCTTTGCTGTTGGAGTAACGCGCGCTTTCGGCAAAGGTGTTATTGTGGTAAATCTTGATGCGGAATCATACCTTAAATTTAAAAACAAAATAGGATTCGGTAAGCTCATTCTTGATATGGGTTCGGGAGCAGGTATAGAATATATTTTACTTCAGAACACAAATGAGATTCTTGCTGCGAACAAGAATGTTGACGAACTATCAAGCTTTTCAAACGATGAAGAACTCAAATATGTATTTGATACTGAAAATAGTATAGCGAGAATTGTACAATTTGAAGGAAGGTCTGTTTACGAGGCAGTTAATCTTTTCAAAATGGATAACAACAAGATTGGTATATTTCGGGTCGGGCTTTCAATGGACGAAATATACTCATCTGAATCAAGAATGCTGACAAGAGCTGTAGTTGTCTCTTTGATCGTAATAGTCATGACAATAATTATATTATCTGTTATAATTTCTAATCAGAATTACAATCTGATTTCTGAAGAATATAAACGCATTCAGACTCTTACTGGTAACATTATTGAAAACCTTTCCCCTGCATTGATTACTACTGACAGCACCGGCAATATTATTATTTTCAACAATTCGGCGTACAAATTGCTTTCAATAACAGATGATGTCTGCCCGAGCCTGGATACAATAAACGAGATATCACATGATTTAAGCGTAATACTTAACAAAAGAGAAAAACTTGAGAATTTCGAAATCGAAACTTCCGTTAACGGTATCAGAAGAACCTTCATGCTAAACTCTGCTTCAACCTTAGAAACCAAAACATCCAATAGTACATATTCTCTTTTAATTGAAGATATAACAGACACAAGAAAAATAGAAAAACAACTTTCGCAAAATGAGAAGTTCACAGCAATGGGTGAACTCGCTTCAGGAGTTGCACATGAAATTAGAAATCCACTTAATACTATTATAATGATATCTCAGCGACTCGAAAGAGAATATAAATACAAAATAAACTCAGAAGACTTTTCATCCCTTCTTGAAATACTCCGTTCTGAATCGTACAGAGTTAATTCAATTGTCGAGCAGTTTCTCAGGTTTACAAAACCGGCAAAACTAATGATTGCTGAGTATGATGTTAATGAGTTCCTGACCGAAATAATTAAAATAGCGGAAGTCCAAACTATAAACAAAACCATTAAAATACAAGCGAAAATAAACGAATACAAAAAGATTTCTTTTGATTACCAGCAAATGAAACAAGTTTTTATTAATTTGATTCGTAATGCAATCGACGCATCACAAAATAACGGAGAAATAAACATTGAATTCACATCGAGTAATAAGGGTAATGTGTTTACAATATGCGATAATGGCTCAGGTATTACTAAAGAAAATATTAAAAAGATTTTTGATATATATTTTACGACAAAGAAAAATGGAACCGGGATGGGGCTTAGTATTGTAAGACAGATTGTTCTTCAGCATAACGGCACGATTGAGGTTGAGAGCGAAATAAACAGGGGTTCAAAATTTATTATTACTATACCATGATGGATACAATAATATTAATTGTTGACGACGAAAGAACGCAGCGACAGGTTCTTTCAGGGGACCTTAAAAGCAGGGGTTTCAAAGTTTTAGAAGCTGATTCAGCCGAAACCGCTCTGGATACTGTTCGTAAGAATATAATTGATGTCATTCTTACTGACTTAAAAATGCCAGGTGCATCCGGAATAGACCTTCTTACAAATCTTAAAGAAATCAATCCCGATATATCAGTTGTTATTATGACCGCTTATGCATCGGTTGAAACAGCTGTGCAGGCTTTAAAGAACGGCGCATATGATTTTATAACTAAACCATATAATCTTGATGAAATAGAACTTGTAATAAAACGAATTATTGAGAAAAATAACCTCAAATCAGAGTTGAAATTTCTAAAAGAACAACTTGAATCAAGTAATAAACTTGAAGGGGTTATTACTAATTCGCTTAAAATGAAAAGGGTTATAGATGTTGCTGCGAGGGTTGCAGCGTCAAAAGCATCGGTATTAATTCTTGGTGAAAGCGGTACCGGCAAAGAAGTTCTCGCAAGAGCTGTTCACTACGCGAGTAAAAGAAAGGATAAACTTTTTGTACCAGTTAACTGTGCCGCACTGAATGAAAATCTTCTTGAAAGCGAATTATTCGGACATGAAAAAGGAGCGTTTACAGGAGCTGAAAAGATGCACAAAGGTAGATTCGAGATTGCCGATGAAGGTACAATCTTTTTGGATGAGATAGGAGACCTGCCTATGCATCTACAGGTTAAACTTTTAAGAGTGCTTCAGGAAGAACAATTCGAGAGAGTGGGAGGTACAACTACCATAAAAGTTGATGTTCGAGTTATATCAGCGACAAACAAAAGCATTGAAGATTTAATAAAGGACGGCAAATTCAGGGAAGACCTTTTCTACAGATTAAATGTTGTTAATATACAACTTCCGCCATTAAGAGAAAGAAAAGAGGATATTTCAATACTAATTTCAGAATTTCTGAAGAAATATCTGAAAGAGACTGATAAAACAAAACTTGAGTTTTCAAAAGAAGCCCTTGACTTACTTATGAAATACAACTATCCCGGAAATATTCGAGAACTTGAAAACATCGTCCATCATTCAATTGTTTTGTCAAGAAATGAAATTATAACAACAGAAGATTTACCAATAGGAATAAAAACACCCGGCAGCGAGTTGGATCTGGATTCTTGTTTTGAAGAAGGAACTTCCCTTACTGAAAAAGTTGAATTACTTGAAAGAACTCTTGTTACAAACGCTTTAAAAAAGACAAACGGGAATCAAACCGCTGCCGCAAAACTTCTTGGGATATCAGAAAGAAACCTTAGATATCGTCTCGAGAAATGGGGTGTTAAGGGTAAACCTTAGGCACGAATTTTGCTGATTTAGATTTGTCTTGGAATATATTATAAGAAATATTATCATTATCTTTGTAACATCTACCTTAATATTCTCGTGTAAAACAGAAGATAAAGAGTTAAATAGTAATAAATATATCGAAGTTACAACAGATACTATTGACAAAATAGTGATTGATTCTGTTAAAAAAGAGGATGTTAAACCTATTAAAAAACAGACTATTAAAAAACCTGACTACATTCCACCCGAAAATGGAGGTGTTAATGAGAAATGGTCAAATAATCGGCATAAGGTTCTTATGAGAGATAGTAATTGTTATTTTGGAAAAGGACTTCAAAAAAGACACAGATACAGAGGGGGCAGGCAAAATTCGGAATAGAGCGTCAATAATGTCGAAATCTTACAAATATTATAATTTAAACGGAGGTTAATTAACTTTATGAAAAATTTTTTAATTTTATTATTTGCTGTTTTGTCGTTTATAACGATTAATGCTAAGGCACAGAACACAATTGATTCAACGGAAATCACGTCAAGTGTTCCTGAGTTATACGAATTCCATGATATTATATACGTAATATGGCATGAAGCATATCCATCAAAGGATATAGCAGCTTTAAAAGGAATGGTCGAGAAGATTAAGCCATACATGGATAAAATCAACAGCGCAAAACTGCCCGGAATAATGCAGGATAAAAATGACAAATGGCAAGAAGGATTGAAAGTACTTAATGCATCTGTAGAGAATTATTATAAAATCGCCGAGGGTGAGGATAATCAGGCAATACTCGATGCAGCAGAGAAACTTCATGCGGACTATGAAATGATGGTTAGAATACTTAGACCTGTAAACAAGGAGATTGATTCCTATCATAAAGACCTATATGTTATTTTTCATAAATTCTATCCATCGAAAGATTACAAATCAATTGAAGGAATGATTGATGGTATGATAACAAAAGCAGAGGCATGCATCAATTCTAAGCTCCCAAAGAGACTCGAAGCGAATACCGAAGAGTATCAGAAGCTTACAAAGGAATTGGTCAATAAGACCATTGCATTAAAAGATGCACTGAAGACAAATGACGGAACATTAATCGACAAGGCGATTGATGAAATGCATTCAAAATATCAGGATGTAGAAAAACTGTTTGATTAAATAAAATAAGTTGTAATAGGGATTTCACATTACTCTGTACACGACAAAATTTTGAGAAGATAAAACAAAACTGGCTCATCGAATGTTATTAAAATTAAACCACTAATTTAAATAACAATAAGAAACGAAGGAGTATAAAAAGTATGTCTGGAGCTTTTAAAGCCATAGAAGGATATCAATAAGTATTTTCAAGAAAGGTTTTGATTTTCTATCATTCATAGTAAACAACATTTTAACATACTTAAATGAATTTAATATACTTAGCAAATTATAGTCGTGTACATAGTTAACATTAAGGAGAAACCTTTTTAAATTGTAAAAAACATCTAAATTTATTAATTTGCTATGAATCATTATTCAATTTAACTACCACATCCCATGAGAAAAAAAGAAGGTAACAAGGAAATTGACATAATAAACGCTGCAATTCAAGTATTTGCATCAAAAGGATTTTTTAATGCAAAAATATCAGAGATAGCTAAAAAAGCAAAAGTATCTGTAGGCAGTGTATATGTATATTATAAAAGCAAAGACTACGTCCTATACAAGATTTTTGATGATGTTTGGGGTTGTCTTTATTACAAATTGAAAGAAACTGTTGCACGTAAAGACTTATCGATTGAGAAAAAACACGATGCGTTAATCGATATGATATTCGATACATTTACTGAGAATACATCAATAGCGATAGTCATTGCACATGAACAGCAAAGATTACTTATGCGCAATCCAATAGAATTCACTCCGTATTATGAAATGTTTAACCGTTTAGGTAACAGGATCATTAAGGAAGGAATAAAACAAAAAGTTTTTAATAAAGAAATAAATCCAAAGATATCCAGCTTGTTTTTACACGGTGCATTCAGGGAGTTAATTAACAATTGGGCAAACAATCAAAAAATGTTTTCTCTGAATTTGATACGAAAGAACATTAAATCATTGTCGAAATCAGGTTTGCTCAAGCACAAATAAAATCTCAGCTTAAGAAGGCCTACATTCTCCATAAATACTGTAGTTTAAGGAAATACTGTCTATCTGTAAGGACTTGCTTTGATATATTTCCTTGACTCATTAGTTCATTGTAATCATAAGTTGATCCGACATAAAAAATAGTAAATGGATTAATCTTATAGCTTATTAATGGAGAAAAGTTAAAGTTACCAGAGAACGTATCATACTGAAATACAAGTCTTGCGGAAAGGTTTTTTGTAACTTGTATGTTTGTTTTGTTACGGAATATATACCCTGCAAATATTTTTTCCCCTGCGAATGATTTCAGTAGTTCGTAATAGATATATGAATTCTCAAGAGTTAACCTGTCAATTGGTTTAATAGTACCCCAAAGTTCAAGATTGTTTACATATCCAATGTATGAATCGGGCTCTCTGACAATTGATCTTCCTGTTGACAAATAAAAACCCCCTTGCAGCCAGTTGAATGTCTGAAAATCCAAATCCATGTTTACTCTCCGAACGCCTTCATGAAATTTACCTCCGAACCATTCATTGTTAACTATATAGAAACCGATGTTTGTACTAATCTGAAAAGGAAGCCTAAACCAAATACTTGCATTTGCAAACTGCTCTTTTATTCTACCGTCATAATCATACCTGAGATAACCAAAAACAGAAGGCTGGATTCTTTTCAGAAATTTTCCGTCAGTATAGAACATATATGCTTGTGTGGTCTGAATTCTTCTGTAATCATTATTAGAGTTGAATCCGTCATCCTGTCTTGAGACGGGGCTTGCATCGTCATACCCTACATTAAAATTCCAGTGCCTTGCACTTCTATCAAATGATAAGTAATTAGAAAAGCCAGCAAAGTATTCACCATCAAGAGCAGCAGTGTATCTATCATTATCAAACTTATTAGGGTTGTAATAGTCACTATAGTTTATTTCTCTCGTAAATAATCTAAGAGACTGAAATGTTATTGAGTAATTGTCAAGAAACCTGAAGTTTCCGTCAAATCCAAAGACACGGTTATAGCCATCGACATCAAACGCCTGTTTTGTATCTTTATTAACTTCTCTGTCTGTGAATATTAAACCAATGTAAGAATCATTAGTACCCAAAGACTGCTTAAGTCTTAATATATTTGAGGTTGATGTTCTATTTGAAGCAATAAAATCGCTGTACTCCTGAAAAGGAAGTATAAAAGGGGAATTCTGGTCGTACGCAACGGTATAACCAATATCAGTTCTCCCTACTTTGCCTGTTAATTTTAAAGCGAATAAAGGATTATTGATTGAGCGTGTATAAACAATATCCATTGGTGACTTAAAAATATCATTACCTTCTATGAAGAATGGTCTTTTCTCAGGATAAAATAAAGCGAACGTATTATTCACATCGACTTGAGCAGCATCAGATTCAACCTGAGAGAAATCGGGATTAATTGCAAGGTCAGAGGTCAGGTTTGAGGTAATTCCATATTTTACATTAAGGCCGAACTGCCCTTTAACTTTTTCGTTATCAAAATCCGAATTAGCATTTCCGTAATCTGAAATGAATCCTTTTTGAGAACCGAGTGCATAAGGAAGAATTTCCAGATTATTACCACCTTTAATATTATTAATTCCAAACATTTTAGCCGCTCTTGTGTAAAGAGTCGGGTCATCTCTTGAAAGAGAAGACCACGAAATCTGTTCGCGGTTTTCTCTCGGATGGTTACGGAATAAGAGGAAGTTCCACATTTGTTCGGGTTTATTAGGAAATCTGATACTTTTAAAGGGTATCACGATTTCTACAGTCCACATATCGGAATATATTTTAGCATCAGAATACCAAATAGCATCAAATGTCTCATCCTCAGAGCCGGGTGCATTCCACATCAGATCTGCTTGTATACCGTAAGGATTTACTATTAATTCATAAGCCTGTTTCTTTTCGTCGTAAGTGTCAAAGAAAAATCCCACCCAGTCATCGCTAAAAATCATATCGCGAGAAGTAAATGTTTTCCTTAAACTTTTGATATCGGGTTCATAATTTTTGAAACTTATATATATGTTTTTATCGTCATAAAACACAAAAGCTTCGGTATTAACAGAAGGTTTTGTATTGTCGCCAGGTTCGACCTCGCTGAAGTTTTGAAACTTTTTCGCTTTCAGCCAAGCAGATTCGTTAAGAATCCCGTCTATATCGATATCTGCAGAATTAATTCTCGGAACACTGACATCAATGTTAGTATTAGGTAAAAAGGAAGAAGTATCACTTGCCTTTGTGGTATCGCTTGCCATTAGAGAATCACTTGCCTTAATAGTATCGGTAGAAATCTGAGGATATACGATACTAACCGAAAGAAAACATAAAATAATAAGGATAACAGACTTCAATAATTAAAATAATAATTTGAAAAAATACATACTATAAGTAACGAAGAAGAGGCACAAAGGTTTCAAAAGAAGTAATCTAACTATGAAATTATAAAAAGATTAATGTTCGCTCAATTTCTCTGCTCTGTCAGCCATTTTTAATTTTTCAATTATCTCTTCAAGGTCACCCTCCATAACATCTGTAAGATTGTATAAGGTCAGACCAATTCTATGGTCAGTCAGCCTGTTCTGAGGAAAATTATAAGTTCTTATTTTCTCGCTTCGGTCGCCTGTTTTTACCATTTCTTTTCTCTGAGAACTCGTTTCTTTTGCACGCTTTTCAAGCTCCAATTCAAAAAGCCTTGAACGCAGGACTTTCATGGCTTTCATTTTATTTTTCAGCTGCGAGCGTTCGTCCTGACAGATGACCACAAGACCTGTCGGATTATGAGTAATACGAATTGCTGTTTCGACTTTATTCACATTCTGCCCTCCTGCACCACCCGAACGGAAAACATCTATCTTTAAGTCATTCTCGTTTATCTCGACATCGAAATCTTCTGCTTCAGGAAGTACGGCAACTGATGCTGCAGACGTGTGCACTCTTCCGTTAGCTTCTGTTTTTGGAACCCGCTGAACTCTGTGTACACCACTTTCATACTTCAGTTCTCCGTAAGCACCCTTTGTAATAACATTAACGACCGCTTCTTTAAGACCTCCCGGTATGGACGATTCGCTGTAATCAATTGTTTCAACTTTCCAGTGTTTAACTTCGAAATAGCGTAAGTACATTCTATAAAGTTCGGCTGCAAAGAGTGATGCCTCATCGCCCCCTGTGCCTGCTCTGATTTCAAGAATAGCATTCTTTTCATCGTTCGGATCTTTCGGGATAAGCATTTCTTTAATATAATTTTCTGATTCAAGAAGAACAGGTTCGAGTCTTTCGACTTCCTCTTTAGCGAGTTCTTTAAGTTCATAATCTCCCGAGTTATACATAAGGTCTTTATTATCGTCATACTCTTTTTTAAGATTGAGGTAACTATCATAAGCATTAACAACATCTGTTAGGTCGGAATACTCTTTAGAGAGTTTTCTGAATTCGTTCTGATCATTGATAGTTTCGAGCTTTGAAAGAAGATCGGATATTTCGTTGTACCTGTCTTTTACTTTTTGAAGTTTATCTAACATATAAATTAATAATTAAAAAACTTAGCCCGCAAAAGAACAGACTAAGCTTATTATACAAAATACAAAATTCCGTACTTTTAAATAAGACAAATAATAATCTTAAAATTATAAGAACATAAAAGTGAAACCTATCTGAACACCTCCAACGTTGTTTATTTTCTTATCTTTCAGGCTGTAAACATCGGCGCCTAAAACAGGTATGTAATAATATTCAAACGTAATACCGAAGCCAATACTTTTTGACTCATAATATTCAATGCCGATTCCCCCGTATACACCTAAACCGTAACTTGTCTGAGTATATTTAAATGATTCAAAGAAAGGACGTGAATAAGGTGTGTAAAAAATAAGAGCCGGAGCAATCCCTCCTTTAATCAATGGTTTGAAGTTACCTTCAATATCATCGAAGAAAATATTGTGTTTTACACCTATACTAAGAGTACTCATGAAAACTCTGTTTTCCTTACCTCTTATAATTGAGTTGCCGTAATAATCATAATACTCGACTTCGCTGTTGTCAGATACACCAGATATGGAAAGTTTAAAGTTCAGGTCGGTAGTTCTTGAAAGTCTTGAAGAATAAGTTCCGCTTAGTCCAAAACCATTATCTGAATAGAACATCCCCACAGCCCAGTTGTTGCTTGAAAGAGATGGAACATTATTAGTCTTGTTAACCTGTGCTAATGCAGAAGTTATCAAAAATAAACCAAGCATAAATGATACCGGGAATACCCTTATAATTTTAAATTGCATATAGTAACATATTTGATTAATTTTTAAAAATAAAGTCTTAATTAATCTAATAGTATTGACAGAAAAAAGGCTAAATAAGTTCAGAGAGGTAGTATCTAAACGGCAGAAATATCTAACACTGGTGCTTGAGAATCTGCATGATCCTCACAACGTAAGTGCAATATTCAGGACAGCAGAATCAGTTGGAATAGATAAAGTTTATCTTATTTATAACGGAGAGGAGAAGTTTCCGAGGATAAGCAAAGTATCTTCTGCGAGTGCTAAGAAGTGGGTTGAGGTTGTGAAGTTTGATTCTGTAAAGAAATGCTTTGCAGAACTTAAGAAACAGAAGTTCAAGATTTATTCAACTCACATGGAAGAGAATAAGAAGAATCTATCCTTGTTTGATATTGATTTAACAAAGAGAGTTGCGCTTGTGTTCGGGAATGAGCACAGAGGGGTATCGGATGAGGCTAGGAAACATTCTGACAAGAACTTTCTGATTCCGATGGTCGGAATGGTGCAGTCGCTAAATGTATCGGTCTCGGTTGCAGTTTGTATATATGAAGCGATGAGGCAGAGAATAGGAGCGGGAATGTATGATAAATCGGCTTATACTGCGAAAGAACTTAAACAAAAATTAACAGACTACTTAAACAGATAAATAAATTATGTTACCGAATTACTTTAAGAAAGAATTAGGGCTGAAGAATCTAAACAACTTCTTGCTGATATCGGGTCCGTGTGTTGTTGAGAGCAAGAGTGTAGTTTTTAAGACATGCGAGAAACTAAAGACCATAACTGATAAGCTTAAGATACCCTTTATATTCAAGGCTTCATACAAGAAGGCAAACAGAACATCGGGGAAATCGTTCAAGGGAATTGATTTTGATAAAGCGGTATCAATACTTGAGAGAGTGCGATATGAGTTTAATGTACCTGTACTTACTGATGTTCATTCGGCTTTGGAAGCAGAACTACTTGGGGATATAGTTGACGTAATTCAGATTCCAGCATTTCTTTGCAGGCAAACTGATATACTTGAAGCAGCGGGAAACACGAATAAAATAGTTAACATTAAGAAGGGACAGTTTTTAGCTCCGCAGGATATAGTATATCAAGCGAAGAAAGTTGAGGCAACGGGCAATAAGAAAATTATGCTTACAGAAAGAGGAAGTACATTTGGTTACCAAAACCTTGTAGTTGATTTCAGAAGCTTTCCGATAATGAAGAAGTTTGGTTATCCTGTTATATTTGACGCGACACATTCTGTTCAGATGCCTTCAAAGGAGAACGGAGTGAGCGGTGGAAATCCTGAATTTATTGAACCGCTTGCAAAGGCAGCATGCGCAATCGGGGTTGACGGATTTTTCTTTGAAGCACATCCGAATCCTGCTAAAGCATTAAGCGACGGGTCGAACATGATGAAGCTTGACAAGATGGAAGAACTCTTAAAGAAATTACTTGCAATCTACAGAAAATTATAGCGATTGGAAAACAAAAATTGATTTAACTTTTTGATATAAGTATTGTATATTTGTACAGCAATTAATTGAGGGAATATCATAGTTTACAAACTATATTTCCTTAAATATACCGAAAATTTACCTTTCTAAAAAAAGAATCACTAAAATGGCGCAGGTGTAGCGTACAGATGGCGCATATATGGCGCACTTATTTCGAATTTAAGACTGCTTTAGGTTTATGTTAAGTAGATTAAATGAGGACTTTAAAGCTATATTTTGAGTTTTGTTAGTATTTGATGTTTGGAACTCGTATTTGAACTTTTTAGTAAATTTACGAAGAAAAAGATAGTGAGTATACTAATGAAGAAGAATTTTTGCCTAAGACACGCGATATTTCAGAATGATTTTGATAAAGGAAACAAGAATTGACAGAATTAGAGTTTAATAATTTGTTTGCCCGTTTCCTGATTTTGCAGGAGGACAAAAATGAGAAAATGCGATTACGGTTTCTTCGAAAGAAAGCGAACAAAGGATATAAAAAGTCTGGAGACGAGAAAAAGATATGCGGAAAAGCAGGAAATGAACGGGATAAGCATTGAGATAAAGGGTCAAATAGTATATTTTTGTTTGAATTATTTATAAAAACAAAGAATTATGAAGAAAAAGTTTACGGGAGTATTGGTAAAAGAAAGTCTATCGGGAGGACATTTGGTTGGAATATTTATGATAGCACTTGCCTCACTATTACATGAATTTACGCTGACGAGGATTTTATCAGTTTCGCTCTGGTATCATTTTGCTTTTATGGTAATAAGTGTTGCTCTGCTCGGGATAGGAATAAGCGGTGTTGCGATATCACTATTCCCAAAACTTATAAACAAACCAGTAGATAAACTATTGACAGTATTGGCAATGATTTACGGTGCATCGGTAATATTAACATTTGCTGTTTCATATTATATTCCGATAGACCCGTTCAGTCTTTTTACTCAGAAGGTTCAATTTATAATAATACCAATTTATTATCTGTTAATTACAATACCATTCTTTTTTGCAGGATTAATAATATCAACATTGCTGACAAAGTTTTCCGCAGAAGTTTCAAGACTGTACTTTTCAGACCTTGTGGGAGCGGGTCTTTCTGTATTTGCGTTTACTTTGCTGATGCCGCTTGTAGGGGGTAACGGAATGATAGTTATAGTTTCAGCGTTTGGATTTCTTGCCGCGGTATTTTTCAGTATAGAGAGACACAAGAACCTAGCGCTTTTGTCGGGAGTATTAATGATACTTGTGTTTGCATTTTTAATAAAGAAGGAAGAATTATTAAAAATCCGTATAACGCCGAATAAGATATATGCGAATTACATTGCCGAAAGGCCAGACCTGAACATGTACACAGCCTGGAACACAATCTCAAAAGTTGATGTGATGAAGGAGGAGGAAGACTCTCCGGACGGTTACAACATAATGCTTGCGATACTTGACGAGGGAAATGCAACGACAAACATACCAAATGTAAGAAAGATGCCACCGCTCACAAAGCCGTCGGATGCTTCAAATCTTGCGTTTGTGACAAAGGATTCCGCCGACAAAGTATTTATAGTTGGTTCGGGCGGGGGCGGAGAAGTACTTGTAAGTTCTTATTATTCGGCGAAGAAGATTATTGGTGTAGAGATAAATGGAATATTGAATGACCTTATAAGCAACAAGATGGCGGGCTGGACGGGACCACTGATAAAGAACAATCCGAAGGTAGAAATTATTACTGATGATGCAAGGTCGGTTATAAAGCGAAGGCAGGAAATATTTGATGTAATAATTTCAGCACACACGATATCTGCTTCAGCAGTATCGAGCGGAGCGATGTCAATGGTAGAAAATTTTATAATGACAAAAGAAGCCGTAAAGGATTATCTAAAACATCTTGACAAAGAGGGAGTGTTATACATATCAAGGCCTGAGGCGCAGATACCAAAACTAATCACGACACTAAAGCAGGCGGGTAAAGAACTCGGGATACAAAACGATGAGTATAACTATGTAGTATTCAAGAGACCTGCGTCAGATTATGAAGTATCGAACAGCTACCTTGCCGGTGTGGTTTACAAGAAGAACGGTTTTGACGTACTTGACATGATAAAGATGAGAAATGAGGCGTCGTCGCTGGGACTTGATATTGAATATGATCCATTAACTATTCAGGAAAATGTTTACAAGACGTTAGTCACCTCAAATAATATAGAGCTTGATATAGCTAAGAATCCCTCGCTTTACTCGCCAGCTACAGACGACAAGCCATTCTTTGACGACAACTATTCATTTTCGGATGTAAACTGGCAGACGATTAAGGATGTATTTTCACAGGATGACAAGGCGATACTCGCACTGAAATCAAAACCTGTTGCACAGGTAACGCTTATTACGATGCTGATTCAGATACTTCTTGTATCATTTGTACTTATAATAATACCTTCAATTTTCATTAAAGGGGACGGCAAGCATAAAGTTGACAAGAAATTTCTTATGTACTTTGCGTTTATAGGATTAGGTTACATTTCAATACAGATAGCATTAATACAGAAATTCACGTTGTTCCTCGGACAGCCTGTATATACGATGCTTACGGTAATTTCATCGATGCTTATATTTTCGGGAGCGGGAGCGAAATACTCAGCAAAACTCGCAAACAGCAAGAGGAATATCCAGTATATATTTTTAGCAATTGTCATTTATACATTTTTAGTCGGATTAGTATCGCCGTATTTATTTGATGCTTTTGTATCAATGAGTTTAATACTGAGAATCGTAATAACAGTGATAATGATAGCGCCGCTTGCATTCCTGATGGGAATACCATTTCCGACGGGTATATCGGCAATATCGAATGATGACTCAAGAATGATCGGGGTATCCTGGGCGGTAAACGGGTTCTTTTCGGTAATAGGAACCGTGATGACGATGATACTTGCGATGATTTTCGGTTTTAAGATAATGTTTTTTATAGCGGGTATATTTTACGTTATTGCGTTAATATTTATGACTATAAGAAATAATATAAAATTAGTAGATTTATAAGATATATTTACAAACAACAAGTTTTATTTTCACAAATCACACAAATATTAACATAATATGTCACAAGAGCATTACAGGAAAAAAACATTAGCAATATTAGTAGGAGGCGGTCCTGCGCCGGGAATAAACGGTGTTATCCGTTCGGTAACGATAGAAGCTATAAATTCAGGATTAAACGTAATAGGCATATACGACGGTTTTGAATACTTATCAAGAGGCGATTCGAGTCATGTGACTGAATTAAGAATAGAGGACGTATCAAGAATACATTTTGACGGCGGAAGCATACTACACACATCGAGAATAAATCCAGCAAAGAACAAAGAGATGCTTGATGCGACAATAAAAGCATTAACACAACTGTCAGTAGATTATCTCGTAACGATAGGCGGTGACGATACTGCAACGAGTGCCTTAAGGATAAACGCATTAACGAAAGGACAGATACAGGTAGCACACGTACCAAAAACAATAGACAATGACCTACCTCTTCCGGGAAACATGCCTACATTCGGTTATCAGACTGCAAGAGATTTTGGGTTTCACATAGTACAATCGCTGATGGTTGATGCAGCAACGACAAACAGATGGTATTACGTTGTAACGATGGGAAGAAAAGCCGGACATCTGGCACTCGGAATCGGCAAGTCAGCAGGAGCAACGCTTACAATTATTGGAGAAGAATTCAGAGATAAGACAGTAAGTTTTGAAACAATCTGCGATATACTTGAAGCATCGATAATAAAAAGAATGTCACAGGGTAATACGTACGGAGTTGCGATACTTGCAGAAGGAATCATAACCCGTATCGACCCCGAAGAACTTGCGAACCATCCATACGTGAATCTGGAAAAGGATTTACACGGAAACATAAGACTATCAGAAATCGACCTTGGAAGAATAACAAAAGACGAAGTAAGAAGAAGACTGAGAGAGAGAGGAATTAATGCAACGATAGTAAATAAGGATATCGGATATGAATTAAGATGCGCCTCTCCGATACCTTATGACTGCGAATACACACAGGATCTGGGGTATGCGGCAGTCAGGTATTTACTTGACGGGTATACGGGAGCAATAGTTACGGTTGATAAGGGTCAGTTGCTGCCTGTGAAGTTTGATGACATAATAGGGAAAGACGGAAAGATAGCGACGAGAGAGGTTGATGTAGATTCAGACGGATATCATGTTGCGAGGAAGTACATGATAAGACTTGAGAAGAATGATTTTGATGAGATAAAGAACGTGGCAAGACTTGCTTTAATAGGGAATATGACAACGGAAGATTTTGAGAAGAAATTCAAATATCTTATAAACGACCCGCCAGTAAAAGAAGGAAAGATAAAAGAGAGTACAAAGACAAAAACAGAAAAGAAAAGTTAATTGAAATTATTCAAGCCCGCATGTATATTCGCGGGCTTTTTTTATTGAAGAAATAAAACAAGGAGCAAAATGAAAATCGGAGTACTAACATCAGGAGGAGACTGTCCGGGACTGAACGCCGTAATCCGCGCTATCACCCGAAAAGGAGCAGACCTTGATTATGAAGTAGTTGGAATATTAAACGGGTGGAAAGGATTATTTCTTCAATCATACATGCCTTTAAATTCAAAAAACGTTGCAGGTATTGTAAACAGGGGCGGTACGATACTCGGTACTTCGAGATTCAGTCCATTTGAAGAAGAAAAGGGCGAACTGACATTACAGAACAGGATTAACAACGCAGGATTTGATGCACTTATAACGATAGGCGGAGAGGGCTCGATGCACATAGCCCAATTAGCACACAATCTTGGAATTAATGTAATAGGAGTTCCAAAGACGATTGATAACGACATAAACGGAACGGATTTCACTTTCGGATTTGATACAGCGGTGCAGATTGCAACAGACGCTATAGACAGACTTCATACGACAGCAGAATCACATCACAGGATAATGGTGCTTGAGGTAATGGGCAGGCATGCGGGCTGGATAGCAATGTATTCGGGGATGGCAGGAGGTGCTGATGTGATAGTTATCCCAGAATATAAAGTAACAATAAAAGAAATAATTGAAGTACTAAAGAACAGATACATAAAAGGGAAATTATTTTCGATAATAGTTGTGGCTGAGGGTGCTGAGTTTTTGATGGAAGAATTAAATGTTAATGAGGAAGATAAGAAATTCGATGAATTTGGAAGAGCAAGGCTCGGGGGAATAAGTCATTATTTAGCAAATGAAATAGAAAAGAGGTCGGGGTTTGAGACACGGACAACGATCTTAGGTCATGTGCAGCGAGGAGGAGTACCTACGGCGTTTGACAGGATGTTAGGCACGAGGTTTGGAATATATGCGGTAGAAATGGTTGAACAGAAAAAGTTCGGAAGAATGTGTGCAATACAGGGTACAAAGATTATCGATATACCGATTTCGGAAGCGATAGGAAAACTAAAGACGGTTGACCCTGAAATATACAAGGCGGCACAGGTATTCTTTAAATAGGGAGGACAAACTCTATCTTGCCATTCCAGTTTTCGCCGGAATGACAGGAAAAAAGATTGGAGGATTTAATTATAGTTTGAATATTTAGTAAAGTTGAATTATTTTTACTTAAGTTAAAAGATTTCCCCAAACAATATTAAGTAATATATAGTATATGAAGCAACGCAAGAAGAAACAGTCTTTTCAGGACAATTCCAAACTACACTCAAATTTAAATTTAATTAAAATGAAAAATTTAATTTCCGTACTAATCGTAATCGTATTTGCATTACCTTTAAAAGCTCAATGGCTTCCTTCAAACGGACCGTACGGAGGTAATGTGAAATGCTTCTTTTCTCCGAGTTCTACAGTTTATGCGGGAACAGAAGGAAATAATGTAATGATGTCGGAAAACAACGGGTTAACGTGGACAAGTGCAAGCAGTGTGGGACTGACAAACAGTATAATAAATTGTTTCATTAAAAAAGGAGCATATTATTTTCTTGGTACAAACGGCGGAGTATTTTTAAGCACGAATACGGGAGCGACCTGGTTTGCGGTAAACAGCGGGCTTTTCAGTACAATAGTAAATACTTTTGCAATTATAGAAGAAAACCTGTATGCAGCAACTACGGGGGGATTGTATGTAACGAGCGATAACGGCGCATCATGGCAGGGCACGGGATACAACATTACCAACCCAAACATAACATCACTTCTATTATATAACGGAACAATGTACGCGGGAACATTAGGGGGCGGTGTATTTAAATCAACTGATAACGGAGCAAGTTTTTCATCTGCAAATTTCGGACTTATAAATCAGAATGTGAATGCATTGTTACTTGCCGGCTCGACTATTTATGCGGGTGCATCAGCACTTAACAACGCAGACGGAATATACAAAACAACGAATAACGGAGCGAGCTGGATTTCTGCGGGTTTAACGAACATTGGTGTTTATTCACTTATGATTAACTCAACTTATTTATATGCAGGAACGAACGCCGGAGTTCACCGAACACCGATATCGGGTGGGACATGGACAGCGATGCCCGACATTAGAAATCAGATAGTAAAAGCTCTTGCAAATTCGGGAAACAATATACTCGCAGGTTCTGAAGAAGGAATATTTTTGTCATCAAACGGCGGAACTATATGGGATGCAGTAGGATATCTTACAAAAGAAGCGAGTATGTTTACAAAGGCAGGATCAAATTTATATGTATCGGGAAGAGGTGTTTACAGGTCAACGAATAACGGAAACAGCTGGTACACAGTAAATAATGGTTTACCATATTTAATAATAAGAGATTTAACAAGTGTTGGAACGAACATATATGCAGCTTATCAGAATAATAATCTGACACAAAACGGGATTTATTATTCAACGAATAACGGAGATGAATGGATATACAGATGGAACACTATGAGCAGGTCGATAAATGTAATAAAAGCCAGAGATTCAATTTTTTATATAGGATTGTATTATAAAAGCGGTGAACAAGGATTATACCGTTCCAATGACTCCGGAAAAACATTCATGACTGATTATTCTTCACTATTTTATAATGTCGGGGTCTGGGATGTGGAATTTGTGAATGCAAATGATGTATATATAACAACATCAGGAAATAATGGAAGTATTATACGTTCCACTAATTACGGGAGTAACTGGATGCTAGTATATTCAGACAATGGTGTATATAAGCTTGAAATTTCCGGAAACTATATTTATGGAGGAGGTTCGTGGGGAACAGGAGTAATAATGTCATCAAACAACGGACAAAACTGGGCGTCGATAGGTTTGAACGATAAAAATATAAACGACATGGCTGCGTACGGAAGTTACTTATTTGTAAGTACATATGATTCGGGGATTTACATGACTAATAATAATGGTGTAAACTGGTATAACAGAAATCAGGGAATACCGCCGCTATATTTAAATCAATTTAGTGATTTATTTATTTCAGATAATTATATATTTGCGGGTGCAGGGTCTTATGGTGCCTGGAGACGGCAGATGACTGATATCATAGGCGTAGAGAATATATCGACAGAGGTACCTTCGGAGTATTTGCTTGAACAGAACTATCCGAATCCGTTTAATCCTTCGACGAAGATAAGGTTTCAGGTTAGAGGCAATCATAATGTTATGATAAAAGTATATGATATTGGAGGACGAGAGGTACAGACGCTTGTGAATGAGAGATTGCAGCCGGGGATATATGAGACGACTTTTGACGGAGAAGGACTTTCGAGCGGGGTGTATTTTTACAGAATGAATGTTGGAGGATTTACACTGACGAAGAGGATGGTATTACTAAAATAATCAATAATAATTAACAAGCATAACGAATAAAATTAATCTCGTTTCTCTAATTTCGTGAGATTATTTTTTCAAACAATTAAACATTAAACATTATGAAAAAATTTATTTACACAATGGTGGTTTTAGCATTTGCAGTTACTTTGAATGCACAATGGATTACTATCAGTCCAAGCGGGACGAGTGATATACATGACATTTCATTTGTTGATGCTAATACAGGCTTCGCAGCCGGAGAGGGAGGCGGGAAAGGTATAATACTGAAAACTACTACCGGAGGAACATCCTGGACAACTGTTTATACAACATCTTTAAATTCCGATTGGGTTAAAAGTATTCATTTTGTGAATGTAAATACGGGTTTTGCCTGCAGCAGCGGAGGATTTGTATATTCAACAACTAATGGCGGTATAAGTTGGTCATCTCAATCCCTTACAGATGATGGATTAGAATGTATTCGTTTTATAAATCAAAGTACAGGTTTAACCTGCGGCGACAATACAAGTAATACTGACAGAGGTCCTACTTTTAAAACCACAAATGGCGGTGCAAATTGGATAAAGGTAAATAATTCCATTTACCATATGGACTTTATACAGTACATTGACGCAAGCACTGTTTACGCAAGTGGTGATTATGTTATTTATAAATCGACAAACGGAGGTACTTCATGGACTGACATTTATCCATACAACCACGATTGTAATGCAGTTTGTTTTATAAATGAAAACACAGGATTTGTTTGCGGAAATTTTACTATGATAAAAACAACGAATGCAGGAGAAAACTGGTCTGATTTTTTATTATCGTCATCTGATACTAATTATTATTCTTCCGTATATTTTACGGATGCAAACACAGGATACATTTCGATGATTAGAATATCTGATTATGCAGGAAGAATTTACAAAACAACCAATACAGGAGGTAACTGGAATTTACAAACCAATTTAAACGGATATGCAAACACAATCAAATTTATAAACTCAAATACGGGTTTTGCTTGTGGTGGCGGTGATAAAATTTGGAAAACTACAAACGGCGGAGTTTCAGTTCAGAATATCAGCACGGAAATACCCTCTTCATATTCGCTGGGGCAGAATTATCCGAATCCGTTTAATCCTTCGACGAAGATAAGGTTTGAAGTGATGAGATCTCCGACAGGAACATTCGGGACTGATATGGTTACATTGGTTGTGTATGACGTAATGGGGCGTGAGGTACAGACGCTTGTGAACGAGAGATTACAGCCGGGGATATATGAGACGACTTTTAATGGAGAAGGACTTTCGAGCGGAATATATTTTTACAGAATGAGAGCAGGCGGATATACAGAGACGAAGAGAATGATGCTGATAAGATAAGTATAAATTAGAATTATAGAATAAATCCTCGCTCCATAAGAGCGGGGATTTTTTATAATATTAGCAGAGATAAAACATAATTAGTTTGCATTTGTTATGTTCATGAATTATTTTTACTGAACTAATTTATGAATTAAAAGCGGATTATTGAAGATTATCGAGACTCATCACAGCGGATTACTTACGCGGTTAGGGCTTTTTACATCGCTGATGATTGTAATAAGCTCGATGATAGGTTCGGGAATCTTCAAGAAAATCGCACCCATGTCAGTAGAGCTCGGCTCGCCGGGCCTTATACTTCTCTGCTGGCTTATTCCCGGAATAATAACGATGATAGGCGCTGCGACGAATGCAGAGATTGCAGGGCTTATCGCAGAACCCGGAGGCCAGTATGTTTACTTCAAAAGGATGTACGGGAATGCTTTTGCATTTTTATACGGCTGGAGCTGCTTTTCTGTGATACAATCCGCATCAATTGCGTCGATTGCATACGTGTTTGCCGAATCGGTAAATGCTGTTATACTGTTACCGAGGCTTCCAGAGGTGTATGAACAGTTTACGTTATTTGGAATATTCAATCCACTGCAGAGCATTGGCGTAAAAGGACTAACGATATTAACAATAATTTTTTTAACGAGTGCAAATTATTTCGGAGTAGTAATAGGCGGAACGATAACGAACATCTTTACGGCTTTAAAAGTATTAGGAATTATTCTCATTATTATACTTGGATTTACAATAAGCGGAGGTTCAGCAGAAAATCTTACGCCTGTATTTGAAGCAGACGGATTTAAGTACAGTTCCCCGCTCGGGTTATTCGGAGCTATGTTTGCGGCAATGCTTGCCGCATTCTGGGCTTATGACGGATGGAACAACATAGGATATCTTGGCGGAGAGGTAAAGAATCCGAAGCGGAACATTCCGATTTCATTATTCGGCGGGGTGGCGCTTGTTATACTTGTTTATCTTGCAATCAATGCTGCATTTCTTTACGTACTGCCTGTTGACGAAATAATCAAGATAACGAACAATGAGCACAGCATAATAGCAATTGAGATGATGAGAAAATTTCTTGGTTACGGAGGAGCTGTGTTTATTTCAGTGCTGATTATGGTCTCAACATTCGGCACTACTAACGGGACGATACTCGCATCATCGAGAATTTATTTTGCGATGGCAAAGGACAATTTGTTTTTCAAGTCAGCAGGGTCGCATCACAGCAAGTACCGCACTCCGCATTTGTCTCTGATAATACAGGGATTTTGGGCAAGTCTTTTAGTACTTTCAGGAACATTCGACCAGCTTACAGATATGCTGATATTTGCGAGCTTTATATTTTACGGTGCAGGAGCATTCGGCGTGTTTGTTTTACGGAAAAAGATGAAAGATGAAGAAAGAGTATATAAAGTACCCGGATATCCGATTCTGCCGTTTATATTTGTGCTTTTTTGCGTGGCACTCGTTGCGGTAACAATCATAGAAAATCCGAGAGACTCGGGAATAGGTTTATCGCTTGTATTAATAGGGATACCGTTTTATTTGTTCTGGAGGAGGAAGAACAAGAACGGGATACTTTGATTAGTATTATAGTATTAGATCCCCGATAGAAGCATTCGGGGATGACACTTTACCAACTTTCATTTTAAACAAAAGTGAATTTTGTTATTTCGGGAGGACAATTAAACCTGATCGGCAGACCTACAGTACCTATACCACGCGAGACATAAAGATACTTACCGTTATTTTCATACAAACCGCTTATATATTTGTGCGCTGCTGATGCAAACGAAAGGCTCAAATCACCGAATTTAAAGAACACAACCTGTCCGCCGTGAGTATGACCGCTCAGCATAAGGTCAAAGTTCAGGTCGGACACATCATCAAAGAGATAAGGTTTATGAGTTAACAATATTTTCGGAACGGTTTTCGAATCAATGTTATTTTGTTTAAACTGTTCATTTGCAAGGTTAACCGTCTGAGTAATATACTTTGCGACTAAAGGATTCGACCTGCCGCCGCTGTCGCGTGTATCCTCAGTACCCATAATGCTGAAAGGCTTGCCGTTTATATTTAGAAGTAGTGCTTCGTTCCTCAGCATTCTGATTCCTGTTTCATTCTTAACAACATCGTTGATGTAATTATCATCACTAAAGTAATCATGATTTCCTAATGTAGCATATACGCCGTATTTTGCTTTCAGGTTTCTGAATGCTTTTGCGAAAGGCGAGGCTTCGTTTTTCTGAGAGTTAGTTAAGTCACCGGGAATAAGAATCATATCAGGATTTAAATCATTCACAACATCAACGTATTCTTTCATCTGCTCATAATCCATGTACGGACCGCTGTGTATATCACTAATCAAAACAGCAGTCGTGCCTTTTTGTTCAACGGGAAGACCCTTAATTGCGATTGTCTTGTGCTCAATCTCATAAATATGATTTTGTATCGTTCCGACACCCGCACCGATAAACGCATATCCGCTAACGATAGCTGTTGAAGCTGTAATAAACTTCCTTCTTGATTCGTCAAACTTAACTATCTTCTTTTTATTCCTAAAATTAAGATATTTATCTTTTATAAAATTAATTCTTTTAAGCAGTAAGTCACCTATTACAAACGGAAGTTTTATAATCTTTCCAGCAATCAGAAAAAGTCCTATGAAAAAAGTAGCAGACTGAAACACAAAGAATGGCTTTATTATGACTACATCCATCCATTCAGGAGGCAGGAACAAATCGAACGACTTCAGAATCTGAATTACATAAGGAAAATTAAATAACAAAAACGGTGTTCTTGACACATAGTTAACGGTCTTTAAGTCCAGATTTTTCCTTAACAGATATTTCCGGAATGTTTTATAAACAACAATCTGAAGTAAAAATAAAACGGAAAAGACAACAGTAAAAAATATTATTCTTTGAGATAATCCCATATAAGAATATAACGTTTTATACCTCTAAATGTTTCCCTTCTGGAATAAAAAAAGGCTTAATCCTGATGAATAAGCCCTTTAAAAAACACACGGAAAGATTTATTCTGACCTTCTGTAGAGTGTCCATTCTTTCCCTGTATCAAGGTTCATTACTTTTATGTAATCCTGCGTGCGGTAATAATCGATGAGAAACTTTACTCCCTTTCCATCCTGGCAAGTGTATGCAAATCCACCGCCGGAAACACCTTCAAGATCGGTGTAATCCAAAATAGAAAAGTCTATCCATTTACCGTCTGAAGAAAACTGCACTGCAGTAACGTAGGTGTTTTCATTATCGCAGGTTAAAAGTACGGAAAATTCACTGCCGTCATAAGTGAAATACGACTGAGCTTTAACGCTTGTGTTTAAAGCAAAGAAAGCAGAAAGAAGTAAGAACAGAAACGTGATTTTTTTCATAGTTATTGTTTTAATTTAATAAAATAAATTCAGATTTAATCTAAGAACACCTGATAATTGCAAAAAGTTACAGTTATTGCGGTTATTGGGATATAAACTTTAATATTTGTGATTTGTTCCCATGAAATATCATTATTAAGCGTTTAGCGGCTTTTTATTTGGCATTTCTGACTGAAACAGTCAAGCTTTCGGAAACAAACGCAAAGAAACCGGTTGATTTTTGGATTAGTATTTTACTTTTAAAATTGGAATTTTAGAGCTATTTTACTAGATATAAAATAATTAAAAAATATGAAATCATTACGTTTTCCCCTATTATCAGTGTTATTAATTACACTTATAACTCTAACAGCAAATGCACAAATTGGATACAGTCCAAAAATTGATTCTTTAATAAATCTCATCACCACGCAAAGTGTTGGATTGATTGACCGTCAGCTATGCGGCGATACAACATGTTTTATCGGCGGGTCGGTTTATACGATTGCATCCAGACACTATAACAGTGTCCACAATCCAAAAGCTGCACAATACATTTTCGAACTGCTGCAGTCTTACGGATACACACCAAGGTATCAGTACAACAGCGCCACTAATATAAACGTGCTGGCAACAAAGCTCGGTACAAAATATCCAAACCAGTATTATATAATTGGCGGTCATTACGATGATATGCCCTCCGGAAGTTTAGCTCCGGGAGCGGATGACAACGCATCGGGTACGGTTGGAGTGCTTGAAGCAGCACGTATATTAGCAGGTTTCCCGACAGAATACACAGTCGTATTTGCACTCTGGGATGAGGAAGAGCGCGGTCTTTACGGAAGTGAGGCATACGTTGATTCAGCTTACTTTAAAGGTGATTCAATATTGTGCAACATAAACCTTGACATGATAGCATACGATGGCAACAACGACGGCAAGAATGAAGTTGTATCAAACTCAGCATCAGAGAATTTTGCGAACGATTACATCTCAGCGATGAGGACTTATCTTCCTACACTTGTTCCAATTAAGAAGATAAACACTACTGCAAACAGCGATCACGCTTCTTTTTGGACGCGAGGATATAAAGGGTTTATGAACATTGAAGACAACAGCGATTTTACACCGTATTACCATACGGTAAACGATAAATACAGTTCGCTTAACTTACCGTTTTTCAGGAACCTTGTCAGGACTGCAATTGCAGCACTCGTTTCATTTTCAAACAATGTGAAAATGGATTTCTACCATACACAGCTTGCGAGCGGCAATTATATGACAGAAAGAACAGCGACTCTCGTTATAAAATCAAAGAGCAAGGTTGCGATGAACACAAACAACGCCCCGAGACTTTATTACAAAGTGAATAATGGTTCTTATTCATCAGTTAATTACAATTATTACAATCTTGATACATTCAAGTTTACTCTCCCTGCACAAACAACACTCGGTACGGTAGTTAATTATTACTTTGCCGCACAGGATTCAGCAGGCAGTTTCATTTGCACGTATCCTGCGGGAGGCAGAGGACTAAATCCTCCGGGAAGCACGGCACCAACGACTACGTTTTCATACATGATAGAAAGCTTAAACTATTCATGCATTGGAACAGGCTCTTCTTCAACGAGCTATCCATTCTACACACTGTATGAAGATTCAAGAACTCAAATGCTATTTAATGCTTCAGAAATAGTCGCAAACGGCGGCTCGGCAGGTTTCATAAATAAACTTGGATTTACGTATTTAACAATCGGCTCGCCTGCGATGAGTAACTTTTCAATAAAGATGCAAACAATATCAGCATCAACAATCTCGACATGGACAAGTACAGGATGGACGGAGGTTTATACATCATCTTCATTCACACCTCCGGGAACGGGACTGCAGTACAATTATCTGACAACTCCTTATTACTGGAACGGAACAGGAAACCTATTAATAGAAATCTGCTTTGATAATTCAACATGGTCGGCAAACACGACAGTAGCAGGTACCCCTCAGACCGGAACAGTGGTTCACCACCATCTCGACGGAACCTCAGGATGCACAATGACGGGAACATCAACGGCATCAAACCGTCCTAATGTATGTTTGGGCATAAATACATCAACGAACCTTGGAAACAACCAGACAGGTTTACCAAATGTTTTTTCATTGTCACAGAATTATCCAAATCCATTTAATCCTGTAACAAAAATAAATTTTGCAATACCGAGAAATTCATTTGTAACCTTGAAAGTATATGACATGCTTGGTAAGGAAATAGCAAATCTTGTCAACGGTAACAAAGAAGCAGGTTATTATACGATTGACTTTAGCGGTACGAATTTATCGACGGGTGTTTATTACTACAGGCTTGAAGCAGAAGGATTTGTTGACGTAAAGAAAATGATACTTATAAAATAGTTGTTAGTTGTAGAAGAGACAGAGCATTTAAAAATAATAAAAAAGGGTGCAGGAAAACCGGCACCCTTTTTATTTATTTACATATTTTTAAATTAAAACGTAAACCCGACGCCAAACTTAAACGTACTGTAATTCAAGGAAGCTTCACCTCCAAACGGCCAGTCCATGTTCTTTGATTTTAATTCGCTGAAACCGTAATAATATGCACTCTTAAGAATAAAATTTACTATTGAGCCCGCAATCGGTTTGTTCCTTAATACCCTGTGTACAAAATAATCAATCATCCCCGAGCCGATTTCCTGCAGAACCATACTTCCAGACTGCGCCCAGAACATAGTACGCGGATACACATTAAGTCTTTCGTAATTAATATCCAGAGTAAGAAGCGGTATTACCTGAACGCTTATTCCGCTTTCATAATTACCGCCGAACCTGAACCTGTCTCCGAATACGAGCAGCTTATCGTCTTCAATTGGAGACACGGTAGAATTAATTCCCGTCCAGTTTGAATTTGTCCACATAAGCGCCCTCGATGAATAAGGTAAAATCCCAACCTTACCCGCTCTTATAATATACCCCGTCTTACTTCCAAACCCGAAACGCCAGTTGTTTGATTTTATCTTATCCGCGGAATGACTTTCAGGACTTAGAGACGTAGAATAATTTCCGACATCCAGGTACACAAAATCATACTTCTTCAGTTTATTCTCATAAAATCTTTTAGATTTCCTTGTTGAAAATCCGATTTTAAAATCTATAAAACCTGCTTTATCAAATCCCTGCTGATAACCGTCAAGCATAATATTTGTCATACCGTATGAAAGCTCAAACGTTGGTTTTTCTATATTAAAAAATTTGTAACTGTAATCGTCGTAATATCTGCCGCGTTTATGCTGGCAAAAGACAGAGCTGCTTATTGCAAGCACCACCAGTAGAAGTATTATTCTTTTCATAAAATATTATATTAAGTGTAGTAATATTAATAATACTTAAAAATTACACTATTTGTTTCAAAAATACAGATATTTGTTTAGATTATGAAGACAGTGGTCATATGCGGGGTATCTTAGGAATATACGAGAGCTATATGCTTTCTATATGAAATCCATATGAATTCTATATGAACTCTATATGAAATCCATATGAACTCTATATGAAATCCATATGAACTCTATATGAAATTTTATGAGATTATTAGAAAATTACTTAACGCAAGTTTGCGTTTTCAAAACTCTTCTATTTGTTTTTTGATTTTTCCCTACGCCGGCTATTTCAAAATCACCATTTTCTTCGCCGCCCTGAAATTCTCAGTATTCAAAACATAGAAATAAACTCCGCTTGAAAGCATAGCGGCACTAAAATCGGCAGTATAATATCCGGCTTTTTTAAACTCATTATTCAGTATTCTTTTGACTTCTCGTCCTGCAACATCATAAATAACAATCGAAATCCTGCTGTCAACCGGCAAATCAAAGTTAATCTTCGTAACTGGATTGAACGGGTTAGGATAGTTCTGACTCAGGTCAAACTTCTTTGGTACTCCAATTTCAACCTCACCGTTAAGTTCAAAGTATTCATAATTCCCGTTCACATCTAACTGTTTCAGTCGGTACTTATACTTACCCGAATTCAGGTTTTTATCTTCAAAGCTGTAGTTCGTAGGCGTATTCTTCGTGCCGTTTCCGTTTACGAATCCAATCGCTCTATATTCCATATTCTGACTTCTGACTTCTGCTCTTTCCACTTCAAATCCCGCATTGTTTATCTCACTCTCCGTCACCCAGTTCAGCTTTATGTTTCTGTTGAAAACAAAAGAATTTAAGGAGGAAAGTGTTACGGGTAATGCACTTTCAGGATCAGTTATAAAGACATCATCAAAATTTGAGAACTCAGAACCACCTGTACTGTGATTCCATAACATTCCCATATAAGGCAATGAGATTCCCGTATGTGTACTATTAACAGTTGCGACACCTATTTGTGTTGAAGTAAGAGTTGGGTTTGGCCGGGGGAATGCGGATGAATTACTTTCGGTATATAAAGTCCACTCATTGGAAGAAGACACATATTTCACCCTTACACTTAAATAATCGTTACCGTAGTCACCTCCGGATATAATGTTTGTAATATTAGAATTCAAATCCAGTCCGTTTGAAAAATGAACAAGTCTGATTGGATCCGTAGAACCGGACTGACCGATTACTACCGCATATCCGCTTGAAGTTTTATAATCAAATGAACTTGATGCTAAAATGAAAGCAATTCCGTAATTATTTGCATCAAATCCCGAAGGGTCTGTTCTGGTCTGCCTCATATTAAATGCCCACTGCATTTCTATAGTTGATGTATTTAATATTTCAGGATACCCGTTAATTGCTGATAAGTCAACTAAAGCCACATCTCTCCCGGCAGTAGAACTTCCCATTTTTAATTGATTATCAGTTATACTTATAGAACCCGTTGCAGTTCCCGTTTGCCCCCATGTCAATAACGGAGATGAAGACGGATTACCCAGCGTATTGCTGTTAGCCCTGTTAAAATTATCGATCAGAACAATACCGCCCGCTCCGCTGCTAAGTGTTAAAACATCCAGAGAAGGAACGCTTCCGTCAGTCTTATAATTAATCGAGGAACCGGAACCGTTGTAAGAATAAACTCTAAAATAATAGTGTGAATATGATGTTAATGACGTGAATGAATACTGAGTTGTGCCGTAAGTTAAATTTAGCACAGCACTGCCTTCCGATAAAGCGGGGTCATCAGAATATGTCGTTCCGTCAACGGGTGGATTAAAAATATTTGTATTGTTAGCAAGTAAAAGATATCCTGCGGGCTGTACCGCTCCGGGAACGGCATCAGTCCATGAAATCGTCAAAGAGTTTGAGGTTACATTTGATGAAGCAAGATTTGTAATATAATTAGAAGGTTCACTTGCATACGACGGTGTTGATGTTGCTTGATTTATATTCGGTACAATTCCGTCAGTTTTATAGTTAATTGCACTTCCCGAACCGTTGTAGGAATAAATTCTGAAATAATACGTTGTCGAGGAGTTCAAAGATGAAAAGGCATATTGCTGTGTTCCGGGAAGAATGTTTAATACCGCACTACCGTCCAAAAGATTAGCATCGTCAGTGTAAGCAGTCCCATCATTCGGTGTTGAAAAAGAATTATTGTTATTCGCAATAATTAAATATCCTGACGGTGCCTGAGTTCCTGCCAGTGCATCAGTCCATGTTAATGTTATTGTATTTGTTGTAACATTTGTCGTACCAATATTTGTAACATGATTTGTCGGTTCATCTGCTAATGTTACGGTACCAGTTGTCGCATTTACGCTTGGAACGGTTCCGGTAATTTTATAATTTCTAAGTGAACTATCGCCGTTGTAAGAATACACCCTGAAATAATACGTAGTGCTTGTAACCAATCCCGTGAAAGTATAAGTGTCATCATCGCTATAAGGAACGTTAACATAAGCAATGCTATCAAGAGTATTATCTCCGGTAAATTCAACGCCGTCAATCGGGATGAAATAATCATTTTTATTAAATGCCTCAATAAGATATCCTGAGGGTGCCTGACTCCCTGATGCTGCATCAGACCATGTAAGCGTGATTGAATTATTAGTAACTGATGTTGCCAGATTTGTAAGATAGTTTTCCGGCTCTGCCGCATAGGTTGGGCTTACTTTTGATAAATCATTAAAATTAATATAATTTACATATTCGGGGTGGTCGATTAATGGGTTTCTGTTTCTCTGTATGCTTTCTATGTAATTGTTTCTTTCGACTTCCCATTTATCCGGAGGGTCCTGCTGATGCCACAGGAGCAATGTTGCCAGACTTTGAGGTGCCTCCGAAAGTGACGGCAGCCTTGTATTATTCAGCCAGTTAAAATTCCATGTGTGTCCGTTTAACCCATCATATCTTATACACATATAAAGCAACGCTCTTGCGGCATCTCCTTTATGTGAATTACGCGGTTCATAGACGGTTTCACCAGAGGCATTCGTACCGAGTTTTCCGTCAAGATATGTGTAAGTTGAGGATGTTACAATTCCGAAAGGATGATTGCTTCTTCTTCCGTTTGCATTATTCTGATGTGTCGGGAAAAGGTGATGCTGGTCTGCATATTCGTTAGTACTTTCGCTGCTGTATGAAGGCATCCAGCTATGGCACCATGTATGCTCACGGCTAAAAATATCCCATGAAAAAGTACCTGTGTATGTATAAAGATGACCGCTGTAAACGCATATTACACCTCTTGTGCTGCCGCTCACGAGGAATGATGCATAGTGTGCAATATTTGTCTCATCAAAATTATCATAAGAAATCTTAGTATAAGGACTTCTGACGCGTGTTTTTAAGTCAGTTACAAAACCGGAACTCCCGGTATTAATCGTGGAATAATACAAATCATTTTGTGCATTTGATACAATCGACCATAATATGAAAAATGCAGCGAGAGAATATTTTATTTTCAAACCTTTTTACCCTGAATATATTAAAGGATGCAATATACCGATTTTCAATGTGAATTTTAATTCATAAGCGAATATCCCCCTTGAGAACTAAACACAGCAAGGTCTGCAAGCAGAATAATGATAAACATTAAAAAAGAATTTATACACAGAATACGCGGAGAACAAACATCAAACACGAAAGAGGAAAAGAATTTTAACGCAGCGTTCGCATAGGATGCAATAGCTGCAAAGAAATTAAAAGAAATATTTTATTTGTAAAAGTTAGTTTTTAGTGCAACATTTTTACGGATAGCAGCGCTAAGAAGAGCAATTATACACAAGAAGTTAGAGACGGGTTATTATCACAGAAGGCGCGTAACGAAATGGATAGGACCGGATAAGAAAAATTTAAATTAAGTAATTATAAATCAAAATAGTAAACAATTTTATTGTTAATTTATTTCGGGGTAGTGTTACGAAATACCATTCTCCCGCAATATTCCAAGCTTTCTCAGCATAATCCCTGCTAATCTCCTCAAAGATTTGTACACCAAATACTCAAAAAGCGTTATCGGAAAGAATCTTACCCATACTTTTCCTGCAAAACTCCAGTACCCTTTTGTGTGGTCTCTCCTTCTTCCTTTCCTGTATGAAATCCCTGCAATGCCTATTGCTTTCTGCTTTTTAAATGGTCCTTCTGCTTTACTCTGTGCATCACCCCTGAGAAATGCTTTTTCCCCATCTATTTTTACTATTCTATGCAGCACATATTTATTAGTATCTTTTTCAAGAAGAATAATATCGCATCTCTTTAATTTCTCATTTATAGGCAAGAGTTCTATCTCATCACCATTGTATATGAAAGGCGCCATGCTGCTTCCCGTTGAAGTGAACCTAACCGGTTTGCCTTCTGAAAGCGATTTCCGTATTACGGGAATAAGATGTTCAAGTGATACAATCATAAAACAGACCTTACTAATTCCACAACTTCGGGAGTCGGCTTACATGATAATTTATAGACAGGAACTTTTGCTGCTATTGATGTTATGTTCGATATGGCAAGATTTGAAAGGTTCTCATCCCAGTAAGGGAAAAAAGACCTTGCAATGAGTTTTGGCACTGCTTCGGATACCGGCATTCGCTCAATACGGTTTTCCTCCGATTTTTCAATCATTAAAATAACCGAAAGAGGTACTTTATGGTTTTTAGCAATATTAGCAGTACCACCCCAGGGCGTTCCGTAACAAAATACATCATCATCTATTATTCTGACGGCATTCCTGTCTTCATTAAATATCATCGTGCCTTCAAAGCTCATCCAGAGTCTGCTTTGAGTGCTTTTCCCCTCGCCCGCATGCCCGACAAAAAGTATTCCCTTTCCGTTATCATCCAATCCTGAAGAATGAAATATTGAACCCCTATTGAACTGAATTGCTGCACGTATTATAAGCTCAAAACCTGCCGTATTCAGCAAGCCGCTTTGTTTATTATTGCTGCGGTTTAAATATACTGTAATATTTTTCCAGTCACCCGCCGTCGAAACTATTCCCATCGGTTCTTTACTGTCATAGCTTACAACAGCATTAAAAATATTCCCATTCCTGTACATTTTCCAGATATCTCCCGGGTCGTAGATTAAATCTCCGAGCGTAGAGGGTAATTCAAATTGATCTTTTATATAAAGCGTCACATCTGCTTCCTGATTCTTATCGGAAACGCAGAAAGACAATATCCTTTCAGACAAATTAATTTTTTCTAACGGGATTTCGGTAACTAATTTAATCGTCAGACCGGTGATTTCAAAATACAACTTATTGCTTTGACTCATAAATTTCTTTTCGTTTGAATGAGATATTGCAGAGATAAGGTACGGGTTCGTCTAAGTTTTTTGTTTCAAGATATGACCTTGCGGGACAGGTGTTACAGTATTCCTTTGCGCTGCAAGTTGAACATGAAGATGTTTTATTCGTTGCGGCAGCAACATAATTTTTAACTTCCTCCCATGCTGCATTGAAACCTATGCTCAATACTTTTGCAGCAGGAAGCGGAAGGTCCCCACACACATTCATTTTGCCTGATGAGTTTATCATGAATGATGATTTTCCGGCCAGGCAATAAAATATTTCACTACGTGACTCTGAGGATTTTTCTTGTGCAATTTTTCTCCATTTTTCATTTGCTTCCTTGTCTGCAGATTCCAGAATAAAAATATCTTCGGGTAAAAGCTGCGATTCCTCTAATCGCGAATATTTACCATCAACTCTTCTGGTTAAAAGCCATGCCGAAACAAATGGCAGTCCCCATTTTTTTGCCATCTTCTTAATATCTTCGTATTCATGCAAATTCTGACGCGTAATAGTAGTCTTTATTACAGGCTTTATTCCTGCAGAAAGCAGATTCTCGATACCATTGCAGCAAAGTTCAAATCCCTTTGCTGATCCCGTAACAGATTCATAAGTCTTTGCCGTAGCACCGTAGAGAGTAATCTCAACTTTGTTTGGAGGAAGCTTAGCAAGTTTCTTTGCGACTAAATTAGTAATAAGAGTCCCATTTGTAAACAATGTAAGAACCAGCCCCATTTTTCTTATCGGTTCATAAATATCAAAGAAATCATTCCTAAGGAAAATTTCCCCGCCGGTAAGAAGCAGAAACACCATACCGCTTTTTGATGCCTGACCTGTGATTTCCACCCATTCCTTCGCAGACAGCTCATTATCTTTAACGGATTTATTGCAAGCAGACTCGGCTATATAGCACATTATACACGAAAGATTGCAACGGCTTGTAAGTTCAAAAGTACCTGAAACGGGCTGGCGTTTTTCCGCAGCTTTTGAAAGGAGTTGGTTCAGGGTTGTATTATCAGAGGGTAAAAAGCTCAATCAATTAACATTCCTTTACCTTTTAAATCGCAAATGAAATTATTCAAATCTTTTGAAGCTTTTTCTTCATCAACATCAAATTTTTCTATTAATGCTTCGATTAGCTGTTCTGAGGATTTCTCTGTAGAAAGCTCTTCCCACAAAAATTTCGCAGTATTGTTCAGTACAAGTATTCCATTCAAGTTAACAACCTCCATAGCAGTTGGAACGAGGATGTGCTCATCTCCAATATTTTGTATTACAAAGTTTTCTTTACGTTTCATTTATAATGTTGTTTTTCAGGAATAATAAATCTATTCAACTTGTTTGAGTATGGCCCGGACAATCTAAGTCAATTATACCGCATGCCATAAGCCGTTCTTCCACCTTAACAGGAATAAATTTCATTTCCGGTGATAAATATTTCCCCTTTTCAGGAAGTTTATTGTCTGCGTTTATCTCTTCCTGAGAGTCGATTATATTAGTATCTTTTACCAGATTAACTTATTTACTTTTTATAAATTATTTACTGGATTTTTAATTTTCAATTGAATACGAAATAATGTTTCCCGCTGTTATATTACCTGAGTGGCTTATCACAAAAATAATTTTATCCTTCTTCAAGGACGAAAGATTCTCATAAAATTTCTTCTCTGCATCGGCATCAACAAAACTTGTCGGCTCATCAAGAATAAGAATTGGGGCATCAGAGTATAAAGCTCTTGCTATTGCTATTCTTTGCCACTGACCCATGCTAAGCTCTTCACCGTTTTCAAACTGCCTTCCGAGCAATGTGTCATACCCTGATTTCAGGGAATTCACGACTCTATCCGCAGTGCTAATTCTTACAGCTTCAAAAAGTTTATCCTCTTCCCCGTTAATCGTCAGTCCTCCCAAAATAATATTTTCCCTCACCGTGAATTCATAAGTAGAAAAGTCCTGAAATATAATGCCTATATTTTTCCGCAGTTCTGTTATATCAAAATTCTTTATATCTATCCCGTCAAACAAAATTCTCCCCGCCGTACAATCATAAAGCCTGCAAATCAGCTTCAGACACGTAGTTTTTCCTGAGCCGTTTTCTCCTTTTATCGTATAAATACCGCCGGGTTTCGCCTGAAGAGTCAGTTCTTTTATAACAGTTTTATCTGTTCCCGGATACGTAAAAGATACGTTTTCGAAAGTGATACCGTTTTCGAGTTTATCCGGAAAAGGAACCGGATTACTTGGCGATTTTATGCCCGGTTCGAGTTTAAGAAACTCAAAAAGGTTACTTAAAAACAGTTTATTCTCATACAATCCCGATACGCCTGTAACAACCGACTGCACAAATCCCTGCCCCCTCCTGAATGCTTCAAAAAACATCACAAAACTACCGATTGTCAGTGCACCTACCGCTGCATCTAAGCTCAAGAAATAAATAACCCCCGCAAGGGAAATCGTTTCAACCACTGCTGAAATAACATAAAGTCTGCTTCTTTTAACCGATATCTTTTGTATGTTCTCCGCAATGTCTTTTCTCACCGAGTTATGTTTCTCACCAAAATACTTTTTAAGATTAAAAACCCTGAGCTCCTTTGAATATTCCCGTTTTGTCAATACATCAAAAAAATATGCTGCTTTTCTGTAAAGAGGAGTGTTCTGTTTTCTCCATTCGAATAAATTTCTTTTATTCGCAAACCTCAGGAGAATCGAAGGAATCCCCGCTGCAACCAATACTACAACAACAAGTTTTGAAAATAGCATAAGTATCGCAACAACACCAACAAGAGAAATCACTCCTGAAACAATTCCAGTAATATTATTAAGCACCATCACTGGTCTGAAATTCACCTCTTCACGTGCTCTGTGAAAAATATCATAGTATTCAGGATTATCAAAATACTCTAAATCAAGACTTGCCGATTTCTCCTGAACATGATTGCTCAAATAATCCCTTAGTTTTTGAGAAGAGACCTCATCATTAAGTTCTTTTAATACATCCGTAATCTTTATAAGCAAAAAAACACCGCAGAATACCGCTGTATAAAACCAAACATCACTTGCATCATTTAAGGAAGACGTAAAAAGAAGTGATATGGAATCGACAAGAAGTTTCAGCATATACAGCAAAAACACGGGAAGAATACTTTGTAGAATTATAAGTATAATTCTGACCGCAAAGTCCTTTCGCCCGCTTTTATAAACGTAACCTATCGCCTCTTTCAGGTTAGCGATATCCTGTTTTATTTCACTTACGCTGTATTTCAAAATTTTAGGTAAGATAACTTCATGCCAAAGCACTTAAGCCCTGAACATTAATTCTACAAAATAGCACATTTATTAAATAAAAAGTATTTTAAAGTGATAAGTTTTAATTGTGCCAGATAAACACGGTTACCTGTCCGCTGAACGCTGCTTGCAGCTTACAGTTCACTGCTTACTGTCCTTTTATCCCGAACACTTCATTACGTTGTTTTGTAACCTCGCAAAGATAAGGAACAGGTTCATTTAAGGTTTTTGATTCTAAGAAAGATGCTGCCGGACATGTATTGCAGATACTGTTTAAACTGCATGTGCTGCATGTTGAGGTTTTCTTCGTTGATTCTTCAATGTATTCGCAGACTTTCTCCCAAGCTTTCTTAAAACCAAGTTCTTGAACAGGAGCCGCAGGCTGAGGAAGGTCAAGGCAGGCATTCATTTTACCATCAGCACTTATCATAAATGACGATTTCCCCGCTGAACAGTAAAATATTTCTTCACGTGTTTTGGATGTTTCTGATTTGTTGTACTGTAATGATATTTCGTAAAGCTCTCTTGAACTAATCCTGTCTTCTTTTTCCAGTTGTATTATTTCTTCCGGCATTAATCTCGATTCTTTTATCCCCGATACGGCACCATCAGTCCGCTCTGTTAAAAGCCAGCTCGATAAGAACGGCAGTCCCCAATCGTGCGCCATTTTTCGCATTGCGTCCAGTTCGTGTTTGTTCTGCTTTATAATGGTTGTCTTTAATACAGGATTAATTCCTACCGATAGCAGGTTCTCTATACCATCGCAGCACAACTTGTATCCCTTTGGATTTTTTGTTACAGTTTCATATGTACCTTGTGTGGCACCATACAGTGTTATTTCTATCTTATTAGGCGGAGCTGCCGAAAGTCTCTCCGCTGCCGATTTGGTAATTAAATTGCCGTTCGTGTATAAGTTCAGCACCGTCCCCATTTTCCTGATTGGTTCATATATTTTAAAAAAATCAGGTCTAAGAAATATCTCACCGCCAGTCAATGTTATAAATACAAGTCCGTTTTGAACACCGTCTTCCGCAATACGTATCCAATCTTCTGCCGTCATTTCTTTATCTTTTGCTGACTTACTGCATGCATGCTCCGCTACATAACACATCATGCAGGCAAGATTGCATCTTGTGGTAAGTTCAAACATTCCCGATGCCGGCTGGCGCTGCTCCGAAGCTTTTTTCAATAATATGTCTAAAAAATCAGGGTCTGATTTCATGTGATAAGCATTTTCTTTGATGAGAGCTCTTCAAGAAAATCTTTCACGTCTTTCGCAGCCCGGTCCTCATCAACATTATACTCTTTCGCAACTGCAACAACTAAATCCTTTTCACCTATTTCGTTCTCAAGCATCTTCCATATGAATAGTGCCGTTTCATTCAGTACCAGTATTCCGTTTAGATTCGTAACCTCGCCCCCTGTCGGTACTAATATGTATTCATTCCCTAAATTTTGTAATACAAATTCCTTCTTTCGAATCATAAATATAATCGTATATTAACTGTTTCTTATATTAGCCTCACATTGTAGTTCTTCACCGGTTTTCAAACAAGCCATCAGTCTTTCCTCCACTTTTAAAGGAACGAATTTTATATCCGGCTTTACGTATTCTTTTCTTGTTTCTTCTCCGCGGAGTTCACCGAGAAAATCTGAATTTTTATTTCCCATTTATAAGTATTTAATTTTCTTATTTAAATTATGTTTATTTCACGATTAACATTTTCTTCGTCATTATATTATTCCCGCCTTCTGTCTCAAACCTGTAGAAATATGTGCCGCTTGAAAAGTTCGATGCATTGAGTGTTACCGTGTGGTATCCCGCCTTGCGGAATTCGTTTATTACTGATTTCATTTCCCTGCCGAGTATGTCAAAGACTGTTATCTTTACTCTTGAGTCCAATGGCAGGTCGAAGTCTATCTTTGTCGAAGGATTGAACGGGTTCGGATAATTCTGACTTAGATTGTATTTCTTCGGGATCCCAACTTCTATTTCACTACTAAGATTGAAATAAGTAAAGTTTCCGTTATTGTCTATCTGTTTCAGTCTGTATTTGTACTTCCCCGAGTTCAGCTTTATATCCTCATAAGTGTATGTCGTTGGTGTCGTCGTCGTCCCTTTCCCTGCTAAATATCCTGTCTTTTCCCATGCTTCCGGCTGGACACTGACCGCTGAACGCTGTACTTCAAATCCTGCATTATTCGTCTCCGTTGCAGTTATCCATGTTAATTTTACGTTCCTTGTGTTTACGTTTGCTGCCGTAAAGCTCTGAAGCTCTACAGGAAGAGGCTGGTCTTCGGATATTTCAAACGAGCTCTGGTCTGTGCTGTTTACTGCTGCCCATTTTACAGGCTCATAAGTCAGTATTATAGTTTCATTCTGAAGCCAGTGCATTCCAAGCGTGCCTGAACTGTTTACGATTCCCGACAGTGAGAACCTTCCTATTCTGTGTGTTAAAGGAGTTCCGTCTATTCGCGCCACCATGCTGTTAAAATCTGCCTGTGTTACTATTTCCATTTCAGGAATGTTTATTATCAGAATGTTTCCGGAAATGTACTGCGATATCATTGTGTTGTATATTGCCGCAGGAGTTCCCAAAGAGTTCTTCAGGTTGCATGTGTTGTTTATGTACGTAAACACGGGATTCTCGAAGTTGGCAAGGTTGAAATCGAATGCCAAATCAGATACCGACAGGTATATCGGTTCTGTGCCTGTTGCCTGCACATACACGTCAAACTCGACAGCATTTCCGTTCGTCACAAAGTTTGTTGCCGTCAGTTTATGAGGCGCCTGTGCATTCAGGTTTGCAATTCCCGACAGCAGTATTACCGCTGTAATTATTGCTGCTGTTATTCCTCTTTTAAATTTTTCCATATTGTTATAATTATAATTTATACTCTTATTTATACTTTTTATTTATCTCTTTTTTATTCTTTCTCTCTCACTGTTTATAAATCCGTGTAATCTGTGTGAGTCTGTTTTTGTTCTTAATTCGTTCCTGCACTTAATTCGTTCATTCATTACTTTTCATTTTCATTTGCTTCCCAATCTTCATCGTTGAAACCACTGCCCCCTCCGGCTTCTTCACCGTCAGGTTTTTATTCTTTGCAAGTATTGCTCTGTCGAGCTCGTTCACTATTCCGTCTCTATTCAAATCCGAATACTCATCATTCGTTCCCCTGTCGTTCCAGCAGATACCCCTGTCATTGCGTTTATTTTTCCATCCTGATCAATATCTCCGCTTATTATGCACCACTTATCTCCGATTTTTACCATATTATTTCCGTATGCTTGTGTTTGTGCAGTCGTAAAGTCGTAGTTCATCTGTCCGTTTACAAAATACTGCGGCTCTGCACTCCATGTCTCCAGTCCGTTCTCATACCTTACTACTAAATAATACGGTTTGCTTGCATCGACATTGTTAAATACTGCTGTTCCAAGACCCGCCTCGTTTTGCAGTATTGTCTTTGTATCTACTATAGAATAAGGAGTTGTTGACTGCCTTATCTCAACAGTTACGCTCATTTGAGGAGGATTATCAGTATCCTTGCTTCCTTCGAGACCTGAAATTAGATTCAAATTCATAGGTCTCGGCGGTTCGCCGCTTAAGGGAACTAAGAATTTCTGAGTTTTATTAGTCGTGCCGTTTATCGTATATCCTGAAGCAAGCAGCATATACCAGTTTGTATCGTCATAAACAGTACCCATTCCTGAGCCATAAATTGGTGTTGGTAAATTTTGTTTAGGCGACCAAGTGGTTAAATCAAATGCGTAACATAAGCTTGGTTCTACAGGATTTCCGTCAACGCCGTCCGTTCCGCCCGCTACTATTATACTGTTATCACCCCAGGGTGCTGCATCCAGACAATAAAGCGAACCCGCAGGATACACAGACATAAGTTCGTCACCTTCTTTTTCTGATTTAATATTCTTCTTCGGAAATTCCAGACTCGCCAGGTTAATACCTGAGGGTATTATCACTTCCTCTCCGTTGCCCGGATAAGGCATGCTTGAAACCGACCATGAAATTGTCGTTGCTCCTGTAATCTGACCTATTAGAACTTCATTGGTTAATGTGCTGCTGCTCGATGCTCCAGCAACGTAAACAAGTTTATCTCCAACTATTGAAAGCGCTCCGCCGAACCTCTTCTTGCTGTCGTTCAATGATGTACCCGCAGACCATGTATCATCAGATGTATTATAAACATAAACATCTCCGAGCGCCTGTGCACCTCCTTCATTCGTAAATCCGCCAACCACATATATGTATTGTCCGTATGATACTGCTTTGCACCACCCTATTGATTTTGGCAGCGGTTCCATAGTTTCCCAGTTGCCTCCTTCATTTGTTAAATTAAACCTGTAAACCGTTGTTTGATACTCCCCGTTGTCAGCACCTCCGATTACGTATAAGTAATCTCCAACAATTGCTGAAGCATGAACTGTTTTCCCGGCAGTAATATCAGGGAGATTAGTCGTCCATTCGTCCGTACTTTCATTATATTTGTAAAACTTGTTCTCTGTTCCTACTCCGCCAGTAACATAAAGGTATTTATTCAATCCGCTCGTGTATCCAACCGCACTTCCAAGATAGTTTGCCGACGGAAAATTCGTTTCATCAGACCATGTTCCTGATGAAATCCCAACACTCGTTGTTAATGTATTATTCGCAGTATTCTGGTCGCTCGTAAGTTCGGTTGTCACTGAAACTGTGTATGAACCCGCAGTTGGTGTCCAGTCGTCAAACGTAACTTGAGCAGTTCCGTCTGCAGCAAGGCTTGTTACTGTTTTTGTAGAAGAGTATCCGCCCGTTATCGTCATCGTTACATTAAAAGTTGAAAGTGTCGATGTACCGTAGTTCTTAACAGTCACCTGAGGAGCGTGCGTACCCGTATTATAGTTTTGATTCATATCAATCGTTAACATTCCCGGGTCAACTGTATAAGAATACCTCTCAACGTACACCTCCACGTTATCAATACCTATATCGTCACGCCCGAAGTCAGAGGTTGCCTTAAACCTGATTATACAGTTTTGCTCGGTCGAGGTACCGAGTGTTACTGTCTTTTTATCCCAGGAACCGGTTGTAAACGTTTCGAGAACAGACCCGAATGACACCCCGTTATTTGTTGAAAGTGACACCTCAAGTATATCCGAACCCTTCGCATTTGTGTAATAGAAGGATAATTTTTTTGTTCCTTCAGGACTGAAATCTAATTTCAAGTCAAACGTTCCGTATTCAGCGTTTGCAGTTCCGTATGTGTGGAATTGTGCAGAGTAACCCGTTTTTCCATACGACTTTATCTTTCCTGCAACAGGATATGACCAGCTCGCAGAATTATTGGTTGAAGACTGATTGTTTAATCTCCACGAAGTATTTCCTGTTGTCGGTGTGTTTGTCCAGTTTGCGTCGGGCTGGCTGTTATTCGTACCGCTCCAGTTATCCGTATCAAAATCCTGTGAATAAAGAGTAAGTGTAGAAGGCACTGCAACAGAATATTTAGTGGCAGTGCTGCTTAAATCAATCGTTTCCTGATATGCCCTTGAACCCGCAGAAATCACTTTACCATTTCCACTCGCAGACCAGTCGCTTACATAATTATACAACTGAGCAGATTTTTCCGTTGAAAAGTTGTTTCCGTTATCTCTTACTGAATGCCAGCTTAGAGTAACATTTCGGCTGCCCGATACAGTCGAAGAGAACTGCCAGCTTTCTGCTATACTGTTATAATTGTTTATTGTTGAAGCGCCGCTTGAACCCGTCTTACGTATGAGAGTTAAAATACCTATATTATCACCTGCACTCATATTGCATCCGAAGAAATGAAATGCACTTGTTCCTACAGTCTTTACTATAATTATCGTACCGTTTATATTCGATGTTTCACTCTCAGTCGGGTTTGCGACATTTTCACCCAAAGTTAAAGTATAATCATCTTTAGTATTAAGTATTCCGCTGGTTAATGTCAGTGTACCATCAATTGTTAAATTATCCGATAAGTCTGTGTTTCCATCTAATACAACTTCTTCAGCCGTCCCAGAAATTGTCGGGTAAACCGATGTAGTATTCGCAACTAATTGTATATCATCTAATGCAAACTCATCTCTGTTATCGGCTCCATCAACATCATCTCCGCTCCACCTTAAATAATAGTATCCGTCATTTGCTATGCTTAATCCTGATATATAAACCGTCCTTACGTACATTTTCCAGGATGGAGAAACATCAGCTGTATCATTTGATGTTAAATCTAAACTTGTCACATCTGTATAACTGGAATTATCAGATGAATGGGAAAAATTGAAAGAATTTCCTCTATTTTCGTTATTTAAGATATATACCTTATAAGAAATTGTTAAGTCAGTAAGTACACCACCTGTCTTGTTCTGAAATCTCAAAATTGCTGTTCCCGGGGTCCAGTCTGAACCTCCAGGTTGAATTCCAAAAGCTCTGTTACCTGTACCAACTAAAAATGCATAAACTCCGCCGGTAGAAACGCCACCGCTACTTTCTCCTCGGGCATAATCATCCGATGTTTTACTACCCCCAAATGTTAATTCTCCATTAGACATTCCGGTTATTGCCCATGCATTTGAATTCAATTGCCCGGAAGAAGGACTGGTTTGAAAACCTGACCCAGCAAACTGACCGTTATTTACACCGTCAACTGTATTATCAAAATCAATTTTAAATATTGAATTCGTACTTGTAATTTGCCAACCTATTTCTACAGGAGCAGGAATATTAAATGTATTCGAAGTCACACCCGTTAATCCGGAACTTGTGAAAGAAATTGTTGCTCCTGTTACAGAAGCTAAACTTGTAGCGGTTAAATCCGAATAAGTTACAACACCGCTTACAGCTGTTTTTGATGTTGTTCCGCCTAATGTCCACGTACCTGCTCCAACAGAAGCCATGACTAAGTTAGATGCAGTTGTAACAGTATTACTATACTGGTCTTGAATGGCAATTACCGGCTGCTGAGCCAGAGACTCTCCGTTGTTATTAGGTGCTGTAGGCTGAGATGTAATTCCAAGTTTTGTTGCTGCTCCCGGGTCTATTTGCTGCGTTACTGAAGCATCAGTATATCCCGTTGCCTCAACTGTTACATTTTTAGAGCCCGAAGTTGTTAATAATGAATTTCCACCCGATGGTTTTAATTGTATGTTTCCTGATGTAATTACATAATCAGTAGTAACGGTTAATGCCGTCCCTCCAATTTTTACTGCCGTTACTGCCACTCTCCATGTCGCATCATCTGTAAATGTAATATTTATATTATTGTCAACATTATTACTGGTTATATCTGCGGTTAGTGTTGGCGGGGTGGAACCAGATGAAGTACCAGTTAAAACAACATCATCTATTCTTACTGCAACAGTTCCCGATTTCAACCATCTTAATTTTAGTCCGCTAATTTGAGCACCAACAGGTAACGATATCGTTGGAGATAAATACCAACCCGTACCAGCATTTGTAGATTCATTAAATGTAAAAGAAACATTAATCCATGACGATCCATTCCAATATTCCAATGCTAAAGTTGGTAATGCTGATGAACTTTCCTTCCTATATCCAAATTTTAATTTTAAACTTGTGTAAGATGATGCATTAATTCCTTCAATTGCAAATCCATATTGCGCGTTAGTACTTGTGAACCAAACATTTGCTGATCCAGATGCACCTGTATAGCCACTTGAGACACTTGTTGCCCGAATATCAGCTGGATTTGTTGCATCACCTTTAGTCATTGTGAATGCATCATTATCAAATCCGTTATTTGCCTCATGAGTAGCTAAAGTAGTAGTAGAGGAAACCGTTCCCATACTCTCAGTAAAAATCGTTGTCTGTCCCCAGCCTTGATGTGCAAAAATGAATATGAAAATGAGTGAGAATAAAGCCTGTAGTGATTTTTTCATGATGATATATGTAAAATTTAAATTATATAATTTATTTTATTATTCCGTTTTATATAGGGAAATCTTTTAGGAATCTATCATTAATTATATTCTTCGTGTGTAACAGATTTTGTGGAAAAAGTACTAAAATCCGTTTTTTTAAATCCTAAGCCCCTTAAATTTTAACAATAACTTACGCAAAATTGTAAATTATAATTTCAAGTTCAAGGGGATTGAGTGCTTTTGTATGTTAATTAATTGTCATGATTTTATAAATAGGTTGTTAAGAGCAGCTGTTCTTTTAAATATACGGTATATTCAATGACTCCCACCTATTCCGCTCTTTTGTATGCCATTTTTTCAATAGCCTCAGCTCCCGCGTTTCTCGTATTGCTTTCTGCTCAAAAGCCCCCCTCCCTTGATTATTTTTTATTTATTGAGTTGCTATTCACATAATTATGTATTAGTTTTTCATCAGGGAGAAATACATAATAAGTGATTATAATTATTGTTTTATCTTTAAGATTAGACGATAATTAAATTTGAAAAGTTGATTTACGATAATTATGTGTTTACAGAATTTTGTTATATTTATAACGAGATTAATTGTATATCCCGAATGTACTACTTCGATTACATTTAACCTCATCACTGTTCTTATAACCACACAGAAGTATCCATCCAAGAATAAAATGATTAAAGTATTTATTAAAAATAATTTAAACAACAATTTATATGGCGAATTTTTCCTTTTTCCCAGCGAAAAGAATTCTTTTCATATTAGCAGTTCTATTAATATTATTTGCTAATAGCAATATTGAAGCACAAACGATATTCAGTTACGATTACGGTACGAGTGAGGGTTCGGCTTCGAGCGAAACTGCAGCAAATCCCGGGTTTTTTTCAACCGCACAGGGTACGACGTTTTATGGGTTTTCTTCTACCGGTTCAACTCTAACAACGACAAATCCCGGATTATTAAACTTAGGAGCATTATCGGAAGTTCAATGCCAGGCAGGTGCGAGCGGGCAATTTTCGAAATTCGGAATTTATTCCTTCGCTACTGCAAATATTTCAGCCGGTTACTTTAAATTTGATTTAATATTAGGCGGCAGTTCCGGAACCAATACTTCGGATAACGGTATCTGGTATTTTTGTGCAGGAGATGGCGGCGGTTCAGGAAAATTTATGTATAACAACAAACTTACAAGGAATGTACTGGAAACATCTACTACCTTACGATGGACATTTAACACAGGCGGAACTGTAACACTCGATTATTATTCATTCCTAACGAGCACAACGGGTGAATGGATAAATATAGGAACATATTTACAGGGGACGAAATATACAGTTGAATCTATTTCTAATGTTTCAAAATCACAGAATACTTCATACAGTAAATACGGGACAACTTTCTCACTAAACGCCCAAAGACAGGATCTCTGGATAAACGATGTAAGAGTATTAACGGGAGGTAAAATTTCATCAATTAATAATGCCTGCGTAAAAATCGATTCATACTGTTTCTACGGAGAAGGTTCAAACTCAGCATATTTATTCTCAGATGACGCAGTTTATTCGCATAATATAAATTCTTCTTCATCGGCTTCTTATTCATATTATTCAAAATCAACAGGAGACCTTAATTCTTTAGGTACCTGGGGAACTAATGCAGACGGCTCAGGAACGCAGCCGGCAAATTTTACAAATCCAAACTGCACCTATTTCATAAGAAACAATTCTACTCCGACAATAGGAGCAAACTGGACTGTTTCCGGAATTAATTCGAGAATAGAAGTCGGCGATACAGTGAATGCCTGTAATTTCACTATTCCATCAGCATATACCGTTACGGGTGAAATTGATGTGTTAAAGAATGCAACGCTAACACTGCAAAATTTAACCCTGCCTACATTCGGACGTCTTGCGGCAGGAAGCACTGTAGATTATGCATATACAGGTGACCAAAACATATCGTACCCTTCATTTTATAACTTAAAAATAAGCAGTACGGGAATAAAGACTTTAGCGACAAATGTTAAAGCATCAGGAACTATTACGGTGGGAGACGGAACAAATATCGCAACATTATCAATACCACCTTCATATTCACTGACAGGGACAACAAACGTTAATACAAATTCGATATTAGACATACAAAATTCAACAAACCCAACACTTGGTACTTTAAGTTCCGGAAGTACGGTATACTATAATCTTGCTTCAAATGGACAAAATGTCTTAGCAGCAAATTATTATAATCTTAAATTTAGTGATTATAATAAAGTATTACCATCAAGCGGTACAGTAGGAATTTCATCTTTGTTTACAAAAGGTTCCGCTACAGGACATACAATCACAGGCAGTACAGTATTATTTAACGGAACTGCGGTTCAGACAATTCCTGTATTTACTTTTAATAATTTGTCTATAAATAACTCAGCAGGTGCAACAGCGGGCGGAAATATATCAGTTGACGGAATACTAAATCTTCAAAGTGCTAATCCTTCTGCAACTCTCGGCTGTTTTGATATGAGCGGTTATACACTAACAATGGGTGCCACTGCAACAACCACAGGAATCGGTGATGTAACCGGGAAAGTAAAGCGAACAACAATAAATCCAAGTACAGAATATACTTTTGGACATCAGGTTACAACTATATCACTTACTCCCGGGACTATGCCTGAATATATAGAGGTGACTATTACACTTGGTGAGGATCCGTATATTGATCCTGCTAACTGTACTAATTGCGGTGCTAATTGGAGCTATACACCTATAAAGAGAAGATATGAAATTGTTATTCCTACAACTGCCGATGGTTCATACATTGATGCTAATTTTCACTATCTTGATGGTGAACTAGGTGTCAACACAGAATCAAAACTTGTGACAGGAGATTATGATTATTTTGAAGGTACTACTCCGCCTATACATTATCCTCAAGATGAACACGGCAAGTCAGTTTATGATATTACAACTTCTAATTATAAATATATTGGTATGTCAAACGTTCCTATCGGTTATTTTATTTATGTAGAAGGGTCTCACGAATGGAGAACATTTTTTTCAATGGCTGATTACACAGCAACAAATTATAAAACATGGACAGCAGATAATGGAACAACTGATTGGTATGATAATGCTAATTGGTTTGATGATTCAGGACCGGATGAAAATAGCCACGTAGTAATTCCAAATACTGCCATAAAACCAGTTCTTTCAAGTGCTGCGGAAATTCAGTCAATAGATATTCAAAACGGTGCGACATTGACTTTAAATGCAAATTTAACATTAAATGGCGGAGGAATAGAAGGAGCTGGAACATTCAATGACGTTAACTATGGTTTGATTCCAAATAGTAATAAAATAATCTTTACGGGCAATGGTGCTACTTTTTCAGGAAATTCAAATTTTTATGAAATAGAAATTGGTAACAATGCTACTTTGACAAACCAGCTTGGCTCTTTAATGAAGATATCTAATCAGGTATTGAGAACGGGTACAACAGCAGGAAAGTGGTTTACTGATGTTCATGATAACACAGTAGAATATAATAATGACGGTGATCAAACAGTTTATATACCCGACGGTACTTCGGCAACCTACCACAACTTAATACTAAGCGGTTCCGGAACCAAGACAATGCCCGGATCTGCAATGACTTTAACGGGAAGTTTTACTGTGTCTGGATCTGTATCTGCTGATATTGGTGCTTATAGTCATGTTATTAAAGGTGATTTTACAAATAGTAGCAGCGGTACATTTACGTCAACAGGAAGTACTATAACGATGAGCGGTACATCTGAACAAACAATCGGAGGAACGGTATCAAGTTCTTTCTATAATTTAGTATTAAACAATTCAACAGGAATTACATTATCAAATAGTAATACAATCACGAATTCACTGACATTAACTAATGGAACGCTGACTACAGGAGCAAACACGCTTACAATCTCAGGAAATACGGTTTCAAGAACAAACGGAAATATAGATGCAAGTAATTCAGGATCAACTCTTGCATTTACTAATTCATCGGCATTATCTTTACCAGAATCAGTATTCAGCGGAGATATTAATAATTTAACGTTAAACGGTGCAGGAGGAGTTACTCTTAATTCATCAGCAACTATAAACGGAGATTTAACTCTTACATCGGGGACATTAAGCATCGGTTCAAATTCATTAACCATTTTAAGCAGCGATATAACAAGATCAAGCGGTAATATAGATGCGGGTAGTTCTACGATATTATTTACAAATCCAACATCAGATGTTGTTTCCCTGCCGGCAAGTATTTTTAAAGATGGAATTGTAAATAATCTGACAATAAACAGCGGCGGCAGTGTGGCGCTTGGGTCAGACCTGACAATCAGCGGAGCATTATCGCTTACGGCAGGGACAATAACAGCAGGTTCTAATACACTTGCAATATCAGGAAATACAGTATCACGAACAACCGGATTAATTAATGCAAGCAGTGCTACTGTTGAATTTAAGAATACATCTGCTTTAGTATTACCACTGACACAAATATTCAGCGGTAATATAAGTAATTTAATAATGAACGGTTCAGGCGGAGTTTCACTGGGATCTGTTATAACAGTAAACGAAACAACAACATTAACGAATGGGAACCTGACATTGGGCGGATACGATTTAATCACTCCAACAATAACAGGAGGCAGTGCAACATCATACGTATTAACTGATTATACAGGAAGATTAACGCTTAAATCTATCGGCATCGAAGAAGTGACATTTCCGGTTGGAACGAGTACATCATATAACCCATCGTTGATAAAGAATACAGGTACAACGTCAGATTTTTCAATACGAGTTGCTTCTTCATTTACTGTTTCTCCTTCAGACCCTACAAAAGCTGTTCCAAGAATATGGGATATTTCTCCATCAGTTACAGGAACAGAATGCACGATAAAATTTACTATTAATACAAGCGATTACACAAGTTTTGACCCTGCTTCAACGGTTGTTGCAGGTCATTACATGCAAAGCGTTTGGATGCCATTATCTGCAAGCATTTCCGGTTCCGGTCCATATACAATTACAACATCAGGAGTGAAAGATTTTTCGCCTTTTGCTGTTGGAAATTTGGGAGCGTTTACGTTGTATTCACAAAATTTTGACGGTGACTGGATTAATGGAACAAGTACGAGAGATTTACCCGATGCAAACTGGGTAAATACTCCTGCAACGGGATTTAATTCCTGGAGACAAGAAGATGATGGAAAAGATGCAGCGGGATGGACAACATTAGCGGGAACTGTAAAACCGTACGGCAACACAGGACATTCAGCAAATTTCCACACTTACGAATCGGAAGCTAATGCGACAGGAACTTTAGACTTAAAAATTGATTTGAGTGCAGTAGGAACAAAAATTCTTACATTTGATTATATCAATGCATCAGGAAATGATAAATTAGAGATATTCCTTTCTACGGATAATGGAGCAAATTTTGGTTCTGCACTTTCAACTTTTACAACAGGAACGTGGGCGCAGAAAAGCGTTGATTTAGGTGCAACTACTTCGAGTACCTGTATTGTAAGGTTTCAAGCGACATCAGATTTTGGCAATACGGACATCGGCATTGACAACGTTAACATTAGATTAGGAAATACTTCTCTTTCTGATGCCGGAGCATTGTCAGTTGATATAAGTTCCGTCGTAAGTCCGGGAACAATCAGTCCGAAGGCAACAATTAAAAACTTCGGGACAACTGATATTTCAACTGCGTTTAATGTTACATTATACATCAGCGGTGCATCTTATGCATCAACAAAATCTATTTCAAGTTTAAGTGCAGGAGCTACTACTCAAGTAACATTTGATGACTGGACAGCAACTATCGGCTCATATACATCCACAATATGTACAGAATTAACAGACGATCAGGATCCATCGAATGACTGTCTTGATAAGGATATCAGTGTTTCGAGTTCAGGAAGCTGGTCAAATGATGCAGTGTCTTATTCTCTGCTATTAGGAAGCGGTGTTGGATATTCAAATGGTTCGACAAATTATATATTTAGTGTTGGTGGTTTCACTTCTACAGGGAATAAATGTTACAGATATGACGTGAATTCAAAAACATGGGATCCAATAACAGACCTTCCCGAATTAAGAGTCCATCTCGCAACAGCAATTGTAGGGGATTCCCTATATGCAATTGGAGGTATGAACTCAGCTCATGAATACACGACTACAGTATATAGATATGATATCTCAAAAGGACTTACCGGAACATGGAAATCACGAGAACCAGTACCTTATACTGTAGGATGGGGCAGGGCAATTTCATATGGAAACAAAATATATCTTGCAGGAGGCTGCAGCGGTACAAGTTCAGCCCCATCTTTTTTAAAAAATGTTTATGTATATGATGTAGATGCAAATACTTGGGCAGAGTCAACACCTCTTCCGGAAGCGAGGTTTGGAGGAGGGTTTGCTATTTATGGTACAACCTTAGTTTACGTTGGAGGAGCCGTTAGCAATAGTGCATTAAGCAATACAGTTTACACATCTTCAATAAGCGGGGGTTTGATGAATTCTCTTTCTGAATGGAAAGTCTCTGCAAATACTTTTCCCGGCAACGGTAAACCAGTTACACTATCTTCATCTTCAAAGCTATCAGAACCTAGTATATTTTCTAAATCCAATAAAGAAGAAGGAGATGACCCAAAATCCACGTATCCCGCAGGTTCAATGTACGGTTTAGACGCCGCAACGTGGAACGGCGGAATAATTGTCGGAGGCGGAGCATCATCAGACGCATTTTTACCCAACGACCCAAGTCCATATTATTTTTATGATCCTGCTGAGGATGAATGGACATCGCAGCCAAATATTATAACACCTGTTACGGGTTCTTCATCGGGTTCGGTATTAAATGGGACTACTTGGAAATTCGTATTAGCTTCAGGATTAACGCCAAGCGGATACTCAACAGCAACTCAGGTCTGGACAGAAACATTTAGCGGTGATAAGATGCTCAATATAACTTCATTATTAGAAGGATATTATACCGGAATGAAAAATAGTAAATCACCCGGGATTAACGTTACAGTGGAACTTAGAGAATCAAATTCACCATTCTCACTCATTGAATCGCATACTGTGCTTCTGAACGAATCAGGATTTGCATCAATCCCATTCAATAATATACATAATAACAATCCATTTTACGTGGTTGTAAAATATTTGAACGGTCTTGAAACCTGGAGTTCAGCGCCGCAGAGATTCACAGACAATATTCTGAATTATGATTTCACTACTGCATTGACACAGGCATACGGCAATAATTTGGTGAAAATTGGAGACAAGTTTTGTGTTTACAGCGGTGATATAAATCAAGACGGCTCGATCAATGCAATTGACTGGGGTTTCTGCTGGAATGACAGGGGACTTACAGGTTTACAGGAATCGGATTTAAACGGAGACGGTAATGTGAATGAACTTGACCGTACGATACTTTCGAATAATAAAAGTGTAAGTGCAAAATTCCCGTCAGGGTTTGTTCCTTCTGCCGGAAAGGTGAGGAAGAGCAGTAATAGCAGTGACAAAGTGAAGAAGAACAGCGACGGAGTGATGAACAGTAACAAAGTGAAGAAGTGATGAAGAGCTGTTATGAAGTTAAATATTTTAATTAACTAAACGAAAATTAAAACTAATTTTAAATATAATATTATGAAAACACAAAATTTAAAGCTATTCTTCGCTGTCATTTTGTTGTTCGTATTTGCAAGTGCAAGGGCGCAGGTACCTTTTAAATTAACGGCTGCGAATCAGCAGACATCAGGTACATCGGTTGAATTTGACATATTTCTTCAGGCGACTACACCGGAACCATTATATCTTTCGCCTTCAGATTTTGTTCTGAATTTCAATCATGCTAATTTTACTGACCCGGTTTTAACGTATATCAATAATTCAAGCGTGCTCTTAAATGCTAACGGCAATCCTACAACTGCTTATAACGAAGTCATTGCACTGAAGATTGTTGATAATCAACTTGTAATTATTGTGAACGAAATCAGTTTCACGAATCAGACTGAATTCAACACGCGGGCAGCTAAGATTGACAATACACCTCTGACGCATAAGCTGGGAAGATTTTCTGTTTCGAATGTAACGAATGCTGCGGGAACTTTTGGGTTGCAATGGGTACAACCAAAAACAATTATCCAGTCTTATGAATCGACAAAGTGGGCAGTTTTAAATTGTTCATCAATTGGAACCTATGAGGTTATTGACGATGCTCCGCTTCCTGTTACATTAGCTTCATTTACGGCTTCAAACGTAAATAAACGCGACATTAAACTTTCATGGACAACGAGCACTGAAATAAATAACTCGGGTTTTGAAATCGAGAGAAAACTATCTGATGGAAACTGGCAAAAAGTAGGATTTCAAAACGGATCGGGCACAACGAACACGCCCGTAAGCTACAACTTTACGGATTCAAAACTGAATACCGGGAAGTACAATTACCGCCTGAAACAAATCGATAATAACGGAAATTTCCATTACTATGATTTATCCTCGGCTGTTGAAGTCGGAATCCCGACAAAATACGACTTAAGCCAGAACTATCCGAATCCTTTTAATCCTGTAACAAAGATAGACTTCGATTTGCCGAAGGATTCAAGGGTTAATATTGTGGTCTATGACATTCTCGGAAGGGAAATGAAATCTATAGTGAATGAATTCAGGAAAGCCGGATACTATACCGTGACATTTGACGCATCTGCTTTATCAAGCGGAACATATTTCTACAGACTATTAACTGACGGCGACAATAATATTATTACAAAGAAACTAACACTCGTAAAATAAGATATGAAAAAGAACGGCTCGCATATATTTGTAACAAATTTAATTAACCGTGAGGGTTCAAAATTAAAGAATACATTAAACGTTATTGTTTTCGAAATTTATAAATCTTTTATTAAATCAGCTAAATCAAATAAAATAAATAATCATGAATATGTCACTTCCGGAAAACAAAAAGCCTGAAATCGAAAAGAGCAAGAAGGAATCTTATTCTCCCCCTAAGATTTTATTTATTCCGTTGAAGGTGGAGGAACAGCTTATGTTGTGCGGTAAAGAAGAAGGCGAACATTGTGCACCGTTAAAATTCAGTTAAATCGTTACAGTAACATGTAGGGTTTTATATTACTAAATACAAGGGGGTCAGGTTTTTAATTACTTTCAAAAAAGTGTTATAACAAATAGGTAAATTAGTTTTCAATATAATCAGTTGAATTATCTTAGTACTGATTAAAGAGAAAATACGAGCTGTTTTCTGCTTAGTAATAATTTTCGTATGTACGTTACATTAATTCGTTATTACTATAAAATAAAGTGCCAGTAGAGATAAATTTATTAATCAATGTAAGCATTATAAATCCAGATCGGTTTGATTTGAAAGTTCCGTAATTATTCTGACTTTTCCTCACGCTCTTCACATTTTCTTTCCAATCTTCAATTGAGAGCTAACTGCACCTTCAGGACACATCACTTTTCTGAATGTATTCTTTGCAAGAATCGCCCTGTCCAGTTCGTTTACCAATCCGTCATGGTTAACGTCAGAAAACACGTCATTCGTTCCCCTGTCGTTCCAGCAAATTCCCCTGTCAATAGCGTTTATTTTTCCATCCTGATTTATGTCTCCGCTTATTATGCACCACTTTTCTCCGTCCTTTACCATGTTGCTTCCGTATGCCTGTGTTTGTGCCGTCGTGAAGTCGTAGTTCATATGTCCGTTTACAAAATACTGTGGCTGTGCACTCCATGTCTCCAGTCCGTTTGTATACCTTACGACTATGTAGTATGATTTGGTGCTTTCAACGTTTGTAAATTCCATCATTACGGGTTCTGAGCCGTTCTGTAATGTTGTCTTTGTTTCTGATACAAGATACGGGAATGTTGACTCCCTTAATTCAATCGTTACTTCTTTCGGGCTGCCGCTTTTCATCATTAACCCATTTCCTTCAATCAGTATTGCGAAAGTTCCCCCGTAGCCTGTTGTTATGTTATCTGTTGTCCAGACCTGTGTTGCAGATGTGTATGTTCCGTCCAAAGTCTTTCCCGATGCTGAAACGAATTTCCATGTATTTTCTGATGTGTTTGCAGTTCCCATTGAAAATCCTGCAACTGGTGTTGGTATTTCGGGCATTGCCGTCCATGAGTCGTTTGTTGGATTGTAAACATAGAAAGGTGCCGGGTCTTCGGGCATAAAGCTCGAATTTGAGGTTCCGCCTCCTACTATTACCGCATCGCTGCCCCATGTTCCTGCGTCAAGTCCGTATAGATAGCCCGCCGGGAATGTGGATTTTGGCCCGTCGCCTTCTGTTTCTTTCTTTCCGTTGAGTATGTTACTGTAATTTACTTCTAAGAAGTTTTCATTTGAGCTGATTGTAACATTCTTTCCGTTTCCCGGATATTTACTTGCTGTCTGAACCCATGTTATGTCTGTCGGACTGTTTATCGTTCCAACAAATACAGTGTTTGAAAGTGTACTGTTTCCTGATGCTCCCGCTACATATACAAGCTTAGTGCCTGCGATTGAAAACGCTCCGCCGAATCTTGGTACGGGTAATGTGGTTCCAAGCTCAACCCATGCAGGTGTGCCCGCTTCTACGTCCAGCATATAGACTTTATCAAGAACACTCGTGCCGTTATGTCCACCCGCAAGGTATATGTACCTATTATTATATGTTACTGCTTTGCACCAGCCGATTGCTTGAGGCAGAGTTGCTGCGGTGCTCCATGTGCCGAGGGTTAAATCATACTTGTAAACTGTATTATAGTATGTCGCTCCGAACTTACCTCCTATAGCGTAAAGGTAGTCTCCTGCTATTGCCGTTGCGAGTACTGTTCTTTGTGCTCCACTGGGAAGGCTATCTAATTCTGTCCAGGAATTTCCTGATATATTGTATTTATAACTTTTCTTTCCCCAGTCAGATTCGTTTGTTGTATATCCGCCTACGCTGTAAATGTCAGTTGTGTTTGCCGTCCCGCTTCCGAGGAATATTGTTGAAAAGCTTATCTCTGTTCCGTTTGCCCAGTTTCCTGACGAACCTGCTTCTATGCTCTTTGTGAAACAGTCGTTTGATGTGTTCTGGTCGTCTGTTAATCCTGTGCATACTTCTAATGAATACGTTGCTGCCGATGGTGCCCAACTGCTGAATGATACCTGCGTGGTTTGCCCGGGAGCAAGGTCGGTTACCTGTACCGCACTTCCGTGCTGACTGCTGTTTACTTCCATCGTCACATCAAACGAGACAGTTGAGGTGCCGAAGTTCTTAACTGTCGCTTTAGGTATTACTGTTCCGCTTACCGTCTGACTGACGTCTATCGAGACTGTTCCAGCGTCTGTTGTATACATGCTTCCGCTGTATATGTTTACGTTATCTATTCCTATATCGCTCGAGCCGTAGTCTGAGGTTGCTTCAAACTTTATAAAGCATGTGCCGTCCTGCGGATTTCCCAAATCTATTGTTTTCTGTGACCATGCTCCTGTTGTGTATGTTCCTTTATTCGTATAATTCGTTCCGTCTGTTGAAAATAATACATTCAGTACATCTGTGCCTGACGCGTTTGTATAGTCAAATGTAAGAAGTTTATTCCCATCACTGCTTAAATCAACGCTAAGTATAAGCTCTCCTGTAGATGATGCAGGCGCTCCGTATGAATGGAAGTTTGCAGAATGACCCGTATTGCCGTATGGTTTAACTACTCCCGCCGAAGGTGAGGTCCAGACTGCATCACTTCCGTTGTTTTCTCTTCTCCATGATGTATTTCCTGTGGCCGGTGAGTTTGTCCAGTTATCATCCGGTGCACTCCCCCATTCTCCGTCAAAGTTTTGTGAGTATATATTGAACGCTCCCTGATTGCCTATACCAAATTCAGAGAAGTCTTTTATGTTTTCGACTTTTGCAACGTACGGTTCCGAACCTGTTATCGATGCTGTAATAGGATAGCGCCAGCCGTTCTGATGGTAATTTCCTACGTAAACCGTGCTGCCGGGATTAAATGTATTTTCTCCCGTGCCGAATTCTCCCGTGTTGAACTGAAGCTCGAGCGTCGCTTTCACAATCGATGATGCAGGATATATTTCCCAAACTCTCTGTACTGCTTTATTCGGGTCGTTTGGATTTACAGAAAATGTATTCTTAACTCTAACTGAAAAGTTCGTTAAAGCTCCAAAATTCTTTATTAATGCCGGATTGTATGAACTTGATGTACCTATAGGATATGTCTTGGATGTGTTCCCCCCTGCTTTCATGTTAAACACACCCGTTCCCGTTGTTGCTACGTAGCTTGATGAGCTTCCTCCAGAAATTGTTCCCGCTGTCAGGATTTTATTTCCAAGGGTAAGATTGCCGGCAGTTAATGTCAGTGTGCCGTCAACTGTTGTCGCGGAGCCGAGCGTTACACCGCCTGCTCCGTTCATCTTAAGATTGCCTACATTTCCGTTAAAGAAACTCTCAGGAAGAGTTAATCCCGATGCGTTCGTGAATTCAACAAGAGAACTTGAATTGCTCGCGTCAACACTTCCGCCGGTTCCTGTTACTTCTCCTCCTAACGTGAGTGTGTTTGCACCGATCGATAGTGAGCCGCTATATAGGTTAAGTGCACCATTAACAACAACATTTCCAGACAATTCTGCGTCTCCTGCAACGACAATTTCCTGTATTGTTCCCGAAATATTTGGTTTTGTGTCCGTTGAGTTTGCAACAATCTGAATATCATCCAATGCGAATTCGTCTCTTTCGCCTGTACCGCTCGCATCATTACCTTTCCATCTGATAAAATAAGTTTTGTCGTTTAGAACACTTATACCTTCAATTATAACCGTTCTTACATTCGCCTTCCAGGATGGAAATTCATCGGCTGTTTCAGGTGTAGTGAAATTAATTGAGGCAACTTCTGTATAAGTGATATCATCTGCTGAATGTTCAAGATTGAATTCACTTGAACTGCTCTTGTCGTTTCGTGAATAAACAATATAACACACAAGAAAAGAAGTAATTGTTGTTCCTGTTTTATTCCTGATTTTTAAAGTCGCTTTTCCGGGTGTCCAATCGTCCTCTCCCGGCTGAAATCCAAACGCTCTGTTTCCTGTGCTTACTTCAAAGGCATATATACCCTCTGTGGTTACATCTCCTGTGCTTACACCCCTTGTATAGTCAGTATTAGCTGTTGTTCTATTTTCCCCAAATGCAAGGTCGCCGTCGCTCCATCCCGAGACAGACCATGCATTAGAATTCAATTTACCCGATAATCCAATAGATGAAAAACCACTTCCATTAAATTGATCTTTGTTCACGAATTCAACGGTATTATCGAAATCTATCTTGTATAATGTGTTTACAGAATTAATATGTAAACCTAAACCATATGTATCCCATTGTATATCGTCTATTTTTACCTGAGCAGCACCTGTACTTCTTATTTCGATAATAACCTCTCCGGAAATGTTGATATTTGCTGAATAAGTTACTACCTCATCACTTGTAGGACTAACCGTTATTGTACTGCCGATTTGATTAAGATTAACATATACCTCCAGAGATCTTGCACTCGTATTTGAGAGTGCTCTTACATATTTAAACGTCAATGTTTTTATACCGTTTGAATACGTCGGAGATATTACATTTCGAGTTCCACTGCTTCCCCAGCAAATTGCTTTACCGTTAATCGTCTGATCTGTACGTGCTCCCTCAGCCGTCCAGGTTACGCCGTCATCACCTGTCCAGCTTCTACTCATATAAGATGACGAACTTGAAGTGGGAATATTCGTAAAACTTTCGCTTCCCTGCCCGAATGAAGAAGAAGATAAAATGAAAACAAAAAGCAGACTTGATAGTACCTTTATATATGCTTTCATAACGGTAAATCGTATAGTTTAAGTATAATGTTTGTTAAATATGGGAAACTGATAGCGAAGAATGAGTTTGATAAGGTTCTCTTCAAAGGGAAATTCCTGTTGTATTCAAACTCGAAAAGATTTAACTGCCCATATTCAATAAAAAATTAATGAATATAAAATAAAAAATCTACAGATTATTTTTTACTTAAATTTTCAATAAATGATTTGAGCACCTGCAAAATGAAAAATAAAAACATTTATACTAATAAGGAAAAGAAATTTCCTTTTGGGGTTTGATGTTAAGTTTATCTCATAACCTGCACACTGAAGGAATTATTTGATATGATACACACAGATAAAGACAGATAATTTTCCAAATAGTGCTTTTTTGCTCCGGTGTTTTATTAGCGATAAAATTTCTTTACTTTGGTTTTTAAGCAATAAAACATAACTTTCCCTGTGAGCTCTGTGAATAAATAAGCTTATAGCTTGTAGCTGATAGCCGGCCACTGCAAACTTTTAATCGGCTTTTGGGGCTTTAGTGGCTTTGTGTGATAGTAATTATATAAGCTGCACAGTATTATGATTTCTTTAAAACAAATTATTAAAAAATCCGTGCAGCTTTTCTGCACGGATTTCTGTTGTAACTTGTTTATTCTTAAATTACTCTTTCACTTCATCATCATTCATAACTGTTCTTCCCGCTCTTAACCGTTATACTGCTATTGTCTGCTTTTACTATTTAATAACTGCCATCTTTTTAATGCCGTTGAATTTCCCTGCCGACATCTTGTAGAAATAAATTCCGCTTGAAAGCTTTGAGGCATCAAACTGAACGGTATGATACCCTGCATTGCGGACTTCATTCACTATCACTGCTACTTCCCTTCCGAGCATGTCATACAGCCGTATGTTTACAAGTCCGTTTTCGGGTAAATCGAAATTAATCTTTGTTACGGGATTGAACGGGTTCGGGTAGTTCTGGCTTATGTCATATTTCTTCGGCACCCCTACTTCCACTTCACCGCTTAATTCAAAGTATTCGAAGTTTCCGTTATTGTCAACCTGTTTCAATCTGTACTTGTATTTCCCCGTATTCAGATTCTTATCCTCAAACGAATAGTTCGTCGGAGTGCTCTTAGTACCGTTGCCATTTACAAATCCAACACTCTGCCATTCTGTACTCTGACCGCTGAACGCTGAACGCTGTATCTGAAATCCTGCATTATTCTGTTCATTATCCGTCACCCAATTCAGTTTAATATTTCTGTTTGAAACAACAGAACTAAAAGATGAGAGAGCAACAGGCATTGGAGAATCCTCAGTACTTACTACCCAATATGAAAAATGGTTTACAGTGTTTGTAATTTCTCTTGGATCACCTGAAACTTCAAGCGGTAAACCTGATGCAGTCCATGTCAATCCGTCATCGCTCACCCATACCTGACCTAAGTTTGTTGAGTTAAAAACCTTTCCGTTATCAAAATCAGAAAGCCAGCTGTATGTAACGTCCCTTCCGCTTGTCGGTTGATTATCAGCTGTAATTGTCCAGTTGCATGCTATACTTGTATTTGAACCTACTGTAATTACTCCTAAGTATCCGGTTTTTCTTGTAATTGTTACATTGCCAAGATTATCTGGTCCGGTAGCAATGTTAGTACTAAGGAAATTAATAGAACCATTTCCGACAGTTCTTGGATTCATTACCGATGTTCCTATTATCGTTTTTCCCGTTGCTTCGCTTGGATTTACTGCACTTGTACCAAAATACAAAGTGTTTGCACCTGTTGCAAGACTTCCATTCGTAAGTGTTAAAGTTCCATTAACAGTTAAATTAGATCCTAAAGCAAAGTTGCTTGTTCCTGTTTCGTCAATAGTTAAATTATTTACAGTATTTGTGCCTGAAAAATAAATTGTCCCGGGCGTGTTACTTGTCGTGTTCAAAACTAAATTGGAAGTTTCGTCACAAACTAAAGTTCCCGTACTTAGAAATGATCCTCGTCCACCAGATAAAAATGTAAGTGTATTTGAATTTAACGTAAGACTTGTTCCATTACCCAGAGTAAGCCCGCCGCCGGATACGTTTGCAAGCAGTGCATTAGTTGTACCGCCAGTAGTCGAAAGGACAACATTTGTAGATGTACCAGTTGTCTGTATTCTAAAAAATCTTGCAGTATTTCCATTTCCTGTAATCGTCTGAGTTCCGTTTTTTGTACAAAGTAAAGTTATTGAATTTGGATCTGCAGGATTTGTTACGGAACCCATATATGTTAAATTGCCACCTAAAGATATTGTTGCAAAAGGCGATGCGGCTGGTGCGTCTATTGTCGTTCCGTCAAAAGTTAAATTTTCGGATATTGTCGTAGTATTTCCCGAAAACGTTTTAGTACCTCCTGTAATTTTCAGATTTTTGTATGTAATAGAATTTGGTATTGAAAATGCCCCGATTTGTGCAAAATCTATTGTGCTTCCTTCACTTAAAGTTCCCCATGTAGGTAAAGTACTGTTTTGAATAGTTACCGTTGAGTTAGCAGACATATCCAATGTTCCTCCGAATATGTTTGCTGCAGGAATAGTAAAATTAATAGGATTAATTCCGTCACCTACAACAACTTTAGAACTTGTTCCTGAGACTGTCCAGTCTGCTGCAATAGTGGATGTACTGCCATTTTGAATTATGAATGTCTGGTTATCTGATACAAAGTCCGATGGATTTGTACCTGTCCCTTCCGGATCTGTGCCCCAGCTAGAAAGCAAATTAACGCTACTTTCTGCAACATTGTAATAAATTGCATTTGCTGCACCAGTAACAGCCACATTTTGTGTCGACGCACCTGTACTGGCATTTTCAATATTACCGGAATATGTCCCAACCCCCCCAGGGTTAAATCTTACTTCTATAGTTTTGGATGACACTGTTCCTGAAACAGGAGTAAAGGTTAATGAACTTCCGAATGAACCGACTCCATTTTCCCTTACCTGATATCCAGTAGGCGGAGTTATAACTAAATCAGCGGTTAAATTCGTTGCTGAAACTGTGTATGTTTGGGAAGCTGAAGGCGTTCCGACTGTTGTTGAAAATGGGGTTAATGTGCCTGAAGTATTTATAAATGGTGAGGATAATACAGGTACAACATCATTCCAAGCTGTTCCGACCCTGATACCGTCGATAATAGCAGTAGGTGTATTTGTTCCTTGCCTTAAACCTACTTTATCTATGGTTGTAGCGTCAGTTGAGGCATCTGTGCTTGTCAATGTTGAAATAGGTTCAGTTCCATCAATAACAGGATTAATAAATACATTTGCAATATCATTTGTTGTTCCGCCGGCAACAAAAGAGTATTTAATAACAATTAGATATGTTGTATTCATGGAGTATGTGTAATCCGTGTAAGTATCAGATGTTGTAGAACTTCCCCTTCTAATACCAAAAGCAAGATTATTTGATGCATCTTTTTTAACAAGTAACCTTCCATAAAATGATGAAGTACCAGTCATAAAATGTATGAAATAATCACCTGTAGTCTTTGCAGATGATATATTAACCATAAATGCCATATACACACTTCCGGTAGTTTGCGCAGTGAATGATTTATTGTCGTCTTCACCGCTGCCTGAAATAGTAACCGCATTACCGATTCCTGAACCTACATAACCCGAATATGTCAATCCCGGGGTAGTAACCGTTATAGGTAAAGTTGTTCCACTATGTGCTGTCCATCCTTGAGTTGTAATCAAGGTTCCTGCTAAGTAATCGAAATCTTCAGTTAATATTGCCTGTCCCCATCCCATATTTGCGATAGTAAAGACAAATATTACGCTTAATAAAATTTGTTTAAATTTTTTCATGAGAATATATTATTTTAATTTGTAAAATGATTTTTGATTATAATGTTCGCCACATCTATTAATTACTGATATGATGAACTTATTACTTATGCAATATATGAAATTTATTCGTGACGTAATGTTAAATAATTATTATGAAATTCTTGCTGTTTTGCAGTTTAGAAAGGCTATAGAACCTATGTAACGGAAAAAACTGCATATAACAATAATTTAAACTTTCCTAAAAGTCTCTGAAACATTCAGATGCATTTTTATCTTATGCCGGAATCTAAACGGGAAAATATAATTAAAAAATTGACCGGCAAATCATTATTACAAATATATCATACTGATTGTAAGTTAACAATGAAGAAGAGCAAGAAAGGTCGGGAAGGGCAGGAGACAAATTCATTATTCACTGAGCACTACCGAAACTTTTTCTATCTTCCAACTACCTTTCAGGTTCAAAACCTGTCCGTAAAGGAAAATCCTCTCGGCCGGCCTGAACGGGAATACCTGTCCTGTCTCGTACTTACCGTTGTTGTCTTTATCAACGTATGCAATAAGATAGTAACCGCCCTCAAGAACATCAGTGAATGAGAACAGGGAATCAGATGTAAGAAACCTGGTAAAGCTTATTTCAGGTTTATCTTTTTTGATTAGTTTAAGAACAACGGGATATTCAATCATATATCTGTCCTGAATAACGCCTGTTATCTCACCGAATTTTTTCTCTTCGGCGATTGTAAATTTTACCGAGAACTCATGGGGCTGTTTATTCTTAACGTATTCTAATGATAAATTGACTGCGGCACCGTAATAAATACCGGTTGTCGGACTAACTTCCAACAGCGAATCGTTCTGCCAGTTAAACACGTATTTAATCTCTTTGCCAAGCGTATCTTTTAAACTTAATTTCTGTGTAATGTATTCTTTTGGTGTTTCCCTGTTCTTGAAGTAAAGATACAGTTTTGATTTCAGTCCTGCATTCATTTCTCCTCTCAAGACGCTCGAGAAGACGGCTCCGGCCGAATCTGTCTGCAATCCGTTCAGAAATCCTTTGCTTGAAAAATAATCTTCCTGTACAAGAACATCTTTAAGTATGAAGTTAATTCCTGTCTGTGCGCTTATATCGCTCACCTCCGCGTCTTTTTCTGCTATGGAAATTCTTTCAAAAACTTTATCGTACAAACCGTTGAGGTCGCCGTCAAACACTGTGAACAGCCTGTACTTTCCTGCCGATAAATTCTCAAAACTATAACTTCCGTCCGTGCTCACGGGCATTATGTAATCTGGAGGGTTTTTTTCGGGGTCAATGTTGTTTTCTTCGCCCGGTTTTTGTTTGTAAGCAAACACAAATGTCCTGTCAAAATTTTCTCCAAAAACCTTACCCGATATCTTTCCCTTGTCGATTGCCGGTCCTGTAGATATTGCAAACTGAATTGGCGAACCGATTGGATTATTCCTAACGTCCTTGAATACTTTCCCGATTACGAAGAGGTACGTTTTGTTCTTCTCCAGTCCTTTTTCAAATTCGACAGTCACTTCCTTTCCGCTCCAGTCGTACGAAAGCGTGCCTTTTGGTTTTGGAGTTACAAAGAATGCGTCAATGAAGCTTCTTCTGTCAACGTATTCATCGAATTCAAGCGTTATTTCATTTCCACTGAAGTTTACTGTATTAGGTCTCGGGTACAAATACTTTATTCTTGGCGGAACCTTGTCGTCTTCACCTCCGGAAGGCGGCTGCTGATTAGCACAACCTGAAAACCCAGAAATTGCGCATATCAGTAAAACCGCAGACAATATTTTATGAATATGTTTAATCAAACTCATGTAATTTATGATTTATGAGATTAATAAATAATACATAAACGATTCTACTCTAAAAAACAATTTATCTTGCTTATTCTTATGATGATAAAGACACTAAATTATTAATCAGTAAAATCATATGATTTTTTGATATAATAACATTTTATCATGAGAGAGTGACTTTTGGTAGCTCTAATTAGTGTTAAATACAACAACTCAGAAATCATATAAAACGCTTAAAATAAAAGAATAAATAAAAGTAACTGCATATTTGGCAAAAGTGAATGGTGTTTTTCAAATTACATTTCTGATTTATTAAAATAGTAATCAAAATTCCAAATTAAACTTAGTTATTTATTAAATAATTTAAGTTATATTATGGATACATGTATTCTAGATACACAAACTCATTTCAGACTTAAATATCTGTTTTCACCGTATAATATTAACACTTGACTTTAATTAAATGATAATATATTTTCGCAGTGACAAGCCATCTAAACAGAGGTATTGTAAATATCATGTCATTTTAGAAGGGGTTGTTAGTTCCCCTCTCTTTTCTTAGACTTGCCGTTTATTCTTTTATAATATAATGTTATGGGGTATTAAGTGGCAAAATCAAATAAATCTTATAAAGATAAACTTGAAAGAGGTTATGAACTTTATAACTCAATAAAGAATATGCTCTCATTCTTGCCTGCAGAAGAAGATTTAGAACCGGGCAAATATTTAACTTTTCTGAATTCAATTACCAATATAAACCATTCTGCTGATTCAATAAAAGAGAAGCATGGTTTAAGTATTAAGGCAAGACAGGAATTATTTCTAAAAGATAAGGGCGTGAAAAGACGCGCCTCTTATATTTTTGCTTACTGTAAGTCAAGAAGCGACTTAAAACTTCAAACCGAAATGATCGGAAGACTAAGCAAGAGTATTCTTAACTACAAAAAATCTGACACCCCTGTTAAGGGAAAATCAGTAAAACACATCAATAGAAAAGAACAAAGTTTTGGGGATTATGTGAGTCTATTTGAAGACTTAATCGATGAGGTGAGATTAATCCCCTCTTACACTCCTCCAAACGAATTGATTCAAATCTCAACATTGGTATCATTCAGAAAAGAAATGCTGGAATCAAACAAAACCGTAGATGACAAATTAAACAGCTATAACACAATAAATAAAAAGCGTCTGGAATCATATAATATGCTTCACGATAGAATGGTTCGTATAAAATCTTCAGTAAAATCTCAATACGGCATAAATAGCAGCGAATATCAATCAATAAAAGGAATTAGAGTTAATTAATAAATATAATTATTAAATAATTTTACAATCTTACTTAAAATTATTATGAAAAAGCAAATTTGCATCTTATTTGTTTTAGCATTTGCTCAAATAGTAAGTGCACAGTGGATGCCTGAGGTGCGTCTGACTGATAATTCAGCTATTTGTAATACTTCCTATACAAATAGTTCACGTTGTATTGCTTCCAGCGGTGATATCATTCATATAGTATGGGCTGATTACCGCGAAGGGCAGGAAGAGATTTATTATAAACAATCAATAAATAAAGGTTTAAATTGGGGAGCGGATACCAGGTTGACTAATGCAGTAAATCAATCGTATAATCCTTCTATTGCCGTATCCGGGTCTTCCGTACATGTTGTATGGCTTGACAAACGTAATAGTGATTATCAGGAAATATTCTATAAAATGTCAACAAACGGAGGGGTCAGTTGGGGGGCAGATATACAACTAACTAATAACAGTTCTATATCTTCGTATTCTCCTTCAATATCAGTATCCGGTTCAGTTGTGCATGTAGTATGGGAAGACTATCGCGACGTCAACAGTGAAATCTACTATAAACGTTCCGCAGACGGCGGAACAACTTGGGGAGCAGATATCCGTTTAACAAATAACACTAATAATTCACAAGTTCCCGCAATCGCTGTCTCTGGTTCCGTTGTACATGTTGTCTGGTTTAAAAGTATTTTTAATAATGAAATATTCTACAAACGCTCAACAGATGATGGTGTTACCTGGGGAGAAGATACTCGGCTGTCTAACGCAGGGGTATCAGGAGGGGCAACCTATCCTTCTATTAGTGTATCCGGATCTTACGTGCATGTTGTTTGGTCTGATACTCGTTTTAATTACAGAGGAGATATTTATTATAAACTCTCGGCAGATGGAGGCTTAAACTGGGGTGTTGATACCCGTCTAACGGCTACAGGAAGAATGTCAAGCCAACCATCTATTGTAGCCGCAGGTTCAAATGTACATGTTGTATGGGAGGAGTACGATATCGGATTATCAGAGATATACCACAAACGTTCCATCACGCAAGGCATAAGCTGGGATCCAAATACCCGTCTCACTAATTTTCCTGGTGATTCTAAATATCCGTCAATATCAATGATAAGTAACTCCGTGCATGTTATATGGACTGATAAGCGGGTTGGCAGTGGAATATATTACAAACAAAACCCAACAGGAGAACCCAATCCTATTGACAGCGTTGTACCGAATCAGAATAAGCTGAATGTTTCGTTGAACTCAAATATAAATTCATATTTCCATCAGAATATGAATGCAGCGACACTGGACAGCAATAACATTACATTTTTCGGATCAATGACAGGAAGAAAACGCGGAGCAATTACTTACAATTCAGGTACCAAATCAATGCAGATTGTTCCATCTGCGCCCTTTAAATACGGTGAATTAATAAGCACAACACTTGATTCAGGAATAAAATTAAGCTCCGGAAGTTCTTTAGCACCGTTTGTATGGAGTTTTACAACATTGACAAAACCTTCGAATAATGTATATAATCAAACAAGTACAGTAGAGGGAATCGATTATGCACGGACAATTGCAACAGCAGATTTTGACGGTGACGGTGATTTAGACCTTGCTGTAAATGGTGGTGGTGCTAGTGTATTTATATTAAAGAATAATGAACACGGAATTTTTGAAATATTCTCATATATTAATGCAGGATCGTGTTATGGTTTTACAACCGGGGATTTCAACAATGACGGATATACAGATATTGCAATGAATGGAGAAGGCATAAAAATATTTCAAAATAACGGATTGGGAGTATTCACACAAATATCTTCCATTCCTGATGCCGGATACAGTATTGGAATAACCCCCGGTGATTTTGATGGAGATGGCGATTTAGACCTTGCATTTACTAATGATCAATCAAATTTAGTCTCAATATTAAAAAATAATGGAACAGGAATATTTACTTTATCAAATACCGATTCTCTAAACGGATTTGCTCAGGTGATTATAACGGGAGATTTTGATAATGACGGCGATTTAGACCTTTGCGTAAATACTGAAAATCCATATACAGTTTCAATAATAAAAAATAATGGGGCGGGAAAATTCACTTTGTCGGATACTGTTTCAATTAACGGATATGGGTGGAGTTTAGCAACAGGTGATTTCAATATGGACGGATATTTAGACATTGCTTTTGCCGGTAATAGCTCTTCTTCATTATTAATACTAAAAAATAACGGAACCGGAACATTCACAAAATCGTCTGATATTACGGTCGAAGTAAGATCAGCCGGAATTACATCCGGAGATTTTAATGGAGACGGACATTTAGATTTGTCAGTTACTAATTGGGATCTGAACAAAATATCAATATTAAAAAATAACGGAAGCGGAGGATTTACTTTATCTTATTCGGGTAGTGTGGGAACCAGACCCTGGGGCATTGTTTCAGGAGATTTTGACGGAGACGGTGTATTGGACATAGCTGCAGCTAATAATGAATCTAATAATATAAGCATTTTAATGGATTTGAAACCACCGCAATTATTAAGCCCTGAAAACAATTCAATAGGCAATTTAAACTTTGCGTGGAAAAAATCTGCAGGGGCTACCAATTACAGAATACAGATTGCATCTGATTCATTGTTCGGTAACCTTATTATTAATGATTCTACTTTACTTGGAACGGATTCGGTGAAATACATCTCTGGATTAACTCCCTTCACATGGTATTATTGGCGTATGAAATCAAAGGCAAACAACGGAACTAGTTATTGGTCTGATACCTGGAAATTCAAGACCCTTGGTACTCCTGCACCTGTGATACTGTACTCTCCGGAGAATAATGTAATAAATATGCCTCTTAATATCACATTTCAATGGTCTAAATCGGTCGAACAAACCGGCTTCGGTAAACTGAAAATTGAAAGCATAAAATTAAAAGAAGAACTCCTTATCTCGCCTGATGCAGTATACGGATATTGGTTTGAATACAGTATTGATTCTACTTTTTTATCCAGTGTCGTCATAGATTCATTGTTGTTCGATACGACCAAAACTGTTTCAGAGCTAAATGATTATACAAAATACTACTGGAGAGTGAAAGCAAGAAATGAATCAGGATGGGGTGGATTCAGCGAAATCCGGAAATTCACGACAGTTGCATTGCCTCATTTAACACTTTTTTCACCTGCTAATAATGCCGTTGACCAGCCTTTGAATATCACTTTTCAATGGTATAAATCAATTGAACAAACTTTATTAAAGAAATCAACATTATATGAAATCAATTCAGATAATAAACTTTTCAAATCAGGTTTTTCAGCACTTACGATTTCAAATTACTTTTTTGAATACGGTACGGATTCTACATTTGCAACGGTAATAGAAAGAGATTCATCATTAACTGATACAACGAAAACAATAACCGGTCTTAGTAAGAATACCAGGTATTATTGGCATGTTAAAGCGAAGAATGAATTCGGTTGGGGTGGCTTCAGTTCAAACTGGAACTTTACAACCTCATGGAATATTGACAGTGTCTCGCCAAGCCAGAATAAAATTAATATTCCGATAACTTCTGATATAAGAACTTATTACCATCCGGTTATGAATGGTTCATCAATGGACAGCAACAGTGTAATATTTTTCGGTTCCATGACAGGAAGAAAAGGGGGAACTATATCTTATAATTCAGGAAATAATTCAATGCAAATAATTCCTGATAATCCTTTCAAATATGGAGAATTAGTAAGTACAACTCTTGATACAGGAATAAAAACTGGTTCGGGTGTTCCTATTATACCATTTATCTGGAGCTTTACAACAATGGCGAAACCGTCAAATTTAATTTTTAACTGGACTTCTAATATTGCACTATCCGGTAATCCTTTTGGAATTACAGCGGGAGATTTTGATTCTGACGGTGATTTGGATATTAGTGTTACTTCCAGAAATACAAATACTGTATCCATATTAAAAAATAACGGATACGGCTCTTATTCAGTTTCATTCTCAGTCGGAGTAGAAACTTCTCCTTTTGGAATTGCCACGGCTGACCTTGATAATGACGGCGATTTAGACCTTGCCGTTGCTAATAACGGTTCAAATACTGTATCAATATTAAAGAATGACGGGACAAGTATTTTTTCAGTATCATCTTTAGTCAGTGTAGAAACATATCCTTGGGGAATAACCACAGGTGATTTTGATGGCGATGGCGATTTAGACCTTGCAGTAACTAATTCTGTTTCGAATTCTGTTTCAATATTAATGAATGACGGAAATTGTTCTTTTTCAGTTTCTTCCACAATTTCTGTTGGAAGTATTCCTTACGGACTGAATGTTGGGGATTTTGATAATGACGGAGATTTAGATATTGCCGTTTGTAATCATAATTCAAATACAGTATCAATATTAATGAATGGAGGGACAGGTGCTTTTGCTTTACAGCATACCATTGGTGTTGATGGTGGTCCTTATGCTGTATCTATTGGCGATATTGACGGAGACGCGGATGTGGACTTTGCAGTATCTAATTTCACTTCTAATCCTCCTTCAGTCTCGATATTAAAGAATAACGGAGCAGGTGAATTTACATTATCTTCGACAGTAAGTATGGGTAATGGTCCGACAGGGATTATTATGGCTGACCTGGACGGGGACAATGATTTAGATCTTGCAGTACAGAATTACTGGGTGAATTCAGTATTTATAGTGAAGAATAACGGAACTGGTACATTTACAAATGATAGGTCTTTTTCATCAGGCTATAGACCTCAGACAATGGCAACTGGTGATTTCGATAATAACGGTGTATTGGATTTGGCGGTTGCAAATAATGGAGGAAATAATGTCAGTATATTAATGAATCTAACACCTCCCGTACTGATAAGCCCTGCAAACAATTCAACGGGCAATTTAAACTTTGCGTGGAAAAAATCTGTAGGGGCTACCAATTACAGAATTCAGATTGCAACTGATTCATTATTTAGTAATCCGGTTATTAATGACTCGGCTTTGGCTGGAACTGATTCAGTAATATTCATTTCAGAATTGACACCCTTTACCTCGTATTACTGGCGTATGAATTCAAAATCCGGAAGCAGTTATAGTTTGTGGTCGGATACATGGAAATTTAAGACAATTGGTTCCCCGACACAGGTTACGCTTTCTTCACCCGCGAATAATGCTTTGGAACAGCCACGTCATATTATATTTCAATGGTATAAATCTGTTGAACAAACTTTTGCTAAGGACTTGGGATTCAAAGATCAGAAATTAGGAGCGAAAGAAAAAACAAAAAACAAAAACGATTCTCCTGATGTTATTTCCAAATACTGGTTTGAATATGGAACGGATTCTACATTTTTAACAGTGATAGCAAGAGATTCATCATTAACGGATACAACAAAAACGATTTCAGGTTTAAGCATAATAACAAGATATTTCTGGAGGGTTAAAGCTAAAAATGAATCGGGTTGGGGTGAGTTTAGTTCAATCTGGAACTTTACAACATTAGATGAGGAAGATATTAAATGGACGAAAATGTCCTCAGGAATAGGCGAAAACTTATCGATAATTGCTCTTGCTTCTGGCAACAGCAATTATTTGTTTTCAGCAATAAAAAATGGAAGTATATTCAGAACTTCAAATTACGGAATTAATTGGAGTAATACTAATTTGAATGCTCCCGATGTAAGAAATATTGCAATACATGGATTATACACATTTGCATGTTCATACGGGTCTTCGGGGAATGTATTGTATCGTTCAGCAAATGATGGAGGAATTTGGAGTGTTTTGAATCCGGCTTCTATTTACTATCCATTAACACTGGTATCAAACAACACTTATCTATATTTAGGCAGAAATAAATATTGGGGTAGTGGCGGTGGAGTTTACAGATCTGCAGATAACGGTTCGACATTTTCTTATATGAATAGTGATTGGAATAATATTCCGGTTTATGTTCTTGCAGCGAAAGGATCTGAAGTATATGCAGGAACCCGTGGAAGTGGTATTTATTATTCGGGAAATAACTGCGACAACTGGACATCAGCTTCATTTGGATTATCAAATAGGAATATTTATGCTCTTGAACTAAGCGGGTCAAATGTTTTTGCAGGAACAGACGGGGGTGTTTTTCTATCAACAAACAGAGGAACTAATTGGAGTGCAGTAAACAGCGGCCTTACAAATCTTTCAGTACGTTCTCTAACTGCAAGTGGTAATAATATATTTGCTGGTACTAAAGGAGGTATTTTTTTCTCTTCAAATAACGGTTTGAATTGGGAAGAAAAAAATCTAGGTTTAAATCCAGTAGATTCTGTTACATCTTTAATTCTTGCAAATAATTTCATTTTTGCGGGAACAGGAGGTAATTCAGTGTGGAGGAGCAAGTTTACTGTTCCATTACCCGAAGCACCTGTGCTTTTAAGCCCATCAAACGATTCAATAGGTAATAAGCTAAATATTATATTAATATGGTCAAAACCTTTAACCGCCAAAAAATATCATATTGTTGTTTCAACAGATTCATTATTTACGAATAAAATAGTAAATGATTCATTACTGACCGATTCGCTTAAGATGTTATCCCTATCACCTTTAACAATTTATTACTGGAAAGTCAGGACTCAAAATACAACAGGCTGGAGTGAATTTAGTATGCGATATATATTTAAGACAATGGGCGCTCCATCTCAGGTTAATTTGTTGTTCCCTGCGAATAACTCCGTAAATCATTCTGTAAGTCTAATCTTTAAATGGAATAAATTCGGTGATCAGACTTTATCAAAAGTTAAGAAAGAAAAATCTGATAAAAGAGATAAAAATTCGGATAACACTGAAGCAATAGCAAATTACTGGTTTGAACTTGCATCTGATTCTCTGTTTAATAATTTGATTTTAAGAGACAGCGTTTTAACCGATACATTGAAAAGTGTAACGGGACTTTCAAATTTAAACAAGTATTACTGGAGAGTGAAAGCAAAGAATGAAATAGGATGGAATGATTTTACAAGTCCGTTTAATTTCACAACAATAAATTCTCCGGATATAACAGGCTACGGTGTTCCTCCAAATGGAACAGATACAACTAATTTTGGTGCCACAAACATATTTTTCATAGCAAATGTATCGCTTTCAAGATTTGTTGGAATAATTTATTTTACAGTATCACCTATTGAAGGCGGATTACCCGATGGTATAAATTCAATAAGCAGCTATTTCTGGAGTGTTTCAGATTCCGGAATAATTTTTACTGATGGATATTTCAGGATTCCTCTTTCATTTCTTGGGGGCATTACAGATCCTTCAAAATTGAGATGGCTTAAAAGAAGTTTTTCAGGCGATAACTGGATAGATATCGGAGGAATAATTCAGGATGGCTATTTAGTAAGCACTGTTCCGTTTAATTCATTCAGCGAATTTGCCATCGGTTCTCAGGATGTTCAGCCACTTACAAGCACTAATATTAAGATTACAGTTATTCCGGAGGGCTTTTATGACCCGCCGAATAATCGATTAAACTGCAAAGATTCAGTAAAAGTTTTTCTTCGGGAAACATATGTTCCTTTTGCAGTTATCGATTCATCTGTTTCAATTATTGATTCATTGAACTTTACTGCATTCTTAGAATTTAAAAATGCACCAACCGGTTCGTACTATCTGGTTGTGAGGCACCGTAATTCAATCGAAACATGGAGCAAATCAGGCGGAATAATATTTACAAAATATTCTTCAATGACCTATGACTTCACGAGTTCAGGTACGCAGGCATATGGAGATAACCTTGTTCAGAAGAACGGGCTGTGGTGTCTGTACAGCGGGGATATAAATAAAGATGGAATAGTGGATGCCCTTGACAGGTCATCGGCATGGAATGACAGAAATCAAACAGGATACTATTCATCAGATTTGAACGGCGATGGAGTAGTGGATGCCCTTGACAGGTCGATTTGCTGGAATAACAGGAATAAAACAGCGCAGATACCTTTACTCCTTGATAATTTCGGTAAAGGGAAAGGAAATGAGAAACAAAATACAAAAAACGGAAAAGAGGTCATCAAAGGATATGACGTAAAACTTGACGGAACAAGTATAAAGAAAAAGAAGAATAATTACTAAGTTACAATAGCAAACATAAAATAAATTAATAAATATAATAATAATATGAAAAAACCAATATTTGTTCAGCTTGCACTTGTAATAGCAGTATTACTAAGTACAAATTTGTATTCTCAGGTACAGTTTAAGGCAACAATTACAAACCAACAGGCAGTTCTTTCAGATCCGACATACGGGAACTGTGTGTATTTTGACCTGTACTTACAGCAGGATGGGGGAACGGGCCCATTATATCTTGCAAATTCTGATTTCAAGTTTACCTTTAATGTAGCAAACTTTTCCGGGTCAACTATAGAGTACGTAGACGGGTCGAATGAATTGTGGAATTCAAACGGAACAGCAACCACATCATATAACGAAAACATTGCACCGACATTTCTTGCGGCGAATCAGCTCATAATTAATTTGCAGCCGCCAACGTTTACAACCCAGACACAATTCAATTCAAGAATTGCAAAGATTGATGGAACACCGAGCAAGCATAAACTCGGACACTTTGTGGTATATACAATTTCTAATACCAGCGGAAACTTCGGGCTGACATGGCTTACGGGTGTAGGAGGCACTGTAGTAACATCATTTGACCCGGCAACTCCATGGAATTCAAGTCAAGCAACGGGAACACTTGAGGTAATAACCGATACCCCGCTTCCGGTACAGCTTGCATCATTTACAGGGAACATAGAAAACAAGCGTGATGTATCCTTAAGCTGGAAGACAGAAAGAGAAACAAACAACAGAGGGTTTGAAATAGAAAGAAAGGTATTAGACGGAACATGGTCAAAAGTGGGGTACATTGACGGAAAGGGGACAACAACCACACCCGCAGATTACAGGTTTGAGGATAAGAAACTCAGCACTGGCAAATACAATTACAGACTGAAACAAATCGACAACAACGGAAACTATGAATACTACGACCTCAAGGCAGAAATGGAAGTCGGAATACCGACAAAGTATGATATAAGCCAGAACTACCCGAATCCGTTCAATCCGACGACAAAGATAGACTTCGACCTGCCTCTTGACAGCAGGGTAAACATAAAACTGTATGACATATCAGGAAGGGAAGTGAAGACGATTATGAACGAACAAAG